>Ga0182024_10002852_pt1 | contig 42160 bp, 28 predicted proteins | sample P32metaG_FD_120480 | JGI IMG/M metagenome (GOLD analysis project Ga0182024, IMG submission 120480) | Permafrost microbial communities from Stordalen Mire, Sweden - P3-2 metaG (Illumina Assembly) | ecosystem: Environmental > Terrestrial > Soil > Wetlands > Permafrost | place: Sweden: Stordalen... | reverse complement strand
CTTAGGGCGTACGCCCGGATGCGCGGGTGCAGCCTGACCGCCGTCCAGAAGGCGATCTCCAGCAAGCGGATCACGACGCTCGCGGACGGGACCATCGACGCCGAACGCGCCAACCAGGAGTGGGCGAAGAACACGTTCGCCGGGCAGACGATTCACAAGCCGAGCCCGGCCGCGCCCTCGCCGATGCACGAGTCGCCTGTTGCATCGGGCGATCCGGTCACTGCGTACCTGCGGGCGCGGGCGGTGAAGGAGAGCTTCGCGGCGCGGACCGCCCAACTGGAATACGAGGAGCGCGCCGGAAAGCTGATCCCGGCGGCGCGTGCGGCCGAGTATGCCGCAGGGTTTTCTTCGATCGTCAAGGACGGATTGATGGCCATGCCGGATCGCCTCGCGCCGATGCTCGCGGCGGTGGATGACGAGAAGGCGATTCATCGAATGTTGGTGGCCGAGGTTTCAGCGGCACTGCGGAAGGTGAGCAAGGCAGTCGCGGACGCGGGTCTGTAGAGATGCAACCGTTTTCCATTCACGAGGTCGGTGCAGCGGCGATGCTGCCGCCGCGAGACATTCTGGTCTCGCAGTGGGCCGACGAGAATCGCGTCCTCACCGGCGGCGCGGCGGCCGAGCGGGGCCAGTGGCGCACCCGGCATTACCAGCGGGAGCCGATGGACGTGCTCAGCCCCGCCCATCCGTGCCGCCAGGTGGTCTTGCTGTCGGCGGCGCAGATGATGAAGACCGAGGTCCTACTGAACTTCCTCGGCTTCATCGCCGATGTCGACCCGGGACCGGTGCTGGTGGTGGAACCACGCACCGAGGATGCCAAGGCGCTCTCGAAGGACCGCGTGGCGCCGATGTTCAAGAGCACGCCGAGCCTGCGCGGGAAGATCGCTCCCGTCAAATCGCGCGACTCCAACAACACGACGCTGCACAAGGTGTTCGTCAACGGCGCGGGGCACATCACGTTCACTGGAGCGATCTCGCCGTCCGGTCTTGCCATGCGGCCGATCCGATACGCGCTCCTTGATGAGGTGGACCGCTATCCGGCAAGCGCCGGCACGGAGGGCGATCCGGTTTCGCTGGCCGTCCAACGCACCGCGGAGTTCCAGCACAACAAGAAGATCGTCATGGCGTCCACGCCGACGATCAAGGGCGTCAGCCGGATCGAACAGGCTTGGATCGAAAGCGACCAGCGCGATTACTTCGTGCCGTGCCCCAAGTGCGGACACTACCAGGTGCTCGTGCTCGGAGACGGAACGGGACCGGGTCTGGTTTGGCCCGACGGGAAACCCGAAGATGCCATGTACCGCTGCGCGGGCTGCCGCGAGCTCATTCCGCACCACCAGAAACCGTGGATCGTGGAGCGTGGCGAATATCGCGCGCAGAATCCATCCTCGCCGATTCCGGGCTTCCGCATCTCACAGTTGGTCTCACTGAAGCGCGCGTGGGGTTCGATCGCCACCGAGTTCATCGCGGCAAAGAAGTCGCCGGAGACGCTCAAGGCGTTCATGAACACGGTGCTCGCGGAGTTGTGGGAAGAGCATCACGAAGTGCCGACCGATGCCCGAGCGTTGTGGAATCGCTGCGAGCCGTTTGAAGCGGAGGCCCCGGATGGCGTCGCGTTGGTCACGGCGGGAGTCGACGTGCAGGCCGACCGGCTCGAGGTGGAGATCGTCGGCTGGGGCCGCGACGAAGAATCCTGGTCGATCGCGCATCATGTGATCCCGGGCGATGTCACTCGCAAAGAAGTGTGGGATCACCTGGAAGGCTTGCTCCTGTCCGAGTGCATGCACGACTCCGGTCAGCCGCTGCGAATCGTTACGGCGTGCATCGATTGCGGATTCAAGGATGCCACGGTGCTGCGGTTCACGCGCGACCGTTATGCGCGCCGCGTCTATGCCGTCAAGGGACGCGCCGGCGAGTCTCCAATCTGGCCGCGCAAGCCGAGCCGGAAGAACCAGACTCCGTTCTTCATGGTCGGAGTGGATGCCGCAAAGACGGCGCTTTATGACCGGCTGAAGATCCAGGAGCCGGGGCCTGGCTATTGCCACTTCCCGATCGGCCGCGACCAGGAGTATTTCGATCAACTCACGGCCGAGAAGAAGTACACGCGCTACCACCACGGCTATCCCAAGCAGGAGTGGCGGAAGCCGCCGACGGCGCGGAACGAAGCGCTGGACTGCCGCGTGTACGCTTACGCCGCGCTGCACGCGCTCTATGCAAGCGGTTTGAAGCTGACCGTCTACTGCGATCGCTTCGCGCAGATGGGGCGGTCGCGTAGAAAAGAGATGCAGTCGATTCCTCCGGCGGTCATCGTGGCCCAGGCCGAACAATCTGAACGGCCTGTCGAGGGACGAACTCAAGAGCGCGCGGACGGATGGGTACCACGGCGTGACTGGTTTGGGAGAAGCTGACGTGGCGTTAACGATTCCACAGTTGCAAGCGAACCTGGACGCGGTCAACCAGGCGCTCGGCAATCCTACGTTGAAGGTGCGGTTCCCGGACGGGCGCGAGGTGACCTATCGCTCCGTCGACGATCTCCGCAAGGCCAAAGCCGAGATTGAAGAGGATATTCGGCAGACCAGCGGGAAGCCGGGGAGCCGCGTGACGCTCGCGCAACACCAGCGTGGAGACGGCCCGACTGGTCCAACGTTGGACGACCGGTGGTGATAATGACGAGGCTGCCGGAACTCATCGACTCGCTCGAACGCTCGCCGCGCCAAGGCGCAGCCGCGGATGATCCCGAGGGCGCGCGGTACGTGGTCATCAGCGAAACGGCATTGAACTTGATCATCAAGGAGCTTCGGCAGGGACTGCCCGAAAGGCCGGGCGCAGAATACTTCGGCTCCGATGTGCCTGAATGAATCTTCTCGACAGAGCCATCGGCGTTGTCGCGCCACGGCTCGCGCTCCAACGCGTGCGGAATCGCGTGGCGCTGGAACTGACCCAGGACTACCTGGAGCGGCACGCGCAACGATTCCGTTACGAAGGCGCAACCGCAGGCCGGCGCGCCCATGGGTGGTACGCCGCCTCGACGGACGCCAACGTCGAGCTGATGGGGTCGCTGACCTGGCTCCGCAACCGTAGCCGCGATCTTATCCGGAACAATCCGTATGCGGCGCGCTCGATTGAAGAGTTGTCTGGCAACGTCGTCGGAACAGGGATCGTTCCGAAAGCCAAGACCGGAAACGCCGCGATCGACAAGATCATCGACGCGGAGTGGCCGTTCTTCGCGGACGCCTGCGACACTCCGCAGCGGCTGGACTTTTATGGCATGCAGACCTTGGCGGTCCGCACCATGGCAGAGAGCGGTGAAGCCATTCTGCGGTTCCGCCCGCGTCTTGCTGCCGCTGGGTTGCGCGTTCCGCTTCAGCTTCAAATGCTCGAAGCCGACTTCCTAGATCAGTCCCGAACGATGGGGCTGGTCAACGGCCACGTGATGGAGGGCGTGCAGTTTGACGACCTCGGACGCCGCGTCGCTTACTGGCTGTTCACGTATCACCCGGGCGGCGTGCTGATCCTCAATCCGCGCGGCGGAATCATCAGCCAGCCAGTGCCGGCCGATCAGATCATGCACGTCTATCGCGTGCTGCGGCCTGGCCAGGTCCGGGGCGTGCCGTGGCTGTCACCCGTGATGATGGCGCTCCGGGATCTCGATGATTACTGCGACGCGGAGCGCGTGCGCAAAAAGGTGGAGGCGTGCGTCACCGCCTTCGTGCAGCAACCGGAAGGCATCGAGGGCGACCCGCTGGGCATCTCCGGCACCGACCCTGTCACTAAAGCTCCGGTGGAAACTTTCCAACCTGGAATGGTCGAGTACCTGAAGCCCGGCCAGGAGATCAAGTTCAACAACCCTCCGGCCGCGGGCGGTTACCGCGAGTACAAGATGACCGAGTTGCAGGGGATCATGGCGGGCATTGGCCTGCCCTACGAGCTGGGCACGGGCGACATGTCGCAGGTGAATTACTCCTCCTGGCGCGGCGGCATGTTGGGGTTCCGCAACACCGTTGAGGCTTACCGGTGGCTGACCCTGATCCCGCTCTTCTGTATGCCGGTGTGGCGGCGCTTCGTGGACACGCTGATCCTCCAGGGCAAGATTCCACAGAAGGCACTTGATGATCCGAAGGTCGCCGTCCACGCGGTGCAGTGGACCGCGCCGAAGTTCGAGAGCGTCGATCCGGTGAAGGACGCGGCCGCGGAACTGAAGATGATTCGCACGGGGACGCTCGATCTGTTCGAAGCGATCTCGCGCAACGGCTACGACCCGGAAGAGCGGTTACAGAAGATCGCGCGCATCAACAAGGTGCTCGACAAGCTCGAAATCATTCTGGATTGCGACCCGCGCAACGTCACTGATCGGGGCCAGGAGCAGCCCGCCGCATCCGAGGAGCGCACGCCGAGTTCAAAGGCCGCGGTTGCCGCTCCGCCGCGCCCGGCCGGGGTTTCGAATGAGGCTGGCGACGTCGCGGCCATCACCGAATTGCTGGCTGGTGTAGGTGCCTCGCGGTCCTGGGATTCGCCCTCCAGAATTTATCGCTCGTAGAAGAGAGGCTCACATGAAAGAAAGTCAGGCGCTTGAGTTTTTCGCCGCCTCGGATGCCAAGCCCGTTGCCAGCACGGCGAACGACAAGGACGGCACGATCGATGTCATCTGGTACACCGGCGCGCAGGTCCCGAGGAAAGATCCCGATACGGGCGAGCCGTATATGCTCACGCTCGACATGGACGGTGCGCGCCTGGACCGGCTGAACGCCGGCGCGCCCATCTTCGACACCCACTTCACCGGCGACGATTACAAGTCCGTGGCCGCCGGGAAGGCGGGGACGAAGGCGCAAGTCGGCGTCGTGAACAAAGCGTGGGCCGACGGTGCGAATGGGATGGCAACGCTGAAGTTCGATCTGGGAGATCAGGACGGCGCTGATCTGTTCCGCAAGGTGTCCAGCGGGATCGTGCAGAACCTGAGTTTCGGAGCATGGATCTACAGCCGGGAGAAAACGAAAGTCCAGGCCCAGACCGCGGGCATGCCGGAAGGCAAGCCGGCCTACAGCAACCCGAACGAGATCGGCATGTTCACGGCGACCGACTGGGAGCCGTTCGAGATTTCGGTTGTTCCGATCCCGGCCGATTTCAGCACAACGTTCTTGGCCGCCCAAACAACGGGCGGCGAAGCAGCACGGGCAATCAGCCCACAAAAGGAGAAACCTGCCATGGCAGAAACCACTACGCAGGCGGGCACAGAGGCCCGTGTGAACGAGCAGGACCTCGCCGCGGCGCGCGGTGAGGCGGTAAAGCTGGAGCGAGAGCGCGTTGTCGAAATCGAACATCGCGCTACTCGCTTCAAATCTATTCTCGGAGATGACTTTGTCCGTAAAGCCATCGCCGATGGCAAGACGGCCGATCAGTTCAGCGTCGACGCATTCGCGGCGCTGAGCGCGAAGGGGCAGGAGGGCGTGGGCGGGCGCGAGCTGCCGATTCGCAGTGAACTCAGCATCACCCGCGACGGCGGGGAAACCCGGCTGGCCGCGATGCAGTGCGCGATGCTGCTGCGCCACGACCCGAAGTTCTTCCTTGCGAAGCATCCCAAGACCGGCGAACCGCTGAGCGGGTGCGGCCAGGACCACCAGCGGCGCGCCGAGGAGATGGGGCGAGAGTACGTGGGTCTGTCGCTCATGGAGATGGCGCGCGAGTCCCTTGAAATCCGCGGCATCAACCACCGGGGAATGAACAAGAACCGCATCGCTGAACTGGCGTTGCAAGCGCCGAGCCGGGGCGCGGAGTTCTTCGGGGGCGGCGCGGAATCGACTTCGGACTTCCCTGCGATCCTCGCCAACGTCGCCAACAAGACGCTGCGCCAGGCTTACGAAGCTTACCCGCGAACCTTCCAGCCCTTCTGCCGTCAGGTCACCGCGCCCGACTTCAAGCCGATCAATCGCGTTCAGTTGAGCGATGCGCCGGCCCTCCAGCAGTTGAATGAAAAGGGCGAGTACCACCGGGCGAACCTCACCGACATGAACACGAACTACTCGCTTCAGACTTTCGGCGAGGTCGTGGCCATCACGCGCAAGGTCATCATCAACGACGATCTTCAGGCGCTCACCCGCATCCCGGCGATTCTGGGCGTCGCCGCTGCGCAGCTTGAATCGAACACGGTCTGGGCTCTCATCACGGCGAACGTGGTGATGACGCTGGACAACAAGGCCATTTTCCACGCGGCGCACAACAACCTGCTGAGCGGGGTGGCCAGCAGCATCGATCCCACCGTGACCAACGCTGCCCCGCTGACGGCGCTGGCCAAGGCGCGCGTGCAGATGCGGCTCCAGAAGGCTCCGCAGGGGACGCCGCTCGACCTGGTGCCCCGCTTCATGGCGGTGCCGCCGTCGCTCGAAACTTACGCGCTCCAGTTGATCTACCCGATCAACATCGCGTCGTCCGATCAGACCAAGGTTGTGCCCGAGTGGGTCCGTTCGCTCGTCCCGGTTGTCGAGCCGCGTCTCGATAACACCACCGGCACGGCGACCAACTGGTTCTTGTTCACCGATCCCGCGCTGATCGATACGCTCGAATACTGCTATCTCGAAGGGCAGCAGGGTGTTTACATCGAAACCCGCCAGGGCTTCGAAGTGGACGGCGTCGAGATCAAGGCGCGCATGGACTTCGGCGCGGCGGCAATCGATTATCGCGGCCTGCAAAAGAGCGTGGGCGCCTAGAACTTCAACAGGAAAAGGAGAACAGATCATGCAGAACTACGTTCACCGAGGGGAAACCCTCACGGTCACCGCGCCCTACACCGTCGTTACCGGCCAGGGCGTTCTTGCTGGAAACATCTTCGGCGTCGCGGTATTCAATGCGGCTTCGGGCGCGTCGCTGGAGATCGTCACTTGGGGCGTCTTCGATCTCGCGAAGGATGCCAGCACGTTCAATCCCGGCGACAAGGTTTACTGGGACAACGTCAACTTCGTGGCCACGTCCGCTCCACCCGCATCGCCGTCCACGACTCCCGGAAACCGCGAGATCGGCGTGGCCGACCTTGTACAGGCTAGTGGCGTCAACGCTCCGGGCGGCCTGACCGGCGACGCGACCGTCCGCGTGCGCTTGAACCTCTGTTCAATCGGCCTGGTGACTTCGTCCGACATGGACCCCAGCCTGTTGCAGAAGATCACCGTGGTGCTTACGGCCGCGCAGATCGAGGCCATGAATGGCGCGCCGGTGAATGTCATTCCCGCGCCGCTCGCGGGCCAGGTAGTTGTGCCCGACCAGTTCGTGATTCAGACGAAGCCGGGCAGCACGAACTTCACTGGTGGCGGCGCGGTGACGTTCCAGTATCACGGGACCAGCGTCAATCCGCACGCTGGCAACCTCGCCGCGGCGACCGTCAACAGCGGCACCGCGAGCGTCAACGTGCTGGCTCCTCCTTCGGCTGGCTACCAGCCGCCCGCAGCGACCGGCATCGACATCACGAATGCCACGGCTGCGTTCGCCACCGGCAACGGCACGCTGGTTGTGACCGCTTACTACAGCGTCATCACGCTCGGGTAATGTCCGACTGGTCCGCAATCGATGCGGCGGCGAACGCCGTCATGCAACAAACGTTCGGCGAACCGGTCGTGTATCAGCCGGTGCAGGCAGGCGCGGAGGTGGGCGCTCCACGGACGATCACCGCCGTCCGTCACCCTCGCATGCCCGAAGAGTCCGGTGCGATGGCCAGCTTCGAGGAGATCTCAGTCAATCCGTCCGACTTCGCGAATCCGCCGGCCAAGGGCGATTGGGTGACTGCCTGGGGCTCGCAGTACGTCGTAACGGCTCTGCGCCAGCCCGATGCCTACGGCATGATCGCTCTGACATTGCTCCAGCGCTCGTGATCAATCCACGAATCATACTCGGCGAGTGGGTGACTGCGCTCCAGTCCTGCCCGGACTTGGTCGCGGCGCTGGGCGGCGGGGACCCTGCCAACATTCGGGCCTTCATGGAAGGGCTGGCCACCGACAACAACGTGCGGTTGGCCATCTTGCAGATGCCGCCCGGCTCGATCCTGGTTGCCTGGCACGGCACCACGCCGCGGCGTCTCACGGGCGGGGCGCTGCATTTCGCGCATCGCTTCTCGCTTTATCTGCGGGCGGCCGAGCAGGACTCGGGCGGCACGTATGCCGATCTGTTCTGGCTGCTCGTGAGCGCTATACCATCGGGCGCTCCGTCGTGGTCATCGCTTCTGCATTTCCAGATCGATCCCGATTGCTACCCGATGGATCTGGATCTGCCGTCGGCCCAACGAAACACAGTTGTGGTGAGCGCCGACGGGGCAACCCTCGATTACTTTGAAGTTCAAGCAACGCTGGTCGAACAAGGCAATCCCGGCGGGGAATGAGGAAACACATGGACACCGTACACATGAGATCGCCCGAGGGCGAAGTGAAGGAAGTCGAGGCGACCACCGAAGCGCTCACGCCGCTCATGGTCGCAGGCTGGCATCAGGTTCCCGCGCCGGCGGCGGAACCCGAGGCAGTAGGCCCGAAGCCGGCAGCCCCGGCTGGGGAGGAAAAGTAGAATGGCAAACGTCAACGAGTTGATGGAGGGCTGGGGCTTCGGCAAACAGACAGCCATCGGGACGGCCAACACGTCGACGGCGATCTGGCGTCAGACCAACCTCAATACCAAGCCGTGGGCGAAAGTCCCGGTGAACGAGGATGATCGGGCCGAAATCGGCAAGGGCCATGAGTTCCCGACGCAGCTTTTCAGGTCGCACTACAACATGCCGCCTTTCGAGCTTTCGAAGTACGCCTCATCGGAGTTTCTCGCTTGGGCGATGTGCTTCTCTATGGGGAACGTCACCCTGACCGGCAGCGGTCCCTATACGTATGTCATCGTTCCGGCCTTGGGCGCCACGAACGCGACCGGCCTCGAGTTGCCGTACTTCTCGTTCGTGCAGCAGATCCGGCCCGGTGGGTCTGCGGTGTTGGACGAAATGCTGGTGGGGTGCGCCGTCAAATCGTGGAAGCTGTCGATCAAGAACAGCCCGGGCCGCGCCAGCGCGATGTGCTCGGTGGAATGCATGACCACGGGTCAGTACACCTCTCCCAGCGGCATCACGCTGCCCGCCGTTTCGACGCCGCATGAATTCAATGCCGGCATGATCACCGCGTTAACCTTCAACGGGATCAACTACCTTTCGGGCGGCAGCGCGAAGCAGTTCGTCTCCATGGAAGCGTCATGGGAAAACAACTTCCGGCCCGGCTTCTTCCCTGGCTCGGGTGCGCAGGATGGCTACCAGATCCAGGGACGATTCGAGTGGGGAGATCGCGCCTTCGCGGTGCAGTTCGTGGTGCGCGTCCAGGCCGGATCGACCGAGTATTCGAACCTGATCAACCTAACGACCGGGACGGCCACGTTCACCATGGCGCGCGACGCCAACAATTCCTTCTCGATGCTCATCCAGAAGATGGGCTTCAGCGTCGCCGAGCTGGGAAACACGGAAGGCATCGTGACGCTCCAGATCACCGGCGTTCAACTCTACGACGCCACCAACGGGCTGGTGACGATGACCATCATCACGCCGTTAACGGGCATCTGCCAATAGGAGTTCATATGGAAACCGAAAAGAAAGCGGGCTTCGACGCAACGAAGCCGTTCGTCGTCCCGATTCTCTCAGGCGGTGAAAAGACCTGCGAGGTGCGGTTCCCCTCGGACGAAGAGTGGTGCGCGTGGGCGCGTGCGCAGCGCACTGTTCGGCATTTCCTAGGGCGCGGAAAATCGCAAAGTGAGGACGTGGATCTGCCGAAGATCAACGCCGAACTGTTCGCCAAGATTCGCACCGACAAGGATGGTCCCGAGTTCGATGATGCTGAGGCCGGCATGGTGATCGGGCGGGTCGAGCGCTGCGCTGTGGCCCATGTTGAGCGCGAAGGGATCAACTACCGAATCGAGATGAAGGTCCCTGGCGCCCGCGTGGTTCATGTGCTGCGCATGCCGACCGCCAAGGAGATGCAGGACCACGAACGTGGTTCGACCAGCGTCGTCGCCGCGCGCAGATCCGTCGAGACCCGCGCGTTCTTGGAACCGAGCGGCGCGCTCTACGACAAGTTGCATGTCTCGCACGATGGTTATGCCGGCGCCGTGCCGATCGTCCACAAGTCGGCGGCGGTCTCCGAGGTGATCGCGCAACTGGCGATCGAAGCAGACGAAGACCCGGAATAGCCACGCCCGGCGACTGGCCGGAAGACCCGGGCGTTCACTTCCTGATCCGGTCGGTCCTGCAACAGGGGACGCTCTGTGGGTCTGAAGAAGACTGTCCCGACCGCGTCTTCCGCTGCCGGAAGTGCGGATACTCTGCGCACGCGGAGTTGGATGGCTGCCCTGCGTGCGGCGCGGATTGGAAGGCCATCGACGTCAGTCACGGGCCTGGTTGTCCCAAGAACCTGCTCGAAGAGGCGATGGACACACCGAACGGCGCTCTGGTTCGGCGGTGCTTCCGCATTCTCAACGCGAAGAACATCGGGTTGACCATCACGCTCGCGGATATTACGGAGGAGGAATTCCGAGTGCTGGAGCTGATCGAGACCGAGCGACAGGAACGGATCAACGGTGGCGACCATGGCAAGAGAAAGTGAAGCGTTATACTGCAGCTATGGCTCAACACACCGTCAAGCTGACCCGAATACCCGAGCTGGAAGTGGGCAAGAAAGACATGCGTTTTGAGATCGGAGGTGATGAAAACGCTAAACTCGGGACTCTTCTGGTGAGCAAAGGCGGCATCGAGTGGCGTCCGTACAAGAAACAGAAACGGCATCTTTCTTGGGAGAAGTTCGACCAAATTATACGTGACCACTGGGGAGATTGAGATTGCTTAAGCGGTCGAGGCCTTTGGGCTAAGCTGCTATCCATGAATCCGCACGCGCGATCTCTTGAGATAACCGTTACCGTTCGCCTTGAGTTCTTCTTTAAGCATCCGGAAGTCCTCTTTCTCTCCCGGACTTCCCACGTCGCCGAGGATATCAGCCTCAATCAACGCCCGGCTGTATTCAGGAAGAAGGAATGTTGTGAGACGACGGAAGTTTACCCTCCAGGTTCGCGGGTCGTCGCCCTCTTCGGAAGCGTTTTGCAGGAACCCTTGCTCTATCTCATCCATGGCGTCAACGCGCTCGGCCTCAAGAAATGGCTCCGCAATCGACTTGCACACTCGCAGGCGCTCGCCTCGGTAGGAGTAGACAATCGCCTCATAGACGTCACCGTATTTGGTAGTCAAATCGGGAAGAGGATACACATGGGGAGAGTGGCACCGGTAAAATTCCTCGACATCCTCAGGGAATGCAGTATCAAAATGCGCGGTGCTTTCGGTGTAGCACGGCAGATTTTCAAACAGTCCCCACGTCATAGCGACGTACTCGCTGCGAACTAACTCTTCCATCTGATCGCCGATTTCAGTCAAATCGTTCCCACTGTCATACGCGAAAACCTGAAAGGGATTAAACCACGCCCAGCACAACTCTACAATCTCGTCAATTGAGGAGTTGGCAAAGCGGGTGGCGCGTGCAGGAGTGTAATAGCGTCTGGCTGTGCGTAAGCGTGCACGGCTTTCGCCGGAAAGGAAACAATGCGCGCGCGCCCTCGCCACGTCAACGCCGTTAGCAAAATCTGCCTCCACTGCCTTCCAACGTGCGCGAAAGAGGTGGGCCAAAAGCTCCTCACATTTCTTCGCTTTCGCGAAAACGACCGAGTACTTTGGCGACTTGCGTGATGGTCTTGACGCCGACTGCCACTTTTCCCATAGTTTGGGATCGATGTAAGCGGAAAGCGCAACAACTGGTGAGGTGTTGAGCTTCGCTGCCACGGCAGTCGCGACCTTCCTCATTTTGGCCCTCAACTCTTTGTCAGTCTTTGGCGGTGTGATCTTCTTTATTTCTTCAACCGCTTGTCGTCTGGCCAGGACGAGACGGAAATCCTTCGACTTAAAATCGCTTACCTCTTCCTTTGTGTGCTGTGCATTACTCATGATGATTGTCCGTAGTGCTTCAACTGCCGCCGCCTGCTGCGAACGCCATTGGGTTCAGAATATGACACCCACACATGGAAGTCCGGGACGAACTCCTTCAAAGGTAATCGATATAGAGCAACCGGTGCCCGGCGCGGCGGTAGTGTCGGTGCCATTGACCTGCAAACGCTCATCTTAACGCGACGACGGACGACCCAGAAGACTCTTCCCTGCAGCCGACAACCCATGCCCAGATTTCAAACCGTCGTCAAAAGCGCCCGCTTCGTCTATTCGCCCTACACCGCGACCGAGATGCAGGGCTTCGCGCAAGTGCTGGCGGATTCGATCAGGGCGCGCATTCAGAGTGGGCAGAACATCTATGACCAGGCTGCGGCTCCGCTGAAACCCGGGCAGTCGGGCCGACGTGGCTATCCCGACTACAAATCCGCGCGTGGACTGAAGCCCATCCGCGACTGGACCTGGAGCGGGCATACCCTGCGCTGCCTGAAGGTTCTGACCGCGAATGAGAATCGCGCGGCGATCGGGTTTCTCGACGAGGCCCTCCCGGGCCGGCGCCAGACTGCTTCGCAGATCGCCGCCTTCAACAACCGGCGCGAGCGGCAGTGGGGCGTCTCGCCGCACGATCGCCAGGCGGTGCTAGCCGCGTTTCAGGCACGTCCCTTCGTGATGCTCAAGGCAGCTTGAAATGGCAGACCAAGCAGAACGCGTAATCCTCGAAGCCGAGGATCAGGTCAGTCCGGTAGTGGACAAGGCCAACGCCGGGCTTGACCGCTTCGAGAAACAAGCGGAATCGTCGCACGGCAAAGTCATCCGGATTTCGGATCAGACGCGATCCAGCGTCCAGCGCCTGATTACCTCGCTCGAAAAACAGGCCGAGACCTACGGCAAGAGCGGCGTGGACCGGCTGATCACGCAGCGGGATCAACTGTTGCAGCGATACAACCGCGAGCCGCAGGCCATTGACGCGATCACGCGGTCCTACGAAAAGATGATCGCCGCGGAGGAGAAGGTCGCGCGCGAAGCTCTCGCAGTCAAGGCGGCTAAGGAGGCCGAGGAAGCATTGCGAAAGCAGGCCGAATCCATCACTTCCTTCGGCGAGCGGGTCAGCCAGTCCATGGAGAATCCGCTCCAGGGAGCGAAAGGCGCGGTCACATCCGTGATGACGGCTCTTGGTCCCTTCGGCATCGCCGTCACGGCGGGTGCTGCTGTGCTTGGAACCATCGCGGCGTCCGCATTCGAGGCGGCGAAGAGTCTGGGCGAATATGGAACCCGCGTGAAGGACGCGGAACTACGCACCGGTTTGACCGCGAAAGAAGTCGGGCAATTCAGTTTCGCGGCCAAGGCAGTCGGGCAGGATATCTCGATTGTCGAGCGCCTCATGCGCGGCCTGTCCCAGGCGGCGAACGACAATTCCAACGAAGGTGAAAAAGCCCGGGCCACGTTGCGTGGGATGGGCATCGACTTCCATACCGCCACGGGAGAGATGAAACCCACGTCCGAGCTTCTGACGGAGATCTCCGAGGGTTTGAACAAGCTCCCGGAAGGGCTTCAACGGGACGCCGCCGCAATGGACCTATTTAAGAAGATCGGCATCGAGGCGATTCCGTTCATGACCGAGCTGAACGAGAATCTGCGCGTCGCCCACGAGCAGGGCTTCGGGCCGACCGAGGAGGATATCCGCCGCTTTACCGAGTACCAGCGTGAAGTGACCGTGCTCGAAACGAAATGGGACGCGCTGGTCCGCAAGTTCAAGGAAGGGCTGGTCGTCACCGTGACCTGGGTCGGGAAGGGCGTCGACTGGTTCCTCGAAAACATCTCAACTGCTCGTGACGAGGAACGGGAGCACCGCGAGGAGATCCAGGCGCTTCAAGACGCCGCGCAGATCAAGGCGTTGGGCGGTTACGGCGCGAGCGTGTCGGTCAGCGGCCATCGCAAGGAAGTGGCTGATATGGAGCGCCAGGCGCCGGAGATCATGAAAAACCGCGATGCCACCTTGAAGCGCATCGAGGATCTGCGGGCCGAACAGGAACGGTTGACCGGCAATTTCGGCATCCTGCAAGCGATTGCTCCCACTCGCGATGAGGAGACTCAGTCAAAACGCGCGGAGGAAATCCAAGGCCAGATTCAGCAGTTGCAGAAGATGCTGGAAGACGCCGAGGCGGCCACCAAGCGGAAGGATCTTCAGGCCGGCAAGGAAGAGACGGATCGGATTCGCGCGAGGTTCTTCGGCACGCACGACGGCATGGAGAGGGCATACGCCGACGCCAAGAAGGATGTCGAGCGGCTCCAGAAGCAACTGCTCGAACCGGACAAGCCCCTGACGAAGGCGCAGGCGCAGGATCTCGGCCAACAACTCCGCACTGCGGAAGCTACTGAAGCGCGCCGCAAGGCAGCACTGGATGCGGTCGCAAAGGGCGCGGAGCAGCTCAAGGAGTTCCAGCGCCAGGCGGCCGAGTTTGAAAAGAAGGGCGATGAATCTGAACTCGACGCGACCGGCAAGATCTACTATCTGCGTGATCAGCTTCTGAAACAGGCCGAGAAGGTGAAGGCGTCGGAGTCCGAGATTGCGGCGATCCGCGCGTCAGCAGAGAAGCAGGCGGGCGTCCTCTACAAGAAGTCGTGGGAGGAGTTTGAGAAGTACGCGGACAAACAAGACGCCGAGAAGCGGAAAAGAATGATCTCACTCATGATGCCGTCGAAGGAGCAGATGAAAGAGTGGGAGGAGGGCTTCGCGGCGCAGGAAAGGATCGAAGACATCGGGGTTCAGGCGCAACGGGAGGAGTTGCGGCGGCGGGCCGGCCGATCGCAGCGCATGGCGGAACTGACAGGCGGTGATCATACTCCGGTAGCGATGTCCGAGACCGAAAAAAAGGAGCTGGCGGCGCGAAAGGAAGAGGCTGCCGCGCAGCAAGCCTACCAGGTCCGACTCGATCTGGCCGTCCAGTTGGCTGGCATTGAAGCGGAGCGGATATCGAAAGAAGAGAACGCGGCGAAGCGTTCCGTCCTGGCGGCGCAGGCGCAGAAGGATCTGTTCACCGATCTCGCCCAGGCGCAGGATCAGTTCGAGGAGAAGCAAGCGCAGCTCCAGCATAAACGCGAGGAGGAGTTGCAGTCGCAGATTGACGGCTTGCAGAAGCAGGCCGAAAAGCTGATTGACGTTCTGTTCACGAAGCCTGCCAACTTCGGCAAGGACCTGTTGAACACGATCCACTCTGCGGTGCTCAAGCCGATCACCGAAACCTTAGGCGGCGCGGTCGCGAATGTGCTGCACCCGATCGTCTACGGGTCGGACGGGCAGGGTGGCATCAATGGCCTGCTGCGCGGCCCATCGAAGGATCCGGTGCGTGCGTCAACAGACATGAATACGGCGGCAACCATGCAGAACAGCGCGGTGATGGCAGGTTTGACGGCGATCCTGGCTGCTGGCATGGGAATCGCGGCTCCGCACGTGGCGACCGGGCCTTCCGGCGTATCGGGCATCTCCGTTCCATCGATTTCGGTTCCAGCGCCGGTATCCGGGTCGGTCGGCGTGAGCATGCCCACCACGTCGGGACGTGGTGAAGGTGCATCGCTTCCTGGGCCAATCGCTACCGCTGGCTCGGCTCCGGCAGCCGTTCCGAGCGTGGGCGATCTGATGAATCTTCCGATGAGCGCTCATGCCGGTGGCAGCATGAGTCCGCTCGCAACAATTCTTGGTTCCGGTTCCAAGGGTGGAACGTCCGGTCTCTACGGCCTGTTCTCCAAGGGTGGCGCCTCGAAGGCGCTCTCCAATCTGAAAGGCACGTTCTGGAACCAGGACGCGTGGAACGCTTCTGATAGCAACTTCTGGGGCGGCGTACAGGGCGTGGCGAAGTCTCCCGCCGCCGGTGCCGCCGGGATGATGCTCGCCACCAGCGGCCTGTTCGGATCACGGCGCGGCACGTGGGGCGGCACTCTTGAAAGTACCGCCGGAGGTGCCCTGATTGGCGAGCAGATCGGCGGTCCATGGGGAGCCGCAATCGGAGCGGCCGCGGGCTTCACCGCTGGAGTCGTCGAGCAGTTGCTCGGCATAAAGTCTCCCGAGAGGAAAGCGCACGACGATATCAAGAGCATCTACGGAGTGGACATCCCGCAGAACAGCGGCACCATCAAGCAAATCGTACAGATCGCGCAGTCACAGTTCGGCGGTAATGTCGGAGTGGCCGTGCGGTCCCCGAGCGTCCGTCAACTGGTGATGCTGTACTCGGAATCCACAGGCCAGAAGATGCCGCTATCGGCAACGACGCCGTACGCCGGGAGCTTAGCGGAACAGGGCGGCAAGCTTTACCAACAAGCCAGCTACCAGGATGGCCAAGCTCACGTTTATGCCTCAAACATCCCGACGCTCGGTGGCATCAGCGCGGGCGTTTATCCGACGCAGGGCAGCCCGAATACGGGTGGCGGAAGCGGAGCAACGTACATGTCGCTGAACATCAGCGGAGCCGACGCGGCGAACTTCATGACCGGCCAGTTCGTCACACCGCAGTTCGTGACTGACCAGGCCATGGCCGCGCAGTATTCGAGCTATGGCCGCACGCAGCAATCCGCCAACATGCAGTTGCCCGGGTTAACAGTGGCCTGAAACGGCTTCGTCGTCCCCACCACAAGGAATCGATCCATGCGGAGATTGCTCATCTTTCTCATCTGCGCCGCGCTGTGGCTTGCCAACGCACTCCCGTGCCGGGCGCAGCCGACGCTGACCACGATCCAAGATACGCTCTACAATCTCGACGGTTCGTTGATGAACGGGAACCTCGTCGTGAACAATGCGGCTTTCTCGGTCGGAGGCGTGCCGATCGCGCGTGGCGCGCATGCCTTTCCGATCACGAACGGCGTCGTCAATATTCAACTCGCACCAACGGATCACGCGAGCCCGGCCGCCGCTTACACGGTAAACACGGTCTCGAACGGGCAGACTTCGACGAGCGTATGGTCGGTGCCGACACTCCCGTCGTCCCGGTGCCCATCAGGGGCTTGCACCATCGTGCAGGTCACAACGCTTTACACACCCGGCCCGACGACGACGGTCGCGGTCTCGCAACTCTCGAAGCAAAGCGCCACCAATGGACAGCTCGTCTGCGACATCAACGGTGTGGCGGGATGGTGCAATCCGGCGGCCACAGGAGTCACCTCGTTCAATGGCAGGACAGGTGGGGTCTCGCCTTCAGCGAACGATTACAACTTTAATCAACTCGTGGGCGCGGCTTCGGTCGGGCAACTCCCGACAGGAATCCCGGCCCCCAACATTGGAGGCGGCAGCGTAGGCAACACGGCTTTCGGATACGTCGCCGGCCTGACAAGCGATGCGCAGGCCCAGCTCAATGCGAAGCTCGCGGCGGCGAACAATCTCTCAGACGTAGGCAATGCAGCGACGGCCTTGTCGAACCTCGGCGGGCTCTCAAAAGGTGCTGTCATCACCTGGATCGATCAGTATTGCAGCGTACCGGGCACCTATAACGACACGTGTTTTTCAGGCGCGTTTAGCGCGGCCGGGTCCGCACAGAATGTGACCTTCATGATGGGTCCGAACACGTACACGTTGCAAAACGGGCTGTCGATTTCGAGCAAGACCGGCTGGACCATCATGGGCCTGAAGGCTCGCAGCAAGCTCACCGTGAAGAACGGACTGAACGCGGCGATGTTCACCCTGAACGCGACGACCGATTTCGCGATGCGAGACGTGTTCGTGGACGGCAACTACCAGAATCAGACGAGCGAAGCCTCGGTTATTTCGGCGACGGGCATCATCGGCCTGATCCTCCAAGGGAACCGGCTCGCGAACGTAAAAGGCCGAGCCGTGGTCGTGAGCAACTCGGCCTATGACTTCAACGACGGCCTGTCCATCGTGGACAACATCATTTCGGGCACCACGGATTCCGCGCTTTACCTGGCACTCCGCTACGACGGCCTGACGATCACCGGGAACCGGATCGATAACGTGGGCGTGGATGGAAGCAACCCGCAGAAAGCCGCCGCGATCTATATTACCCACGGCGGCAGCTTCGGCGGCCTCATCACGGTGGGCTACACCGGGAATTACATCATGGCGTCGCCCGCCGTCAACAACAACACGTATTTGCAGTACGGAATCTTGTTTGATGCGATCGGCGGCGCGCCGGTCACGGACATGTCGAATTCGTATTCCAACGTTGGGACGAACTGCGGCAGCATCAACAGCGCTTTGACTTGCTCGACGGCCATTCCGAGCGCCGTCAGCGGGAACACCACGCAGATTTACCCCGTCGGCTATTGTTCGTCGGTCGGCGCGATTCCTCAACCGAGTCCACACTTCATGGGGTCGAGCGCGGCGATGCAGTGCGTCTCGATCGGAGGCACCCCCATGGCGGCAGTTCCGCTGGCCCACGGAGGCGGCGACGTATATGCGTCGATGCTCTTTGAGACTCCGGTGACGTACAATTCCGTGTCGCTGTCCTGGGCTGGTTACACGGATGCTTCCGGCGGCAACGTGAACTTCATGGCGCTCATGGCCTGCGCGCCGTTCAGCGTGTCGACCGGACCGTCCTTTCCTTCGATGCCGGCAGGCTCTAGCTCGTATTCCGTGACGGCCAACGGCGGCGGAAGTTCGATAGCCACTTCTCAAATCAACGAGTTCACGGGGCCGTATGGTCTCGGCATTAACGCGTCGTGTCCCAATCCAATGTCCGGTGCCGTGATCACGCGCCTATATCGGCGCGGCAGCAACGGACCTGACACTAACACCGGTACCTTGTGGATTGTTTGGGCCAAGCTGGAACAGAACTTCAAGGTTCAGTAACAGTCATCCGATCATGCCCGGCAATATTCAAAACGCTGCGCCGAGCGGCGTGATGCCAGCCTCGCTGTGCACGGCCTTCTCGGAGTTGCGCGAATACGTTCAACTCCAGAACCAGTATCACGACGGGACCGTCCAGCGATCGCAGCTTGCGCAGACCTCGCGCCGGACGTTCCGGCTCAGCAAACGCTTGAGCGCCTCGCTGCTTTCCACGCTATACAGCTTCTGGATTTCCAAGAATGCCGGCCTGACCCCGTTCTCGTATTACAATCCGTTCGATGTGGCGTTAGGCCAACAGATCGGCAGCAATTACGATTCGACCGGCAACAACACGCAGGGGCGCGCGACGGTCGTATTTCGCGGCACCTGGGCGCAGGCGACGGATGTCGCGCGGACGAACGTCCAGGGGCTGGAACTTGTGGAGGTTGCGTAGAGCGTGTGACCAACCTTCCACGTAGGTCGTTGGCTGAGCCTCGCAGCAGACTGGGCTGTAACCTCGGGTGGCCGACGACCATTCGTCCGAAACCCAAATCCGACCCTTCCCATGATGGCCGTCTGGGGACCATCTGTCCGAGACGGTCAACGCTGGAAGGTACGAGTCATGAACTGCCGATCTGAACCCTCTCTAAACGTGTCTTCCTCCACGGCTCTTGTGAATGCGGTTAAATTAAATACTCAGGTGGCTGCCAAACGGTACGCCGGTGCCACGCTGGCGAAGCTCATCCTATGTCCCTTGACGCGTCGCAGCTCCTTCCCGCTGATGACACCGGGCGTGTCACGTTTGAGCGATTTTGCTATCAAGCCCATATTGCCTTCCCGTTCTGCTTGAACTGCGCCCTCGGCGGCGATGTAGTATGCGTCGTAGCCGAGCACGTCGAGGACATTGCTGTCCAGTTCAACGCCGGTTGGCGTTTTCTCCAGATCAAAACAAGAGATCTTGAGAAGGGGCCCTGGACATTAAGCGACATCACGGCTAAAGGCGGGGGCCTGCACAGTCTCCTACGTTCGCACAGGATTCTCGGTTCTCTTCCAGCTACGTTAGAGCTGCACGTTGAAGGGGCTATTCAACGAAAAGATCTGCTCCAAAAACTGATGACTGAAGGTGGGCAGTGCGACGTGACCCTTTTAGAGAAGTTGGAGAAGTCCTTGAAAATCGACGGCGCTGAATGCCGGGACTTCGTCAAGCGCCTTCGAATCTTCCATTCATATCCGACGCGAGAAACAATTCGAGCCCAAAACACCCGTTTGCTTGTTAATCATGCGGGGCACCTTTCCGCGTCGATATTAGACGAAATCTATGACCGTATGTTGATGCTTATTTACTCGTCGATGCAAGCGAAGGTCCTCCCGCACAATTGGAAGAACGCGTTCCTGACGCGCGGCGTCCTCCGGGGCAAGGCTCAAGAACTCTTCCTGCAAAAGCAACTCTCAAGGGAACATTTCAAGACTATTGTGCAGCCGATAACCGTCGGACCGCAGCCTCTTCTCAAGCGCCTGGTCGACAACAGCGGGCAGCCTCCCACGCTCCTGGAGCAGAAGCTCATCATGGGGGGTGCTTCAACGGAGATCATCCAGCACGCCAAGACATTGCGCGCACATGCAAGTCAGCGTGAGCTTGAGTTGTTGTCCTCTCAAATGTATGAAGACGGGGTGCTCGAAGATGTGCAGACGCGGCTGCTTATAAGAGCTCACGGTCTCGTGAATGAACACGGCTCAGGAAAAACGCCAGCCGCTGCGATATGGAACGCCCTGCTGCAGGTACTCGGACAGCAACATCAGGTTATCGACAGGAAAGGTCTCTTCCACAACGACCCCGACCTCCTACTTGGCGCCATTTGTAACCTCTCCGATAAGTGTCAGACCGGCTGGGGGATCGCCGATGCGTAAGGAACTGTTTCAGCCGACAGCCGAGGGCGAAGCTCGCCTGCTGTTACTGATCAATGCGTTCACCACACCAAAGAACAGCCTTGAGGGTCGCACGAAGCTTGCGAAGCTGGACTTTCTTCTCCGGTACCCTTCCTTTTTACAGCGTGCACTTTCTATACACGCTCCGAGGGTCATTTTTCCTCAATCTTCGGAGGCCGACGAAACCATTGAAACGCGGATGCTGCGCTACCGGTACGGACCTTGGGACCCGGCGTATTTCGCCATTCTCGGTAGTCTGATCGGAAGAGGCCTCGTCGTTCCTGTCCCGACAGCGACAGGAATCGGATACCGCAGTACGCCAAGCGGTCAAGGGCTCGCGTCCCGGATCGCGTCGACCGAGCCGTGGCAAGACGCCGCACGATCGGTGAAGTTACTCAAGACGCATTTCGATAAAAGTGGAAGTTGGCTGAAGGATTTTATCTATCAGCACTTTCCTGAGGTCGTTTACAGCTCCTGGGGACAAACGCTATGAGAGCGCGGATCGAAGGTATTCAACTGATCGGAACGAAAAGAGATGTTGAGTTCGCGCCAGGGCTGAACATCATCACCGGTCCCATTGCTTCTGGAAAGACAACCCTCATCCGATTGTGCCACGGGCTTTTCGGAACCGGTTTGGAGAACTTTCCTCTCGAGGTTCGACAACACGTCGCGGCCATTGGCGGACGACTCATCCTCGGGGACCATCAGTTTTCCGTGGTCCGGCCGTTCACGACGACAAAGAACGCCAAGATAGACATCTCCGGCCTCGGATCTGCACTTCGACTCCCGGCGCTCGTCGTGGATGCGTCTGCCACGTATACATACGGGCAATGGCTGCTTCGCACACTCGGTTTGCCTGATCTGCGTGTCCCGTCTGCGCCAACACGCCCCGACAGTGATCTAACCCCGGTATCGATTAATGACTTCTTCCTCTACTGCGTGCTGTCGCAAGAAACAATCGACAACAGCGTTTTTGGGCATCGAGATCCATTCAAGAATGTGAAGCGGAAGTACGTGTTTGAGGTGCTGTATGGAATCTACAGTGCGGAAGTCTACCAGGCGCAGGAACGTCTTCACGAGGTCAACACGGAACTCGGACAACTCGCATCGCGGGCGTCAAGCTTTCAGCGTATCCTTGCCGACACGCCCTGGGAGAATCGAGCGGTATTGATTGAGCAGTTACATAACGCGCGGAATAGCCTTGCCGCTATCGAGGAACGTGCGATTCAGGCGAATCAAAGGGCAAAAGGAACTGATGAGGTGCAGGTCCTTCGGTCTGAAGTGTTGCGGCTTGATGAGCAAATTGCGCGGGCTCGGATTGATGCTGAACGCGAGACAGCGAGCGTTGAGCAACTGACGCGGCTAGTCAAGCAATTGGGCTCACAGAGTAAACGCCTGACTAAATCTATCATCGCTAAGACGTATCTCACGGATTTTGAGTTCATCCTCTGTCCGCGTTGCGGAGCAACGATCGACGAAGGCCGCGCCGCGCCGGACGTGTGCAGCCTCTGCTTGCAGGTCCCTGCGCCAATGCTTGATCGCAAGGACTTTATAAGCGAACAGGATCGGGTGGCAGCGCAAATCGATGAGACTGAAGAACTCCTGGAATCTCACAACGATTCGGCTCGACTCTTGGAGCGCCGTCTCCTCGACCTCGGGCGAGAACGAGAAAGGGCCGCTCATGAGCTCGACTTCAAAATTCAGACATATGTATCGGACTCGGCATCTGCCATCGCGCAGACCGCCAGTGAGCGCCCTGCGTCGTTGGCGCTTATCACGCGACTCGAAGACTACCTACGGCTTTACGACAAGCTAGATCGCGTTTCTGAAGATCGTACGCGTCTAGAGGTGGAGAAGGCCGATTTAGAGGGAACGTTGGAGGTTTTGAAAACTCGGCAGGATGTCTCAGAACAACGAATCAGGGTGCTTGAGGAGAATTTCGAAGCCAGCCTACAAGCGCTGGCTGTCCCGCGATTTTCAGAGCAACCCCGCTCCGCTCTCGATCGCAAGACCTACCTCCCAATTATCGACGGTAGAAGATTCGATGATCTTAGCTCACAAGGGCTGCAGACGCTTGTGAACGTTGCCTACGCAATTGCCCACCAGAAGACGGCGATAGAGCTTGGTCTCGCTTTGCCGAATATCTTGATGATCGACGGCTTGACGACGAATGTGGGCCAAGAGGGGTATGACATTGAACGGGTACATCACGCATACAAATACCTGATCGCCTTGTCAGAAGAGCTTGGGGACACGCTTCAGATTATTGTGGCCGACGGAAACGTTCCGCCAGAGGCAGATCGGTTCGTTCGGCTCCGTCTTTCGGAAGAGGACCGGCTCATCCCGTTGCCGAACGAGGCGAAGGAGTCGGAATAGGCGTAAGTATTGTGATGCGGGCCAGGAGTCGAACTCTGGTAGGGTGACTACGGCGGCCCAACTCGGAAGATTTATGCCGAACCTCCGGCAGTAAGCTCCGACTGCATTTTGGAACGACATCTCCGGTAGCCAGTCTCCGCGCTTCGGCGCGGCTCCTGCCCGACAACCCATGTCCGACTTCATTGGTCGCATCACCGTCCCCACGGTGACCAACTCCGGCCAGACATTCCCGCTCACCACGCAGTACCCGTTCGGCTTCTCTGTCGAGCGCCCGGTAATCGTACATCGTTTTGGCAGCCTCGATGCCAAGCAGGAGCAGCGGTATTACGTCGGCATCGGCCCGCGCAAGTTTCAGTTCAAGCACCCGAACTTGAACTGGGCAGAAGGAAAGCAGCTCCGGGATTTCTGGGAGTCGATCCAGGGGCCGTGGCAGGCGTTCACGTACACCGTCCCGAACCCCGATGGCACCACCACTGGCGTCCTGGTCACCTTCGAGCAGACGCCGATTTCGTTCGAGTACCTGCGCAACGCGGTCCAGGTTGGATTGAATCTCGTTGAGGTCGTCGATCCGACGTCAGCACCCTCCTACACGATTAGTTCCACCTGCGTGCGGTTCCCCTCGACCGCTCTGTCCACGGCGCTCCTCTCTGAGGTTCAGCAGATCGTCCCGCTTGTCCACATCCGCGTGCGCGAATCCGCGGTCACGGACATTTATCTCTCCGATCGGCGGGTCACAGTGGGCGGCCAGCTTTACCTGCCGCGCCTGATTGGGATCGGCGAGCCGGGTTCCGACGTTCTGATCTCGCAGGACATCAAAGGCACTTCCGACAACGTCCGCTTCACGTTCGGCAACGGCGACCGCGTGATGACGCAGCTCGCCAACGACACGGACCTTAAATACGCCGAGGTTGACCTTTGCCTGTTCCATGTCAACTCCCGAATTCTGTTGCAGCTTTGGAAGGGCGTCATCCAGAACTTCACCAGCGACGGCACGCCGATCTTCCCTGTGACCTGCTCCGACGGGTTCTTCCAGATCATGAACCAGTACCCGGAGCGGCAGATCAGCCGCCAGTGCTGGAAAACCTACAACGATGGCGTGAACTGCCCGTGGGCCACGAAGGGCCGCAGCTCTTCGGCGGTTACGGCTGCGGGCGGCGATCCCGCGAGCTGCGACTACTACCTCGAATCCGCCAACGGATGCCAGGTGCACGGAATGGCTCCGTACTTCGGCGGGCATCAGGCCGATCCGCAAGGCGTCGTCATCAAGGACAACTCCACCGGCTTCCTCGGCTTCGGCCGCAACACCGTCACCGCAACTTCGATCCTTTCGGATACGATCTGGGGCCTCGCGTTGCCGGAGATCTGGTGCAACAGCGGTGGCAACCCGCTGTATGCGTTCATGGCCAACGCTTTGATGGTTGCCTATCGCGATGAATCCGACTACGCCGACTCCCTCGGCATTCTCTGTGCCGGCCCGGTCGGTGGATTCACCGGCATGTACGTCGTGACCAACGCGGACGGTTACCGCTACGTGGTTGCTCCCATGGTTGATGGCTACACACCGCAAGGCTTCAAGGTCGATGGCAACCTTAACGTGGTCAAGAATTCGTCCATTGGCGCGCCTCGCGAGGTTCCTGGCAACGATCCTGTAAATCCCACCTTCGATTACTTCTCGCTCGGTTCCGGCAGCCCGCAAGTTTGGGAACCGAACGTGTACGCTGCCGGGACCGCCGCGTGCGAGATTCGCATCGTCAAGTCTTCCACGATTCAGCCGAGCACTCCTGACCAGCATCAGATGACGGTTCCGATCGATTACGGGATGTGGGGCTGGACCTGGGACCAGAGCGGCACCCGCACCGGCGTCAAGGGACTCATCAATCCATTCTGGATTGCGGTGAACATGCTGCTGCGCGCGATGGGTCTGTATGGCGACCCGTCCACTGGCTCGAACCCTGCGGGTGGCTCTGGTCCCGCATCGTCCGACCAACTCGCTACGTTTGTGCTGCCGTCGCTGATTGTGGGCGATGGAAGTGGTGCGGCCGAGATCGCCGCCGACAACGTGACCGCCATCCTCGGCACTGGCACCGAGACCCAGTTCCAGTTTCAGGGGATCATCAGCAGCCAGAAGCCATTTCGCGATTGGCTGACTGAGGTCCTCAACTGCTGCCTGGGCTTCTATACCTGGGAGTTCGGGAAGCTGAAACTCGGTTGCCGGATCAACGCCAGCGCGGTGGACGCATACACGCTCGCCAACTCCTTGTTTCAAACGCTGCGTCTCACGCCGATTCAAGCTGGGTTCGAGCACCTGGTGCTTTCGTTCGCTGATGTCGCCTATCAGTATCAGGCCAACACCGCGGAGTACAGCGACAAGACCCACGCCGCCTACTACGGGCGCGCGGGATCTCCGCTCACCACACAGATGCACTCGGTGGGATGCTCCACCCTGAGCCAAGCGTTGCGTATTGCGGCCACGCGCACACGAGAAGAAATCGGCGGTGTAACACCTGCGGAGTGGCGCGACGCGCGAACCGCGGCATGGCAGACCACTTTACTCGGGCTTGGAAACGAGGTCGGGCAAGTCGTGTCGATGACGCATCCGGACATTCCGGGCCGTCACGGGACTTGCAACGTCACCGGCAGCACCGCCACGTGGGTGAGCGGCGATCCGTGGACCTATGCCGGGACTGCGACCGGAGATTCGGAACTGGTCAACAAGGAAATCCTGATCGGCGGATCGCAGGTGACGATTACCGCTGTCGCCAGCGACGGCTCCACGATCACCACATCGCCCGCACCTCCAAGCGGAACCGGCCTGGCGTTCCAGGTCGTCACGATGTGCTTCCGCATTCAGCGCTGGAGCCTGAAGAAGGACTGGTCGGTGCAGATCGAGGCGCAGACCGTCACAGCTTCCATGTACGACCTGGACGTCGGGCCGAAGCCGATGGATGTCGTGCCCGCGCCGTTGCCCCGGCTGTTCTATCCGATTCCGCTTGGCCCGGTGTGGGCGCCATACCAGGTGCAAGCCTCTTCGAGCGATGCGCTGTTTCCCAGCGAGTGGACCTTCGATTCCGATCAGGAATACACGACGCTCGCCGATGGCAGCACACTCGCCAGCCTGATTGTCACCGGCAAGCTTCCGGTGAACGAGTTCAGCACCACGGGCGCGGGCGCTCCAGGAATCGGATCGATTTCGCAGAGCACGACGGGCGGATCGCTGCTGGCGAACATCACCTTGTGGGTTGCGATCTGCGCAATCGATTCAAGCGGACTTCCTTCGGCTCCCTCGAATATCGCCATCATCGGTAGTGGCACGGCGTCGGGCGGCTCGTTTACGCTCGACGACATCATCTGGCCGGCAGTCGCGGGTCTCGCCTCTTACGTGTTGTTCGTCGGAACGCAGCCCGACCTGATCTGCGCCCAAGCCACAGGCACTCTGACCGCTGGCACGGGCGACACCTACACGCCGAGTACGATCACCTTCGGTGGCCCGGTGGTGCGCTCTACGTGGGCGCTACCATCGCCGTACGTTGCCAAGGTTCGGATAAAAGCCAAGCTGCTGCTGCACGCAGGCGTGGCAGGCATCGCGGTCACCACCGTCTCGACCAATATCCTGGTTTGTTCGGAGCTGGTCGATACCTCCTCCACTCCATTCAGTCCCATCGGCCGCATTCTCTCCGTGATCGGCCGCCCCAACGGCAGCACGCCGTTCGCGAGCTTCAGCATCACCGCGTTTGTGCCCACCACCGGGACGATCACCCTGGACCGCGATCCCACCGGGATCGTAAACGTGGGCGATGCAGTGGTCATTCGCAACCAGGCGTCGGGCCTGTCGAGCACGCCTACGGCAGTCACCCAAGTTACCGACACCGGCTACCAGAACGTAGCGAACAGTTATGGTGGTCTGGCCGCAAGCGCGGAGATTGGCAACCTGATCCGCGTGATCGCGGGCACTGGTCGCGGCCAGCCGCCGAGCACGATCACGGCGAACACGTCGACGCAGTTGACCTTCCAGCCACCGCTGCTCATGGACAATACGTCGATATGGATCGTCGAAGCCCCCGCCTGGGCTTTCCAAGCGGATTCGACCAGCATCGACAACGCGAACCCGCTGACACCCGTGACCCTTTCGGTGCCAACGGCGAACTTTATCGAACAGGCCATGCTGATTGCCGGTTTCACGGTTGACGTGAACGGCAACGAATCCCCGGATGGCGACCAGCCCTTCCGTGAAGACTGGATCTACGGCGAGGTCGGCGCGCCATCCGGCGAGATGAAGATCTCGATTCCAGGAACGCTCGCCATTGGAAGCGACCTCGGCCCGGCTGCGTTCTACACCTCCACCGTCTCGTTGCAGAACGGCGTGACGTGCATGGTGAAGCAGGCGCCGGTCGGCGCAGACCTCGTGATCCAGGTGTATGCCGGAACCACGTTGTTGTTTACGGTGACGATTGCGGCGGGCTCCACGGTTGGCTCCGCGACAGGGACGCCCTCGATCGGCCCGGAGACGCCGGTCATCATCAATCTCACCGCCGTCGGAACGACGTTCCCCGGATCGGATCTCACCGTCGCGCTGTCTTGAGAAATGGGTTCTTTAACGACTCTTCGCCAGCCGCCTTCGCGTCGCGTTGGGCTCAACGTCTACGGTCGAGCGTTTATCGATTAGTTGTCACGGGCCGACTCATCGTTCCCAATATACGGCCAACTTCCGCTTAGCGTGTCGCTTGGACAAATCAATGACTAAAATTTGCTCCCACGATCCTAGTGACCGCGGTGGCAATCATTACTGGAACCGACGAGTGGATACAAGCCAAGGCAGCCTTGGTCAGCGAGACAACAAACAGACCGGCGCGGTGGAGCGCGATGGTGTAGCGCAAGGTGCGGAGGTTGCGGCAAGTGCTGTATCATACCGATGATGCGAGACGTTCATCCTACAGTCCCGCAAGGATTTACCCGATTTCTGCAGCAGAGGACGAGGAGGCAAGGCGAAGCGCTTTGACGGGACATTATCTGGAGCTCAATAATGCGGACGCCGTCGCGCGCGCCAGCCTCCACGGGTTGAAGGAAAACCTGTACTGGCGGTCCGGACGGTCTGCCGAACTGCGACTCCACCGCATCCACGCATACCCCGCGAAGTTTCCCGCGTTCATTCCGACGAAAGCACTGCAATTTGCTCAATCGGAAGGAATTACCGTTCGTCGCGCAGCGGATATTTTCTGCGGCTGCGGGACCGTGGCGTACGAAGCACGACGCGCAGGCATCGATTTCTGGGGCTGCGATATTAACCCGGTTGCTACACTGATCGCACGCACCAAGAGCGGCACGTTCCAGGAAGAGCTCCTCGACGAATACTTCGCAAGCATTAAAGGCAAGGTCAATCGTGCAAGCGCCAAAGTCGACCTGCCGACAACGGCAGTCGAACGATTGAACTACTGGTACTCGGACGAGCAGTATCGCAGCCTGGCAAGATTGCTCAACGCGATCAACTACTCGGTCCCGGCACGAAGCCGGTACCGGCAGTTCTTCCACTGCGCGTTCTCCAACATCCTCAAGGCAACGTCGCGATGGCTGACGAAATCGATCAAGCCGCAAGTCGACCCGCATAAGAAACCCGCGGACCCATGGGCGACGTTCGTCACGCAATTCACGATGATGAAGAATGCGTTCAAACAGTCGTCCGCCGAAGGCACGAGCGACGTGCGGATCCTTAACGAAAACTTTCTCACGCTCAAGGACGCGCCAGGTGACATCGACATGCTCATCACGAGTCCACCCTATGTGACATCGTACGAGTATGCCGACCTCCATCAGCTCTCGTCCTTGTGGCTGGGATACGCGAAAGACTATCGTGACCTGCGCAACGGATCGATCGGGAGCGCGCAGCACGACCTCGACTTCAATCGCGAGATCAAGCGGCTCAACACGATCGGCAACCAAATAGTCTTTGGCTTATTCGACCAGGACAAGGCTATCGCCCGCGCCGCAGCGAACTACTTCCTCGACATGCAGGCCGTGGCCAAGCGCTGCCACAGTCTGCTCGGAAAGAAGGGCCTCGCGCTATTCGTGATCGGTAACACCGAGTACAAGGGAGTGCGCATCGATAACGCGGCACACCTCGCGGAGTCTCTGCTGCGCAGCGGGTTCTCCAGCGTCCGTGCCGCGAAGAGAAAGATGTCCGGCAAGATCCTCACGCCCTACCGCAGCGCGACCGGCAAGTTCTCCAGTAGCGGGGACGGACGCCACGTGTACGGCGAAGAATTCATACTGATAGCCGCCAAATGAGCGAGACTCTCAATTTTCAACCGTACGCGCGATTGCTCACGATGTTGGGCGATCAGCTCATCACCAATGAGCGCGTCGCGCTTGTCGAAATCATAAAGAACGCGTATGACGCCGACGCGGACTGGGTGAAGGTAACGTTCTCTGGGTTCAACGAAGACTACACGTTCGGTCCCGATTCAAAGATCATTATCGAGGATGACGGGATTGGCATGACCAAGCAGGTCCTCACGCAACATTGGGTGAGTCCTGCGACCCCAATCAAGAAACTCGGGAAACAAAACGACCAGGACACGACCGCGAAGGGACGCAAGATCCAGGGCGAGAAAGGCATCGGGCGGTTCGCGATCCTCAAACTCGGGAGGACCGTCAACATTGTGAGTAGACCCGAAGGGCTCCAGAGTGAGTACACGCTCGCGCTGGACCTGTCGCCATATGACGATGATTTCCTGACGGAGAACAAGAAGAACAAGGTCCTCTTCCTCAAGGACATCAAACTCAAGTTCTCCTCGTCCGCCAAGCCCAAGGTCATCCGTGAAGGCGAAGTCCTTGTCGGTGCTCGGACTGTCGAGCGCAAACCGCACGGTACGCGCATTGAGATCAGCAACCTTCGCGGTTCATGGAATCCGGACAAGGTCAAGCTGGTATACGAGGATCTGATCCGGTTGCAGTCCATCTTCGATGAAACAGACGAAGTGGAGCAAGAAAAGCCCAAAGCAAAAGCCAAGGTTCCAGATTTCGACGTCGTCATTTTCAACGACGACAAGTTCCAACCGTTCTCCAGTGAATACATCGGCAAACTTCGACGGCTCATCAAGTACGACTCGATCCTGCGCATCACCGACGGCTCGTACCATGAACCCACGCGAACGTTTAAGTTCAAGCTGAACGATCGCCCGATCGAGCTGACGCTGAACGACCCCGAGATTTCCGGTCTAAAAATCTTCCGGGACATCTACGGACAGAAGGGCGAAGTGCTCAAAGCCAGGGGCACGAAGTGCGGATCGTTCACGTTCGGCTTCTACGTGTTCGATTTCGACAGAGACCCGAATAAGAAGCATTTTCTCAATAGCGAGGACCGCAAGATCCTCAAGGCGCATCGGATCTACCTGTACCGCGACAAGATCCGAGTCTATCCCTACGGCGATCCAGATGACGACTGGCTCCAGATCGACGCGCACCGAGGCAAGATTGCAGCCGGATGGTTTCTGAGCAACGATCAGGTCGTCGGGCACGTAAATATCACCCAGAGGGGGAATCCGAAGCTCCGCGACAAGACGAACCGCGAAGGTCTCATTGACATCGGAGACGCGACCAGCGACTTCATCCACCTGATCCAAATCTTGCTTTTCTGGGTCAGAAGGAAGCCATACGCTCAGTACCTCGCCAAGCAGAAGAAGGGCAAGGATGTTGAGGTCGTCAAGAAGGAGCAGGTCAAGGCTGCGATTGACGTTGTAGCGGAGAAGCTCGGGGACAACAAGCCGGCGCAAACAGCATTGGCGCAAGTCGCAAAGCTGTATGCCCAGGAGCGCAACTACCTGATTCACCGCGCCGAGACGACCGAGAGTCTCGCCGGTGTTGGGCTTTCTGTGGAGACTGCATCGCACGACATCATGTCCGTGATGCACCGTGGACTGATTGCGTTGGACAGCCTGATCACTGAGAGCCAGAAGCCGGGCAACCTCTCAAAAGATGTCGTGGGTCGAGAGCTGATCTCGTTGCGCGGGATGCTTTCGTTCGTGGAAACGCAGCTCAAGGATATTCAGCAACTGTTCAAATCGACGAAGCAGCGCCGCAAGGATATTCGGGTGCGCGAGATTCTCGAAAAGGTTGAACGGCTCTTCTCGACTTCCCTGACGAGAGACGGAGTGAATTTCCGCATCGTTGAGCGGGGCGCACCGCTTGTAGCAAAGACCACTGATGCGGTGCTGCTGCAACTGTTCTTGAACCTTTTCGACAACTCCCTGTACTGGCTGCAATCCAAAGTCTCAGGGAAACGGCAAATAGAGGTGCTCCTTGATGGCGACGAGCAGATGCTCATCTTCTCGGACAACGGTCCGGGCGTAAAGTCTGACGATGCGCCTTACATCTTCGAGCCGTTCTACTCCGGAAAGGGTGAAGAGGGACGTGGCCTGGGATTGTACATCGCGCGACAATTGCTCGACAAGCATGACTATGCGATCGAGCTCGCGGACATCAAGCGGCACAAGCTGCTCAGCGGTGCAAACTTCGTGGTTTCATTCGTGCAGGGGGAAGAATAGATGCCTGACCCGTCACTGTTTCACGGGATCGCAGTCGTCATCGATGACGAGATCGAGGACGCCGGTGCTGGCATTCTCGAACTGAAAACGCAGATCGAAGCGGCGGGGTGTCATGTCGTATCGATGACCAAGCTTCCGGAGGCGGCAGGGATCGCAAACCTTCGCGAGGTATCCTTCTTCATCCTCGATTGGAATCTATATGGCCGATCGCTTCGGGGAGCCGAAGGGGGACCACCGATAGCTCCAACCCCCGCGTTGGTGCGACAGAATGCGGCGAGCGCAATCGACTTCCTCAAGAAGATCCAAAAAGTCTGCGTCGCACCGGTATTCATCTTTACGAATGAAGATGTGGCAGAGGTTGAGGAGTTTCTCAAGCCGCACGCGGAGCTACGCAGTGGCAACGATCCGTCCCACATTCTCGTTAAGAGGAAGGCTGAGGTGCGGGACGCAGGGATATTCGAGGTTCTGTCGACTTGGATGAAGGACGCCCCATCTGTCTATGTGTTGAAGCGGTGGGAGCGCGCGTATGCGTCGGCCAAGAACGAACTGTTTTTGGATTTCTACGGGAAGAGCGTGCAATGGCCGCTCGTGCTCTGGAAAACCTATAAGGCGGATGGCATTTCGCCGTCGGCTGAATTGGGCAGTCTGATCGCCCGTAACCTCCTGTCGCGGATGACGCCGTTCGATTTTGATCTCACTCCTTTCGAGGCGTCGCTGAAGGCGCTCGAAGCCGACGAAGCCAAACACCGTACCACGGTCTTAAAGGTACTTGAGGGCGAGCGGTTCCTTCCGACAAACCGTCTGCACGGTGATGCATTGGCACCTGGCGACGTCTTCAAGAAAGGCGGCGATTACTACGTCAATATCCGCCCGGATTGCGACTGCATTGCTCGCGACGGGGAAGTTCAGGCCGAGGTGAAGGCATATCTGCTGCAAGGGTCCCGAATAACGAACCCCAAAGTCCGTGAACGGATGAGAGAAAAGTACGGGGACATGATCGAGTCCGACACGGAATCGGTCATCTTCGGAATGACTGGCGGAGTAACCGTGTCGTTTCAATTCGGGGAGCTCCTGGTCGAAGCGTCTGGTCCATGGATGGAGCACAGGATCGGAAGGCTTCTAACGCCCTATCTCACGCGCTTACAGCAGCGCTACTCGTCCTACTTGCAACGGCCGGGTCTCTCGCGGATACCGAAAGCCGCGTGGCCACCTGCGCCAGTCGTGGCTGCGCCAGCGGCGGCTGCTCCAGGAGCTGCTGCTCCAGTACCGGCGGCGGTGCCCGTTGCAGCGAAGAAGCTTGCGAAGAAGGGCGGCTCGGCTCCCGCGAAGAAGAAGACGACGAGCCGAAAGTCGCCGAAGTCCAAAGGACCTGCTCAATAAGGACTGCGGTTCCCGTGTGCTCGATTTGGGTTCTGGAGGAAGCATTTGTGCGGAACCGGTGAAAAGATAGTGGGCAGGAAAACGCAATAGTCTTTATTTTCGATGTACAGTTGTCATCCCAAGCTGAACGTCAATCCGCTAAGTGAGTCTGGCCGGGTCAGTAACGACAAGCGCCCTGGGGCGGCAATCTTCTTGGCCGGGTTTCGGCATCCATAGAATCGCCAACCCTCCCGCCGATCTGGGGGTAGGCTGGGCTCCTGCCCCCAACTGGATTGAGGCTTGAGCCGGCAACGGACCGCGCACCACACCAAGCAGCATGAGCGAGCAAATTTCCAAACTGGAGTCCCACCGCACGATGTACCTGCGGGGCTTCGACCGCCGCGGGTGCGCCGCGTCGTTGAACAACGCTTCGGCTTCGGGCTTCACCGTTAGCGGCGTCTTCAGCGATCAGGCTGATTTTGCGGTCCTGGTGCTGTTCGATGCCGACGATCAGTTCGGTCATCTCTTCACCACCAAGTACCTCCCCGATTTCTCGCTCGCCGGCGTTACGCTCGACTTCGACCTGACGATCACCAACGCGCAGAATCCCGTCAGCCGAAAGTTTCAATCTGTCCCGTGGGGCGCGCTCAGCTACATCACGAAGTCGGAAACGCCCGGCACCATCTCGCTCCTACCGATGGCGACATCGGCCACCGGCATGGCGGCGGCTTCTCGGACCTTCACGCTGACCGGCACGCCCGCGCTATACGACCGCGTCGATCTCGTCTACTTGAGCAACATCGTCTACGACTACCTGGTCTCGACTGCGCTGTCGGCGGGGCCTTCGACGGTGACGTTCGGGTTCTTCAACTACCTCGGCACGGGATACAACCACACCATCACGATCGGGTCCAACACGTACTCGCACGTCCAGCTTTCGACCGACGGCTCCGGCGACATCGCCATCGCGCTGGCGAACGCGATCAATGCGGCCAACGATCCGAACGCGACCGCTTCCGTGAGCGCCAACAACGTGATCCTCACGGCGCGGACCAACAGCGGCGCGAGCATTAGCTGCTCGGCGTCCGACGGCAACGGCCCCGGCACCCTCTTCGAGTCGCAAGGCGCTTGCCCGTTCATCGCCGCGCAACTGGCCGGACAGATCAACGGGACCAATTGGGCCTTCCTCAACCCCACGATCGCGCTGATGGCAACCGTGAGCGGGGCGAGCTTCACGGTATACGCGGCGCGATATGGGACGGTCAACACCTCGGGCACGTCGGTATCGTTCGCCTCGGGCCAGAACTTCCTTGGATCGCAGGCCGGCGATCCGATCCTTATTAATGGAGTGCAGTACGCGATCTCGTCGGTGAACTCGCCCACATCGGCCACCCTGACCACTTCTGCTGGAACCCAAACGGGCGTCAACTACCTCGCGCCAGGCGGCGGCCGCGACGGCAACGCCATCGAGTTGCTGGAGATGCACAAGACCTCGACGGCTTACCTAACACCAGCGGGCGCATCCAAGCTCACCGGCGGTGCGGACCCGTCGTCCGTGCATTTCCACATCGATTTCACCGCGAGCGGAATCGATTCGCTGCGCCAGGCGTGGCTCACCTTCGCGCCCGCGCTAAATTACGACTCCGGGTCCGTCAATCCCGCGATGGTCGCCTACCAGCCGAGCACCTGGAGCGCAGTGTTCACCAACTGGGCTACCACCGATCCCAGCAGTGTTCTGCCTCTGAAAATCGCCGGGCCGGGCAGTGTGACCGTCGGCAGCCGCGACTTCTGGGCGAGCTTCACCGGCACAGGCTGGAGCGAGCAGGTAGGCTTCTACTTCCGGGGTTTCGCGCGGCAGTCCTCGCACTCGACCGACCACGTGACCGTCACGTACTCGTGCCAGTACACGCACAACTTGTACCTGGGCACGTCGCTCTCGTCCGCAGGCGGCCAGTTGACGACCACGCTCGACGGCGTGGCGCAGCCGACGATCGATAGCTACGCCGACACCACCTCCCCGATTTCCGCGCGCCGACTGATCGCATCGAGTGTCGCGCCCGGCGCCCACGTTGTGGTCCTCGCGGTATCCAGCTCTCACAATTCGCTGTCCACCAGCACCCGTTGCTGCTTCGATTATTTGCAAGCTGCGGTCCTCTCGGACGTGCAATCGCCCGCCACGACCTATCCAAACGTCAACTGCGCCTGCGATTTCGACACCGCCCAGACTTACGCTCTCGCGCCCGCACGCGCCTTCTGGATTCTGAGCAAGTCCGGATTCGCCGGCGACATCGACTTCTACTCCGGTGTCTTCTTCGCATTGAAACGCGTGCGCTCGGGCGGAAGTTTCCATCAGGCCACCGTCACGATCTCGGCGGGGTCGAGCGGTTTCAATCTCGGGTCGCTTTACGGCGATGGCGACGCCATGTTGCTGCAGGTGGGTGGCGCGAGTTACGGCGACGGCTTCGGAACCGCGTTCGGCGCAGCAGTCTATCCGACCGACACCGTGGACACGCTCGCGCTGCGGTTCGTCAACGCGATCAACACGCTGTTCGTCGGGATCTCGGCGGCGAAGACCGGGACCGGACAGCTTACGATCACGACGCTCAGCCCCGTTGCTGGGTTCACCCTGTTCACAAGTTATGCCGCAGGGACGGGCGCGAACGGCGCGAACCCGTCAACCGGCTCGATCACCTTCAGCGGTGACATCAAGGCGGGTAACGAGGGCGTATGGCAGGTGGACGCATCGCAATCGCAACCCCTCAATCGGGCGTTCGTCGATTACTTGGCCGACTTCTGCGCGCAGGTCAACGCGGCTGGCCAGACGATGACTGCCGCTTTCTCGCAGGAACTGCTCGCGCCGCCGGATGTGAACACCGCCGCGGGTGCGTGGGCGCAACGGTTCTCTAATGGCAACCAGGTCCTCACGGATACCGGATTCGGAAGCTGGGGCGCCAGCTTCGTTGAGGCGGTCAGCGGTTCCAGCCCGATCACGATCCAGCAAACCGGCCATGGCTACATCACCGGGAACACGGTTCACATATCGAGCTCAACGCACTCCGGCGTCTGGGCGATCACCGTCACCGATGCAAACCACTACCAACTTGCGACGCTGATCTCGGGCGGCTATACGCCTGGCGTGGGAGACGCGACCTTCATCGACCTTCAAACCTCGCAGTGCACCTTCAATCCGAGCACCGTGACGCCGTACCTGGCAGCCTGCTACGCGCAGGTGGCGGGGATCATGAGTACCGCCGGTCTTACGCCTTGGCTTCAGTTCGGCGAGTTCCTCTGGTGGTTCTTCAGCGTAGTCCAGAACCTCGCCGTGGGATACGCGAGTTGGACGTCGCCGATTTCGATCGGCACGGTTGCCCCGCACGGCTTATCCACGGGCCAACGCGCGATCCTCGCCGGCATCCGGGGAAACACGGCCGCCAACGGGGACCAGACGATCACCGTCAGCGATGCGACCCACTTCACCCTCAACGGCACGAGCGGAAACGGGAATTACGTCGGCGGCACCGGGACGTGCAGCGGTGGCGGAATGGCCTACTACGACGCCTACACGGCGCAAGCCGCGCAAACCGCGCTCGGCAGGTCCCTCGCCGCGTTCTACACGCAGGACGATGATCCGACCGTCAACGGATCGGCGGATGCGAACTTCCTCGCCAGCCTGATCAAGACCCACATCGATTCCATCCGAGCCACCGTGCTCGCGGCTTACTCCGGCGCGAAGTTCGAGTTGCTCTGGCCGTACGACGTGAACTTCGCGACGTGCTATTACACGCCGGACGTCCCATACCCGCAGGGCGGTCGCCTGAATCGCGCAGTCAATCTGCCGTCACAGTATCTGGCGCAGACAGGCTCGGGCCTCGACCGACTGAAGATGGAGGCGCTCTCCTGGGGATCGACCTACCGGAACTTCGCCAACGCGCATGCGGCGATCGCATTTCCGGTCACCGGCCCCGCCACGTGGCCCGCGACCGCAACGGCGTACCTGGTGCCGTGGTTCAACGGCGGGTGCCCATGGACCATTGAGTACGTGTGCGCACTTGGACAGTCGATTCCGGTGATTTGCCTTTGGGCCTTCGACCACTTCTGCCTGTTATGTTGGCCGTTACCGCTACCACAGCAAGCCCGACGCTCGACGTTCTTGTGAGGCCTGTTGGTCCTCGGTTGGCTGGCATCGAAGCTCTGCGCCCTCGGTGCAGCTTTCGGGCCGGATGGTCGTCGCGGTAAGTTACTGATGACGCACTCTTTAAGAGCGTCACTGTGAGCCGGCGGCTGAGGCGGATCTCGCTTCATGCTGTCCTGAGCTTGAATGCTGAGGAGGGGGAGCGAACGACCGAACGGCTCAATCTCGTCATAAACTCTGTCCAAGGCTGATAAAAACAATTTTGCCCTCACTTGTTTTGGAGTAAAATCGAAGGGCTGCCCATGGCTAACCGAATTCACGAGATCCGTGATCCCATCCACGGGTTCATCAAGCTCGATTCGGAAGAGCGCAAAGTGGTCAATTCACGTCCCTTCCAGCGGCTTAGGTATATCCACCAACTTGCGATGACCTACCTGGTGTATCCGGGCGCAACCCACCGGCGCTTTGAACACTCACTTGGAGTGATGGATGCCGCGACGCGAATTTACGATGTTGTGACCGACCCCGAGAACATTTACCACGACTGCGTACGCGAACTCATTCCTCGCAAGAACGAGCTTGAGTGGGGATATTGGCGGCGGGTTCTGCGAATGGCTGCCCTGTGTCATGACGTTGGCCATTTGCCCTTTTCTCATGCGGCCGAAAAGGAACTCCTGCCGAAGGGCATTCGCCACGAGCACCTGAGCAAACTACATATCCTCGGCGACCACCTGAAACCGCTCTTTGCAGAACTGAAGATCCAAGCGGAGGATGTCGCGAAATTGGCGGTCGGCCCCAAATACTACGGCAGCGGCCTATCGGTGTGGGAGTCGATTCTCTACGAAATGATCGGCGGTAACGTTTTTGGTGCTGATCGCATTGATTACCTGCTGCGCGATTCGTTCCACAGCGGAGTGTCTTATGGCCGTTTCGATCACATGCGCCTGATAGAGACGATGCGAATTCTCCCGCGCGAGGATCTTGAGTCTGAGGAGCCCGAACTTGGGATCACTTTAGGCGGGCTTCAAACAGCGGAGTCGCTCCTCTGGGCTCGCTACTTTATGTACACGCAGTTGTACTTCCATCCGGTTCGGCGCATCTACGACATTCATCTTAAGGAGTTCTTGGGTGAGTGGCTGAATGAGGGCCAGTTTTCTATTAAGCTCGAAGAACACTTGGGCATGACGGATAATGAAGTTCTTGCGGCTGTGCTCCAGGTTGCTGGAGATCAGTCTCTGAGGGGCCATGAGCAGGCGCGGCGGATTGTCGATCGGCAGCACTTCCGACTGCTCTATGAGAGCAGTCCACTTGATCTCGTTCTGAATTTAAAAAGTGTCGAGCTGGTTTACGAGGCCGCTCGGCTGGAGTTTGGCGACGGCGCGGTGCGGCATGATCCGTATGAATCTGAAGGAGGTTCCGAGGATTTCCCCGTGTACCTTCGCGATGGCAACATCGCTTCGTCGGTCAAGCTGTCCGAAACGCTCAGACAAGGGCCGAGTTTTTCGGTAGACTATGTGTTTGTTGATCCGGAGAGCAAAGAAAAGGCGAAGATGTGGCTCGGCGAGAACAAGGTAAAAATTCTAGGAGCTTAGGTAGGTAATTGATATGAATAGACTTGATAGAGCTAGCCTGCTAGTGGCGCTGACCGAAAAGCTACGTGCAAGCGGAAGTTGGGCTGGAGAGACCCACGTCCAGAAAGCAACGTACATCCTGGAAAAAGTGCTGGAGGTTCCGGCTGGATTTGAGTTCATCCTGTATAAACACGGCCCGTTTTCTTTCGACCTGCGCGACGAGATTGGTACCCTGCGCACCGACGGATTCTTCGATTGGGAGGTAAAGAGCGAAAGGTACGGGCCTAGCCTGAAGGCCGGCCCCCTGAGCGATGCGCTCAAGCAACAGTTCCCAACTGTGCCCGATAAATACGCATCCGAAATCGATTTCGTCGCTTCTCGGCTGGGACATAAGAACGTCGCGGGGTTGGAGCGTCTTGCCACAGCCATCTATGTGACATTGAACGAACGGACTCCAGCGGATCGTCGCGCCGCACGGATCAACGAACTAAAACGCCATGTGAGCCTTTCGGAGGCAGAAACGGCCGTTGAGGAAGCTGACAAACTCATCAACGAGGCGAAGGCGCAGTTCGCAAACGTAATGACGGCCTAACTCACCCGGGAATAGAGGGCGCGAGCGTTTTTGGACGGGCAATTCCGGCTTTCGCTCGACGCCGGTCTTGGATTCGCGGTACGGAAAGTGGAGAGGACGTCCTACCGCCATTCTACGCTGCGTCCTTTTCCGCCGCCTCCTGAGCCTGCTCTTTGGCTCCCTTCGCCTGTTGCTTCTCGCGCGCTGTCGCGACGCGATCCTGAATAGCGCGGGTCAAATCTTCCTGCCGCTGCAACTGAACGATCGTGTAGTCGCCCGTCATGCTTACGGTCGCATGGCCCGCGATCTTGCTCGCTTCGATGGCGCTCCCGCCGACTTCCTGCCGCCATGTAATATTGGCTCGCCGGAACGAGTGCAGCCCGAAGCCCTCGAAGTCGCACCCGGCGTCCACCGCTGCGATCTTGAGGGCCTTCCGTACGCCCGAGTCCCACATAGGCTTGCTGCGATCATCCTCCTGCGCGAAGATCCAATCGTTGGGCTGCGTGATTCCCTTTTTGGCGATCCACGCCCTATACCGGTCGGCCAGCGTGCCCAATGCCAGTAGCCGCTTGCTGTTCTTCGTCTTCGGCTCGTCCACATCGCCTCGGCAATGGCGTTGCTGGATCTTGATCGTGCCGACATTCAGGTCCAGATGTTTCAATTGGAGGCCGACCGCCTCGGAGATGCGCGTCCCGGTTGAGATGCACGTCTCGCAGATCAGCAGTTGCGGGTCTACCAGGCGTGCGAACACCTCTGCTGTCTCCTCGTGAGTGAGGATGCGGTCGGGCCGAACGCTCCACTTCCTGCCCAGCTTCACGCGCGTCATCGGGTTGGCGAAAGTCTCGTCGAGGATTTCCCACTCCTGGGCGCGGGCAAAAATGCCGCTCATGATGTTTCGCAGGTCGACCATCATGTGCCAGGAGGTGCACTCATGCTGGAGCCAGTCGAGGATTTCCTTCGACCGGAACTCTCCGAGGCGCGTGTCCTTCCATCTCGGCAAGATGTGATTGTCGAGGCGAGACCGGTATTTCTCGCGCGTCGGCGTCGCCAGCTTAACCTTCAGATTGTCCACGTAGTCCTTCCGCCACAGCGCGGCAAGTTTCCCGAATATGATCGCGCGTATATCGACCGGGTGCTGTGCCTGCGTCGCTGCGTCGCAGCGTGTGGGCGCGGCGTTCAGTTCCGCGAGGAAATCATCACGTTTCGTCTCCGCTCCGCGCTTTGTAAGCGCGCCGTCGCCCTTGCTCGGGCCGATCGTGTGGAACTTCCGGCTGGCCTTCATCCGGCCATCGGGGAGCATCTCGTCAAGCCAATAGCGAAAGAACCAGTAGGACCCTTTCCGGTCCTTCCGCTCGTGCACCTTGGGGTGCTGAACTCTTCTGTTCACTCCAACGCCTCCTATCAGCGACAGAAGGCTAGCGTCATTCGACAACATAAGCAAGGTCCATGGTTTCAATCAGATGGAGACAGCCACCGGGGTTTCGCGGTGGCAGATGTAGAGCGTTTCCCGCGCCCTGGTTATGCCCACGTAAAAAGTGCGAATCACTGAGTCATGGGGCGCGCCTTTACGCTGGTATTGGGCGTCTCCCGCCCGGCTAAGATCTGGGAAGAGATAGACTACATCGGCTTGGCCGCCTTTCACAGAGTGGATGGTCCCGACCACTACCTTGGGCGTGTCGATGAGCGCGCGCGGCCCCCACGCGGCGGTGACGTCTGCCGGAAACTGCACGCGACTGCGGACGTCCGTCGTGAGCAGCCGACGCCACCAATTGAGCAACGCGTGATAGTCGCCGCCGAAGGCGCCCATCAGCGTCGTGAGCGCACCTGTCTCAAAGATCTCATCGAGTTGCTCCATGGTCGCCGTCTGCGCCCGATCAAAATCCGGGAGTCTCTCCTTCACCCCGTGTTTCAGGATTCCGTGCGAAACCAACCAGTCCGCCCACAGCGCAATATCGCCGTAGGTCCATCGATGTTGACCGTCCCCAAAATCGGGGTGCGCCACCAGCAACGCCAGGATGCGGCTGGCGGTCGAACCTTTCTTGCCGATCCGTAGCGGATTCCAAAAGCCGTTGGACTTCCGGTACGGGTTGTGAAACGGAATACCGCGCTTTCGGAGCGCCGCTACCACCGGATGCAGCATGTAGGAGCACGCAGCCAAGAACATCACGGTCTTGCCGTTTTTCAGGTGCTGCTCGGCGCTGCTTAGGATGAAATACTCCGGCGACTTATAAGTTCCAGTCGAGACCCGATGAACAGCGCCCGGTTCCGGCCGCGCGAGGTAGATTTTCTCCTGGCGTCGGGCGATCTGCCGAATCAGTTTGTCAGCGAGCCGATGCACGGACTGCGGGACGCGAAAAGACTGCTTGAGAATGATCTTGTGGTCGTCCGGAATGTCCGGGTCGAGGATGGCGTCCGGAGAAGCACCCGTGAACGAAAAAATGCACTGGTCGTCATCTCCCGCGACGATAAAGTAGTTTGCCCGCTCGCCCCATTTCCGAACCAGCGCAAACTGCATCCGGTTCAGGTCTTGCGCCTCGTCCGCGAAAATCACCGTCGGATTGGTGGGCGCCACGGGGACATCGTGGAGACACTGCTCGATGAGATCGGTGAAATCCAGAAGGCGTAGATCTCGTTTGTACCGAGTCCATTTGGCTTCGAATTGTCGCAACGCTAGCGGCCAGTCCTTGATCGGAATCAGCAAACCGCGATAGCGGCTCAACTGTTGCAGGATCTGATCGCCGTCCTTAGACTGTTCGACGGCTTCTTCGGCGGCTTCGCCGTCAAGCTTGCCCTGCCTCTTTGTGGCAGTGAGGCCGAGCCGCGGATTCTCCCGGTTCCACTCGTCCACACAGGACTCGGCGACCAACGGCGCGCCAAGGGCGTGATAGCAATGCGAATGCAATGTTCCGATCCTGTTCGGATTGATGGGCAAATCGCGGCCG
>Ga0182024_10002851_pt1 | contig 42160 bp, 48 predicted proteins | sample P32metaG_FD_120480 | JGI IMG/M metagenome (GOLD analysis project Ga0182024, IMG submission 120480) | Permafrost microbial communities from Stordalen Mire, Sweden - P3-2 metaG (Illumina Assembly) | ecosystem: Environmental > Terrestrial > Soil > Wetlands > Permafrost | place: Sweden: Stordalen... | reverse complement strand
ATTGTCGCGTTGCCTCCGTTCAGCGCGTAGGTCACGGCCGCGCGCACATTTTCGAGTTCCGTATCGATGAAGGCAAATGGCTCGGCGGAGGTCATCGCTTGGAAAGACTCCGCCGCGCGCATCGTGAGCTCGTGGATGTAGGCGAGGTGACGCTCGAAGAGCCGTTTGCTCTCATCGGCCTCGGACAGCTTTTCCAGCGCGTACGCGCGGGTCGATTCCAGCAGTCGATAGCGCGTCGCCGGGCCGCTGAGTTCGGCGACGACGAGCGACTTGTCCACCAGCGAAGCGAGCACGTCGAAGAGCTCGAGTTCGTCGAAGGTCGCATCGGTGCAGACGGCACTCGCTCCTTCGAGACTGAAGCCGTCGACGAACACCCCGACCCGCCGGAAGAGCGCGCGTTCCCGCGCGTCGAGGAGTTCGTAGCTCCAGTCGATCAGGGCGCGCAGCGTCTGCTGACGCGGCAATGCGGTCCGGCTGCCGCCGGTGAGGATCCGGAAGCGCTCGTCGAGCCGGCGCTGCAGCTGCTGCGGGCTGAGCATGCGCACCCGCGCGGCGGCGAGTTCGATCGCAAACGCGATGCCGTCGAGCCGGCGGCAGATGTCGGCGACCGCCGGCGCGTTCTCGTCGGTCAGCGCGAACTGCTGGTCGGCGGCTTCAGCCCGTTCGACGAACAGCGCGATCGCGCCGTACCGGCGGAGGTCGGCCGTTGCGAGCCCGACGGCACCGGCCGCATCGGGGACGCTCAGCGAGGGCATGCGATACGTCGCTTCGCCCGCGATGCCCAGACCCTGCCGGCTCGAGGCTAGGACGACCACATTGGGACAGCCGCGTACCAGCGCGTCGACGACCCGGGCCGTCGACTCGACGAGGTGCTCGCAATTGTCGAGAATCAGCAGCAGCTGCTTGGCCTTGAGCTTGGCGACCAGGGCGTCGAGCGGAACGCCGGCGGGAAGTTCGACGCCGATCGCCGACGCGATCGCACTTGGGATGACGGAGCCGTCGGCCAACGGCGCGAGCTCGACGAACCATGCGCCGTCGCCGGAGCCGTCGAGCATGTTGGCACCGACCTGCAGCGACGCGCGCGTCTTGCCGACGCCGCCGGATCCCACGACGGTGACGACGCGGTGCTTTTTGAGCAGCGATTCGATCTCGCCGACTTCGCGATCCCGTCCGACGAACGAGGTCAGCTGCAGCGGCAGGTTGTTGGGCAGCACCTCGAGCGATCGGAGCGCTGGAAAATCCGAGCGCAAACCTGGCGCAATGAGCTGGTAGACCTGTTCGGGATAGGTCAGATCGCGCAGCCGGTGCGCACCGAGATCTTGCAGCGACGCCTGCGACGGCAGCGTTCCCTGCACCAGGTCCGTCGTCACGCCGGAGACGAGGATTTGGCCGCCGTTGCCGATGGCCAGCAAGCGCGAGACGCGGTTCACGGTTGGGCCGAAGTAGTCGCCGTCGCGCTCCTCCGCGGTGCCCGTGTGGAGGGCCATGCGGACCGGCAGACCGTCGACCGCCGAGAAGTCTTCCGCCAGGAGCGTGCGCTGCGCGTCGAGCGCGGCTGCGACCGCCTCGTCGGGGCGGCCGAACACGGCGCAGAAGGCGTCGCCGACGGTCTTGAAGACGTAGCCGTGGCGGCCGACGATCGCGGTGCGCACCAGCGTGTCGTGGCGGCGAACGGCGACCTCCATGTCCGCCCGGTCGTGCTCCCAGCGCAGCGTGCTGCCTTCGACGTCGCTGAACAGGAACGTCACCGTTCCGGACGGCATCGGCATCGCCGGGTTGGGGTCTGTGCGGGCCTCCATGCCGGGCGTTTCGCCGCGCTGCTGACCGGCTCCGCGCGGGGGCTCTCCGCTAGGTGGGGCGGTGCTCGGTCACTTCCCGCCGCTGGGTGCGCCGGTCGAGAAGATGCCGGCGAAGATGTTGATCACCATGCCGATGATCACCGAATTGTAGGCGAAGGAGATGATCGAATGCACGATCACCTCGCGCCGCACCCGGGTGTCGGTGACTTGCGGATCGGAGACGGCGAACGATGTGCCGAGGGTGAAGGCGAAGTAGGCGAAGTCGTAATCCGATGGTTCGTCGGTGCCGGGAAACCTGATCCCGCCGAAGTGCACACCGTCGCCGTCGTCGTCGTACCAAAAGAGGTGCGCATAACGAAACGTATAGACGGTGTGGACCAGAAACCAGCCGACGCTGATCGCCAGGATGCCCAGCACGTAGGCGGCCCAACGCTCGCCGCTGGTTTGCACCTGCGGGCCGCGGCCCAGGATGGCGATCGCCGCGATGAGTCCGAGCACGACCGATGCGAGGACGATCAGCAGGATCAGATTGCGGCCCGGATCGTCGACCGCGGCGCGCGCGCGGGTCAGCCGGGGATCACCGTGGAGGCCGCGCATCCAGAGCAAGTACAGCAGCGTCAGGGCCGCTGCGTCGTAGGCGGCGACGACGCGGGTCGCGCCGTGCAACCACTGCGGAACCGCGAAGTACACGGCCACCGCGACGATCCCGGCCGCCAGGAAATTGAACCAGCGTTGTCGCGCGCGAACCCACCGCCGGGCTTGCGCCTCGCCGATGCTCAGGCGCCGCCGTCCGCGATGCGGCAGGGAGCCATCACCGCGTCGCTCATCCCGTGGATGATCCGTTTGTCGGCCGGCGCCACGGTCGCGAGAATGCCGCCCAGACGAGTGGTATCCCCGACGACGAAATAGTAGGGGCACAGGCGCACGCGACCGTCCATCTCGCGAATCTCCCCGCTGGCCCGGTCGAGATACGGCACGCGGACCCGCTTGCCTTTGTGAAAGCGCTGCAGCACGTACGGCGTGGTCGGGAACGAGGCCAGCGCCGCGTGCAGCCCATCGCGCCACGCCTCGCGGCTCAGGTCGTTAGCGACTTTGACGCCGCGTGACCCCCAGGCGAGCTCGCTGAACCCCGACGGTTTCAAGACGTAGTCGCGCTCGCTCTTGCCCAGGTCTTCGAGCTGCGACCAGTCGCGAACCGGGACGCCGGCCGCGGAAAGATCGACGATCGCCGCCTGCGGCGGAATCGGACGCGGATCGACGATCCAGGTGCGCGGGAAAATGCCTTGCAGCCGTTCGTCGACCGACGGCCCCAGCTCGCTTTGCCAGTACGTGCGCAGCAGCGGATGATGAAAGAGCGCGAAGGACGACTTCTCTTCCAAATGGGCCTTGGGCGGCGGGGTCAGCTTGACGCGATTGTGGCGCGCCGCATACAGGATCAGCTCGGCCTTGGGGACGTTGGGCAGATCGAAGAGCTCGAAGTTCCGGTACAGGACGTCGATCTTCTCTTCGCGGCCGTCTTCCAGCCGCACGAAGAGCGCCTCTTCGGTGAATACGATATCCTGTGGTTCGCAGACGTGGAATGAGCCTAGGCCGAGGGCATCGGCGCGCGCGGCGAGCCAGCGCAGTTCGCCGCGGTAGTCGCCCGATTCGTCGCTGACGACGATCGCAACGTGCGGCTGCGCGACGCCGGCGACCGAGCCGAGCATCTGCGCGAAGCTCTCGGCCATCCCGTCCGCGCCGCCGATGCTGTCGCTGCCGAGGTCGCAGTACGTGCGCGCCATCGCCGCGACGAACCCCATCCCGCCGGGTATGCTGTCGAGCTCGCTGGCCACGTAGCCGTCGTCGGTCAAGATCAGATCGGGCCGAATGACGCGCGGCACGTCCTGTTTAAAGCGATTCTGGCGTGCCAGCTTGACGATCTGTTCGGGTTTGCCGCGATCGAGTTCTTCAGCGATGAATGCGGGTGCCGTGCCCCGCGCGCTGCGAAGGTAGAGCGCGTTGAGCGCCCGGTAGAAGGCCAGCAGATCGTTGCCGAGCGTTTGGATCGCCGCGACGGTAGCGGGCGCGAGCGGAAAGGGTTCGGGCGTGATACGCCACGGAACCGTTCCTTCGATGTCGTCGGCGACACGAAAGAGACCCGGCGGAAGATGTTCGGCGACGTACCGGCCTCGCCCGGCGAGGTCGAGTTCGGGGGCGATGCTGGTACAGGGCATCAGCCGCGACAACAGCGCATGTCTGTGCCCAGGAACCGGGCGCCCCCGGAACAGTTGCGGGCGGCGGTCCGGTTACTTGAGCGGGACGGCGCCCGGCAGTAGCAGCGCGTGCTCGATCGAGGCCGCGCCGCCGCGATAGGCCAATGTGAGGTGCAGGGTGTACCGGAGGTCGAGCGGCGACAGCGAGAGGTCGTCGACCGAGCGCGATACGACCGCTCCCGGGAGCACGTCGATCGAGGTCGCGTGATTGAACGACTTGGCGGCGCCCTTGACCGTCTCCGTAATCGCCGCCGACGAACCGTCCGCCGGGGCCGCGCAGACGGTCACCGAGACCGACTGGCCGCCGATCGGAAAGATTTCGGTCGAGCAGCGCTGCGCCGGCTGTGCCGTCGCCGCGGCGCTGCTCGCAGCGAGGAGCGTAAAGACGGCGACGAAGGTCCGCATGGCCCGACAACGTAACCGGCGCCGTCCCCGTTGCGGATCCGGCGGGTGGAGACGGAACCGGGGCCCAACACGTTCCCCTCTACGCTGACATGGCAAGTGCGATCGACCTCATTGCGCTCGATCTCGACGGGACGCTGCTTGCGCCCGATGAGACGATCAGCGCGCGCAACCGGCTCGCGATTCGCGAGGCGCTGGCCGCCGGCGTGCGCGTGGTGCTGGTGACCGGCCGCGGGGTCGACACGCCGATTCGGGTCTCGCGGGAGCTCGGTCTGAACCTGCCGGTGATCTGCTGCCACGGAGCGCTGACCAAGGATTTCGGCGCCGACAAAACGCTGGCCCACATCCCGGTGCCGCTGAAGTACGCGACCGAGATGATCGCCTTCGCCGAGAGCCGCGGGTTGAGCGCGGCGATCTACATCGAGGAAGCGTTCTATCGCCTCACCGGCTCCGAGATCGTGATGGACGACATGCGCGGTCCGGGCTGGCGCGAGACGCCCTCCTTTCACGACATCCTCAGTGAGGCACCGACCTTTCTGCGCTTTCTCGGCGAGGCGTCGGTGCGCGCGATCCTCGATGAATTCGGTGATTTGCCGCTGAACTTCCGGCACGAAACGTGGGGCAGCTTCGTCGAGTGCGCGGTGCTCAATCGCGAAGCCAGCAAGAAGAACGCGCTGGCCGCGCTGTGCGCCGGCTTTCAGATTCCGGCCGACCGGGTGCTGGCGATCGGCGACTCGCGCAATGACATTCCGATGCTGCGGTGGGCGAAGATCGGCGTGGCGATGAGAAACGCGCTGCCCGAAGTCCGCGAGGCCGTGCGGTACGTCACCGCCTCGAACGACCGCGACGGCGTGGCGCTGGCGATCGAACGGTTTTGTCTGTCGGCCGCGAAGAAGTCGGCCTGATGCAGCCCGCTCCCAGCCACGAATACGAAGCCCAGCTGCGCGACATCCTCGCGCGGCGCGACTGGGAAACGCTGCGCGAGTTCACCCGCGAGCAGAATCAGATCCCGGACGACGTGTACACGAAAGACCAGCATTTCTGGGAAGTGCTGCTGCACAAGTTGACGTGCAGCCGCATCGAGCTGCTCGGTCTGCACGATGCATCGCGGGCGTGGCTTGCCGAGCGCGGCTACACCACCGACATCGGCGGGTACTAACGAGCGTGGCAGCGGCAGCCATGCGCGTGCGCGTGCTCGCCTTCGCGCGCTTGCGTGAAGTGCTCGGCTTCGGGGCACGCGAGATCGAGCTCGATGACGAAGCGACGCTCGCAACGTTGTGGGATACGCTCGCTGCCGGAGCGCCGGCGCTGGCTGCGTTACGCCCCTCGACGCGGTTCGCACGCAACGGCGAGCTTGCCGATCCCGCTACGCGCCTGGGCCCGGGCGACGAGGTCGCGCTGCTTCCGCCGGTCGGCGGCGGCTGAGGATGCCGTCCCACGACCGCGCGCTGATCGCGCTGAGCGCGGAACCCCTCGATGCCGAGGCCCTGGCGGCTCAGCTCGCCGGCCCGATGCACGGCGCGGTCGTCACCTTTCTCGGGACGACCCGCGCGACGTCGCCCGGCGATCCGCGGCCGGTGGCGGCGCTCGAGTACGAGGCCTACGCGGACTTAGCACTCCGCGAGATGGAGACGATTGCCGGCGAAACGCGTGCGCGCTACGGCCCCTTGGAGATCGCGCTCGTCCACCGGACCGGCCGCGTTGCGCTCGGGGAACCCTCGGTCGCGGTCGTCGTCGCCGCCCCGCACCGCGGGGCCGCATTCGATGCGTGCCGCTACGCGATCGACGCGCTGAAATCGCGCGTCGCGGTGTGGAAGCGCGAGATCTACGCCGACGGGGGCGCGGCCTGGATCGCCAACACGCCGCAGGAGCCGTGCTGATGCAAGTCTCGCTGCATCATATCGACGCGGGCTTCAACCACGTCGCCGTGCTGGCATACGAGGCGCGGCGGCCGCGCGACGTCACGCTCGTCGTCGGGCACGGCTACTCCAGTTCGAAACACAACCTCGATATGCTGTGCGGATTTCTCGCCAGCCACGGCTTCGGCGTCTACTCGCTCGATTTTCCCGGCCACAAGCTCGGCGCCGGCGGCGGCCGGCTGCGCTCGGCCGGCGACTTGCTCGACGCCATGGCTGCCGTGGTCGCGTTCGCGCGCGAGCGGGGCGCGGCTACGATCTACACGCTCGGCCACAGTATGGGCGCGACGACTGCGCTGTGCGTCGGCGGCGCCGATGCCGCACTGGCGGGCGCGATCGCAATCGCGACCGGATACGGGCGGCCGTCCGTGCTCGATGCGTTGGTGGCGCGCGGCGTCGTCGATCTGCGCGCCTCGTACGTCGACGGCCTCTCGCTGCCGGAGCTCGCGCGCGAATGGGATCCGCTGCTCGATCGCGCGCTGGCCGGGCTCGCCGGCCGACCGACGCTGTTCATCGCAGCGGAGCGTGACGGCATGGTGTCGCGTGCGTCGGTCGACGAACTGTTCGGACGCGCGCCCGAGCCGAAGACCTTGGTCACTGTCGACAGCGACCACACCTTCGCCGGCGATGCGAGCCGCAGCGCCGTGCTGCAATGGCTGGGCGTGATGCATCCGCGTCGCGCAGCATGAGCGCAGCATGCGCGCGATAACGCCCGGCAGCGCAGAACTGCGCCGCTACAGCCGCCACCTGCTGATCCCGGAAGTAGGGCTCGCCGGGCAGCAGCGGCTCGCGGCCGCGCGCGTGCTGGTGATCGGCGCCGGCGGTCTCGGTTCGCCGGTGCTCGCCTATCTGGCCGCGGCCGGCGTCGGACGGCTGATCGTCATCGACGACGATACGGTCGACCTCACCAACCTGCAGCGGCAGATCCTCTACGACACGGCCGATGTCGGCGCGCCGAAAGCCGAGCGCGCCGCCGAGCGGCTGCGGGCGCTCAACCCGCAGGTTGCGGTCGACGCCTTGCGCGCGCGCTTCGATGCGTCCAACGCGCGCGAACTCGTTCGTCTGGCCGACCTCGTCGTCGACGCCAGTGACACCTTCGAAACGCGCTATCTCGTCAACGACGCCTGCGTGCTCGAGGGGAAGCGCGATGTCTCCGGTTCGATTTTCCGTTTCGACGGCCAGCTCTCCGTGTTCGGCGCCCCGGGCGGGCCCTGTTACCGCTGCCTCTATCCGGAGCCGCCGCCCGAGCATCTGGTCCCCTCGTGTTCGGAGGGCGGCGTGCTCGGCGTGCTGGCCGGAATCATCGGTTCGTTCCAGGCGGCCGAAGCGCTCAAGCTGATCCTCGGCATCGGCGAGCCGCTGATCGGGCGCTTGCTGCTGGTGGACGCGCTCGACGCGCGCGTGCGCGACGTGCGGATCGTGCGCGACCCAGCCTGTGCGCTGTGCGGTGACGCACCCTCGATCACCGATGTCGGCAGCCCGGCGCGCCGCGAACCGCCGGCGCGCACCGTTCCCGACCTCGACCTGGATGGACTCGACGCTGCGCTCGCAAACGGCGCCGTCATCCTCGACGTGCGCGAGCCGCACGAACGCGCGCTCGGCGAGGTCCCGGGTGCGGTCGCGATCCCGGCCACCGCGCTCGAAGCCCGGCTGCACGAACTCGACACGGCGCGCACGTACGTCGTCGCCTGCCGGATCGGCGCGAAGTCACGCTGGGCGGCGCAGCGTCTCAAGGAAGCCGGCTTCGGAAGGGTCTATCATCTTCGCGATGGTTTGCTCGCGCTGGCCGCCCGCGACGCGTCGTTCGATGTTTTTTAGCCTCGCTGCACTGCCGCTGGCCACGGCTCTCCTGGGTGCTGCACCGCAGCTACCCGCTGATCCGGCTGCCGCGGTCGAGGCGGGGCGAACGGCCGGCCGAACGCTGCTCGTGTTTCGCGACGCGCGCGCCTGCGCGATCCCGCTACTGCGCGCGCGCTGCCGCACCGATGTCGACGCCTTTATCGGCGCGCGCACCGACGCCGACTTCCAGAGCATTCCGAAAGTAGGTAAACACCCCATCACCGGGCTGCGTGCGTTTATCGATACGGGCGACCGTGATGCGTTGGACCTCACGCTCGTCTACCTCAACGAGACGCAAGCTACGACCGAACAATGGGCAACCGATGCGCGCGCCTCGGCGCTCTACGACGCCGGAATAACGGTCGTGCTCTTTCCGGCCGCCGCCGGCAATCCGGTCATGCAGTACCTCTCGCTCGGCGCACTTCTCGACCTCGGTGATCACGCGAGCCTCGTTCCCGCCGGCGCGCTCCCGATCGCCCTGCCGACGCCCGCGCCTTCGTCAGGCCCGCTGCCCGTTCCAGGGGCCCAAAAGATGATGCCCGACGTGCTCGGGTTTACGGCGCGTCTCGACACCGCGATCGACGGCATGTATCCGCCGCCGTCGCTGTTCGGGGGCGCCTTCGCGCATCGGCCGCTCACCGATGCGCAGTTGGGTGTCGCATCGATAACGATCTTGGAATTGATCGACTCGCCCGACTGGCTCGCCCAGACGGACTCCCAGGAGTTCGTTCACGCGTTCATCAGCGCCGCGGAAACGCAACTGCCCGGCGTGCCTGCGGCGCCGCTTGCAACCTTGCAGTCGGCAACGCGCGTCGACGAACACTTCGATCATGACAAGGCGAACGCGGCCCACGGCGCCGCGATTGCCGCGCTGTTCGTAACCTTGCCGGCCGACCGAAAACGTCGCATCCTGCTCGGGCAATTCGCGAGCCAGTTGTCCTACAATGCGGCCGTATATCGCGACCCGGCGGCCGGCGCCACGTTCAGGCGGATCATCGGGTCGTTCAGCGATTTAGACGGATCGATAACTGGCTTCGCGTCGGCGCGAGCTCAGGCGACGATGATCTCGGCCACGGATTGGCCTGCGCAATATCGGCTCGGCAACCAACTGGTCGCCCTCATCTTGAACAGCGGCGCGCCGTGATCCAAACGCTGGCCACGACGTTCGACGACGCGCGGCTGTTCGTCCCCGACGTGTTTGCCGACGACCGCGGTTACTTCAAGGAGACCTGGTCGGCGCCGAAATACGCCGCGCTCGGCCTCGCGATGGAGTGGGTCCAAGACTCGTGCTCGCGGTCATCGCGCAATGTGATCCGCGGCTTGCACTACGACTTCCGGATGGCGAAGTTCGTGCAGTGCCTCAAGGGCCGGATCTTCGACGTCATCGTCGATCTGCGGCGCGATTCGGCAACGTATCTGCGCTGGGAAGGCTTCGAGCTCAGCGAGAGCAACCATCACCAGCTGTTCGTTCCGGCCGGTTTCGGCCACGGATTTCTCGCGCTCGAGGACGGCGTCATCGTGCACTACAAGAACAGCGTCCCCTACGACGCGGCACACGAAGGGGCTGTGTCCTGGCGCAACCCGCGCATCGGCGTGCGCTGGCCGCTCTCCGGCGAACCGCGCTTGTCGCCGAAAGATGCCGCCGTTCCCGAAGGCTTTCTACCGTGATCCAACGCCCGTTCGGGCCGCTGCCGCGCAGCGTCCCGATTATCGGCCAGGGAACCTGGAACACACCGGTGCGCGGCGCGCAGGCCGACGAAGCGAAACGCGCGCTGCGCCGCGGAATAGAACTCGGGATGACCCACGTCGATACGGCCGAGATGTACGGCGACGGCGCCTCCGAACGCCTGATCGGCGAGGCGATCCGGGATCTGCCGCGCGCGGAGCTGTTCCTGGTGTCGAAGGTGCTCCCGTCCAACGCGACCTTCGCCGGAACGATTCGCGCCTGCGAGGCCTCGCTGGCGCGGCTGGGGACCGAGTACCTGGACTGTTATCTGCTGCACTGGCGCGGGAGCGTGCCGCTGCGCGAAACGATGCGCGCCATGGAGCAGCTCGTTCGCGACGGCAAGATCCGCTCGCTCGGCGTCAGCAATTTCGACGTCGACGATCTCGAGGAAGCCGCCGCGGTGCTGGAACGCGAGCCGATCGCGTGCAACCAAGTGCTCTACCATCTCGGCGAGCGCACGGTCGAGACCCACGAGATTCCCTATGCGCGCGAGCACCGGATCGCGGTCGTAGCGTACACGCCGTTCGGACGCGGCGCCTGGGCCCAGGGCGCCGGCCGGCGCACGTTGGAAACGATCGCCGGCAGTTACGGCGTGACGCCGCGTCAAGTGGTGCTCGCGTTCTTGACCCGCGAACCGAACGTGTTCACGATTCCGAAGGCCGCGACGCGAGCGCATGTCGAGGAAAACGCCGCGGCCGGCGATCTTCGGCTCGAGCCGAAGGACATCGCCGCGATCGACGCGGCTTTTCCGGTCCCGCGGCGCCGTGGCGGCCTGCCCACGCTCTGAGGCGACGCGCGCCGTCAAAGCGGCGGCGCGTGCGTGCGGTGCCGGCGCGGTGCGCATCGCGGCCGCCGACGCCGACCCCCTGACGCGGGAACGGATGCGGGCCGCCTTCGCGCGCGGTGACTTTGCAACGTGGCCGTACGACGACGCCTACGCGGCGCGCGCGAGCGACCCGGGCGCGCTGCTGGCCGGCGCGCGCAGCGTCGTGTGCGTCGCGATGCCGTATGCGACGCCGGCCCCGCGCGAGCGCGCGGGTCGCGGACGCGTCTCCGCCTATGCCTGGTCGGCCGACTACCATCACCGCATGCAAGTACTGCTGCGCGAGATCGCGGCACGCATCGACGCCTTCGCCGGGGAGCCGGCGACGCGCGTCGCGTGCGATACGGCGCCGCTGGCGGAGCGGGCGTTCGCTGCGCGCAGCGGCCTGGGATGGATCGGCAAGCACACCAGCGCGATCGTACCCGGGCTCGGTTCGGCGGTCTTCTTGGGCGAGATCATCACCACGCTCGAGCTCGATCCGGACCCGCCGCTGAAAACATCGTGCGGCGCGTGCACGCGCTGCATCGATGTGTGCCCGACCGGTGCGCTGCGCGGCGACGGCACGATCGATGCCGGGCGCTGCATCAGCGACCTGACCCAGCGGCGCGATGCGATCCCGCGCGCTCTGCGGCCGCTCGTCGGCAACTGGGTGTGGGGCTGCGACCTCTGCAATGATGCCTGCCCGCCCTCACAGCGCGCCGGTGCGCGCGGTGATGCCGCGGCGCGTCCGCTCGAGGATGAGACCGCCGCTCCCGAGCTGACCTCGCTCCTGCGCGTCCGTGGGGCGCGCTTTCGCCGCTGGCGCCGCACCGCGATGGGATGGCGGGGTGCGGCCGTCCTGCGGCGCAACGCGGCGGTTGCGCTCGGCAACGGGCTCGATCGAGCCGACGTTCCGGCGCTGGCGGAGGCACTCAGGCACGACCCGAGCGCGCTGGTGCGCGCGCACGCGGCCTGGGCGCTGGGGAGGATTGGGTCCCCCTCGGCCGTGGCCGCGCTGCAGGAAGCGCTCGCACGCGATGCGGCGCCTTCCGTATGCGAGGAAGCGCTCGCGGCGCTGGAACCACATCGGCCGACATAGGCGTTCACGAGGCTGAACCTATGCTGATCCACCGTACGCTCGCCTCGCTTCTCGCCGCCGCACTGACCGCGGCGCTGCCCCTGTCTGCGCCGGCGGAGTCCGGCAGCGAACTCTACGGGCGCATGCAGCACGTCAATAGCGGTCTGCGCTCGTATCGGGCCGACGTCACGGTCGCGATCCAGCTGCACTCGTTCCCGTACCTGAGCCCCACCCTCGCGGGCCGGGCCTACTACAAGCGGCCCGACAAGACCGCCGTCCAGTTCGATGCGGTCCCGGCGATCGCCGGACAGTTGAGGAAGGTCGTCGGTCAGATCGAGCCGCCCTCCGATTGGGACCGGCTCTACGACGTCACTCAGACGGGCGACGACGGTACCACGGCGACCTTTCGCCTGATCCGCAAGAAGAACGGCCGGATCGATCACGTCGACGTGAAGGTCGACGACCGGACCGCCACCGTCAGCGAGATGGTGTACTTCTATAAAGAGGACGGCGGCACGATCCGGTTCGACAATACCTACGACCAGATCGACGGCAACTACGTCGTGAAGCAGCAGACCGGGAAGGTCGACGTCCCGCACTACAATGCCGACATCAGCTCCTCGTTCGCGAACTACCGGATCAACGTGCCGATCGACGACAAGGTGTTCGACGAGAACGGCTGAGCGGCCGAGGCCGGAGTTCGCAGGCCGCCGGGGAACGCTTCCGCGGTGATCGATCTGATCGGGCGCACCGAGCCGCTCGTCGACGCCTTCCGGCGGCCGATCACGTACTTGCGCATCTCGGTCACCGACCGCTGCAACCTGCGCTGCGTCTACTGCATGCCCGAAGCCGGGCTGGCCTGGATCCCCAAGCCCGCGATCCTCAGCTACGAGGAGATCGCCGAGATCGTGCACGCCGCGGCGACCGTCGGCGTGAGCAGCATCCGCCTGACCGGCGGCGAGCCGTTGATCCGCCGCAACCTCGAGCGCCTGGTGACGATGCTGCACGCGATCCCGGGGATCGACGACATCGCACTCTCGACCAACGGCCTGCTCTTGGCGGACCAGGCGGCCGGGCTGCGCGCGGCTGGGCTGGACCGCGTCAACGTCTCGCTCGACACCTTGGACCCCGACCGTTTCACGGCCATCGCGCGGCGGCCGGGGCTCGACCGCGTGCTGGCCGGAATCGACGCCGCCATCGCGGCGGACCTCGGGCCGGTGAAGATCAACTGCGTCCTGATGCGCGGCACCAACGACGATGAGCTCGAAGCGTTTGCGGCGCTGACGCGCCAGCGCGCGGTGCACGTTCGCTTCATCGAAGTGATGCCCGTGCACGAGAACGTCGCGATGCAGGCGCAGGCATGGGTATCGTCCGACGAGGTGCTTGAACGCTTGGGCCGCCTCGGTGCGCTCTCACCGGTCGAGCATCTGCACGGCAACGGCCCTGCCCGCATGTTCGCGTACGCCGGAGCGGCCGGCTCGATCGGCGTGATCTCGCCGCTCGCGCACGACTACTGCGAGCGCTGCAACCGCGTCCGGCTGTCGGCCGACGGGCGGCTGAAACTGTGTCTGTTCGGAGATCACCTGATCGATCTGCGCACGCCGCTGCGGGCGGGCGGCGGCGAGGACGCGATCGTGGCGCTGCTGCGCGGCGCGATGCACGTGAAGCCGGAGCGGCATCACCTCGTGCTCGGCGAAACCTCGGCTGCGATGCGCGCCTTCAGCGAAATCGGCGGCTGAAGTCGCACCCACCTAACCGCGATCGTCGAGTGACTCGCGTGCCGGCCGCTTCCGCAGCAGCACGATCGAGATGACGAACGCGAGGATCACGCCGCTCAGCACGCCCAGCTCGAGCAGTGACTGCGTGCTGGCTGCGCCGCCGGCGTTGCTCTGCTTGACGTGACCGACGGTGATGACCAGAATGCGCCGGATCACCGCGATCAGACCGACGATCAGGAACGGCTCGGCGGCCAGCATCGCGCCGCGCAACGAGAGGACGACCGTATAAGCGAGCTCGACCAGCATGAGCGTGAGCAGGATCAAATCGAGGAAGTCGGTCGTCTCGCCGATGATGTCGTCCGAGGCGAACAGCGGCACCACGTGCATGGCGACGTGGACGAGCAGCGCCAGCGCGCCGATGAACAGCAGCACGCCGATCGCAAAGAAGATGACGCGCTCGGTCCACGTCAGCGTGCGGATCGCACCTTCCTCCGCGGCCGAGCGGCGGCGCGGTTCAACCGGATTCACGCCGCACCACGTACGCAGCGAGGGAAGCCTTCTCCCCTCGTTGCGTGAAAAGGGAAGCCGGGTGATCAGCAAGTTCTGCGCCGTGCTCGCCGCCGCTGCGCTCGCCGCCTCGCTCGCGACGGCGTGCTCCAAGCCGAACCAATCGGCGGGCAGCGATTCCTCGCAGGCGGCCGCCGGTCCGGGCGCCGGATCGTCCCTTGCCGCCGCGTTGGGTGATCCCGTCCGCGGCAAGCAGATCTTCGGTGCGAATTGCGCCCAATGTCACGGTGCGACCGGTGTCGAGGGCGGCATCGGTCCATCGCTTGTGGACGAGAAGAGCCGCAAGACCTATCCGGCGACCGTCGCCTGGATCGAAAATCCCAGCGGGGCGATGCCGAAGCTCTATCCCACACCGCTGAGCGAAAGAGACGTCGCCGACGTGGCGGCGTTCGTACAGAGGCTGTGATGCCGAGGACCCCACCGACGATGTAGTGAACGCGGCCCGGCGTGGCCCGGGCGCTGTTCGCTTTCACGAGGGACCTGCGGCTGAGCGACCACGCCGGGCTCGCCGCTGCCGCGCGCCACGGCGATGTCGTGCCGGTTCTGGTGATCGATGCTGCATCGAGCGTGCGCTTGCGCCGTTCGCCGCGCCGTGCCGCATGGTACTGCGCCGCGATACGCTCGCTCGACGCCGATTTGCGCAGCCGCGGCAGCGCGCTGGTCGTTCGGCGCGGCAAGCCCGGTCCGGTGCTGCGCGGTCTGGCCCGCGCGGCCGGCGCCGGCGTCGTCGGCTGGAGCTGCGGCTACGACGCGAAGACGATGCGCGGCGATCGCGACCTGCAATCGGCGCTCGAAGAAGCCGGTCTGCGCGCGCTCCCGGTGCACGACCAGCCGGCCGTGCCGCCCGAAGATTCCGCGGCGGGGCATCGCGGCGGTGACGGCTACCGGGCATTCGTGCCGTATTTTGCTCAGTGGCGGACGCTGGTGCCGACGCCGGACGCCGGCAGTGCGGCCTTCGCGCCGCACGATATCGCGAGCGAGCCGCTGCCCCAAGCCGAGGAATTCGGCGCCGCCGGAGTTGCCGTCGGCGCCGCCGGCGAGGAGCGCGCGCGTGCCGGACTGGCCGCGTTTCTCGCGCTGCCCGTGCTGCACTACGGCGTCGCCCGCAACGTGCCGGCCGCGTGCGAAACGTCCCGGCTTTCGGCGGCGCTCTCGTTCGGACTGTTGGCGGCACGCGAGGTTGTGCGCGCGACCTGCGACCGTGCGTCCGATCCATTCCTGCTGGCCGAAGAAACGGCGTCGATCAAGCTGTTTCTGCGCGCGCTGGCGCAACGTGATTTCTTCCTGCAGCTTGGCTGGTACAACGAATCGCTCGCGGAGGAGCCGCTGCAGGCGAAGATGCGCGGGTTTGCGTTCGCGCGGACCCACCCGCTGCTCGACGCCTGGGAGATCGGGCGTACCGGTTTCCCGCTCGTCGACGCCGGAGTGCGCGAGCTGATCGCAACCGGCTGGATGCATCCGCGCGTGCGCGCGATCGCGGCGTCGTTTCTCTGCTTCGATCTGGGCGTCGACTGGCGAGTCGGACGCGACCGGTGGGATCAGCTGCTCATCGAGGACGACCCGGCGCTCGCGGCCGGGAATTGGCAATGGGTCGCCGGCGTCGGCGCCGATCTGGCCGCCTATCCGCGCATCTACAACCCGCTCAAACAGGGCCGCCACTTCGATCCGTCCGCGCGCTACATTCGCACCTGGGTGCCGGAATTGGCCGGGCTTCCGGACGACGCGATCCTGGATCCGGTCGGCGGTCGGAGCGAACGCCAACTGACGCTCTCGCTGTTCGGCGACGGAACGTATCCGGCGCCGGTGCTCGATCACGAAACGGCAGCGCGCGCGTTTCTCGCGCGCTATACGCGCGAGGTTCGTGCCTCCGCCTGACCGCAGCCCGGCGGAGCCGCTGCTGGTACCGCTGACGACCGCGCGCCTGCAGCTCGAGCCGCTGCGCGTCGACCATGCGGATCCGCTGCACACGGGCCTGCGCGATCCGGAGCTGTACCGCTACGAGACGGACCTCCCACCGGCCGGGCTCGACGCGCTGCGCGCGCGCTTCGCGCTACTCGCGGCGGGCTCCGGCGACGCGGAGGAGACCTGGCTGAACTGGGTAGCCGTGACCCGCGCCGCCGGCGCTGCAATCGGCTACGTGCAGGCGACGGTCGCCGTTGCGCGCGACACGGCGACCATCGGCTACCTGGTGCTCGCGGCCTACCAGCGGCACGGTTTCGGGCGCGAGGCGGTCGGCGCGATGTGCGATCACCTGAGTGCGCGGGGCATCTCCCGGCTGCACGCCTGGATCGACGTGCGGAATACCGCTTCGATCGCGCTGGCAGAGGGGCTGCACTTCAAGCGGGTCTGGACTGGCCGCTCGGAAGACATCATCGGCGGCGTCCGCGGCTTCGATCACCATTACGTGCGCTCGTCTTGCGAGGTCCAGCCGCCGGTCTGAGCCGAATCGGTCGGGATGAGCGATCAGCCTCGACGCGCTGCCCACGACACCGGGATCCCCGACAACCTGCTGCGGTTCATGGTCACCGGCTGGGCGACCCCGCCCGGCACGCCCGCCGCGCCGATTGAGGGGATCGAACGCTTTGCCGCGCGCCGCGCAGCGTTGGGCGCCGCGTTCCCGGGCGAAACGCTGGTCGTTCCGACCGGGCACGAGAAAACGCGCGCCAACGATACGAGCTATCGCTTCAGGCCCGGCACCGACTTCTATTACCTGACCGGCAACACGGAGCCGGACAACATCTTGGTGCTCGATGTGAGCGCGAACGGCGAGCCGGCCGCGACGCTGTATTGCGAACCGAATCCCGGCAAGACCGACGCGACGTTTTTCACCGACCGAGTCAAGGGGGAACTGTGGGTCGGTCCGCGCCTGGGCCTGCGGCAGACCGCCGAACGGTTCGGGATCGCGACCAAGCCGCTGGCCGAATTCGCCGCCGACCGGGCGAAGGCGCCGTCGGCGCAGACGCGCGTGCTGCCGGGCATCGACCCGGCGCTGGACGCACCCGGCGGTCCGGCGGAACGCGATGCCGCGCTCGCGACGCACCTGTCGGAGATGCGGCTGATCAAAGACGAACTCGAGATTCGCGAACTGCGGCGTGCCATCGCCGCCACCCAGGCCGGGTTCGACGACGTCGTGGGCGGTCTCGCCGCCGCGCGCTCGGAACGCGATGTTGAGGTCGCGTTCGGAGCCCGGGCCCGGCGGGACGGCAACGAGGTCGGTTACAGTACGATCGCCGCCAGCGGTCCGAACGCGTGCACGCTGCACTGGACGCGCAACGACCGCCGCTTCGGCGAAGGCGAACTGCTGCTGCTCGACGCCGGCGTCGAAGCCGACTCGCTCTACACCGCCGACGTGACCCGCACGCTCCCGATCGACGGCACCTTTACTCCCGAACAGCGCGCGGTGTACGAACTCGTGCTGGCGGCGCAAGAGGCGGCCTTTGCGCGCTGCGCGCCCGGCAACGATTTCCTCGACCCGCACCGCGCCGCGATGGACGTGCTGGCCGGCGGTCTCGAACGGCTGGGGATCATCGCTTCGGCGGCCGACGCGCTGCGCGACGAGAATCAGTTCTACCGGCGCTACTCGCTGCACAACGTGAGCCATATGCTCGGGCTCGACGTCCACGACTGCGCCCAGGCGCGCGCCGAGACGTACAAGTTCGGAACGCTGCGCGCGGGAATGGTGCTGACCGTCGAACCGGGATTGTATTTCCAGCCCGACGATTTGACCGTGCCGGCCCGCTATCGCGGAATCGGGGTTCGCATCGAAGACGACGTCGTGATCACGCCGGCCGGCGTCGACATCCTCTCGGCGGCGATTCCGCGCCGCGTCGAGGAGGTCGAAGCCTGGGTCCGCGCGGCGGCGGGATCCGCGAGCGCGCGGGCCGCTAGTTCGTCGTCGTCGTCGGCGACGGCAACCGTGCGTCGACCCAGTCGCTGACGATCGGTACGCTGACGTCGTCGCCGCTCCAGACCCGGAACGCGTAGACCACGCTGGCGACGATCCACACCGGAACGAGGAACGGCAGCAGGGCCAAAGCGCCGAAATTCAGGACCGGGATCGCGGCGATTGCGCTGAGCAGGGCGCCGAAGCCCCACATCCCGCCGTTGAAGGCGAGGGCCTGCCACGCTTGGCGACGCACGGCCAGCGAACCCTTCGCATCGAGCAGCGCCAGCAGCGCGAGCGGCCAGAGGGGATAGCCGAGCGCCACCAGCGCCCGCGTCTCGGGCCGCACGTTCGCGAGCGCGGCCGGCTGGATCACGGTGACGCGCGGCGGCGGCGGAGGCGATGGCGGCGGTTGCGGTGCGCCGGACGACGAGGGGCCGACCCCGCCGTTGATCATGTTGGACTGACGTGCCGCTTCGATGCGTTCGGCCAGCACGCAGCTGGGGCAGGCGCCTTCGGCGGAGCGGCACGTCGCGCAGACGGGTTTCCGGCACCCCGAGCAAAGCGCGATGGACGGGACGGCGTGATGGAAGAAACAATCCACGGTTGATGACCACCTCTTGGCCGGTGAACGTATGCCGAAGGTACCGAACTCGGACGGCGAAGGTTTCGCGGTGAACCCCACGCTCCGGCGGCTGCTGCGTGAAGCGCGCCCCTACTCCGGCCGGCTGGTGCTCGCGATGCTGCTCGGCGTGCTCGCCGGCGTGGCGCCGCTGACCCTGGCGCGGGTCGCGGGGCTGCTCCAAGCGCACGTCCTGGTGCCCCACCCCGAGCTGGACGCGGTCGTGCTGATCGTGGTGCTGGTCATCGGGTCGCAGCTGATCGGGAACGCGGCGTCCTACGGCCAGGGATACCTTACCGCCTGGAGCGGCCAGCGGATGGTGGCGTCGTTTCGGGCGCGGATGTTCGACCGCATCGTGCGGATGCCGCTCAGCGATTTCGACCGCTGGCGTCCGGGCGAACTCCAGTCCCGGATGTCGAGCGATCTGAACTTGATGACCGACGCGATCTCGATTTCGCTGCCGCAGTTCATCCAGACCGCGGTCACTTTCGTCGGCGCGCTGATCTACATGATCTGGCTCGACTGGTTCTTGGCGGCGGTGTTGTTCGTCGCGGCGCCGATCGTCGCGTGGGTCGTGAGTCGCTTCAACGCGCTGATCGTCGCCGGAACGAAACGCGCTCAGGAGCGCATCGCCGATCTGGCCAGCAATCTGGTCGAGGTTCTGGCCAACGAGCGGGTCGTCAAAGCGTTTCGGCGCGAGGACTTCGAGCGCCAACGTTTCACCGGCGCGAACGAGCGCTACTTCGGCGCCTACATGAAGGTCACGCAGTTCAATCAGACGCAGGCGCCGGTATTGGCCTTGGTGGTGATGCTGGCCGTGTGCGCGGTCATCGTCGTGACGGCACGCGAAGTCGGCGTCGGCCGCCTCTCGCCCGAACGCGCGTGGGAATTCTGGGGCGCGACCGCGCTGCTGATCAATCCGATGAATCGCTTCTCGATTTTCTTCGCCGACTTCGCGCGGGCGTTCGTCGGCGCCGGTCGCGTGTTCGAGATCTTGGATCTGCCGGTCGAACCGGAGGATCCGCCCGGCGCGCGCGCGCTGCCGCGCCTGCTCGGCGACGTCCGATTCGAACACGTCGGTTTCGCGTACGACGCCGGCCGCCCGGTGCTGCGCGACTTCACGGCTGAGATGCTCCACGGTGAAGTCGTGGCGCTCGTCGGCCCGTCGGGAGCCGGGAAGAGCACGATCGTCAACCTGGTTCCGCGCTTCTACGAACCGCAGCAGGGCCGCATCACGGTCGACGGCGTCGACATCGCGGGGGTGCGTCTGGCCGACCTGCGCGACGCGATCGCGATCGTCCCGCAGGAGACGCAGCTCTTCAACGGCACGATCGCCGAGAACATCCGGTACGGGCGCCTGAATGCGTCCGACGACGAGATCATCGGGGCGGCGCGCGAAGCGAACGCGGACGAATTCGTCTCCCGCCTCCCCGAAGGCTACGCCACGATCGTCGGCGAGCGCGGAATTCGGCTTTCGGGCGGACAGCGCCAGCGCATCGCCATCGCGCGCGCGATCCTGCGCGATCCGCGCATTCTGATCTTGGACGAAGCGACCAGCGCCCTGGATTCCCACTCGGAGGCCCTGATCGAGGTGGCGCTGGACCGGCTGCTGCCCGGGCGCACGACGCTCATCATCGCGCACCGCCTGTCCACGATTCGCCGGGCGAGCAAGATCCTGTACATCGAAGCGGGGAGCGTCCGCGAGACGGGCACCCACGAAGCCCTGATCGCGGCCGGCGGTGCCTACGCCACCCTGCACGCCGCCCAGTTCGCGCGCTGAGGGGTACACGGGAGAAATGACAACCCCGGAGCTGCTCGGCGGCCGGTACCGCCTCGATCGCGTTGCCGGCCACGGCGGCATGGCGACGGTGTTCGAGGCGCACGATACGGTGCTCAACCGCGCCGTCGCGATCAAGCTGCTGCAGCGCCGGCACGATGCGACCGGCGTCGTCGAGGAGCGTTTCCGGCGCGAGGCGCTCGCCGAAGCGAGCTTGGTCCACCCCAACATCGTCGCCGTGCATGACGTCGGCGTCCACGAGGACGGGCGGCCGTACATCGTAATGGATTACGTCGACGGCCGCCCGCTGGCGGCACTGATCGCCGAAGGACCGATCCCCTCGGAACGCGTGGCGTTCATCGGCTTGGCGATCGCGCGTGCGCTCGCCGCCGCGCACGAACACGGCATCATCCATCGCGACATCAAGCCGGCCAACATTCTGCTCGATCAGCAGGGACTTCCGCAGCTGACCGATTTCGGTCTGGCGCGCGTCGCCGACGAACGCGAACTGACCATCGCGGGCGAGATGCTGGGTACGGCGATGTACGTGGCCCCGGAGCAAGCCCGCTTTGGGATCTGCACCGCACAGGGCGATCTCTACGCGTTCGGGGCGGTGCTCTATCACGCGCTGGCCGGTGCGCCGCCGTTCGACGGTACGGGCGCGATCGATGTTGCCCTGCGGCGCTTCGAAGAAGATCCCGCGCCGCTGCAGGCGCGCGTCGGCGACGTGGACCCGGCCCTCGCCGCCCTCGTTCACGAACTTCTCGCGCGCGAACCCGCGGCACGGCCGGCCGGCGCGGCCGAGGTCGCCGAGCGCCTGGGCGACATCGCGGCCCGGGTTCGCACCGAACGCACCAGCGGCGATCCCGTGACGCCGAGCACCATTCCGCCGGCGGGCGCCCCGCGCGCCCCCGGGCTCTCGCCGCCGCCGCCGGACGTTCCGCTCCCGAATCCCTCGATGCTGCCGGCGGATCTGTGGAGCGCGCGCGACGACGCGGCCCCGGAAAGCGCACGGCCGTCCTAAAGTCTGCCCGAACTCTCGACGATAGGGCTTGTAGCAAGGACGCTTCGAGCAAACGAGGTCGAACATGATGATCAGCCGGGATGAGATCGGGTTCGCTCTCAGCGCGTACCGGAATGCGCGCCGGCAGCGCCGCCGCGAGGGGCGCGCGCTCAGCGCGGGAGCGCGGGCGTGGTATCGCTGGACCGCAGCGCGCTGGTTTGCGGCTTGCGGCGGGAGCGCGCTCGTCGAGCCGTTCTACCGTCACGGACGGGTGGCCGAATTGCGCCTGCGCATCGCGGAGGGACGCTACAACGTCACCAGCGAGGAGATCGCGGAAAAGCTGCTCGGCCGTTTGATCGTTGACGCCGCCACCGCCTGAACGCGGGCTTCACCTTCGCAATCCTTCGGCCGATAGCGATAGAGTGAGGTCGGACGATGACGAGCCGGGCGTGACGATCGAGCTGCCGCGTTTTGGTTCGTGTTGTTACCGGGAGTCCGACGTGCTCACGTTCCCGTGGGGGTTGCCGGGATTCAACGGCCTGCGGCGCTTCATTCCGCTCGAACTCGACGACGACGGATGCATCTGGCTGCAAAGCCTCGACGACGTCGCGGTCGCAATCCCGACCGCCGACGCGGCGCACCGCGTCCCAGGCTACGCTCCCCGGCTGCCGGCCTACGCCGAGGAGTCGCTCGATCTGCATGACGGCAGCGAGCGCGTTTTTCTGCTGGTCGACGGGACTTCGGCCGAGTTCGAGCCGGCGGCGCCGATCGTCGTTAACTTGCGCACCCGCACGGCGCGCCAGATCGTGCTCGAGAACCGTCCGCGCCGGGTCGAGCCGGCGCCGCCCGTCGCTGCGGCGGGAGGGTAACGCCGGGGGCGGGAAAGCGAGCGCCTCTCGGCCATGGAGGGCGTCCGGTGCTCGTGCTCAGCCGCAAGCTCAACCAGGCGATCATCATCGGCGACGACATCCGCATCGTGGTCGTGGCCGTCGAGCGCGACACCGTCAAATTAGGGATCGAAGCCCCGCGCGCGATCCCGGTCCACCGCTCCGAGGTCTACGAAGAGATTCAGCGCGCGAACCGTGACGCCGCCGCCACGGCGGCCCCGTTGCCGGACGCCACGCCCCGGATCGCGCCGCTGGGCCGCGGCCGACGCCCGCCCCACCCCGAGGGGCGCCCGGGCTCCTAAGGATGCACTAGCCCGGGTCCGGCGGGTCTCGGTATGGTATACTTTGTGGGTTGCCCCGCGAAGCGCGGGGCTCACTTCACCGGCCCGGAGGGCCGGAGAGGCCCCGCGAGCACGATGCGAGCGGTTGCCGATGCGCCCATCACGATGCCAAGGACGGCAGCGCGGGCTCAGAAAGGTCATTCGTTCTCATGGCATCAGGCGTAACCATGCGCGCTCTTCTGGAGGCCGGGGTCCATTTCGGACACCAAACGCGCCGCTGGAATCCGAAGATGAAGCCGTTCATCTTCCAAGAGCGCAACGGCATCTACATCATCGACCTCTCGAAGACGTTGGCGATGCTCAACGACGTCTACGACGCCGTCAAGCAGATGTCGCGCGGCGGCCGGGTCGTGCTCTTCGTGGGCACGAAAAAGCAAGCCCAAGACGTCGTTCGAGAAGAGGCCGAGCGCGCGGGAACGTTTTTCGTCAACCAGCGCTGGCTGGGCGGCACGCTGACCAACTTCGCAACGATTCAGAAGCGGATCTCGCGACTGCGCGAACTCGAAGGGATGCGCCAGCAAGGCACCTTCGATCTGCTGCCCAAGAAAGAAGTCGCGCGACTGACCGACGAGCTGGAGAAGCTCGAGAAGTTTCTGGGTGGGATCAAGGACATGCACCGGCTCCCCGATGCCGTCTTCATCGTCGATCCGAAGAAAGAACGAATCGCGGTTTTGGAAGCCAAGAAACTGAACATCCCGATCATCGCCGTGATCGACACCAACTGCGATCCCGACGAGATCAACTACGCGATCCCCGGCAACGATGACGCGATTCGCAGCGTGCGGCTGATGGTCTCGACCATCGCCAACGCGATCATCGAAGGCAAGACCGAGACCGAGTCCGCCTACGACGCGACCGATTACGACCAGCAGTACGCCCAGATCGCGGCCGAACCCGAGCCTGCCGCCGTCTAAATCTCGACGGGAAACGACGTGAACACCGCTTACAAGCCCAGCGCGGTCGAAATCAAACGCCTGCGCGAAGAGTCGGGCGCCGGCATGTCCGACGTCCGCAATGCGCTGCTCTGGGCCGACGGCGACTTCGAGCGCGCGCGAGCCCGACTGGGCGACCTCGGCCAAGCCAAGGCTGAGAAGAAGGCCGAACGAGCCGCCAACGAGGGTTTGGTGGGCTCATACATCCATGCCGGCGGCAAGATCGGCGTCTTGGTCGAAATCAATTGCGAGACCGACTTCGTCGCTCGCAACGACCGCTTTCGCGATCTCGTGCGCGACGTCGCCATGCACGTCGCGGCGATGTCGCCGCAGTACCTCGATCGCGCCGCCGTCCCCGCAACGGTCGCGGCCGAGGTCAAAGCGGAGCTCGAGAAGACGGTGCCGCCCGGCAAGCCGCCCGATGTCGTCGAGAGGATCGTCTCGGGAAAACTGAACAAGTGGTATGAAGAACATACGCTGCTCGAGCAGCCGTTCGTCAAGGACGACGCGCAGACCGTCGGCGAACTGGTGAATGCCGTATCGGGCGTGCTCGGTGAGAAGATCCGAGTCCGCCGTTACGTCAAATTCGCCCTCGGCGAGGAGTAGCGAGACGACGTTGTCGAGTCCGGCGTATCAGCGGGTTCTGCTCAAACTCTCCGGCGAGGCATTCGCGGGGAATGGCGCCGACGTTGACGTCGATACGACGACCTCGATGGCGCGCGAGATCGCGCAAGTTCACGCCGACGGCGTTTCGCTCGCCATCGTGGTGGGCGGCGGCAACATCTGGCGCGGCAAAACGCACGAAGCCGCCGGCATGGACCGCGCGACGGCCGACTACATGGGAATGCTGGCCACGGTCATCAACGCGCTGGCGCTCCAGGATTCGCTCGAACGGATCGGTGTGCCGTGCCGCGTGCAGACTGCGATCGCGATGAACGCGATCGCCGAGCCGTACATTCGACGGCGCGCGATGCGGCATCTCGAAAAGGGCCGGGTCGTGATCTTCGCGGCCGGAACGGGCAACCCGTACTTCACGACCGACACGACGGCGGCGCTGCGCGCGGTCGAGGTCGGCGCGCAGGCGATTCTCAAAGCCACCAAAGTCGACGGCGTCTACAGCGCCGACCCGTTCAAGGACCCCTCCGCGACCAAATTCGCACAGCTCGACTATCTGCGGGTGCTCGAACTGGGACTCGAAGTCATGGACTCGACGGCGCTCACGCTGTGCATGGACAATGGTCTCCCGATCGTGATCTTCAACATGTTCCGTTCCGGAAACATACGCCGGGTCGTGATGGGCGAAGCGATCGGGACGATCGTCTCGCGGAGTACGGTCCCGAGCGACGCAGAAGGGGTGAGCCATGCTCGATGACATCTACCGCGACAGCGACGGGAAAATGGGGAAAGCGCTCGAAGCGACGCGCTCCGACTTCGCTTCGATCCGCACCGGGCGGGCCGCACCCTCGCTGCTGGACCGTCTCCACGTCGAAGCCTACGGCGCAAGCGTTCCGCTCAAGCAGGTGGCGAGCGTCAACTCTCCCGACGGCCGCTCGCTCCTGGTGACCGCCTTCGACAAGAGCGTCGTCGGCGCGATCCGCAAGGCGATCGAAACCAGCGACCTGGGGCTCAACCCGAACGTCGATGGTGCGTCGATTCGGCTCTCGATCCCGCCGCTGACCGAAGAGCGCCGCAAAGAGCTGGTCAAGATCGTCCACAAGAAGGCAGAAGAGCACAAGGTCGCCGTCCGCAACCTGCGGCACAAAGCGATCGACGAGATCAAAGCGCTGGCGAAGAACCGCACGATCACCGACGATCAGATCAAGCGCGGCCAAGATCAGGTGCAGAAGCAGACCGATAAGTACATCAAGCAGATCGATGACCTCGTCGGCGGCAAAGAAAAGGAGATCATGGAGGTCTGATGCCGTCTGATCTCGCGCTGCTGCCGTGGACCACTGCGCGTGCGGCGCTGGCCGATCGGCCGCTGCGCATGCGGATGCTGACCCCGCCCTATCCGGCGCTCGGATTGGGCGCGCTGCGCTGCCTGCGGGTCAAGCCGCCGGTCGGCGCCGGCGACGGTGCCTGGGAGCTGATCGCCGGCTACGACGGGTACGAACGCCTGCCATGAGACCGGCCGGCGTCGCTGATCGATCCCCCACCCCGTTGCTGCGGCCGCCGCGCGGCGTCGTGCTCGATCCGGCGTGCCTGCCTCAACACGTTGCGATCATCATGGACGGCAACCGCCGCTGGGCGCGCTCGCGCCGGCTGCCGGCGATCGAGGGGCATCGCCGCGGCATCGTCGCCTTGCGTGAGATCACGCGGGCTGCGAGCGATTGGCGCATCCCGATGCTGACCGTCTACGGCTTCTCCAGTGAGAACTGGAAGCGCGATTCGACCGAGATCTCGCTGCTGCTCGACCTCTGCGTCTACTTCGCGGAGCACGAACTCGATGAGCTGCGCCGCAACAACGTGCGCGTGCGCGTGATCGGCAACTATCGACAGCTGCCGCCGCCGTCGCGGGACGCGCTCGACCGGCTGGTGGCGAAGACCGCCCGGAATTCGGGACTCGAGCTCAACCTCGCGGTCAACTACAGCGCGCGCACCGAACTGCGCGAAGCGATCGCCGCCATGATGGCCGACGTCGCGGCCGGCACGCTCGCGCCCGACGCGATCGAGGAGGACACGCTCTCGGCGTACCTCGCCACGGCCGGGATGCCGGATCCCGATCTGCTCATCCGTCCGGGCGGCGAAGCCCGGCTATCGAATTTTCTGCTGTATCAAGTCGCACACGCCGAGCTCGTGCTGCGCGACACGTTCTGGCCCGACTTCTCGCGCGATCATTTCGCCGAGGCGATCGCGGAATACCAACGCCGGCGGCGCTCCTCCGGAGAGGCATGACGTCGACGACGACGGCGCCGGGCTCCGCCCCGTCGGCAGCCGCCCCGGAGCCCGCCGTCAGCCCGCAGCGCATCATCATCGGCATCCTGCTCGCGGTGCTGGGTTTCGCGTGCGACGCGTGGTCGCCCGCATTTACCGTGCTGGTGCTCTTGATCGCGACCGGCTGCGTGTACGAGTTCGCCGGTCTCTCGGCCCGAAAAGGCCCGCAGCTGGAGCTTCCGGTCGCGATGGCTGCCGTCTGGGCGTACATCCTGCTCGCCCATTTTGGACTGATCCACCGTTACGAGGGCATCCTGCTGGCGGCCACCGTCGTGGTCGCGCTCGCCACCGCGACCTTCACCGGGGAAGCGGGCTATTTCGCGCGCAGCGGATTCACGCTGCTGGCCGTGCTCTACATCGGCAAGCTGCTGACCTATTTCATCGCGATCCGCGCCTTGCACGCCGGCGCGCTGTGGATCGCCTGGGCGATCCTGCTGGTCGCGTTCACCGACATTTTCGCCATGCTCGTCGGCACCGCGTTCGGCCGTCATCAGTTGACCCGGCTGTCGCCGAAGAAGACGGTCGAAGGAGCGCTGGGAGGTTTCGCTGCAGCGCTCGCAGCCGGTGCCGCGATCGCGCTCGTCCCATCGCTGCACGTCAGTTGGTGGCAGGGTGCGATCGTGGGGGCCATCACGTCGATCGCCGCCCAAGCCGGCGATCTCGTCGAGAGCGGGCTCAAACGCGATGCCAAAGTGAAGGATGCGGGGTCGCTGATCTCGGGTCACGGCGGGGTCCTCGACCGCTTCGACTCGTATATCTTCGCCGGGGTCGCATTCTATTTCGCGCTGTTCCTGATCGGCGTGATCTCGAACAACCGGCTGGTGAACTCGTGAGCCGGCGGCGCGTCGCAATCCTCGGTTCGACCGGCAGCATCGGACGCCAAACGCTCGACGTCATCGCGCGGCACCCCGAGCGTTTTACCGTGACCGGGCTCGCCGCCGGCCGCAATGTCGAACTGCTGGCAGCGCAGGTCGCGCAGTTTCGCCCGGCCGTCGTCTCGGCCGGCAGCGAAGCCGCGGCGCAGGAACTTACCGCGCGGCTCGAACCCGATAGCGCGCGCGTCTTGCACGGCGCGGAGGGTCTGCATGCGGTCGCGTGCGCATCGGATGCAGAGCTGATCGTTGCCGCCACCGATGGGGCGGTTGCGTTCGAGGCCGTATTCGCCGCCGTTGCCGCCGGCATCGACGTCGCGCTGGCCAACAAGGAACTGATCGTCGCCGCGGGCGACTTGCTGGCGGCCGAGGCCGCGCGCAGCGGCGCGCGTTTGCTCCCGATCGACAGCGAGCACTCCGCGATCTTCCAGTGTTTGCAGGGCGCGCCGCCGGAGCGGGTCGCGGCGATCGTCCTCACCGCGTCGGGCGGACCCTTCTGGGAACGCTCGCGGGCCGAGATGGAGAACGCGACCGTCGCCGATGCTTTGGCGCATCCAACCTGGCAGATGGGCGTCAAGAATACGATCGATTCCGCCACCCTGATGAACAAAGGATTGGAAGTGATCGAGGCGTCGCGGCTGTTCGGCATCCCGGGGGAACGGATCCACGTGCTCGTCCATCGGACCTCGATCGCGCACGGCTTCGTCATCTTCACCGACGGGAACGTGCTGGCGCAGCTGGCGCCGCCGGACATGCGGCTCCCGATCGGCTATGCGCTTGCGTATCCGGACCGTCTGGCCGACCACCCGAACGACGATCCCCTGGCCGCCCTCGGCGGCGAACGCGGCTCGACCGCGACCTCGCTGACGTTCGAGCGGCCCGATCCGGAACGCTTCCCCTGTCTGCGGCTCGCCTATCGGGCGCTCGAATTGGGCGGCACGGCCCCGGCGATCGTCTCGGCGGCCAACGAGATCGCGGTCCAGGCGTTCGTGGCCGGAGAAGTCCGGTTCGGGGACATCCCGGCCTGCATCGAAACCGTTCTCGAAGGGGTCGGTACCAGCGAATCGAGTCTCGACGCCGTTCGCAGCGCGGATCGGTCCGCGCGCGAGCTGGCCCGCGACTTCGTCCGCCAACGCATTGCGGGGCCTACACGGAGCATATGAACCCCGAGAAATTGATCGTCTTCCTGGTGAACCTGTCCGTGCTGGTGGTGCTCCACGAGTACGGTCACTTCATCGTCGCCCGTCTATGCGGGGTCCGCGTCACCGACTTTGCGGTCGGCTTCGGTCCGACGCTGCTGAAATGGACCTCTAAGCGCAGCGGAACGAACTATCGCATCAATCTGCTGCCGCTGGGCGGCTACTGTCAGATGAAAGGCGAGGACGGCAAGACCAACGAGGCCGAGCAGCAGCGCCAGTTCCGTCACGGCGTCGCTTACGACAGCGACAACTTTCAAGCCAAGACCGCGCTGCAGCGGCTCGCCATCGTATTGGCCGGTCCGGTCGCGAACTTCATCGTCGCGCTCTTGCTGCTGTTCTCGACCGCCGCGCTCATCGGCGTGCAGGGCGACAAACCGACCACCGTCGTGCAGCAGTTGGTGGCCGGGCTTCCGGCGGATCAGGCCGGCCTGCACGCCGGCGACCGCATCATCTCGATCGACGGACGACCCACACCCGATGGCAAGGTGCTGGTCGACACGATTCATCACGCGCTCGGCAGACGGATCCACGTCGTCTACGTACGCGGCGGTCAGCAGCATGCGTTCGACGCGACTCCCGTCGGCATTCCCACCGACCCGAAAGAGGGCCATCTCGGGTTCTCACCGCTGCCCGCGACGCATCCGGTCAGTATCCTCGCGGCGGCCGGTTACGCCGGCGGCGAGTTCGACGCGTTCATCATGTCGACCGTCGGCGTTCTCGGCGGTCTGGTCACGCATCCGGCATCCGTTGCCGGGCAGGTCACCGGGCCGATCGGCATCGCGCAGATCTCGGCCCAGGCCCAGGATTTCGGGCCCTACATTTTCCTCCGGCTTTCGGCGATGCTCTCGATTTCGCTCGGAATCTTCAACCTGCTGCCGATCCCCGCGCTCGACGGCGGCCGGGCGGCGTTCATCCTGGTCGAGATGCTGCGCGGACGGCCGGTCGATCCCGAAAAAGAAGCACTGGTCCACGTCGGCGGTTTCGCGGTACTGATCGCGCTGATGCTGGCGGTGTCGTATCACGACATCTCAGCCTTCGCGTCACGGCACGGGCAATTATGACGTTCCGAGAGAGTTTGGTAGGATTAGGACGATGATTCGCCTGCGCCGCAAGACGAAGCCCGTACTGCTCGAGAACAAATCGGACTGGTCGAAGGACGCCAAGAAAGTCTGGATCGGCGGCGATCACCCGATCGCTGTGCAGTCGATGACGACCACCGATACCGCCGATGTCGACAAGACGCTCGAGCAAGTCTACGGGCTTGCGATGGCCGGCTGCGAGATCGTGCGCGTCACCTGTCAGGACGTGCGCGATGCGGCGGGCTTACCGGCCATCGTCGCGCGCTCTCCGGTGCCGATCGTCGCCGACGTTCACTTCGATCACCGCATGGCGCTGGCCGCGATCGAGGCGGGCGTCGCCAAACTGCGGCTCAACCCCGGCAACATCACCGACCCGGTGAAGACGCGCGAGGTCGTAAAGCTGGCCGTCGAGCGCGGGACGCCGATCCGTATCGGCGTCAACATGGGGTCGCTGGCGCGCGACCTCGAGGCCACGTTCGGCCATAGCCCGGAAGCCCTGGCCGCATCGGCGATCCGCCACGTCGAGATCCTCGAGGATCTCGGCCACACCGATATTGTGATCTCGGTCAAAGCGCACGATGCGCTGACCACCGTCTACGCCTATCGCCTGCTGGCGAAGCAACTCGACGAACGCGGATCCCCCTATGCCCTGCACCTCGGGGTCACCGAGGCCGGGCTGCCGCGCGAGGGCACGATCAAGTCCTCGATCGGCCTGGGCATCCTGCTGTTCGAGGGCATCGGCGACACCCTGCGGGTCTCGCTGGCGGCGGATCCGGTCGAGGAGGTTCCGGTCGCCTGGGGGATCCTCAAGGCCCTCGGCCTGCGGGAAAAGGGCTTCGACATCACGGCCTGCCCCTCGTGCGGGCGAGCCGAAATCGAGGTCGTGAACCTGGCCCGGATGGTCGAGGCGATAGCCAAAGAGTACACGGCCCCGGTGAAGGTCGCGGTCATGGGCTGTGTCGTGAACGGCCCCGGCGAGTCTAAAATGGCCGATGTGGGGATCGCCGGCGGCAAAGGCAAGGGCGCGATTTACCGCAAGGGAGAGCTCGTCGGCACCTACCCCGAGAACGAATTGCTGGGGAAGTTACGTTTGGAGATCGAAAAGGTCATCGCCGACCAGTACCCGGACTACCTGCACGAGATCAACCGTGAAGCCACACCTGCCTGAAGGACGCCTGCTCGTAGCGACCGGCGTGACCGCCCTGGTCGCGTCGTTGCTGCTTGCCCTTTCGACCCCGGCGACGATCAGCGTGGACGGGCAGCGGATCGCCTCGGACGTGGCCCCGGTCACGACCGCCGCGGGCACCTATCTGCCGCTGCGCGCCGTCTCCGAAGCCGCCGGCGCGCAGGCCACCTTCGATCCCGCCAGCGGCGCGGTCACCTTGCGGCGCGGCACCGACGTGCTGGTGATGCACGCCGGTCACGCCAGGGCCGTCCTGAACGGGCACACGATCACGCTCGCGCATGCACCCTTCACGGTGCGCGGGCGGACGATGGTCGCCGGTGCCACGATCACACGGACGTTTGGCTCGACGGTGCGTTTCGATGCGCGGCACCTCCGCGTGATCGTTCGGAACCCCGGCGTGGTCGTCGCCGGCGCGGCCGACGACGAACCCTAAACGCCGATAGCCCCATGATGTGCGCGGCCGCTCCGGTCGCCGCGATTCGCGTTCCGGTAGGTCCCGCGCATTATCAGGAGGGGCTCGTGACGCTGCTGGATGGGACGACGTTTTCCGTGCAGGGCGATCCGGCCGGCACGTCGTTCATCCGTTCGCTGCGTCGCGGCGACCGCATCCAGATTTGCTTCGGCCCGTCGCGACGTTGGGCCGACGAGCCGCCGACGGCGCGCGAGGGATGGGCGCTGCGCGTGCGCGACGGTGAAGCGGTGACCACGATCGGTCAGCCGGGGAAGAGCGCTCGCCAGGTCTTCTAGGTATACCTTGCGGTGCGGTTCTCGTGCGGGTGGGTATGAGAACGCGCGAGGTACGCGGGCTTGAACGATCGCACATTTTCGCGCCGACGGTTTTTGATCGGCACGGCGCTTCCGGTGGCTGCCGTCGGGATGGGACTGACCGCACCGGCGGCAGTTGAAGCGCAGACTCCACCCGCGCTGGTGGGCCCGGCACCCGTCGACGTCAAGCTGCAGGTCAACGGCCGAACCTTTCCGCTGAAGATCGAGCCGCGCGTGACGCTGCTCGACGCGCTGCGCGAGCGCTTGGGGCTGACCGGCAGCAAGAAAGGCTGCGATCAGGGACAGTGCGGTGCGTGCACCGTGCTCGTCGACGGCCGTCGGGTGAACGCCTGTCTGACCCTGGCGATCGCTACCGCGGGGAAGGCCGTCACGACGGTCGAGGGACTCGCGCGTGGCGGGCGGCTGCATACGGTCCAGCAAGCCTTCATCGATAACGATGCGTTTCAGTGCGGTTACTGTACGCCGGGGCAGATCTGCTCGGCAGTCGGCCTGATCGCGGAAGGCCGCGCGCGCTCGGATGCGCAGATTCGCGAATCGATGAGCGGCAACATCTGCCGCTGCGGCGCGTACACCAACATCGTCAAGGCCGTCAACGCGGCGGCGCGCGCCTGATGCGACCCTTTTCGTACGCGCGCGCCTCGACCGAGCAGGGCGCATTCGCGATCCTCGCACAGACGGCGCACGGCGCCTACCTCGCCGGCGGCACGAACCTCATCGATCTGATCAAACTCAACGTGGCGCAGCCCGACGGTGTCGTCGATATCAACGCGCTGCCGCTGGCCGCGATCGAGACCACCCCAGCCGGCGAGCTGCGCATCGGTGCCTTGGCGAGGATGAGCGACACGGCCGACCACCCGGCCGTCCGCAGCGCCGCGCCCGGCGTCGCGCAGGCGCTGGAGCTGAGTGCGTCGGCCCAATTGCGCAACATGGCCTCGATCGGCGGCAACGTGCTGCAGCGCACGCGCTGCGTCTACTTCCGCGACACCTCGCAGCCGTGCAACAAGCGGCGCCCCGGCAGCGGCTGCAGCGCGATCGGCGGCGACGATCGCAAGATGGCGATCCTGGGCGCCAACGACCTCTGCATCGCCGTCCACCCGTCGGATTTTGCCGTCGCGATGCTGCTGGTCGACGCGACGATTCACTTGCGCGGGCCGGCCGGCGAACGCGCCGCCCCATTCTTGGGCTTTCACCGGCTGCCCGACGACCCGTCGCGCGACACGAACATACAACCCGGCGAGCTGATCACGGCACTTAGCTTCGTCCCGAGCCCATTAACGCGGAACTCGGCCTACATCAAAGTCCGCGACCGTGCCTCGTACGAGTTCGCGCTCGTCTCGGCCGCGGTGGCGCTCGACGTGACCGGCGGCACGATCCGCGACGCGCGGGTTGGCCTGGGCGGCGTCGCGTACGCGCCGTGGCGCGCGCGCGCAGCGGAGGCGGTACTGATCGGGAACCCGCCCAGCCGCGATCTCTTCACCGCGGCGGCCGAGGCGGAACTGCGTGCCGCCGTGCCGCAGCGACTCAATCGCTTCAAGATACGGATGGCGAAAAACGCGATGATCCGCGCCCTGACCATGGTAGGAGCCCCGGCGTGATCGGCGCCCCGCTCGCGCGCGTCGACGGTCGCGCCAAGGTGACCGGCGCAGCGCGCTACAGCTACGAAGAACAGCCGGCGAATGTGGCCTATGCCGTGCTCGTCACCAGCACGATCGCGGCCGGCCGGATCACGGCGATCGACGGCTCCGAAGCGCGTTCGTTGCCCGGCGTTCTGGCGATCCTCACCCACGCCAACGCGCCGCGCGTGCGGCAAGACGCGGCCTCGCCCGGCGACCGCAAACTGCGCCTGCTGCAGGATGACCGCGTGCTCTACGACCGGCAGCCGGTCGCACTGGTCGTCGGCGAAACCTTCGAGACCGCCACCGATGCGGCCGCACGCGTGCGCGTCGCCTATGCGGCGACCCCGCCGGCGACGACGATGAGCGCGCCCGGCGCCGTCACCTACGAGCCGCCGGAGGCAAACCAGAACCCGGCCGACAGCGCGCGCGGTTCGTTCGACGCGGCCTTCGGCACGGCCCCGATTCGTGTCGATCAAACCTACAGCACACCGACCGAATTTCACAACCCGATGGAGCCGCACGCGACCACCGCAGCGTGGGAGGGGAACCGGCTCACGCTGTACGACGCGTCGCAAGGCGTGTTCGCCCGCCGCAAGAGCATCGCGGCAATCTTCGGCTTGCCCGAATCGGACGTGCGCGTGGTCAGCAAGTACGTCGGCGGCGGCTTTGGGTCGAAGGGCGGCACGAACGCGCACACCGCGCTGGCCGCAATGGCGGCCCGCGTGGTCGGACGACCGGTGAAGATCGTCCTGACCCGCCCCGATATGTTCGGCGGCAATGGGTATCGCCCGCGCACGGAACAGCATCTCCGGATCGGGGCGGACTCTTCAGGCCGGCTGCTGGCGCTCGCGCACGACGTGCGCTCGCAGGCTTCGCGATTCGATAATTTCATCGAGAACAGCGCCGTGATCTCGCGCATGCTGTACGCGGTCCCGAATCAGCTGACCACCCACCGCGGCGTGCGCTACGATGTTGCGACGCCCACCTACATGCGCGCGCCCGGAGAGTCGAGCGGTTCGTTCGCGCTCGAATCCGCGATGGACGAGCTGGCCTACGCGGCCGGCGTCGATCCGCTGGCACTGCGCCTGCTCAACTACACCGAAACCGACCCCGATCAGCACGGCAAACCCTTCTCGTCGAAATCGCTGCGCCGCTGTTACGCCGAGGCCGCCGCGCGTTTCGGCTGGTCGCAGCGAGCGCCGCAGGTGCGGGCCACGCGCACAGCCGACGGAATGCTGATCGGGTTCGGCATGGCCAGCTCGACCTATCCCGCGAATCGGTCTTCGGCTTCGGCGATGGCGACCGTGCACTCCGACGGCAGCGCCTACGCCACCAGCGGCGGCTGCGACATCGGAACCGGTGCCTACACGGTGTTCACGCAAATCGCTGCCGAGGCGCTCGGAATCGACGTTGCGCGCGTGCGTTTCGATCTCGGCGATACGCTGATGCCCGAAGCCCCGAACGCCGGGGGCTCGCAGCAGACCGCAAGCGTCGCCAATGCCGTTCACTTGGCCGGGATCGCCCTGCGCGACAAACTCGCGGCCGCCGCCGCTGCCGACGCCGCGTCGCCGCTGCACGGCCGCAAGCTGGAGGAGCTGACCTTCGCGCAGGGCCGCATCGCGCTGCGCGCGCTGCCGGAGCGCGGCGAAACCTATGCCGCGATCCTGCAGCGCGCCGGCGTGTCGTCGATGAGCGCGCACGCGGACGCCAAGCACGACCGGAAGGTCAAGGGGCCCTACTCGACCCATGCGTTCGGGGCGCACTTTGCCGAAGTGCACGTCGATCCGGATTTCGGGACGGTGCGGTTGGCGCGGATGGTCAGCGCCTTCGCCGCCGGCCGAATCGTCAACGCGCGCACGGCGCGCAGCCAGTACCTCGGCGGCGTGGTGTGGGGCGTCTCGATGGCGCTGCACGAAGAGGGCCGCATCGACGAGCGCAGCGGCCGCTATATGAACGCCAACCTCGAGAACTACTTGGTGCCGGTGAACGCCGACATCCCCGCGGTCGACATCATTCTGGTCGATGAAGAAGACACCCGCGTGAACCCGTTGGGCATCAAGGGCATCGGGGAGATCGGCAACGTCGGAAGCGCCGCGGCGGTCGCCAACGCGGTCTATCACGCCACCGGGACACGGGTGCGCGACCTGCCGATCAGTCCCGAAAAGCTGCTGCCCGCCTAAGGCGCCGGCGCGCGCCCCGGCGAAGGCAGGGCACGTGCCGGCGAATGTTCTCGATCTGGTCGTCGAAGCGCTGCCGCACCTGCGCGGCGGCCTGGGCCTGGAATCCGCCAGCTTCACGGCGCGGCTGCTCTACGAGCATCTAGGCCTCGACGCGTGCGCGGTGGTCGACACCGAGCGCGTCCTGGCCTACGTCGGCCGCGGCGAAGACCACCATCTGGTCGGCGGTCCGGCGTTGACCGGACTCACGCACCGCGCGATCGCAACCGGCGCCGTCTGCACCGCGCGCACGCGCGAAGAGATCGATTGTCCCGTCGCCGGGTGTCCGCTCACGTCAGTCACGATCGCACCGTTCATCGTCGGGAACGTGGCGGTGGGCGCACTCAAACTGTATCGGGCCGGGACGCCGATCGCCGAGGACGACGAGCGGGTAGCGGTCGGACTGGCGCGCGTGTTCTCGACCTCGCTCGAAGTCGCCGAGCTCGATGCCCGCTCGGCGCTGGTGACCCAAGCCGAACTCGACGCGCTGCGTGCGCGCGTCTCGCCGCACTTTCTGTTCAACACGCTGACCACGATTGCGGCCTTGACGCGTACCGATCCGGAGCGCGCGCACGACCTGGTCGTCGACTTCGCCGAGTATTTTCGCGATTCGCTGGCCCATCATGCGGAGTCCGTGTCGCTGGATGAAGAACTCGAGCATGTCGAGCAGTACCTGCGCTTCGAACACGCGCGCTTCGGCGAGCGGCTGCGGGTCGAATTCGACATCGATCCCCGCGCGCGCTTGGCGGTCGTCCCAGTCCTCTCCGTGCAGCCGTTGGTCGAGAATGCGATCGGCCATGGGCTGGGGCCGAAGGGCGGCGGCGGGACCGTGCGCATCAGCGCGCGTCCCGGCGATGACGACGTGACCGAGATCGCCGTCAGCGACGACGGGGTGGGCTTCGTTCCCGGTGCGCCCTCGCGCGGCAACGGCATCGGCTTCGACAACGTGAACCAACGGCTGACGAAGCTCTTCGGTCCGGCCAGCGCCCTGCGGGTGGAGAGCGCTCCCGGTCGCGGCGCGACCGTCACGTTCCGCGTCCCGGCCGGCGTTCCGACGTCGGCGCGCTGATGCGCGCGCCGGCAGGCCCGCGATGCTGAAGGTTCTTGTCGTCGACGACGAGCCGCTGGTTCGCAGCGAGCTGGTCTACGCGCTGGGCAAGGTCGCACCTGATTTCGCCGTTACCGAAGCGGGCGATGCGGTCGAGGCGCTACGCCACCTTGCCGGGTCGGCCTACGACATCGCCTTCCTCGACATCAATCTGCCCGGGCTCAGCGGCCTCGAAGCGACGAAGGTGATCGCCGCCTTGCCGTCGCCGCCGCAGGTCGTCTTCGTTACCGCCGACGACTCGCGTGCGGTCGACGCCTTCGAACTGGCCGCCGTCGATTACGTGGTGAAGCCGGTGTCGGGAGCGCGTCTGGCGCGCACCGTCGAACGCTTGCGCGCCCTGCGCGGGCCCGGCGCCGGTCCCAGCGGCAGCGCCGCGCCGCCGTCGCGCGTCGCACTCGAAGACGGTGAGCGTATGCGCTTGGTCAAAGTCGCCGAGATCCGGTACGTTCAAGCCAACGGACACATCGTGACGGCGCGCGTCTTCGACGGCGATCTGCGCTGGAGAGGATCGTTGGCGGAAGCATCGGCGCGACTCGAACCGGCCGGATTCCTGCGCGTGCACCGTGCGTATCTCGTGAACCCCGAGCGCGTGGTGGAGATCGAGCCGTTCTTCGGCGGCTCGTACCTGCTGCGGGTCGACGACAAGGCGCGCAGCGAGGTGCCGATCTCGCGGAACTTCTTGCCCGCGGTCCGCAAGTCGTTCGGGCTGTAAGGGAACCGGTTTCTAGCGCGGGGTGATGGTGATCTGCGCCTCGAGCGGACGGTGGTGGAGAAAGGCGTCGAGGTTGCGACCGATCAGTCCGAGGACACGGCGTCCGGGCACGGTGCCGCCGTAGCCCGCGATGTGCGGCGTGATGATGACGTTCGGTGCGTCCCACAGCGGATGGCCGGCCGGCAGCGGCTCGGGGTCGGTCACGTCGAGCGCCGCACCGGCGAGCCGCCCTTCCTTGAGGGCCGCGACGAGCGCCGCGGTGTCGACGATGCCGCCGCGGGCGATGTTGACCAGCACGGCGCTCGGCCGAAGCGCCGCCAAGGCCGCCGCGTCGATCAGCCCGCGCGTCTGCGCCGTGAGCGGTACCGCCAGCACGACCGCGTCAACGCGAGCCAGGATCTCGTGGAGCGCGCTTACCGGTGCGCTTTCATCGGCCAGCGGGTGGGGCCGTCCGCTCCGCGTCACCGCGACCACGCGCGCGCCGCAGCCGCGCAGTCGAACCGCGATCTCGCGGCCGATCGACCCGAAGCCGATCACCGCGACCTGTGCGTCGTTGAGGGTCGCGACGCCGGCCGCAAGGCCCGGCTCCCAGACCTGCTTCGCGGCGCGTTCGATCGAGGGACGAATCTGCCGCAGCAGCGCCAGCGACAGTGCCAGGGCGTGCTCCGCCACCGTCGGCGCGTACGCATCTCCCGCATTGGTGATGGTGACGCCATGCGGTGCTCCGTACTTTTCGAGCGGATCGTAGCCCATCGTCAGCAGCTGGATCCAGCGCAGCGCTTTTGAGGACCCGAGCGCGGCCGCCAACGGCGCGTCGTAGCACCCTGGCCACAACCAGAGCGCGTCGATGTTGGGCGCTTCCCGCAGCGCGGCGTCGGTGTCCGCGGCTTCGATCAGCGTCACGCCGGCGTCGCGCGCCAGCGCCTCGAGCTGGGGCTGAAGGATGACGGAGCGGTACAGAATGCGCACCGCGACGCCTTCGCCGTGCGCGCGAGCCGCACTTCGCGGGCGACCCCGGGGGATGGTGCCCGGCGGGTTCCGAACGGCGGCAAATGCCGTTCCTGTCGCAACTGTTTGCGACCAGTTCCGTCGAGCGCCTGCGCGAGCAGAGCAAGAACAAGACCCTTCGCCGCGTGCTGACCGCGCGCGATCTCGTCGCGATCGGCCTGGGGTCGATGATCGGCGGCGGCGTCTTCACCACCATCGGGACCGGCGTCAAAGGCGCCGGTCCCGCCGTCATCCTCTCGTACCTTCTGGCCGGACTGACGTCATTTTTCGCCGCCCTCTGTTACGCCGAACTGGGCGCGATGGTGCCGGTCGCCGGGAGCGCCTACACCTTCGCCTACGCCACGCTCGGTAAGCTGGTAGCGTGGATCATCGGCTTCGCGCTGATCTTCGAGTACGGGATCAGCGCCGCGCCGGTCGCGCAGCAGTTTTCGGCCGCTATCCAAGACGTGTTCAAAAGCGTCGGCGTGACGCTGCCGGCCTGGGCGCAGACGTCGAACCTGGTGATCGGCGGCCACTGGTGGCAGCTGAATACCTACGACATCGCGCACTCGCAGGTCGACATCGTCGGCGCGCTGTTCGTCCTCGCGCTCAGCGTCCTGCTCTCGGTCGGGATTCGCGAATCGGCCACGACGAACAACATCTTCGTGGTGCTGAAAATTTCGGCGCTCATCGTGTTCGTGATCGCCGGCCTGTTCCTGTTCCACGCCGCCAACCTGCACGACTTCAACCCGCACGGCATCGGGATGCTGGTGCCCTTCGGCGGGGCGGTCGAGGCCTCGCAGCCCTACGGGATCATCCCGATCTCGGCCTACGTGTTCTTCAGCTACATCGGTTTCGATACCGCGACCACCACGGCCGAGGAGTGCAAGGACCCCCAGCGCGACATCCCGCTGGGCGTCATCGGCGCGCTGGCGATCGGCACGGTCATCTACTGCGCCACCGCAATCGTACTGGTCGGGGCGCTGAATTGGTCCGTGGTGCCGGTGAAGAACCCGCTGGTGGCGGCGCTCGCGCCGCTGCATCTACCGGTTCTCAGTTGGGTAATCACGATCGGCGTGCTGGCCGGCACCACCAGCGTTGCGCTGGCCTCGCTGCTCGGTCAAAGCCGGATCTTCTACGTGATGGCGCGCGACAAGATGCTGCCGGCGGCGATCGCGCACATCCACCCGCGTTTCAAGACGCCGGTCTACACCACGATGTTCACCGGCGTCGCGGTCGCACTGCTGACGCTGATCGTGCCGCTCAACGAGCTGCTCAACCTGGTCAACATCGGTACGCTGATCGCGTTCTCGGTCGTCTGCGCCGGCGTGCTCTACCTGCGCCATCGCAAGCCCGACCTGCCGCGGACCTTTCGGGTGCCGTTCGTCCCGCTTTTTCCGATCCTGGGAATCGTGTTTTCGCTGTTCTTGGCGGTCTTCGGGCTCTCGCGCAGCACCTGGATCTGGTTCGCGCTCGCGCTGGCTGTCGGTCTGATCTTCTTTTTCAGTTACGGGTTCTGGAAATCGAATCCCGACGAGATCGAGGCGGTCATCGACCCGGCGGGTCTGGCCGAGTACCCGTAGATGCGGGTCGGGACGCCGTGAGCGGCGCGGGATACGAGCGGCGCGCTCGACGCGTGGTGTACGAGAACACATGGCTGCGCTTCGACGTCCACGATATCGTGCATCCGAACGGGCTGCGGGGCGAACACGGCGTCGTCGCGACGGCGGGTGCAAGCGGCGTCGTCGCGGTCGACGGCGACGCCGTGCTGCTGGTGCGTCAGCCGCGCTTCGCCGCCGATGCGGCGGTCGTCGAGATCGTCAAGGGCGGCCGGCACGCGGGCGAGAGCGCGCTCGACTGCGCCAAGCGCGAGCTTCGCGAAGAGACCGGCTTTCGAGCTGGACGCTGGGATGAGCTCGGGCAAGGCTTCGAAATTCCCTCGATCGTCGAGCCGGCTGTCACGCTCTTCCTGGCCCGCGATCTGATCCGCGATCCCGCTCCCCCGGAGGACGTCGAAAGCATCGAGGTCGTGCGCATGCCGCTCGAAGACATGCTGGATGCGTGTGCGGCAGGGGAGATGGATGACGCGCTGACCGCCTTGGCCCTCCTGCGCGCGCGCCGGTACCTGGTCGACGAAGAACCGGTACCCGGACCCTGACGGCGAAGGACGCGCCGATGCCCTTTACGCGCGCGGGCGGGTTGACCGTCCATTACGATATCACCGGGCCCCAGGACGGGCCGCCGGTCGTGCTGCTGAACTCGCTCGGCACGAGCGTGCATCTCTGGGACGCGCAAGTCCCGGCGCTGGCCGAGCGTCATCGCGTCGTTCGCTACGACATGCGCGGCCACGGCCTGAGCGCGAGCGCGCCCGAGCGTGAGTACACGATGGTGCAGCTTGCCGACGACTTGGCCGAATTGCTGGATGCGCTTGCGATCGAACGTGCGGCGCTCGTCGGACTCTCGATCGGCGGCGGCGTCGCGCAGCGATTCGCCGCCGCCTATCCGGCTCGCACCGAACGACTGGTGCTGTGCGCGACCGGGAACCGGATCGGCACGGCCCCTATGTGGAACGAACGGATGGAGATTGCCGAGCGCAACGGGATGGCCGCGCTCACCGAGGGCACGCTGGGACGCTGGTTCACCGCGGCCATGCACGCCGAGCGGCCGGTCGACGTCGACGGCTTTCGGCTGATGCTTTCGCGCACACCGGTCGCCGGCTACGTCGGCTGCTGCGCGGCCGTGCGCGATGCCGATCTCGCCGCCGACGACGCCCGTATCACCGCGCCGACGCTCGTCATCGCGGGTTCCGACGACCCCTCGACGCCGCCCGCACTGTGCGCGGCTCTGCGCGACGCCATTCCCGGGGCCTCGCTCCACGTCATCGACGGCGCTGCGCACATTCTGAACGTGGAACGTCCCGAGGAATTCAACCGGGTCGTGCGCGAGTTTCTTCACGCGCCGGCCGCCGCCGGGAGGCGCCGATGAGCGAATCGCAATTCGACCGGGGCATGGCCGTACGCCGCGCGGTGCTCGGGGATGCGCACGTCGATGCCTCGATGGAGAACGCGACCGATTTCACGCGCGACTTTCAGCGCTATCTGACCGAGAACGTCTGGGGCGACATCTGGACGCGGCCGGGCCTGGAACGCAAAACGCGCAGCATGCTGGTCATCGCGATCACGGCGGCGCTGGGACGGCTGGAAGAGCTGGAGCTGCATCTGCGCGCGAGCCGCAATATCGGCGTTACCCGCGATGAGGTCAAGGAACTCTTGCTGCAGGTCGGCGCCTACGCCGGCGTGCCGGCCGCCAATACCGCCTTCAAGATTGCCGCAAAGGTCTACCGGCAAATCGACGAGGAGCAGGGCCCGTGACAACGAGCCTTCGTGCGGCCGATCCGACCCAGCCGCCGTACGATTATCCGGACTACACGAGCACGCTCAAGCGTCACCCGAAACAGGCGCTGCTCGCGGTGCCGCGCGAACTCGTCGAGATTCCGGGCGTGACGTGCGAGAGCGGATGGACCGGACCTGACATCACCGATCTAACGACGCGCGGCACCGGCGCGCCGATCGGTGAGCGGATCATCGTCGCAGGCCGCTTGCTCGACGAGGACGGCCGTCCGGTGCGGCGCTCTCTGGTCGAGATCTGGCAAGCCAACGCGGCCGGCCGGTACGTGCACGAGGCCGACCAGCATCGCGCTCCGCTCGATCCGAACTTCCGCGGCAACGGTCAAATGCTGACCGGCGACGACGGCGCGTTCCGGTTCCTGACGATCAAGCCGGGCGCGTACCCGTGGCGCAATAGCCCCAACGCCTGGCGGCCGGCGCACATCCACTTCTCGCTGTTCGGTTCGCGCAACGACAGTCGGCTGGTGACGCAGATGTATTTTCCCGGGGATCCGCTGCTGGCGTACGACCCGGT
>Ga0182024_10002850_pt1 | contig 42161 bp, 39 predicted proteins | sample P32metaG_FD_120480 | JGI IMG/M metagenome (GOLD analysis project Ga0182024, IMG submission 120480) | Permafrost microbial communities from Stordalen Mire, Sweden - P3-2 metaG (Illumina Assembly) | ecosystem: Environmental > Terrestrial > Soil > Wetlands > Permafrost | place: Sweden: Stordalen... | reverse complement strand
GTTCAATGAATTCATAATCGAAGGGTTTGTGGCTGGCTCAATCGCCGAAGACTTCGCCCGCGGCCTCGGCTGCCGCGGCGACCACACGATCAATGTCGCGCCGCGAAATTCCATGATGCGTAACGGCGCGAAATGACGACGGCCCGCGTGCATTGGCTATGACGCCGCGATCCTTCATCGCCGCGGCGAACTTGGTCGCGACCGGCGCGCCGCCGTCAACCTCAAACACGACCATGTTGGTGCGCCGCTTCACCGGCCGCACGTTGATGCCCGCGACGAGGCCCAGTCCCTCGGCCAGCGCACGCGCATTCAGATGGTCCTCGACCAGGCGATCGATCATGGTCTCGAGCGCAACGATTCCCGCCGCGGCGATGATGCCGGCTTGCCGCATCCCGCCGCCCAACATCTTGCGCATGCGCCGCGCGCGGCCGATGAACTCGCGGCTGCCGCAGAGCAGCGAGCCGACCGGACATGCGAGTCCTTTCGACAGGCAGAAGGAAACGCTGTCGGCGGATTCCGCGATTTTCTTCGCCGTGGTCTCCAGCGCAATCGCGGCGTTGAAGATGCGCGCACCGTCGAGATGCACCGGCAGGTGGTGGGCATGGGCCAGGCCGGCGACGGCCGTCATATGCGAGAGTTCGACCGCGGAACCGGCGCAAAGATTGTGCGTATTTTCGAGCGCGACCAGCGCGGGCAGCGCGAAATGCGCGTCGGGAGGACGTTCGAGCTCGTCGCGCAATTCGTCGAGATCGATCTCGCCATTATCGGTATTGCGAATCGGCGTCATTACGATGCCGCCGAGCGCCGCCGCTCCACCCGCTTCGTAAACATAGGTATGAGCCTGCGCGCCGAGAAATGCCTTGGTGCCGCGCTGACAATGCGCCAACATCGCGGCGAGGTTGCCCATGGTGCCGGTGGGCACGAGCATCGCGGCTTCCATGCCAACGATTTCCGCGGCCATCCGTTCGAGCCGGTTGACGGTCGGGTCCTCGCCATAAACGTCGTCGCCGAGTTCGGCGCGCGACATCGCCTCGCGCATCGCGGGCGTCGGCAAAGTAACGGTATCGCTGCGCAGGTCGATCATGGGAGATGGCCTATCCGGCACTGGTGGACGCCCCTATTCGGGCATGATCGCCTTGACCACTTCGTCGATTGCGCGCTTGCTGTCGTGCTCGTCGGTCAGCGACCACGTCACGGCGACGGTCGCGGCACGGCGCGGAGAGATCCCCTGCTGAATCAGGTTGCCCGCGTAGATCAGCAACCGCGTTGAGACCCCCTCTTCAAGCCCCGACGCCTTGAGATGGCGCACCTTCTCGCCGAGCATCGCAAGCTGAAAGGCCATGTCGTGGGAGACGCCCGCTTCGTGCGCGATAATGTCGACTTCCTTCTCGGCCGGCGGATAGTTGAATTCGATCGTGACGAAACGCTGGCGGGTCGAGTGCTTGAGATTTTTCTGGATGCTCTGGTAGCCGGGATTGTACGAAATCACCAGCAGGAAGCCGTCGTGCGCTTCGATAGTTTCGCCGCGTTTCTCGATCGGCAGGATGCGCCGATGGTCCGAGAGCGGATGGATGAGGACGGTGGTATCCTTGCGCGCCTCGACGATTTCATCGAGGTAGCAAATCGCGCCGCGCCGCACGGCTTGCGTCAGCGGCCCGTCAACCCATACCGTTTCGTCGGCCTGGATGAGGAAGCGCCCAACCAGGTCGCTGCCGGTCAGATCTTCGTGGCAGGCAACGGTGATCAATTCGTTGGGACCGTTTTCGAGCGTCGCCAGGTAATGCGCCATGTGCTCGACGAAGCGGGTCTTGCCGCAGCCGGTGGGTCCCTTGAGCAGAACCGGCAGTCGCGCCCGGTAAGCGGCCGAGAAGATCTCGACTTCGTCGGCGATGGGCAGGTAGTACGGAATTGCAGCAGGGTCGAGATGCCGGACCTCGGGCCCGTCGTGGGTTCCCATACGAGTGTCGAATTTTTTCAGTTCAATCGCCATCGCTCACCTATAGCGCCTTGAGTGGATTTTGACGACACCCGCGCGTGGTAGAAATTTTGTCGTCGCGATTGGGGGAATTGGACACGCTCCGTTCAAGGCAATCGCTTACGCGTGAGCACCGTGCCCGCCTTAGTGTCCTTTACTTCGTAACCCAAGGTATCGATCTCATTGCGCAATTCATCGGAGCGTTTGAAATCTTTTGCGATCCGCGCTTCATCACGTTCTTTAAGCAGCTTGTTAACCTTCTCCGGAGGCAATCCTGTGCGAGCCACCTCGAGTTCCGTGGCAAGGTCGAGCCCGAGCACCTGATCAAACTTTTGTAGCGTTTTCCATATTCGTTGGTCGTTCTGCCGCCGCGTCTCGGCCACCATATCTAAGACAACAGCAAGCGCCTGAGGAGTGTTCAGATCGTTGTTGATCGCTTCGTGAAACCGCTCTTCATAGTGAGCGGCCCATTCAACATCAGCATCGCTTCCTATGGCGTTTTCTCTCAGGTTGCGAACAAATTCAGTGAGATAAGCTAAATTGTTTTCCGCCGCGCGCACCGCATCGAGACTGAACGCGAGCTCCGATCGATACTTTGCGCCGAGGCAGAAGAAACGGAATGCGAGCGGGTCAATTCCCGCCGTTACTAGATCCGCGAGGACTGGAAAACGCCCGGCACTCTTGCTGATCTTCGCCCCCGCCATCCCGGTCAGGAAAGCGTTGTGGACGAAGTAGCGCACGAACGGATGGCCGCTCGCACTCTCGGATTGCGCAATCTCGTTCTCGTGATGCACCGGGATGTGGTCGAGGCCGCCCGAATGGATATCGATGGTCTCGCCGAGATACTTCATCGACATCGCCGAGCATTCGATATGCCATCCCGGATAACCGCGGCCCCACGGCGATTCCCATTGCATCATGTGATGCGGCTGGTTGAGCACCCATAGCGCGAAATCGTGCGGACTGTGCTTGTCCGGCGAATGCTCCAGGCGCTGCGCCGTACGCTGCTCGTCGAGACTCTGACGCGAGAGGCGTCCTATCCCGCCCGGCCCGCGCCACTTCTCGACATCGAAGTAAATGCCGGACGGCGTCACGTAGGCATAGCCGTGTTCGATGATGCTTTCGATCACGCCGATCATCGCAGGGATATTGTCGGTCGCGCGGCAGAGCGCATTCTGCGGCGGATGCGGATGATCATTCGGTGCGGCGTCGGGCGGAAGCTCGATATTGAGCAAGGCGCAGTCGCGCTTGAACTGCGTGATGTAAAAGTTCGCGACTTCGAGCGGCGTTTTGCCCTCGGCGCGCGCGGTCTTCTCGATCTTGTCCTCGCCAGCGTCCTCGTCGGAGGTCATGTGGCCGACGTCGGTGATATTCATTACGTGCCTTACGCGATAGCCGTTGAATTCGAGCGCGCGCCGCAGCGTATCGACGAAGACATAGGCGCGCATGTTGCCGAGATGTTGCGGCAGATAGACCGTCGGCCCACACGAATAGAGGGTTACCTCGGACGGGTCGTCCGCTTTATCCGGGTCACCCGGATTTCCTGGTTGGAATACCTCGACGCTGCGGGTGAGCGTATTGAAGATCTGAAAGGGTTTCACGGTCGCGATGCGCTAGCCTAGCGTGCGTCCCCAGTCGCTCACAAGCCATCCGCGAACTTCGTCAAGGTGCTTGTGCGGCGCGGCCGGATAGATTCGCGGAGGGGGCCAGGGTAATCGCGACCTCGCGAACTCGATGCGTCCTTGGATTAGCGCTTGTGCTGCAGGCTGCGGCTCATGCGATGCAGCCGGTTATTCTCACGCATGATGCGCCATTCGTAGCCGTCCAACAGCGATTGCCAGCGGGCTTCGATCGTATTGGCCGATTTCGCCAGCGTGGTCCACGTCAGACGGCCATCGGAGAACTTGTTGACCGCGATGACGTCGGCTTCCGTCGACACGCCAGTTGCGTGGGCGTAGGTCTCGGTTACCGTGACGGTGGCGAGGAACGGGAAAGGCTTTAGCAGCGCCTTGCGCAGCGCGACATCGAGCGCGTGCACGACGCCGACACCACGCGCGGCTTCCGTATCCTCGACGTCGCCGATGCGGATCACCAGCGTTGCGTCGCAGGTCATCCGGCCCTCATTATAGTCGTCGATCACGCGGCGTCTGATTATTTCAAATGGCGCAACATAGTCGGGAGAACTCCTGAGTTCGGCCAGCTCACGCGACGCCTGCGGTGCTTCCTGTTCTTCGAATATGTTATCGGTCACCGCTTAGTACCCGTCCCGATTGTCACTAGAATTAAGTTGTTATCAATGGATTCGTTTCGGCTTTGCATGACGTTGAAACACACTTTGGCTCTCACTACATCGCGAGTCCACCATCAACCTGGATGACCGCACCGGTGATATATGCCGCGGCGTCCGAAAGCAGGAACGCCGCCACCGGCGCCACGTCCCCGGTTTGGCCGAAACGGCCGAGCGGAATCATGTTGAGCGCCGTAGTGCGATTGTCCTCGGGCAGCAGCGCCGTCATGTCGGTCTCGATAAAGCCCAACGCCAGCGCGTTTACGCGCACGCCGAGCCGTCCGACCTCTTTCGCCATCGCCTTGGTCATCCCGATCAGTCCCGCCTTCGAGGCCGAGTAGTTCACTTGTCCGGGCATTCCGACCAGTCCGCTGACGGAGGTCACGTTGATGATCGAGCCGCGCTTCGCCTTCATCATCATGAAGACCGAGGCGCGCGCGAAGTTGAACGCACCGGTCAGGTTGGTGCGGATGACCTCGGACCAATCCTCTGCGCTCATCGCCATCAGCAGCTTGTCACGCGTCAGGCCGGCGTTGTTGACCAGCCCGTCGATGCGACCCAATGCGCTCTTGGCCGCGTTGACCATTTCGCGCACGGCCTTCAAATCACCGACGTCGACTTGCGACGCGAGCGCCTTACAGCCGAGCGCCTCGATCTCGTGCTTGAGTTCCTCGGCGGCCTGTTCGCTCTTGAGATAATTGAAGGCCACGTTGGCGCCGCGGCGCGCCGCCTCGAGTGCGATCGCCCGCCCGATGCCGCGCGTCGCGCCGGTCACGATGATGCCTTTGCCTTCTAGGTCCTTCACTCGACAAACCTGCGCGCACCGCTTCCCTCACCTGCACTCAAGGGCCCGCACTCGACTATCACCGAGACCGGCCGCGGCCCCTTGCTGCGGGCGCAATTCGACCAGCGACCGGGATTGACGCCCCCCGCCACTAACCGCGCTTACCAGCTAAGCTTTACGCGCTGAACGACGAACCGCACCCACAGGTGCGGCTCGCACGCGGGTTGTCGAAGCGGAAACCCGCATTGTGCAGGCCTTCGACGTAATCCAGAGTGGTCCCTGCGATATAGGGCAGAGAGATCTCGTCTACGAATACGTTGATGCCATCGAGCACGGTCGAGGTGTCGCCGTCCTTGCGGCCGTCGAAGCTGAGGGAATATTGAAAACCCGAGCATCCGCCGCCAACCACTGAAATTCTGAGCCCCTGGTCGGCGCCGAGACCTTCTTTCTCAATCATCTTGCGCACCGCTTCGAGCGCCGTGGGCGTAAGATTGACGCCCGGCATAGCGCTCGCCGCGCTGTTGCTGTTGGAGTTCACGTCCTGATGGAGTTCCTCTGACATCGAAGCCTCCGATAGAAAGGGCGCCGAGCTTACCTCCAGCGCCCACGTTACTCTTTAATCCTAACTCAAATTACGAATCAACGCACCCTTCTCAATATAAGCATTATTCGAATATGCGCGTGTGAGCCTCCCGAAATCATAGGTAAGCGTTCCCCACCTGAAATCCCGGACGATGGGCATTCACGGACTGCCTCATCGAATCGCGTAGTCCTGATCGACGCTCGAGGATATAATTCGGAGGGTGCGAGGGTGCAGGATCGTACATGCACATCCGCAGCGCGCGTCGGCGCATAGTATGAGGTGTGGCAGCATCTCGAGTCCGGTTCGGGCGGCATTTCGATGAAGGTAGCGAAAGAAAGCGTCGTCGTATCAGCGGAGGAACAAGGTTTTATACTTACCGGATTCGCGGCCCTGCGATCACTTGATGAGCGCCGTGAATTCTTCAGTCGATGGCTCGCTGAGGGTCGTCCCGCCGAAATGGCATGGCTCGCACGTGAGCCTGAACGCCGCGTCAATCCTATGGTTCTCGACCCGCGGCTGCGTTCGGTCGTGAGTCTTGCGTACCCGTACATGCCCCCGCGGCCGCCCGACGTGGACTGGCGCGCCGAGTTGCGCGGACGTATCGCCGCCTATGCCTTCGGCCCGGACTACCATGACGTGGTACTGCGCAAGGCGCGCATCGTCGCGGACGCTTTGGCTAGCGCAGCACCGGGCGCGATCAGCCGCGTCTATGTCGATACGGGTCCGGTGTTCGAGCGCGAATGGGCGGCAGAGGCTCGGTTGGGCTGGTTTGGACGCAACACCAATCTGCTCAACCGCTATCATGGCTCCTACTTCTTCCTCGCTGAAATCTTGACTAATGTCGAATTTGCGTCTGCCGATGAACCCTATCGCGAACATTGCGGGAGCTGCCGCCGATGTCTCGATCTGTGTCCGACCGGCGCCCTGACCGACGGCTATCGGCTGGAGCCGCGATTGTGTATCTCCTATCTTACGATCGAACATCGCGGACCGCTGCCGCCTGCGATGCGATCGCGCCTCGGCAACTGGCTCTTCGGCTGCGATGTCTGCCAGGAGGTCTGCCCTTGGAACGACGACCATACGAGTGCGGCGCCGATCAACGAGGCACTGATGCCGTCGCTGAGCGAACTGATGATGCTGGATGAAGACGGCTTTCGACGGCGCTTCGGACGAAGCGCGATCAAGCGTACCAAGCGCCGAGGATTGCTGCGCAACGCTGCGGTCGTATTGGGCAACAGCGGAAATCGTGATGCGGTCCCGGTGCTCGCCCGCACACTCGCCGGTGAGCCTGAAGCGCTGGTGCGTGCGCACGCGGCGTGGGCGCTTCGAGAACTCGGCGGCAACGCAGCGCTACACGCCCTCGAAACCGCTCGCACTCGTGAGTCCGATCAATCGGTCGTCGAAGAAATCGCTCTGGCGCTGACCCACTGGGCGGCTTGAGCCGATACCCGCAAATGGAATATCACTTAGGCGAACGGTGGTTGCATCTATGAACGACGACGCCAGACGTGAATTCTCGACGCTGTCCTCGCGGGAACCGATTCCGTTGGCGCGCGGCGCCCTGCTGATCGCCAAGGAAGAATATCCCGACCTCGACGTCGACAAGTACCTCGATCAGATCGCGGCGCTCGCGGCCGAAGCGGAGCCGCTAGTGGCAGCCGGTGGGGATACCATCGAGAAGGTCCAGTTGCTCTCGGAATTTCTCTTCGGGCACAAGGGCTTCGACGGTAATCGCGACGCCTTCGGCGATCCCCGCAACTCCTTTCTCAACGACGTGCTTGAACGCCGCCTCGGTATTCCGATCACGCTGGCAGTGATCTACATCGAGATCGGCCGGCGCCTCGGCCTGAATCTCTTCGGCGTCTCCTTTCCAACTCACTTCCTGGTCAAGGCGGTGGACGAGCGCGGCGAACTGATCATAGACCCATTCAACGCTGGCGCCATCTTGAGCCTCGATGAAATCAAGGCGCGGCTCACGCAGATCTACGGCCAACCGGTGGATGTGAATCCGGCCATGCTTAAGGCGGTCGGCGCGCGCCATATCCTCGGCCGGATGCTGCGCAATCTGAAGAACATCTACGCCAGCGGCGCCGACTGGGGTAAATCGCTGTCCGCGCTCGATCGCATCCTGATGTTGGAGCCGCGCGCCCTTGACGACTTGCTCGAACGCGCGACGGTTTACGAACGGCTCGAATGTTTTGGCCCGGCGCTGGAGGATTTCCAGAGCTTCATCAACCAGGCGCCCGAGCATCCCAACGCCGACGGCGCGCGCGAATCCGTCATGCGCCTGATGCGGCAGGTCGCCCGCATCAATTGAATATCTTGCCTGAACATTGATGTATCCTCCTGCGGGCGAGGGCGTGTTATTTATCGAGTCGGCGATGCTGGTACAATGTTAGGGATGCAAATTCAAGCGCCGACTCGCTTTGTTCATGCAGGTGATCTTGACCCAAAATCAGCATCAGAAGATCCGCGCAGACCTAACTTTTCAGACCGTAGTTTGGACATCGACTTGCGCGATTGCGAGTTCATTCAACCAGCGGCAGTGCTCTGGTGTGTCACATATGCGCTTCTCGCAGCCCAGAGGAGCACAACATGCCGTCTCCTTGTTCCAGAGAATCTTGGCGTTGCTATCTATCTGAAGTCTATAGATTTATTCAAAATATTGCAGGAGAACGGCGTGGAAGTGGATGATCGAGGCGTGGGTGGGCGACCTGCCGGAATTCTACCTATCACTAGGTTTTCCACGGAGTCGGAGGTGGAGAAAATTGCCAACGAAGCGAGAGATCGATTGACAACAGCAGGGGTCGGCGCCGCGAATCTTTATTCAGTAGTGGCGGAAGTATTTGCGGAGTTGGCGATGAACGCGGTGCAACATGCGCATTCCGAAATAGGCGCTGTCGGTCTGATTCAATTTTACCAGTCCGATGCAGGCGAGAGGTTCGTATGTGCCGTCGCCGACGGTGGGATTGGAATCAGACGTTCGCTGGAATCAAATGAAGATCTCCGAGGGCGGGCGACTTACGACTGGACGGCGATTGAGCTAGCCCTTGAGGAAGGAATTTCGGGAACCGGTTCGAGCAGACGCGGTATCGGACTTTTCGGCGTCGCAGAGGATATGGCAATGCCGGGTCGCCAACTTATCGTTCATTCGGGCATCGGACTTTTGCGAACCATCGGTGGGACCGGATCGGAAGCCACCCGATCGTCCGTACGCTTCCCCGGCACCCTCGTATCTGCCTCAATTCCTACGTAAGGTATCGCCCATATGCGTACGATTGAGGTGTTTCAACTCTTGCAGCGGAAGGTTCTCGTAACTCGCGAGTCTGCATCTATCGTTCGCGACGCGATTGATTCTTCGGTCAAATCAGACGGTGGAGTGAATTTAGACTTCACGGGAATCGATGCAATGACCCCCTCGTTTGTCGATGAGATTATCGGAATGATCGACGATGCAAGAGCCGCTTCAGATCGGCGCGAGGTGCGGGTGGTCTTCATGCATACGCCGACATCCCTCTCCACAAAATTTCTCGCAATCGGTAAGCGACATCGGACAACGATGTCTGAGTCGGGCTCCGTTTGGGAAATGACCAACGTTGGTGCTTAGAGACCTGAGTCGAGCGCGATCGTTAGATTGGCTCATCGACATTCCAAGGTCTCTTTCGGCGCAAAGTGGCATGTGATCCAACTGATGCCATCAGCAGAAAAGGCTGAAATTTAGCGAGGTTTCAGACTCCGAGGGGTATAATTGCTAGGAAGCCGGCTGCGGAGCCTCGACCCAAATTGCAAAATCTTTTTTTACAAAACAAACTCCCTTTCCCGTCGACGGTCAGGTACTGATTCACCGCCGTCGCCATTGAGGACAACTTCGGAAACCTCTGATTATGGCCGCCGCTAATCCAGCTACAGAGCCTGATTTTCTTGAGACCAGCCGCAAGGGCGCCGCCGACGCAGACCTCCGCCGCAAGCTCGAAAATTCCACAGGGCGCCATCTCGAACACGTCGCGCATATGCGCGACGAATTTCCGCACTACGACGACGAGCGCGATGCGGCTCGGCGCATCAAAGAAGACGCCATCGGGCGGCTCGACGAACTGCTGATCGAGCTCAAGCAAAAGCTCGAAGCCAACGGCTGTACGGTGTTCGTCGCTGCCGATGCCGGCGAAGCTCGCGGTTACATTCTCAAGGTCGCGCGCAAGGCCGGCGTCAAACGCGTGGTCAAGGGCAAGTCGATGACCACCGAGGAGATCGACCTTAATCCGGCGCTGGTCGAGGCCGGGATGGAAGTGGTCGAGACCGATCTGGGCGAGTACATCGTGCAACTGCGGCGCGAACGCCCCTCGCACATCATTACGCCCGCAATCCACCTGTCCAAGGAGGATATCGGCCAGCTATTCGCCGACCAACTCGGTATCCCGTACAGCGCCGAGCCTGAGGTGCTGACGGCTGCCGCGCGCGAGCGCCTGCGATCGATCTTCCTCGGCGCCGACCTAGGAGTTACCGGCGTCAACTTTGCGATTGCGGAAACCGGCACGCTGGTGTTGATCGAAAACGAGGGCAACGGCCGTCTCACCAGCACGCTGCCCGAGACCTTCATCGCGGTGATGGGTATCGAGAAGGTGATTCCGAAGCTGGCTGACCTTTCGCACTTTCTCGAAATCCTCGCTCGTACAGGTACGGGGCAGAAGCTGACCACCTACACTAACTTCATAAGCGGACCGCGCCGGGAAGGCGAACTCGACGGGCCGCGCGCGATACACGTCGTCATCCTCGACAACGGGCGCAGCTCAATGCTGGCCGATCCGGTGATGCGCGAGGCGCTCTATTGCCTGCGCTGCGGTGCCTGCCTCAACGTCTGCCCGGTTTACCGGCGAATCGGTGGCCATGCCTATAACTCGCCCTATCCTGGTCCGATCGGCTCGATCATCAGCCCTAATCTGTTCGGTAGCGCCGCGGCGAAGCTGCCGTTTGCCTCGACACTGTGTGGGGCGTGCCGTGATATATGCCCGGTCAAAATCGACATCCCGCGCATCCTGTTGCATCTGCGCTGGAAGGCGAACCTCGCTCAGCCGCCGACCAAATGGCCCGCCGACGCTCGTCGCGCACGGGCCGGCGTCAGACGCTTCGCCTCGATGGCGGGGTATCCACACACGCTGCGTCTGGTCAGCCGTATTGCTGGTTTGATGCTGCGGCCATTTGCGCGCGACGGCTATCTGCGATGGATGCCCGGGCCGTTCAAGAACTGGACGCGTTGGGGGCGCGATTTCCCCGCTCCCGGCGCGCGCCGCAAACCTCACAGCGAAGCATCATCGCCGATAGCGGACGCACCCTCGCCCGCGTCGAAGCAATGATTGACTGGACTGACCCGCCGCAGCAACTTCGATGAGCGCATTTCATAAGATGATCGCGACGGTAAAGTCGGCACTGGAACGTGGACCACGCGTCGAGCCCGCTCACGTCGCCACTCCAGAAGTGATCGTGCCGGTGGCGCATAACGCGTGCCGCACCGAATTGATCGCGCAATTCGCGCGCGAAATCGAAGCGGTCGGCGGCGCGTTCCTGGGAGTCTACGCACCCGAAGAAATCCATGCGCGCACGGTTGGGCTGGCGCGCGAAATCGGCGCCCGTATAGCAGCGATCGGGACCGGCATCACGCTCGATACCGGGGCGGTCGCACGCGCACTCGAGCAAGCCGGCATCGGCGTGATCTGGCCGGGCGGGAATGGTGACGCCGAGCGCGCAAGCTTTCGCGATCGGGTGGCCGGCTGCGATCTCGGTATCGTCGAAGCCGATGCAGCCATCGCCTCAACTGGAACGTTCGCCGTGATCGGCAGGCCAGATAGCCCGAACTCGTTGACGTTGCTGCCGCCATCGAATCTGATCATCGTCAACGCCGATCGGATGCGGTCCGATCTTGCTGCCACGATCACCGCGATCGGCGCCGAGTCTTTCACCTCCAAGCGAGTCGCGCTCATCACCGGGCCGAGCCGCACCGCGGATATCGAGAAGATGATCGTGCTCGGCGTGCACGGTCCGAAGAAGCTCTACGCGATGGTCATCTGGTCCAACGAAAACTGATTCGCCCAAACCTCGTCATTCGGGTCTATGTCATAACCGGGATTTTAGAACTTGGTAGTTCACTCAGAAAACGAAGGTCTTTGGTAACGGCGATGACCGAAATAAGATTCTTTGCGACTTGCCTCGCCGAGGAATTCTATCCCTTGGTAATCGAGTCGGCGGTACTGGTACTGGAGCGGCTCAAGCTCAAGGTCATTCCCGTGCGCAAGGCGTTTTGCTGCGCGCAGGCGCCCTTCAACGAAGGCCTGCGCGATTCCGCCGTCGAACTGGCGCGGCGCTTTTTGAAGTCGTGCGAGCCTGGCATACCGGTCGTGATTCCGTCGGGCTCATGCACCAGCATGGTCAAGATCTTCTATTCAGACCTGCTGGCCGACGAGCCCGCGCTGGCGGCAAAGGCCGCGGCGATGCGTCCGTGGCTCTTTGAATTCTCACAATTTCTGGTCAACGTGCTCAAGGTGAAATACGTCGGTGCACGCTTCGATCGCACTGCGGTTTATCATCGGGCCTGCCATCTCACGCGCGAACTGCGGGTGGTCGACGAACCACGGCTACTGTTGGGCGCGGTGCAGGACCTGCGAATGGTGGATTTTCGCAACCCCGAGGAGTGTTGCGGCTTTGGCGGACTGTTCTCGGTCAAGCTGCCGCACATTTCGGCCGCGATGGTCGAGGACAAGATCGTGCGCATCAAGGAGAGCGGCGCCACCGCTGTCATCGCCAACGACTGCGGATGCCTGATGCAGATCGGCGGCGCGATGCATCGGCAAGGACTCAAGATTGAGACCTTTCACCTCGCCGAAGTGCTTGCCTCTCGTTGATGGTCGGAGTGGGCGGCGGTACGCAAGCGGTGGTAAGCATGCAGTGGCATGCGTACAGAACTTCACGGCCGAAACTCTTGGCGGTCAGGCCGAGATATGAACGTAACGGCCGGGTGCGGGTTCGATCGGCGCATAGCTGCCGCCCCCCAACTTCGTGGGCGCCGGACGCTTTTCGCCCGAGCGCTGCTCGATCCATTCCAGCCAGTTATCCCACCAGGTTCCCTTGTGTTCGGTGACGCCCTTGAACCACGCATCAGGATCGGGCGCGTTGCTCGAATTGGTAAAATACTTGGCCTTGAAGTTGGTCGGAGGACTGACCAGGCTCTGCACGTGACCGCTGCCGCTCATGACGAACTCGGTGCGGCCGCCAAACAGGCGCGACGCGCGATAGCATGCGCGCCACGGACAGATATGGTCCGTCTGGCCGGCGAGCAGGTACATATCGCAATCGACATCGCGCAGATTGACCGGTGTGCCGAGGACTTTTATCGCGTCCGCCTCGATCAGCGGATTGTGCAACATAATGTCCAGGAAGCCAGCGTGCAGCGTGGCCGGCAGATTGGTCGAATCGCTGTTCCAAAAGAGGATATCGAAGGGCGCTGGATCGAGCCCCATCAGGTAGTTATTAATCCAGTAATGCCAAACGAGGTCGTTCGGCCTCATCCAGGCAAAGCTCCGCGCAAGCGTAGCCGCGTCGAGCACGCCCTTGCGGCGCGAGGTTTCGATCGCGTTCGCAACGCTCTCTTCGTTGGCGAACATCCCGGTCATCGAGGGCTCGCTCGAATCGAGCATGGTGACGACCAGCGTCGCGGCATTCACGCGCCGGTCGCCGATCTTCGCCAGATGCCCAAGGAGCAGCGACGAGGTAATGCCGCCGGCGCATACGCCCACCAAATTGATATCCGGACTGCCGGTAACAGCGGAGACGATGGCGGACGCCTCTTTGCAGGCATTGACGTAATCGTCGAGACCCATATCGCGGTCGTCGGGCCCCGGGTTGCGCCAGCTAACGGTGAAGAACTGGAGGCCGCGCGCCACCGCATACTCGGTCAGGCTGCGCTTGGGCGCGAGATCCATCACGTAGAATTTGTTGATTTCGGGCGGCACCAGCAGTACCGGCCGTTCGTAGACCTGCGCTGTCGAGGGCTGATACTGGATCAATTCGCAGAGCTTGCCGCGATGAACCACGGCGCCCGGAGTAACTGCGAGATTGCGGCCGACCTCGAATGGCCGTTTGTCGACCTGCGATGGCATCCCGCCGTTGGTCAACAGGTCGTTCAGGTAGTTGCGGAAGCCCTCGACCAGGCTGCGGCCCGCGGTATCGAAGGCACGCTTGAGCGCGGCCGGATTGCCGACGAGCGTATTGGTCGGTGCCAAGGCCTCGGTCAGCAGCGTCACCGCGAAGCGCTCCTGCGCGGGCCGCTTCCAGTCTTCGCCGGCAACCGTCTCGGTGCCGAGTCCAACCAGGTCGTGCAGCGCCGAGCGTCCAGCCAGATATGACTGCATCAGGCGATAGTAAAAAGGATTTTCGGTAAAGGCAGCGTCAGCAAAGCGCCGGTCGTTGGGCTCGGGTTTGATCGCGGAGATGCCTGTCGCAACTTCCATCAAATCGAACATGTAACTTGACATCCGCGAGCGAAATTTGTGGGGATGAGCCGCAACATTGCGCATGAACTGGCCAAGCGATGCGAGCACATCGCGCGCGCTGATACCGACGAACGGATTCGCCCCAAGGATCGCGTCAACTGCTGGAGCGGTTTCCTCCGCGTTGGACAGATCCAGATCACGTATCGCTACGGCACACATTGGATACCTCGAAGGACATCTCGAAATCAAGGCCGCATTGCGTCAAAAAGGCCATACATGCGGATTAACCGAGTAATTCACGACCACGCCCGAACAGGAGCGGCGACGACAGCGCGATATCCTCCCACGTCGGATCGGGACGTTTGCCGCGGCGATGCAACATCAGGTTGAACGCAGTGATAGACCCAAAACGGTAGCCGGCAAACGCACGGAACCAGCGCAGGTCGGCGTCGCTGACCGTCCAACTGATGGCCTGACGGTAGATGTCGGCGAGTTCTTCGGGACTCGGCGCGTGGGACGGTATCAGTCCTTGATCGGCCCAACTCTTGCGGTCGGAGAACATGCAGAGCCAGCCGAGGTCGATCGACACGGCGCCGACCTGCGCCAGTTCCCAATCGATGACGACCTGCACGCCCTCGCCGGCGCATAACGAATTGGACCATTGGAAGTCGCCGTGAACCAATCCGATTTGCGGTGCCGCCGGCATCGTGGCGCGCAGGCGCTCGCGCAGTTCAGCGGCACCAGCGGTGGTTTTCGGATCGAGATTTGGACGGTCGAGCAAGCCGTCGCACCGCTTCAGCTCCTCAAGCAAGGGCCCGGGCTCGCCCCAAATCGCGCGACGCGATTCCCATGGTACTGCATGAAGGTTGGCCAACGTCCGTACGATCGAGCGCGCGAAGCGATCCTGGACGGTGGCCGAATACTCGCGTTCGCCTTGCGCAAGTTTATCGCCCTGCACGAAGCCCACGACAAAGTACCCGCGCCCGAAGGCGTTGAGGTCGTCGTCGAGCCAACGAACGGGAGGCACGGGTACAGCAGTTCCGTCGAGCGACCGCATAATGCGTGCTTGCCGCACCACGTCGGCGGTGCCCACCGGACGCACCCCTTCGGGCGCGAGCCGCAGCACCAGCCGTTCGCTCTTCGCCGCAGCACCCGACCCGGTTTCGAGTTCGAAGCTGTAGCTCTGCCCAGCGTGACCGGGCAGGATGGTAAGCGTGCCGACCCGCGCCGACGGATCTCCCGTTTTGGCGCGGACCAGCGCGGTCAGTTGGCGAGCAATTTCTTCTTCGGATGCCATCGATTCCCGGGATATGCGGCGGGCGTCGGCGTCAATGCGATAGCATGCGCCGGCGCAGTCGTTACTGAGTCAACCTTCCGACTGCGGTGCGCCTTAGCCGCGCATCTTGAGTTGCGCCGACGCCGGATGAAGGCTCGACGCTGCACTCGGCCGCTCGCCGATGCGCTTGAACCATGCGGTGACGTTAGCGTCCGCCGGATCGATCTTCTGACCCACACCGGCGGCAAAGTCGAGCGCGCAGTACAGAATGATATCAGAAATGGTAAAACGGTTCGGCACGACGAAGTCGCGCCCGGCGATCAGACCGTCGAGCCATTTCAGACGCGCCTGCGTGATCCGCTTCAGCCCCGGAGCAGCGTCAGGTTCGCACGGCACGCGATCCTTGAACAGGTCGAGGCCCTCGGCAAAACGGAAGCCATTGTACAAATTCTCGGTGATATTCTGCTCGACTCGCCGCTGCCATTGACGCGCCTCGGCACGATCCTCTGCGTTAGAGCCAATCAGCGCAGGCGTCGGATGTTGCTCTTCGAGATATTCCCAGATGGCGACGGTCTCGCCGATACACTTACCATTGTCGAGTTCGAGCGCTGGCAACTGCCCGCCCGGATTGCGATCGGTATATGGGGGCTTGCGATTCTCGGCCTTCAACAGGTCGATTTCCTTGATCGGAATCTTGATGCCTTTTTCCGCCAGATACATGCGCATCGCGCGCGGATTCGGTCCAAATGAGTCGTAAAGCTGCATGGTCGGTTTCTCCCGTGTGGTGTCCTGTGAAATTTCCCCGGACGGCGGCGACTATACAGGAAGCGGCCGCTTATGTGGAGCGCAGATATTTATCGAGGGGGTCGTCGGCACCGGCCGCGTCGAGCGAGTGGCGGGGGTGGATTATTTGCCATAGTCTCAGCACAATGTCGTCGCTGGAGATGAGGAAGTAGTGCGATTTTGTCCACAATGCGGCGTGCCGGTCGTAAGCGGTGCACGTTTTTGCGTCGAATGCGGTGAAAACCTTGGCGCTATCAGCCTTGTCGCGCATGCGCCTCCAGCATCCGGTCCGGTGGCGGAGGTAAGCTCAGCTTCATCGCCTATAGCGTCGGCATCGCCAGCCACGCGGTCCTCTGGATCGTCGAGCGCGTTCGGCACTGCGTCGCCAGTTGCCCAAGGCGCAGGCGCGCTGGGACCGTTCGTCGCGGTCTTCGGTGGCATCCTCGCGATCGGCGTGGTCGTGACGATACTGATCATGCGTCAGATGCCGGCGCGGCCGAGCGCTCCGGCAAGCGCGCCACCCCCCGCTCAAAGCGCGGGCGACGACGCCAGCCGCGGCTTTCCACCCGGCCATCCGACCGTCCAGCTCCCGAAGGAAGCGCTCGATTTCATCGAGAAGATTGAGCAGAAATCCGACGCTAATCCGGGCGACCTCAAGGCCTGGGACGAGTTGGGCGATGTCACTTTGCGCGCAGCCGCCTTCGATCCCTCCTACTATCCGCGATCTGCCGGCGCCTACGCGCACGTTCTCAAACTAGACCCGGACAACCTCGACGCGCTGCGCGGCATCGGCAATATCGATTTCGATCAACGCAAGTTCGACCAGGCTATCGCCGCCTACGAACATTACCTGTCGAAGAAGCCCGACGATCCCGACGTGCGCACCGACCTCGCGACGATGTATCTCTCGACCAGCAACGCGGATCAGGCCGTGGTGCAGTACAAGAAGGTGCTGGCCGCGCATCCGCAGTTCTTCGAGGCGGCATTCAACCTCGGCGTCGCCTATAGCCAAATGAACAATCCGGCCGATGCGCGCGCGGCCTTCGACTCTGCGCTGAAGATCGCGCCCGACGCCGACGCGCGCAATCGCGTCAACCAGATGATCGCGTCGGTCAACAATACACCAGCGAGCGCTCCAGAGAGCGTTGATGCCGGCGGCATTCCATCCGCCCAGCCGAGCAGCCCAGCGATGAGTTCAGCAGGCAATCCTGCGATCACCGCCGGCACCTTCCAGGGCGCAATGGAACAGATGCTGCGAAACCTGCCGATCGCGGGGCCCAAGGTGCAATCGCTGCAATGGCCGTCGCCGACTAAGACGCTCGTGCTGATGGACAATTTTCCGATGGATCAGATGCCGCCGTTTGCCGCCAACAAGTTCATGACCGATCTTAAAGCGGGAATCGATCAGGTGAAAGGCGCGCACAAGATCGACGGACCGGTTGAAGTCGATATCTGCGATGCGGCGAATGGCCGCGTGATGCAAGCGGTCACGGAGTAATGGTTGAGGAACGAGAAACCTGTAGTCTTTTGAAACCTTTGAAAGATTTCAAACTTCCCACGGTGACAGAGATATCGGTCTTTCGGAGGGTTTCGTTGAGACCCATCGTGCACGCGGAAGCAGTGTTTCACTGTGGGCAAATGCATCCCTGAAAGTCACCTCTCGAGACTGTTGGGCTACTCGTCAATTCTCGACTAGGTTTTCCAGGGCGAAGCCCGCATCTTGACCAAAGGGAAGTTTGAAACCTCGTGAGGTTTCAAAAAGGCTTAAGATTTTGCGTTCCTCAACAACTCTCCCTTTCTCTTCTCCCTCAAGGGTCGCCGGTCTGTGCCATGCGGCTCAACCCTTCGAGCCACTCCTGATGCTTGCGCAGCAAACGACGACGCAAGAACCAGCCGGCGACCGCGGGTAGAGGGCCAGCTTGGGTCTCCTCGGTGATTATCCGGGTGTGCGCGGCATCGACGACCTCGAAGAGCCATCCGTGATAGGCGCGCAGTCCGGGAGCAGTCGCATTCCAGCCCAACTCCACCGAACGATTATAGACCAGGACCTGACTATGCACGCTGACGCCGAAGGTCTTCCAGACAAATCGTGTCGCAGGATCAAGGTCGGGGCCATCGTAGTCGGGGAAGCGAATCCAGCGGCAGTTGCTATACCATTCGGGCCAGCGCTCGGCGCGGCATAACCAACGCCAGATTCGGTAAGGCTGGGCAGGAATCACGATTTCGTTGCGCGCGTAGACGGTCGAATGTTCGGGTTCCATACCGATTGGCCAGCGCATTGGAGAGGTCACCTTTGGTTTGATCGTGAACGAAAGCTTGGGAGGTCGGCAGGAGAGGTTACGAATAGCGCTCCGCCATGCAGGATCGATGCTTCGAGAAAGGGCTTGGGGTCGCGTCTCAAATCCTCTCGCTGGAATAGAAAGGAGGAAAAGTCACTTAAGAATTACTCCATCCGGACGGAGGAATCTGAATCGTCCAAGGAATCGAGTTTCACGGCACGCAAGCCCACCAACGAGTAACGCAGACACTAGATAGTCCATATCTAGTAACTCATGAAGCATGCTTTCCTCGTCCAGCTTTTCACGCACGCCGTGTCTGCTCACGAAATCCAGACCTGCTAACAATTGCACTTGAATCCACCGAAAAAACGCCCACCCCTCATCGAGCAGCTCAGGAGGTGGATGCTCTGGATGTCGATGATTTGCATAAAATGCGCACATGCTCGCAGGATCGTTTCGAATCTCGAGCGATAGTTCCTTGATTCTCTGTGGCAGATCCTTCGCACTCGCGTTTTTAAGTGTTGGCATTTCGCGCAATGACGACTGCCACACGTCAATCAGATCGTGGAGCTTTACCTTCAACTCACGACCTCGTTGTTCGGTCGACATCTGCGACGGACCATCCAACTCAAAATACTCATCCGATGGACCCTTTTGGGGTGTGAGCTGAATCCTCTTTGCCCGCATAGTCGCGAATGCGGGCTTGAGTGCTTTTGCTTCGCTGCGAAACATCTCGCCAATGCCTGGAAGGAGAACAATGTTGCCCTCGATGCTATGGAGCTTAAAGAGGTTCGCTATTCGTTTGGCGTCGCGCTTCCTAAAATGCTCATGCAGGAGAGCCTCCGTGAGGCCGAAGGTCCACCCATTCTGCGCGTAACACTGTAACTGCGCCGAATTGACCCCCTGCAGAAAGCTTTTATCCAAGACCACGAATGACCGTGAAGTGTTAACACCAAATGGAAATGAAACTGAAGGTTCCATCACAACGCCCCTTAGAGGTGTCTGAATGTCCGCTTTGCCGCCGTCTGGTTCACTTCCCAACTGACCTTCGTTGATAAAGGGGCCGGGATTACTCCCGACCCCCATGCCGTCCCCACATCCGCCGCCACCGCACCGCACTTGTGAAGCGAGCCCACGCAGCCCGCTTCTAAACCGTTATCGGCAATGCCAACTTAGTTGATATCTGAATCAACCAGAACCTCGGAGAAGCTTTCCACCGCGCCGCCCACCCCTCAGCACCACCGTCCATCACCCCAGCGCCTCTCCGAGGTCCTCCCGCACCTTCACCGCCCGCTTGAACCCCTTATACACGTTGTAGGAAATTTCCTCTAGATGTTAATGAGAGCAGCTCATTCACCGTGACGCCCGAAGCCGCCATGCACCTCGCCGTCGCATGCTCGCGTGAATCGGCGCTCAACTCCCAGCAATCGGCCCTGCCCATGCGCCACGCGAGATTGTCGAACCAGTAGACGCCAGCGCAGCGCGAACATCTCATCTGAATTTGCCATGGCACGTCGCTCGCGCAGGTTAGTGTGGCGCCACCGACCAACTCATGGCCGCGGCTGCGCAGCACGACGTAATCCACCGCCCGCTCTAGCATCGCGCGGGCCTTTGCCACTTCGATCAAGAAGTCGGCTGAGTTCATCTCACCGCACCTCCTCAGGAACATCCGCTGGTGGTGCCGCAATTCATGCATTTGTAGCAAGCGCCGTTGCGCACCATGATGCATCCGCAATCCGGGCACGGCGGCGCGTCGGCTTGATTGATAAACGCCTGCCGCAAGCCTGAGTCCTTGCCCTCGCTGCCGAGGTCCGCGACCGCCGCCTGTGCCGGCGACGCCAGCGTGAGCTTCAGCGTGTTGTCGCCATGAGTCTCGGCCGTTATCGATCCGTTCGCCGGTGATGCGCCGATAATCCCGACATCCTGGCGCGCTTGCTCGTCAAGGAACTTAGAAGCGAGCCAGCGGAACAGGTAGTCGACGATCGACTTGGCGTACGGTATCTGCGGGTTCTTGGTAAAGCCCGACGGCTCAAAGCGCATGTGCGCGAACTTGTCGACCAGGAACTGCAGCGGAACGCCGTACTGCAACGCGTATGAAATCGCCGTCGCGAAGGAATCCATCAGGCCCGAGATCGTCGAACCCTGCTTGGACATCGAGACGAAAATTTCGCCGGGTGCGCCGTCATCATACATGCCGACCGTGATGTAGCCCTCGTGGCCGGCAATATCGAACTTGTGCGTAATCGAATGACGCTCATCGCGGAGCTTGCGCCGATGCGCACGGAACTCATCCGCCGAAGCTGCCAATGCCGCCGCAGCCTTGATTGCTTCAGTCGCGTCGGTGGCCTTGTTGCCGGTATTGAGCGGTTGCGTCCGCTTGGAGCCGTCGCGATAGATTGCAACCGCCTTAAGCTTGAGCCGCCACGCCGTCACATAAGCTTCGGCGATCTCGTCGATGGTCGCATCTGACGGCATGTTGATGGTCTTCGAGATGGCGCCCGAAATGAACGGCTGCACCGCGCCCATCATCTTGAGATGACCGTTGTAATGGATCGTGCGCGAGCCCGATCGCGGCTTGAAGGCGCAATCGAACACCGGCAGATGTGCATCGGCTAACTGCGGCGCGCCTTCGATAGTCTCGTGCTCATCGAGGTACTCGACGATCTCCTGGATTTCGCGCGATTCGTAGCCGAGCCGCTTGAGCGCGCGCGGCACCGTGCCGTTGACGATTTTCAGCATCCCGCCGCCGACCAGCTTCTTGTACTTGATCAGCGCGATGTCGGGTTCGATGCCGGTGGTATCGCAGTCCATCATGAACGCGATGGTGCCGGTGGGCGCAATAACAGTCGCTTGCGAATTGCGAAAGCCCGCGGCCTGACCGAGTTTGAACGCGCCGTCCCACGCCGATCGCGCGGCGCTGAGCAGGTCGAGCGGGACGTAAGTGCTGTCGAGGTCATAGGCGCATTTGCGATGATGTTCGATCACGGCAATCATCGGCTCGCGATTGGATGCGTAGCCCTCGAACGGGTTCATCGCCTCTGCCACGCGTGCCGATTGCAGATAGGCCTCGCCCGTCATGAGGGCGGTGATCGCCGCGGCGTAGTTGCGTCCCTGATCGGAATCGTACGGCATCCCGAGCGCCATCAGCGTCGCGCCGAGGTTGGCGTAGCCGAGGCCCAACTCGCGGAACGCGTGTGCATTCTTGGTGATCTCGCCGGTTGGATACGACGAATTGTCGACCAGGATATCCTGCGCCGTGATCATCACGTCGATCGCGTGGCGAAAGGCTTTGACGTCGAACTCGCCGCGATCGTCGACAAACTTCAGCAAGTTGAGCGAGGCGAGATTGCAAGCCGAGTTATCCAGATGCATGTACTCGCTGCACGGATTAGACGCGTTGATGCGCCCGCTGTTGGGGCAGGTATGCCATGCGTTGATAGTAGTATCGAACTGCATACCCGGGTCGCCGCAGGCCCACGTTGCCTCCGCGATATGCTGCAGGATTGCGCGTGCGCGCCGCTCTTCGGCGACCTCGCCACTGGTGACAAAATGGGTCTGCCAATTGGCGTCGTTGACGATGGCTTCCATGAACTTGTCGGTCGCGCGAACCGAGTTGTTGGCGTTCTGGAAAAACACCGAGCCGTAGGCCGGGCCGTCGAGCGACGCATCGTAGCCCGCCTCGATCAGCGCCCACGCCTTCTTCTCCTCCTCGACCTTGCATTTGATGAAGTCGATGATGTCCGGATGGTCCGCGTTGAGCACCACCATCTTGGCCGCGCGCCGGGTCTTGCCGCCCGACTTGATCACGCCCGCCGAAGCATCGGCGGCCTTCATGAAGGAGAGCGGGCCCGAAGCAGTGCCGCCGGCCGAAAGCTTTTCGCGCTGCGATCGCAACGCCGACAGATTCACCCCCGAACCGGAGCCGCCTTTGAAGATCATGCCTTCGTTGCGGTACCAGTTCAGGATCGAGTCCATGTTGTCGTCGACCTTCAGGATGAAGCAGGCCGAGCATTGCGGCTTGGGCTCGATGCCGACGTTGAAATAGACCGGGCTGTTGAAGGCCGCCATCTGGTTAACGAGGATGTGGGTCAGTTCGGCCTTGAAGGTGTCGTGCTCGGTGTCGCCGATGAAGTAATCCTGCGCGACGCCCCACCCCGCGATGGTATCGACCACGCGCCCGACGAGTTGGCGTACGCTGTTCTCGCGCTGCGGACTGCCGAGCGGCCCGCGAAAATACTTCGAGACCACGACATTAGTGGCAGTCTGCGACCAGGCTGCGGGCACTTCGACGTCGCGCTGCTCTAAGACCACGCGGCCGTCCTCACCAGAAATGACGGCGGAGCGCAGGTCCCACTCGACCTCGGTCATCGGGTCGACGCCGGGGCGGGTGAAGAAGCGCTCGAGGGCGACACCGCCACTACGTTTAGTACCCGCCGCGGTTCCGAGTTCCGCATCGAGCGGGCCACCGTTGCGTTTGGGGGTAGCCTCGGGAGTGCGAGCGCTATCGGTAGTAGATGTTTCCAGGTTTCCCACGCTCTTCGCCATTGTTCCGATCTCCCGCGCCAACCCCACTCCACATCATAGACATACTCGTCAGAAGTAGGACCGTACTTGTCCCCCTACGAGTCTGAACCCGACTTCTTTTTTTCGCCGTTCCTGCTTGCAAGATAGATGGGCAATTTTCTCGCTCGCTTTGGAGGTCGCAGGCGAAATACGCACGAATTCGTCTTTCACCCTGTCGATGACTTGCTGACAGTAAACACAATCCTCAACTAGTGGCATATCAAATTGCCTCCGTCGTTCCCTGCCCTAATCGCGCCGACACCTCAGCGCCCCGCTTCTCACTTGATTCGATATCTCTTCAGTAACGCATCAAGGGATGGAACATCTTCTCTCTTCTTGAGGGTTCCCAGTTCCGCATCACTCCGAACACCGGGAGCGAAGCCATCTCCATATTCCTCACGAAGCGTTCCGACCTTCGTATCGCTTCGCTTTTCCCGAATCGTTCCGTCCTTATCTCGGCTGCGCCCGTCTAATCCTGTTGCCAAGCTATTAGACCTCCCAGTAGTGGGTCGTGCCCATCGATTGCTGATCACCGATGCATGACGGAATTATTACGCCTGCCGGTGGTTGTCAAGCCCGCAACCCCTACATGTAGTGTTGATGACGCTGTGGATAACAACCTATTAGGTTGTTGATAAATTTTCAACCGATCTTCGCCTCCATTAGATGCCGCGCTACATGAATCTCGCAAAGCATAAGTCAGACTCATAGATTGGCAACGCTCAGAATTACAGGACAAAGAATGTCATATAATCTTTACGAGAAGCGTTACGTAACTGAGACCGATCGAAATCGCAGAGAAAAATGGAATGAACGAAGCCTATTGCTAGCCGTTGACGGCTGTAATCCGCGCCGTGACGCCCTAGTGAGACGAGCGGCCCCACGCCTCGATCAGGCTCTCGAAGGCGCGCCGCAATTCGGGATCTTTAAACTCCGGCAGCTCGATCGAACGTCGCGTTTCGCGCGGCACGGATCGCAGTTTCGGCCGCTCGCGACGGCTCAGACGGCCACTGACGAAGCGCAGATCGCGAACCGTATCGTTCCCCATGGCAGTGCGCAGCCGCTCGAGAATTTGCGGCTTCATCAGGTTGAGTTCCTGTATCCACATCGCGCCGGACACTTTGACCACCGCGGTATGGAACTTGAGTCCAATGATCTCCGTGCGCCGCGCAATCATCTCGCCGACCACGTCGGGCCACAATCGCGCGAGCCGTACGATTTCGAAGTGCCCTTCGCTATCGAGTCGCGAGAGGACATCCTGCAATGCGCCGCCTATCTGCTGCGGATATTTTCGCCGTCCACGCACCATCGTGAACGATACGATAGCGTTTCTTGGTCCGCGCGCAACCACCTCGCCACAACCGCCGGTTAGAAATGCGGTTGGCGCGAAATGGAATGGAACCTAGTCATATACCTAAGTCCTATATCTAGTAGACGATTGAATGGCCTTGCAGATTGTCGCAGTAGGAAGTCTAAGTAGTTGAAACCCTCGGCGCGCGTTAGCGTACAGTCATGCAGGAGGCATCACACCACAATGAAACGGTCCGCGACGATAATTTCCGCGGTTCTAGTGAGCACCGCGCTCTCGACTCCGTTGATGGCGCAAATGGCAGCACCGCCACCGCCGGTGAACACCAATTACGGCGTGCACCACCCCGACGTCGAGGGCTTCGACAATTACCTCGACAAGCATCCTGGGGTGGACACGGAACTCAGGAGGGATCCTCGGCTGATCGACGATCCCGCATATCTGGCCAGGCATCCGGAGCTGCGTGATTACATGCACGAACATCCGCATGAGGCGGAGGCTTTCCGGCAGCATCCCGACCGCTTTATGCATCGCGAGCACGTTTATGATCGCACGGTGCGGCGCTGGGATCGGCGTCATCACCACCCCGAATAGACTACTCACCAGGTCGCGGGCGAGAAGGCGCGAAAATATCAGGAGAAGTCAGCCACGGGTCATCCTGAATAGGAGCTGGCTGTTTCTTTCAAACACCCCGGCCTATTTTGGGAAGGGGTCCGGGACTTAGGTCTCGCGATTGTGAAATCTGTGCAAGACTACATAATGTAGTGCTCAATTATCATTTTGTAGAATCCAAGACGGCAGACCGCATCAATGGGACAAACGGGCATTATGACCGGCACACAGCGTTCGCTGCACGCGCTCAACCGGCTCGGCTTCGGTCCGCGTCCCGGCGACCTCGAGGCCGTGCAGCGGGTGGGAGTCGAGCGGTACGTCGCGCAGCAGCTAAGCCCGGAGTCGATTCCCGAGCCTGGGGATCTCACGCGCCGCGTCGCGTCGTTGCACACGCTGCGGATGACGCCGGTCGAGCTTTTCGTGGAATTCCAGCAGCCGGTGCGGGACGCCGACAAAGATGACCCGGACGCGCGCAAGATGGCTCATCGCGAAGCGCGCCAGGTGATGATGGAAGCGGTCGAGGCGCGTATCGTTCGCGCGGTCTATGGGGTGCGCCATCTGCACGAGGTGATGGCCGCATTCTGGTTCAATCACTTCAACGTTTTCGCCGGCAAGGGCCTCTGCAGCATCTGGAGCGGCGCGTTCGAGGAAGAAGCGATTCGGCCCCATGCGATGGGCCGCTTTCGCGATCTGCTTGGGGCCACCGCCAAACACCCAGCGATGCTCTTTTATCTCGACAACTGGCAGAATACCGCGCCCAATTCCCCAGGTACTCACGGCAAGTTCGACGGCATCAATGAGAACTATGCGCGTGAACTGATGGAACTGCACACGCTCGGCGTCAACGGTGGCTATACCCAGAACGACGTGATCGCGCTTGCGCACATACTTACTGGTTGGGGACTGGTAAAGCCCGGCGGGCAAATGCGCGCGCCGCCGAATTTTCCGGCGCAAAATTTCTGGATGCGTCCGGGCGGCTTCTTCGGCCCGTTCGCTTTTCGACGCATGCGCAATCCGAATAATCCGGCGCGCGCCAACGGACTAATCGGCCAATATGGCTTCTTCTTCCACGGCAACCGGCATGATTCCGCCGAACAGAGTATTCTCGGCCGCACGATCCCCGCCGGCGGAATCGAGCAAGGCGAGTATGCGCTCGATCTGCTCGCCCGCAATCCGGCTACTGCAAAACATATAAGCTACCAATTCGCGCAATACTTCGTCGCCGACGATCCTCCGTCCGCACTGGTCGAGCGAATGGCTAATCGCTACCTCGCGAGCGATGGCAATATCCGCGAGGTTTTGGCGGCAATGTTTACGAGCAGCGAGTTCTGGGATCGCCGGTATTACAACAATAGCAAGTTCAAGACTCCATATGAGTATGTGATCTCGTCGGTGCGAGCGACCGGCGCGCCGCTGATCAACGTTTTGCCGCTGGCCGGAACCATGTCGCAAATGGGCATGCCGCTCTATGGCTGCCAGACGCCCGACGGTTACAAGAACACGCGCGAGGCGTGGCTTAATCCAGACGCGATGATGCTGCGGCTGAGCTTCGCGACCGCTCTAGGAGCGGGCCGGCTGCCGCTCGACCGGCGGCCCGACGACGATTCCGCGGGCCGCGCCGGATTAGGAAAAGCCGGTCGTCTTCGACCAATAAATTTTGACGGCAAGCCGAAATTCAAAATGGATCCGCCGGATCCCGCAGAGCTCGCGATGACGCTCGGTGACCAGTTCTCGCCGCGCACCGCGGAGGCCGTCGAGTCAGCCCCGGCGCAACTGCGGGCACCGCTCATTTTGGGTAGTCCGGAGTTTATGCTGCGCTGATGCGAAGTAGGTAACCGGGATGAATGATCCGATGACTATGCGAGTGGCTAATCAAAGCGATGATAGCGATCGCCCGGGCGCGCAGGCAAAGGATGCGATCGGGCGCCGCCAGTTCATCCGTGGCGCCGCGATGCTAGCGGCCGCCGGCATAGTGATGATTGGACCGCAGGCGTGGGCGGCGCGCGCGCTAGCGGGCGACTCTAACCGCAAGCGGTTGGTAGTGGTATTCATGCGCGGCGCGGTCGATGGCCTCAACCTGGTAATCCCCTATGGAGATTCTCAGTACTACGAACAACGCCCCACGATCGCGATCGCACGCGGCGGTGATGGCGCGCTTATCGATCTCGACGGCCACTTCGGACTCAACCCGGCGCTCGCCTCATTGACGCCGATGTGGCAGGACGGCACCCTCGCTTTTATCCACGCCTGCGGATCGCCCGACCCGACGCGATCGCATTTCGACGCCCAGGACTATATGGAGAGCGGCACCCCCGGCGTCAAAAGCACCGGCGACGGCTGGATGAACCGTGTGATGGCGGCACTGCCTGGCACACATAGCCCGACCGAGGCGGTTAGCCTCGGGCCGACCGTGCCGCGGATTCTCTCAGGCCCACTGCCGGTCGCCAATGTCCCGCTCGGGCGTGCAGCGATGCGGCCTATACCGCTGGATAATCCCAAAATTGAGCAATCCTTTGACGGCCTGTATAGTGGCGACGACGCTCTCAGCCGCGCCTACCATGAAGGCCGCATCGCGCGCCAGAAATTGCGCGCCGATCTCGAGCAGGACATGACCGCGGCCGATAATGGTGCGCCGCCGCCCAATGGATTTTCCGATGATACGGGACGCCTCGCACGGCTGATTGCGCGTGATCCGAGTATACGGCTCGCCTTCCTCGCGCTCGGTGGATGGGACACGCACGTCAGCCAGGGCGCTGCCAAAGGCCAACTGGCAAATCATCTGCGACCGCTTGGCGACGGACTCGCGAGCTTTGTCAAGGATCTCGGTCCGGCTTACGACGATACCGTAATCCTGGTGATTTCGGAGTTCGGCCGCACCGTGCATGAAAACGGCAATGGCGGTACCGATCATGGCCACGGCAATGTCATGTGGGTGATGGGCGGGCGAGTCCGCGGCCGGCGAATCTATACCCAATGGGAGGGGTTAGCGCCGGCGGATTTGTACCAGGAGCGCGATGTTCCTGTGACGACGGATTTTCGCGAGCCGATTGCGCGCGTGCTCGGTTTGCATATGGGTTTGCCGGCATCCCAGATCAATCGGATTTTTCCCGGCCGCCAGCCGGAAAGCGGCAACACCAGTGGCCTGATCAAGGCGTGAGGCCTTCGGTTTCTGATAGATTTAGCCGAAATCGTATCTGTTTGCTTTCGCTCGCGCGCAATCTATCAGGCCACTTGCAGGAATTGCAGACCACTTGCCGCCCATAGCCCGCCGGTTAGTATTGCTTGGACTGGATCTCTTTGTCGATCGCCCGCAACTTCGAAAGCCTCTCGTCGGCCGGCACTTCGGCGCTTTGCTTTTGCGCCTCGATGATCTCCTGATGCCGACTTGGCAACTCCCCGTCAATCTTCTCGATCGCCTCGCGCGCGAGCTTGCGTATCATCGGATTCGGATCGTTCGAGACGATCTGGATCAGCGCATCGTTGGCCCCCGGATTGCCGATTTCGCCGAGCGCATATACCGCGGTGCCGCGGCTATCGGAATCATCGGTCTCCTTGATGTAGTTGACGATCGGCATCGCGCCGCGCTCATCCCCAATCCGTCCAAGAGCCGCCACCAGATGTAGTTTTTCGATTGCTGGAGTTTCACGCAGGAACAGTTCCTGCGACATGATCGGTACGGCGTCGGAAACGCCACGCGCACCCAGCACATCGATCGCCTTGATGCGCACCCGCACGTCAGGATCGGAAATCCCGCGAAAGAGGATCTCGTTGGCGTCCATACTGTCGACGAAGCGCAGCGACTCGAGACCCTGGACGCGCACCCGCGGATCGGCGTCGGCGTATTTGCGTTTGGCCTCGCGAATCGCCTCGTCGGCCGACTTGCCGCTGTTCTTCAGGCTGCCTGGACCGGCCTGCTCGAGCCCCTGCACCGACATTCCGCTGCCAGGTGTGCCGGGCCGGCCCATCATCTGCGCGCGTGCCGCTCGCGGAAGCATAATCGCGCTCGCGACCAGGACGGTCGCCAGAATTAAACCGGCTTTCCACATTCCAACGTCCTCCATAATTCGGCAGAATCGACGCCTGAAGTGTATTCCACCTTGAACCAGCGCAACATCCCACGCCCATCTCGGCTTCGGTTACATATGCCGCACCGCTCTGCGCTTTCGCCAAAGCTTCCGCATAAATTTGGCATTACCGCTGCGGGCCTCGGCACCATCTGCTTTGCTCTCGCGGTGGCGGCACTGTGCGCTTATGGGCAGCAGCCCCATCAACGTACCCTTATGCTCTCGCCAGCACATCCGCGAGGGCCGACACCCGCGCCGATTCCATTGCCGGGCAATCTTCATATTCCGACGTACAGGCCCGGACCGATTCCCTTCCGCGACGGCGAAACGCTGCTCTACCGGGCTTCATGGTTGGGCGTGCCAGCCGCGGATGCGCGCATCCAAATCACGCGCAACAAGCATAATCCACAATGGTGGACTGGAATAATGTGGCTCAACACCAGCGCTGTGGTCGACATCGTGTACCAGATGCGCGACGTTTTCCGCGAAAATTTTGATTACACCTCGCTCCGTCCCAACGACATTTACATCGTTCAACACGAGAAGCAGCGGCTCGATCAATGGCGGGTAAACTTCGACCGCAACAATCACCTGGTGACTGCGATCAAAACTAGCCGCCACGGCAAGATTACCACGCGGCGCTTCAGTGGCGGCGATCCACTGGGGCCATTTTCAGGCGCGATGATGGCGTTGTCGCAACCGCTGCGGCCCGGCGACAGCCTCAATTTCGACGTCTTCAGCGGTGGCAATCGTTATGTATTCGCCTTCAAGGTCCTCGCCCGCGAACGTCTCACAACCGCGCTCGGCACCTTCGAAACGCTCAAAATCGAGCCTTGGGTGCTGTGGCTGAGCGAGGGCAGTTTCCGCAGCCAGATGCGTGAGACGACCATCTGGGTGACCGATGATTCGCGCCATCTGCCAGTACGGATCTCCGCTTCGGTTTTCTTTGGCAGCGTCTATGCCGACCTGATCGAAATAACCGGCGCGCCGCCGCCGGCAGGTGCCAAGATAACTGGCCCGACTACTCCGGGAGACGCTGCCACGGCGAAATAGCGGCACCACCCACGCTGCCCGGTCGGATGGATCGGGCATACCCGATCGGCCACGCGCTGTGCTACTTTCATCCCCACCAACTTCTTGCGCATGGGAGCGTTTGCGATGGCCAAAAAGCTCGAGTTCTTTTACGACTGTTCGAGTCCCTGGACCTATCTGGCATTCACCAAGATCGAGGAGGTCGCGACGCGCCACAGCGCCGACCTGGTATGGCGACCCATCCTCGTCGGCGGTGTCTTCAACGCGGTGAATCCGTCGGTCTATGAGTCGCGCGAACGGCCGCTCAAGATCAAAGCGCGCTATTACAAAAAGGACCTCCAGGACTGGGCGCATCTGTATAAGATCAAGATCACGGACATGACGGAGCTGGTGATCTTCCCGGTCAATTCGGTCAAGGCGATGCGCGGGGCTTTCGTCGCCCAGGAGCACGGCAAGATTTCGCCCTACTCGCGCAAGGTCTTCGAGACCTACTGGGGCGGCAATCGCGACATCAGCAAGGACGAGGTGCTGCGCGATATCGTGCGCGAAACCGGAATCGACGAAGCGGAATACTTCCGTAAAATCGCGCTGCCCGAGTACAAGGAAAAGCTGAAGGCGAATACCGACGAACTCATCGAGCGCGGTGGCTTCGGATCGCCTACAATGTTCGTCGAAGGCACCATGTTCTTCGGCAACGATCGCCTGGCCCTGGTCGAACACGCCCTCGTCCATACACATTAGGGGGTGTGGACACGAGAGATATGGAGAGGCCGCGCCCGTAACCCTAGAGGAAACGGGAGAGTCGCTGAAGTCTCGCTCTCTCCGTTCGCGCATGGCTTCGGTCGCCCTGAGCGATGCGAGCAGTCCGAAAAGTTAAGCCGGCACTGTTGGGCTGCTCGTCAATCACTGAAAAAGTCGTGAGTTCTTTTCCGATCAATGCCAACGGCCATGTAAAGCGCACCGTCGACACATCAGGCGCGAACCCAAGCCTTTTTGAACCGACTAGTATTACCGTGGGTTCCAAAGGCATTACCTACGGTGTCGCTCAAAAAATTCGTTACGAAAAATGCTGGGCGTCGGGGACGGCGTTAGCGACGGTTGTGTAGGTGTCGGCATCGCCTTGCTGCGGTTGGCAAATGCTTTTTCACGAGGCATCGTTTCCACCTAGATAATCTTCTCTGCCCGCAACTGCGCGATACGCGCCGCGTCGTATCCGAGCAGTGACCCGAGCACGCTCTCCGTATGCTCCCCCAAATCGGGTGCGCGCGTATCTGGCACGCATTCCACGCCAGCCGTCTTGAGCGGCGACCCCGGCACGATCAACTGGTCGAAGCTCGGATGCGCCGCATTGAGAATCATCTGACGCTGTTCCAGCTGCGGATTATGAGCGACTTCCCCAACGGTCGCGATCGGCGCGCACGGTACATTTGCATTCTCCAGCCGCGCGAGCCAGTACGCACGCGTGTTGGTCTCGAAATGACGCTGCAAAATCGGATCGAGCAGTGCGTGGTTCGCCGTGCGATCCGCATTGGTCAGGAAGCGCGTGTCGAGTTGCAGATCGCTCAAGCCAATCGCGTCACAAAAGCGTTGCCAGATCGATTCGTTGCCGCAGCCCGCGACGAAGTACCCGTCCGCTGCCCGAAAATGCTGAAACGGGGTAATCGACGGATGCCGCGATCCGATTGGACCTGGCACTTTGCCGGTCACCGAGTAGCGCGCGAGCGCATCTTCGAGCCATGCCACCTGGCAATCGAGCATCGCGATATCCAAATGGCGTCCCGCACCGCTCAGGTCACGCTCGCGCAATGCTGCCAGAATCGCGATGACGCCATAGAGCGCCGCCGCCAGATCTCCGATTGATACGCCGCAGCGGGTCGGCTCGCCGCCGGCCTGCCCTGTGATGCTCATAGTGCCGCCGAGCGCCTGGGCGACAATGTCGTAGGCCGGCGCGGCCGCCATCGGGCCGGTTTGCCCGAAACCCGAGATCGAGCAGAGGATCAACCGCGAATTCGCCGCACACAGGCGATCCCATCCGAGCTGGAAACGTTCCATCGTGCCGGGCGAGAAATTCTCCACCATCACGTCGCAATGCCGCGCGAGGGCCAGCAAAATCTCCGCACCCTGGGCCGTCCGCAGGTCGAGCGTTACGCTGCGTTTGCCGCGATTGACGCTGTAATAATAACCGGAGTCGCTGGAGTTGGGGATGCGCGGTGCGAAGCCGCGCGAATCGTCGCCGCGGCCGGGCACCTCGATCTTGATTACTTCGGCGCCCAGGTCGGCGAGGTTCATCGCGCAGAACGGTCCGGCGAGCACGCGGCTGAGATCGAGGACGCGGATTCCGCGCAACGGTTTTTGATCGATCATCGGTGATTATTCCCGCAGGCCGTCCTGAGTTACAAATGCGCAATGTTTATTTTGGCAAAAGGCCGAGCATTCCGCCGCAGCGACGTATACTCCATGAGCGTCCCTCTCTCATATGCCTGCGACCGAGCGCGCGACCTAGCTCCATGGGCGAGAATTTCGTGCAAAAGCGAAGCCGCTTGGCCGAACTACAAACTCAGGAAACTAGCGCCGGCGCTGACGGGCTCGCGCAGCCTGCTGAGCGCGCATCGCTTCGGCGGGAGTCATTATAAGGCGAGTCTCTTCGCGCTGATGCTGCTCCTCCTCGGCGATAATTGCGCCAAGCTGTGCGCGCATGAAAGCCTGAAAGAACGCGATCCGCTTCAAGTCCGCGCCATCTCGGAGCCGCGCCGCCGCCGCGATCGTCCACGCCGCCTGCTGACCACGTCCGGTGCGCGCAAAGTAGTATGCGGTGTCCTCCAGATGGCGTCGCAGGCGCGTGCCTATTTCTCCCGTGAGCAACTCTATGATCGCTCGCTCGATTAACGTGACGACGCGCTCTTCCTGCTGTATACGGCTGAGCACTATCACGCTGTTGCGCAGGCCCGCGATCTCGTCCGCATACGGTTTCACTGTCGCTGGCGCGATCGGCCATGCCGCGACTTCCGGCTCTTTCATCAGTTCGGGCGATGGATCGTGCGCCAGTTCCTCGGCCAATTCATCGTAAACCGGATGCTTGAGATCGCTCGGCGGTGACTGAGCGATCAATTCGGTCCGGAGCGCAAAGAAATTCCCGACCTCGCCTCGATGCGACGCTGGCGTGCGCCGATATGCGTCGCACAGGATGAAGTCGGCGACGCGCCAATCGGCGTCGATAAACGAAACTCCCGCGCGGCGCTCCAGGTCCGCGCGCTCATGTCGCAACTCTTTTCGTGTGAGCGGCGTGAGGCTGATGCCGAAGAGTCCGTCGCGTTCCGAGACCAAACCCCAGATGCGTTTAACTCCCGCACCTGGACGCGCTTTCATGATCCAAACAACCCGCGCCCCGTCGCCATCGGCAGGCGAGAGCAGAGCGCTCAGCCCCGTTTCAGACGCCGGGACGCTGGCCGCCGAAAGGCCTTGTGCGGACGGTTCCGCCGATGGCGCCTCGATTCCGCGCTGGCGCAGCTTGAACAGCGCGCGTCGAATCTCGCGACGTAGCGTGCCGGCCGCATGCGTCTCCATCCTGAGGAGCGTTGCGGCAGACTGGGCGGTCGCGAGGCTCGTGAGTGCCCGTACGATCGCGGCGTCGCTGACGCCCGCTGCGCCGCGCAACGCTTCGAGCTTCGCGATCGCCTCTGCGGGCGCCGCCGCCGGATCAAATCCCATCTCGCGCAGTTTCGCCTCTTCGCCGGCGATCTCCTTCGTGCTGATTTCCTTCACGCTAGCCATCTTCACTAAGTCTTTGACTAAGCATTTGCGCGGTTCCCATCGATAACAGATCGTGCGAGCCTATTGGCCCGTTGCTGCGGCCGTCAAGCCTCGTCCTGGTGCGTCAAAGCATCGTGTGGATCCGGCGGCGCGCGGCCGAAACCAATTTCGCAGGAGCCTGAGAGATGCGCAACCTGGAGGCGAAATTCCGCGTCGACGATGCCGCGTTGATGCGTCGCCGCGCCGAGGCAATCGGTTTCACGATGCGCGCTACGCTCGACCAGCGCGATACTTTCTTTCGGGTCGCACACGGCAAGCTCAAGTTGCGCGAGGAGGTGCAAGGCGCCACGCTTATCCACTATGGCCGCGTCCACCAAGATGCGCTTGAGGTGAGCGATTACGAAATTGTGCCGGTCGCCGATCCCGGTCCTTTGCGTGCGATGCTCGTTGCCGCGCTCGGTGTTGTAGCCGAAGTTCGCAAGCAGCGAATGCTACTGCTGCGCCGCAACGTCCGTTTGCATCTTGACCGCGTCGAGAGCCTTGGATCCTTCGGCGAAATCGAGGCAGTCATCGCCCCCGGCGAGACCCCTGAGTTTTATCGGGCCGAGGTCGGAGACCTCCTGACTGAGCTGGAAATCAGTCCCGATAATTTGATTATGAAATCCTACTTCGAGTTGATTGGCGATAGATGAGATGCGCGCACTTTCCCGTTGGCCAACTGCAAGAAGGTCAATGTCAGCGAATAGGTCAGTCCCCAGATCACCTGCCCGGCGTACAAGATCGCCGGAAACTCACTAATGGACCCATCGCGCTTCCATCGATGTGAACCGCGAAAGCGCGAATCGCTCAAGGCTTGCAGCGGTGCGCTGAAAATCTCCGCGACCTCTTTCGGGTCCGGACGCAGCACGGGATCGCCCTCGATAACGCCCACGAACGGGGTCACCGCGATGTTGGTCGAATTGGTGCGCAGACCCCGGAAGGTGCCGAGCACACGCACCTGATGGGGCTCGATCCCGACCTCCTCATGAGTCTCGCGCAGCGCCGCCGCGAGCAGGTCTGAGTCGCGCCAATCGAAGCGGCCGCCCGGAAACGCAACCTGTCCGGGATGGCTCGTGAGCCGATCGGATCGCCGCGTATAGAGTACTTCAATCGCGCCGTTGCGGTGCATCAGCGGAACCAGTACGGCGGCCAACTTTTTCTCGCCCCAGGCCGGCTTCGCGACCGACTCCACTGGCTTGAGCTGGCGCCGCAGTCTTTCGAGATAGTTCGGGATTTCGATTGCTTCGCGCATCGGGAGGTCGCAGAGGGTTCACCAGGGTCCCAGTGATAATCGCGCCCTGCCTCTTCCAGCGCAAGTCCAATGCTGCCAATTTGATTTGCCTGATGTCCACTTGCGAACAATCGGCGTCTTCTGCCTCCACCGCATATCTGGCCGCCGGCCCGCCGGCGAAGCGCTATCTCATCGGCCGCTATCACGAAATCGTCCTCAAAGGCGCCAATCGGTGGCGCTTCGTCGAGCAGTTGAAGCGCAACGCTCGCGCGTTGTTTGCCGATTGCCGCATCGGTCGCATTCGTGGTGAAGGGCCGCGTCTGATCATTGAGATGCCCGCGGCGATTCCCGATGACCTGGTTTGCGAACGCGCCGCGCTGCTATTTGGATTTCAGAACTTTACAGTTAGCCGCCCGGTGCCGCTCGAGATCGAGGAGCTCAAGCGCGCGGCGGTGGCCTTGGCCCGTGGTCATCGCGCCAAAACCTTCCGCATCGCGACGCGGCGCGCCGACAAACGTTTCGCGCTCAATTCGATGGAGATCGATCGCATCGTCGGGGCGGAGGTCGGCGCTGCACTCGGGCTGAAAGTGGACCTGGACGATCCCGAGTTGACGATCACAATCGAAATTCTACCCGGCCAAGCATTCATAGCGGTCGGCAAACATCCCGGGGCCGGCGGTCTTCCGGTGGGAGTCAGCGGGCACGCGACGGTACTGCTCTCCGGTGGTATCGATTCACCGGTTGCGGCTTACCGCATGATGCGGCGCGGATTGCACGTCGACTTCGTGCATTTTCATAGTCATCCGCTGGTTTCGCCGGCCAGCCGCGAAAAGGCGCAGGAACTCGCCGCACATCTGACGCGCTACGAGGCGCGCTCGACGCTTGCGCTCGTGCCGTTTGCAGAGATCCAGCGCGAAATCGTCGCGCGGACGCTGCGCCCGCTGCGCGTGGTGCTATATCGCCGCTTCATGCTGCGCGTCGCGAGCGCGATCGCGATCCAAAGCGGCTCCGCGGCTCTCGTTACCGGCGAAAGCCTTGGCCAGGTCGCCTCGCAGACGCTCGGCAACATGACGGTAATCGAAAAGGCCGCCGCGCTGCCGATTCTGCGGCCGCTGGTGGGGATGGACAAGAACGAGATCATCGTCGAGGCGCGCCGCCTTGGCACCTTCGAAACTTCGATTCTGCCCGATCAGGATTGCTGCTCATTGTTCGTGCCCGCTCATCCGGAAACCCACGCGCGTCTGGAAGAGGTGCTCGCGATAGAAGCTCAATTTGACCTCAATGCGATGGTTTCCGCGACCGTCGCCAAAACCGAGCTCGTCGCTCTAGAATTCCCGCTAGACTTTCCTCACAGCACCGGGCGCTAGACACCATTGGCCCGGTCGAGCCGGTTCAACCCGCGGGTGGGCAACGCTATAGTCTCGGGATGCTCGATTGGAACGACGCGCGGTTACGGGTGGAGTTGAAGGCGCTCGCCGCCACCACGCGCTTGATGGAGAATGCTTGCCGTGCACGCACCACTTAAAATCCGCGAGATCGATCACGTGGTCCTCAGATGCCGTGACCAAGCGCGCATGCTCGATTTTTACACGCGCATATTTGGCCTGACCGAAGAACGCCGGATCGATCAGATTGGCCTGATCCAGCTCCGCGCTGGCACCAGTATGATCGATCTCGTGCCGGCTTCTGACGCGCGCGTCGAAAGCGGACTCAACGTCGATCACTTCTGTCTCGGCCTCGAAATCGCCGACCTTGGCGAAGCGATCCGCTATCTCCGTGCCTGCGCCGTCGAGATCGTTGGTGAGCCGGTAATGCGCTACGGCGCCCGCGGGATGGGCCTCTCGATTTACCTGCACGATCCCGAGGGTAACGTCGTCGAGCTGAAGCAGATGCCGTCTGCGGGGTCCGCCTGATGGGAGCGGCCGTCCTTGGGACACGTCATTGCTTCGCTCCACCTCGTTTCCGCAATACCCAATCGCGTACACCAGCGCGAATCGTAATCGCCACGATGGTCGCGATCGCGGTGCTAATACTTCCCGGATGTGAGCGCAATTCACCGCACGGCGTCGCCCATCGCTATCTGGAAGATTTGCATCGATCGAATTATGCCGGCTGTTACGCGATGCTCGCCGACCAGGATCGGAAGGATCGCACGTTGGCCGAGTTCCTGACAGAGATACCGCTGGCGCCCGATGTCGGTCCCGCGCTGTTTCGTCCTGTGCTCCGGACTATCGGGCTCGATCTCGGCGATGCCCATCGTGATGGTGGTAGCGCTGACCTTTCGATTAAGGTGACAGCGCCCGATCTGACCCTCTGGGAGCGCACATTGGACGCGACGGCCGGATCTGGTCATGCTGGCGGCGAGAGTGCCGAGCGTTCATTGGCTGCGGGTGATTTCCCCAAAATCACCTATGACGATGGAATATTTCTGACCAAAGAGCACGGGCATTGGCACGTGGTCGCGGATTTTACCGACCGTGATCGCATCGTGGATCTCCATCGCGAAGCCATAGTTGAGTACCATAAATACGAATACGCGAAGGTCATAGTTGACTACAAATCGATGATTGCAGAACTCGATCGGCTCAAGTTTACTGGCGCTCCCGGACTTGCCGCACGCTATCGAACCGAGCTCGCCGCGGTGCAAGCGGCGCAAGCCGACATCGCCGCGGCTAAGACTTTCGCCGCCAAATCGGTAAGACTTGGCGACATCGCGATGAGCATGTCGGAGGAGCGTGTCCCCGCGATTTTCGGCTCGGTCACTAACATCGGTAACCGTGCTCTCGATGCTGTTCAGATTGCCGTCACCTGGTACGAAGGCCGCGGCAAGGACCTGAAGATCGCGTATACCGAGAAGCACCCGATTGTGATCACGCCGATCGAATTCACCGACTTCAGCGTTCCGGTACTACCATTCGTGGCTGGCGAGAAGCGTCCATTCGGCTTCATCCTGACCTCGCCGGTCCGGGTCCAGCAGGATGCGGCCCCGTACGTAACCATCAGCGCGATCACCTTCACTTACCTTAAGGCGCCGTTACCGAAACTCGCGATTGCCAAAGCGGCACCCGCGCCCGCCACGAGCGCGCCTGCGGCTTCGGTGCCGCCGGGCATCGCACTCACCAAACCGGCAGCGCCGCCGCCAGCCTCCCCACCAAGCCCGCGGCAAGCGCCTAATTCACCAATAAACAAAGCTGCCCCTTGAGCATCACCTTAACCATCGCCGTTCCGACTCATAAGCGCGCGCGCCTGCTAGCCGGCACGCTTGCGAGTATCGCCGCACTTGAATTTCCCGAGAGCGTCGTTCCCGAATGCCTTATCGTGGATAACAATTCGCCCGACGACACGCGCGATGCGGTCGAGGTCTTCGCGCGGACGGCGCCGATCGCGGTGCGCTACGTGGTCGAGCCGCAACTCGGTTCCAGCTACGCGCGCAATCGCGCGATCGCCGAGGCGCGCGGCGAGTTCATTTTCTTCATCGACGACGACGCCATCGCCGAACCCGGCTGGGCGATGGAACTGCTCGCCGAGATGGATCGCCGCCACCTCGATGTCGCCTGCGGCATCGTGCTCCCCACGTGGAACGCACCGCCGCCGCGATGGCTAGGGCCGAGCCTTTACGTGCGCCTTGCCGTCCATGACGAGGCCGCCATCGCCAGCACAAATCCGCCGCAGCGCGACCACATCCACAATTATTTCAGCGCCAATGTCGGCTTCCGCCGCGAGACCTTCGAGCTCTTTGGAAACTTCCGCGAGGACCTTGGGGTGGTCGGCAACAATCCAATTTCGGGCGAGGATACCGAACTCTTCGCGCGTATCGCGATGCGCGGTGGCGCAATCGGTTTCGCCCCGCTCGCCCGCGTCCATCACATCATCGGACGCGAACGGATGACTCGGCGCTACTTGCGGCGCAAGGCGTACGCGTTCGGCTTCGGCAGCGCCATCGCCGGCGGTCCCACGCATAATCATCTCGACAAGCTCGCGCGCAATGGGCTGCGGATGATCGCCGCCGCCGCGCTCGGCAAGCCCGAGCGTGCCGTCTATCACGAACTCGAATGTGCTAACTTTTTCGGCTATTGGCGTGGCCGTTTAGCCCTGCGCCGATGAGTTATCGCGCTATCCAATCGAGCATTCCGCGCGCGATTATCTGATCCAGATACGGAATCCGCTCGCCAAGTCTGGCAATTTCGCTGACCGTAACCCAGCGCCAATCCGAATGCTCATTCGCCTGTAAGATCACTTCGCGCTGAGTACGAGCCGGGCGACACGCGTAAAGCAATTGCATATATGGGCCGGGCGCCTTATTGGCCCCCAACATGCGATCGATCTCGATCGTCAGGCCCGTTTCCTCCGCAACTTCGCGAGCGAGACACCCTTCGAGAGTCTCGTCGGCCGCAAGATGGCCGCCCGGCAAATCCCACGCTCCCGGCTTGTAGGTCATCGAGGGCGCACGCCTGAGCACCAGGATCGTTCCCCGATCCTCGATCACGCCATGTACAACGATCCAGAACTGCCGCTCTGCCATACTTATTGTCTAATTATCCTACACTATAAGCGGATGAGCACATATCAAGTCGCTTTCCGAGCGCGTCCCCACGCGCCGCCACCGGGCGTTTCGACTCTTATTCGATCTCCCGGCGCGAGCCCGACGTTGGTCTTGCCCGGCAGCTTCGAGCGCTTGCCGTTTTGGCGCTGTAAATAATTCGCTCCGATCGCGCCGTCACCGCCACCCGCCAATCCCCACGGCGCGATCACGCGCCGCTCGGTGAGCAGACTCACGTTCGACTCCACGAGGCATTCGAGTTCGCGCACCAGCCCGTCGCCGCCCGCGAACTTCCCGCGACCGCCAGATCCGCGCCGCATCCGGTACTCGGTCACGCGCATCGGATAATAGGCTTCCAGCGCTTCAATCGGCGTGTTGAGCGTATTCGTCATGTGCGTATGAATGCCAGACGCACCCGGATGACCGGGCGCAGCGCCTGCACCGCCTGCGATGGTTTCGTAATAGGAAAAATGGCGTGAGCGGAAAGTGTCATAGCCACCCACCGTAAGGTTCGACATCGATCCCGAGCTGGCAGCCGCAATCCGATCCGGCGCGGCCAGTGCCAGCGCGCGAAACAGCACGTCGACAATTCGCTGCGAGGTTTCGACGTTCCCGCCCGCGACGGCAGCCGGCGGCAGCGCGTTTACGATCGTCCCTTGCGGGGCAATGAGCTTAATCGGCCGCATTAGCCCCTCATTGGCAGGCACCGCTTCCGCCGCCAGGCACTTCATCACGTAGAATGTCGCCGAGAGCGTGATCGCATAGTTGGCGTTAATCGAGCCGCGGACTTGCGGCGCCGAGCCGGTAAAATCGACGGTGGCGCGTCCGCCGCCAATCCGGATCGCGACCTTAATCGGAATCGGCGCGGGGTCGAAACCGTCATCGTCCATTGCATCCGCGGCGCGGTAAACTCCCGGCGGCAGTTTTCTGAGCGTCGCACGCATTAGACGGTCGGCGTAATCCTTAAGCGCGTCCATCGCGGCAGCGACCTCGGCGCGGCCCACCGCCGCAACCAGTCCAAGCAGCCGCGCGGCCCCGACACCGAGTGCTGCGACCTGTGCACGCAGATCGCCCTCACGCTCCTCGCGCACGCGTGTGTTTGCGAAGAACAACTCGAAAACATCGCGCGCCGGCTGTCCGCCGACCATCAATTTGACCGGCGGCAGCCGAAAGCCTTCCTGGTAAATCTCCGTCGCCAACGCCATCGAGCCGGGCGCCATCCCACCGATATCCGCGTGATGTGCGCGATTGGCCGCATATGCGAACGGCCGCCGCTCGCCCTCCAGGAAAATTGGCGCTACCAGCGTGACATCCGGCAGATGGGTCCCGCCGGCAAACGGATCGTTGACCATCGCGACGTCGCCGGGCGCAAGCTCCAGCCGCTCGATCACTGCGCGCACCGAGAGCGGCGTCGAGCCGAGATGAACCGGGATGTGGGCGGCCTGCGCCACCAGTTCGCCGCGTCCGTCGAAGAGCGCGCACGAGAAATCGCGCCGCTCCTTGATATTGGGCGAGAAACCGGTCTGGCCAAGGACCACGCCCATCTCCTCGGCGATCGCCGCCATCCGATTATTCATTACGGCCAATGTCACCGGATCAAGTTTCATTGCAATCTCGATCGTTCCCTCGGCTCGCCTAGTGGACTTCCAGATGCAGATTGCCGAAGTCGTCGCAGCGCAAGGTGAACTCCGGCGATATGTACGCCGTCGCACTCAACTCTACGACGATCGCCGGCCCGTTGATTTTCGCGCTGGCGCCGATTTCCTCGCGTGCATAGACCGCCACGTTTCGCCGCACAGCGCCGACGATCACGCTGATCTTCGCGCGCGGCGCCGGTTTGCCTTTTGCTTTTGGAATCCGCGCGGGCGCAATCGATGGACCTCCCGCCGACGCGCGCAGCCGGATATTCACCACTTCGATTGGCGCGTCCGGCGCCGCGTAACCAAAGGTCTGCCGATGCGCCTGATGGAACTCACTGACGAACTCCGACCCCAGCGCAACTTCGATTTCGTATGATTGGCCGCGGTAGCGCACGTCGGCGCGCAAGTCGGTTTTGATCTCGGACGGTTTCGCGCCGTGCGCGATTAATTCCGCATGCGCGCGGGTGACCATCGGGCGTGCCCGCGCAAGCAGGCGCAGGAGTTTTGGATCCGTCTCGCGGGCCGTCATCGAGTATTCGCGTCCGAGCGGCGCACCCAGTGCGCCCCATGCGCACAGCAGTCCGGGATTTCGGGGCAGCACGATATTGCGGATGCCGAGATCAAGCGCCAGTTCGCACGCATGCATCGGGCCGGCGCCGCCAAACGCCATCAGCGCGAAATCACGCGGGTCGTGACCGCGCTCGACCGTGATCACCCTAATCGCACGCTCCATGTTCGCATTGACCACGCGAATCATGCCGCGGGCCGCGGTCGCCGTATCGGTCTTCATCGCTCGCGCGAGTCCGGCGATTGTGCGATCGGCGCGCTCGGGATAGAGCCGCATCTGGCCGCCGAGAAAATTCTCCGGCACCAGCCGTCCCGCAACCAGATCGGCGTCGGTTACCGTCGGCAGATTACCGATTCCGTAGCATGC
>Ga0182024_10002849_pt1 | contig 42161 bp, 35 predicted proteins | sample P32metaG_FD_120480 | JGI IMG/M metagenome (GOLD analysis project Ga0182024, IMG submission 120480) | Permafrost microbial communities from Stordalen Mire, Sweden - P3-2 metaG (Illumina Assembly) | ecosystem: Environmental > Terrestrial > Soil > Wetlands > Permafrost | place: Sweden: Stordalen... | reverse complement strand
TTCACCGCAATCGAAATCGGAGCCTGAGCATTCGGGTCGGCGAGGATCTTATACCCGTTGTTTGCCCCATCGATCACCATGATGTTGTCGCTGCCGAAATAAGCTACGTAAGCGAAGTTCGTCGCCGGGTTCACCGCGACAGCGGATGCATTGCTCACTTTTCTGCTGGCTATGATCTGAAACGTATTGGTAGCCCCATCCACCACCATCACGCCGTCGGCTCCGCCAAAGTAATTAAAGTACGGAGAATAAATTTTGTTCGTCACCGGATTCACCGCCACCACGGATGGCCCGCCATCCGCCGGCGAAAGAGTCGTGTAGGTGCTCGTGGCTCCATCCACCACCACTAACCCGCCGAGGTTCATCGTGAGGTATCCGACGTGGGTAACCGGGTTGACCGCCGCCGTAAAAGTGCCGTCGGAGACGTACCCATCCACAAGCGCGCTGGTCAATGTGTTGAAGACCGAGTACCCGCCCAGGCTGCCGCCATTCCCGTAGTCGGCGAAGAAGATCAAGCCTGAAATCGGGTCCACTCCCGGCAGGAAAGGATTGAACGCGTTGCTGTCGTTGTACTGAGTGAAGGCGTTGGTGCTTCCGTCGATCACCCCGAAGGCTCCGCCCACATAGATCTGGTTGGTGATGGGATTGACCGCCATCCCGTCCGTAAAGATTCCGTTGATCGTTCCACTCACCGTCTGCCCGCGCATCAAGCTTGGGGCAGCAAGGCAAAGCGAAAGCAGAAACCACTCACGCAACAGAATCCTGGTTTTCAGCATGGAGCACCTCAGGGAAAATTTATGCGAACAAGAATCAGCAGGCAGGGAAGGCATGATATGGTCCCACTCGCCCTGAAACGAGTCAAGATGAAGGTTCTTGCAACCGTGCGGCAGGAACTAGCGACTACAAACTCGTTGCCATGCATTTAATATCGAAGCATGAATTGGCGACGGCTCGTTCCGATCATAATTTTGCCCCTGTTTAGCACCCTTCAGGCTCAGCAATCCTCCTACCTCGGCTTTGACCGCAACACCTACCCCGGCGACTCTAATCTGAAAGCTTTGCACCAAACTTTTTCCTACACTGGCTACTGGCTCAACAATCCTCCCGGCGAGCACGCCAACAGCTGGGCCGGACACCGCGCCGCCGTCGACTCCGCCGGCTTCGGCTTCCTCGTTCTCTTCAACGGACGCGTCTACGCCGAACTGAAGTCCGTCGCCAACGCAAAGAAGCTTGGCGCCTCTGACGCTCAAGCCGCCGCTGCCGCCGCGCGCCGCGAAGGCTTTCCCGCGCACGCCATCATCTTTCTCGATCAGGAGCAGGGCGGGCGCATGTTGCCCGCGCAGAAGGCCTACATCTATGCCTGGGTTGACGCCGTCATCGCCGCTGGATTCCGGTCCGGCATTTACTGCTCCGGCATCCCGGTGGCTGACGACGGCAACGTTGTCACCGCAGAAGATATTCGCCAAGGCGCTGGATCACGCAAGATTATCTATTGGGCCATCAATGACGCCTGCCCGCCCGCGCCCGGCTGCGTTTTTCCCGAACACCCTCCGAACCCTTCTGAAAGCGGCCTGAGCTTCGCCGAAGTCTGGCAGTTCGCGCAGTCGCCGCAACGCAAAGACGTGGCCGCCCACTGCTCCAACTACCGCCACGACGGCAACTGCTATCCCCCTGGAATTTCTCCTGCGGAACAACTTCACATTGACTTGAATGCGGCCACGTCCGCCGATCCGTCTCACGGCAGAACGCCCTGACCACGCATGCCGACTCCGGAAGCCGAGCGCCGGAAGCTGGGCCGCCGCTTCTGCTAAACTGTCTGAACTTCCGCCGAACCAGGAGACCTCCATGCCCCGCACTCTCTCCGCCCTCGCCATCGCCCTGCTTCTAGCTATCTCCGCCGCTGCGCAGGAAACCTGGCAGCTCGATCCTCCGCACTCTTCGGCGCAGTTTGCGGTGCGGCATCTCGGAATCTCCACCATTCGTGGCGCCTTCACCAAAGTCAGTGGCACCGTCGTTTACGACTCGGCCAATCCCGCCAAGTCTTCCATCCAGGCCACGATCGACGCCGCTTCCGTCGACACGCGGGTGCAAAAGCGCGACGACGATCTGCGCAGCCCGAACTTTTTCGACGTCCAGAAATATCCCACGATTACTTTCCAGTCGACCAAGGTCGAGCTCGCCGGCGCCGGCAAACTCAAAGTCACCGGCGATCTCACCATTCACGGCGTCACCAAGCCGGTCACCCTCGACGTCGACGGCCCCTCGGCTCCCATCAAAGACCCTTGGGGCAACCAGCGCATGGGCGCCTCCGCCGCCACCAAAATCAATCGCATGGATTTCGGCGTCTCCGCCGATCCCGGCATGGTTGGCGACGAAATCACCCTCACGCTCGACGTGGAGATGATCCATCCGATGCCGAAGTAAGCAGCAATTAGCAGTTAGCAATTAGCATTTGGCCATCACGGTACGATTTGGCGGCTTCGATCGAGAGGCGGACACGTTTAGCGCGCTCTCGCTTAAGACAATAGACGGCGGAATTCTACGGTCTAAGCGCTAATCGCCAATTGCCAACGGCTCATTGCCAGCAGCAAGTGCTAAAATAAGCCTATCCCCCATGTCCGACCGAACCTTCACTCTCGCCGAAGCGCAAACGTTGCTGCCGGTGCTTGAATCCCTTCTTCGCACGGCCATCAGCGGGAAGCAACTCATGGAAGAAGTCGAAGCCGAGATGCAGGCTCTTACTCACCGCATCTTTCTCAACGGAGGCACGCACGTCGACGTGGTCGCCACCGCCCGCCGCAAGGCCGAGCGCGCCAAGGCCGAGCAACGTGCCAAAGATGCTCTGGCCGAAATTGACTCCATCGGCGTGCAGGTAAAAGATATCGACATCGGCCTGCTCGATTTCCCCTGCGAGGTCGAAGGCCGCATCGTGCTGCTTTGCTGGAAGATGGGCGAAGATTCGATCACCCACTGGCACAGCCCGGAAGAAGGCTTTGCCGGCCGCAAGCCCATCGATGAACGCATCGCCCGCAGCAAGCGCACCAACTAAAGGATTATGTGGGGACAGCCGCCGTTTTGGCTCCGCTCAGGGCGGGCTCTCGGCTGTCCGGGAGCGCAGCTCCGCAGTTTCTTTCTTCCCTCCGCGGCCACTTTTCCTCGCAAGCTCGCTCCTCCACGGCGTTCTACCCACGGCAACGCGGCAGTACCGCGCTGGTTCGGCCTGCTACACAAAGGTGCGGCCCCGGCTTCAAGTGAGATTTTCATCTGCTACAATTTTTTACAACCGCCGCTGCCGGAAACCCGTAGAGTAGGGATGTAGATTGCTGTGTCTGGCGCGCAAGGCCGGAGATGTAATGCAGGGACAGCCACCCTCGGCTGCCCGGCGGAGCGCAGCTCCGCTGCTTCGTAGCAAAGTTCGATTTTTGAGCCATCGATTTTTGATAGATCAAGTTTTGAGCGGCCCAGGTTTTCGGCTCGAGCAGGCGCGCCCAAGGAGTCTCAACTAAATGTCATCCGCGAACCACAAACTCCGCCTGATCGGCGCCGTCGCTACACTGGCAATCCTGGCGACTGGCGTGGCCTGCAAAGGGTTTTTCGTGAACCCCACGGTCACCGCCATTACGATTGACCCGCCAAACCCGACACTTAGCATCGGGGGCGCGCCCGTGCAGTTGACGGCGGCGGGAACCGACAGTAACGGAAACCCGCTTACCCTTACAGCTGGCACCAGTTGCACAGGGACGACTGTTTGTTGGTCCAATTCCGACCCTACCATAGCGACACTCAGTGCGGGCGGCCTGCTCACCGCCGTTTCGGCGGGAACCAGCACGATAACGGCGGCTTCTGGAACCGCGACTGCAACGACTACGGCAACCGTAACGCTGGCGAACGTCACCAGTATCGTTCTAGGTCCGGCAGGGGTGACGTCCTTTGATCTCCCCGAGAACTCAATCGCAACGGGGAGCCAGTGCCTGACCGCTCTTGCGACCGCAGGGGGGCAGCAGGTCGACGTCACCGACAGCGTGACCTGGCAGACGGGTACTCCCGGTATTCTCACAGTTGAAAATGCCGTAGATCCAATGTGCGTGCAATCCTCGAGCACGCCAGGCCCTACGACTGTGTACGCACAATATGTCAGTGGCACCAACACGATCACCTCGAATTCTGTGACCGTCACGGTAACTCCGTAAGAAGTCGGCGAATCCGTGGGACCATATCCGCATCGCAGCTGAGGGTACCCCGCTTCTCGCTTCTTTGCGAGAAGCGGTTTCCTCGAGCCCTTTCCCCGGCTAGACGCCAAGCAGCGCAACTCGCTCTTTAGAGGCAGCCTCGCGAAGTTGCTGGTCCAGCGTGGCGAGAGCGATTTTTCGGCGAGAAGCGATTTCCAGGTAAGCCGCGTGGTATACCGTCAGACCATGCCGCTCAGCCAACTGCAAAGCGCCACTCCAAACCTGCCGATCGGCCTCCGCATCCACCTTCACAGGAAGCAGCGCCAGAGTTGAAAGCGCGCCATCGCGAAACTCCGCATCATGTCTTCCGCGTCTGACGTTCCATTGCAACACGTTCGCAATTTCCCATCGCCACAGCCCCGGCACCCACGCCCCGTGGGTTCTGATCTCGTCGAACAATCGCAGAATCGCATCGGTTGTCTCATCGGCGTAGACCCAGGCGAGCGCCACCGAACTATCCAGGACCATTAGGGCCTGCCCTCATCGCGCATCTTCTTGAGCTCCTCCCAGTCGAATGCAGGCCGCCCAGGATTGTCCTTCGCCAACTGGCGCGCGCGTTCGCGCATTCTTTCGAAAGCGGCCATCATCTGAATCGATATTTAAGAGCCCGTGATACAATGACTGCACGTATTCACATGGCGACATCCATACGACTTTCCGCCGAGGCCGAGCAACGCCTGGATTTTCTCGCCGCCCAAACCGGCCGCACCAAGGCTTTCTACCTGCGCCAGATGATCGAAAACGGTCTCGACGATCTTGAGGATTATTACCTCGCCGCCGATGTCCTCGAACGTGTCCGCAAAGGCGAAGAGAAGATTCACTCGACCGCTCAGGTGAGAACCGATCTTGACTTGGACGATTGAATATACGCAGACCGCCAAAAACCAACTGAAGAAACTGGATAAGCCCGTGGCGAGACGAATCCTGAATTATTTTGATGATCGGGTTGCTAATCAAGAAGACCCTCGCGCACTCGGCAAAGCTCTCTCAGGCCCACTTGGCACGCTATGGCGCTTCCGGATCGGCGACTTCCGGGAGATTTGCGATATCCAACATTCAGCGGTCACGATTCTTGTAATCCGCATCGGCCATCGCCGTGAAGGTTACCGTTAACCGAGTTGCAGTTCCGCAAAAACAAAAACCGTAGTTCGCCGTCCATGTCCTCTCGTCAGTTGCCACAGCCACAATCCAAAGTATGATCGTAGAAGCTACTCCCATCGGGAGTGCAAAAACTCAACTGACAACTTGTAACTAGCAACTGACAACTGCTCTCTATGTCTGACATTCGCTGCATCGGCATCGGTACCGGAGGCGGGGACGCTCCCGGGCTCAACGCGGTGATTCGCGCCGCCACCAAGGCGGCCATCATTAAGTACGGATGGAAGGTCATCGGCATCCCCGACGGTTTCGACGGCCTCATCTGGCCGGAAAAAGCCTTCGAACTTACGCTGAAAGAAGTCAGCGGTATTCTGCCCCGCGGCGGAACGATTCTCGGCACCACGAACCGCGGCGATCCGTTCCACTACCGCTCGGTCGAGAATGGCAAGGAAGTGGTGCGCGACATTTCCGCGCAGATCATCGAAAACGCGGGCAAGCTGGGCATCGACGCCGTCATCACCATAGGCGGGGATGGTTCGCAGAAGATTGGCTACGAACTTTTTCAAAAGGGATTAAAGATCGTCGGCGTCCCCAAGACCATCGATAACGATCTTTCAGCCACCCAGGTCACATTCGGCTTCGATACTGCGCTACACACGGTTACCGACGCCATCGATAAAATTCACACTACCGCGGCATCGCATCATCGCGTGATGGTGGTTGAGGTGATGGGCCGCGACTGCGGATGGATCGCGCTCGAAGCCGGTATGGCCGGCGGCGCCCATGTGATTCTGATTCCGGAGATTCCGTTCACCGTCCATCACGTCTGCCGAATTATCACCGAGCGCGAGCGCACGGGTAAGCACTTCACCATTGTGGTCGTCGCGGAAGGCGTCAAGCTGCCGCCCGAAATGAAGGAGAATCGCCGCGCCAGCTCCATTGGCAACCTTATCGGCAACGCCATCGCGCGCGACTCGAAAAAAGAAGTCCGCGTCAGCGTGCTCGGCCACATCCAGCGCGGAGGCACGCCTTCGCCCTTCGACCGCATTCTGGCCACGCGCTTCGGCGTCGCCGCCGTCGACCTGATCGCCGCCGGAGGTTTCGGCATGATGGTCGCCCTGCACGGCGACTCCATTGTTTCCGTCGACGTGGCCCACGCCATCGGCCATCTCAAGTCTGTCGATCCGCAAGGCGAACTGGTCCGTGCCGCCCGCGCCATCGGCATCGGCTTCGGCGACTAGACATGACCCCCTCCGATTTCCGCCGCATCGCTCTCAGCTTCGAAGGCGTCGAAGAAAGCTCGCACATGGGCGCCCCAGACTTCCGCGTCGGCGGAAAGATCTTTGCCACCCTCGCCTCGCAAAAACAGGGCTATGGCAACCTCAAGCTCACTCCCGATCAGCAAGCCGATTTCGTCCGCGAGTTGCCCGAAGTTTTTCTCCCCATTCCCGGCGGCTGGGGACGCATGGGCATGACTCACATTCGCCTCGCCAAGGCAACTGAAGACATGCTCACCGGCGCACTGCGTACCGCCTGGCAAGTGAGAGTCGGCAGCAATTCAAAAGCGAAGAAGAAAACGCGTTCAAAGCAGTGAGTATGAATTCTTGTTCTTGCCTTGATTTTTTCCTTGTGCTCCACCGCAACTCCGCGGTACTTTCGTTATCTCCCCGAAATCCCAGAGTCGCGTTTAAATTAAGGGGCGTCTTCGCAGTCGGAATCGTAGATATGGATATTTTGGCGTTGTGTCTGGTGGTCCAACTTTGCCTGGCGTTCGGAGTCGCCGGGTTGTTTTGGCCCGAGAAAATTCGTCCCCTCTTCGATGTCCTGATGTTTCCCTGGGCTGCTACTTATCGCTCAGTCCGCGCCAACAGCATCGCCGCCATCGGCCTCTCGATCCTGCTGATCGCCCGCCTGTTCGCTGTCGTACGCTGAGAATCCTCTTATTAGTTTCGGGGTAACAAAGTCCGCCGCAGGAAAGTCCGCCGGCGGTGCCCCTTTGCAGACCTCGAACGAGCACAATTGAACATCTTCGTGGTCCTGCATATTGAATAATCGGGTGTGCAAACCAAAGACCTTACACTGCGGCATATTTTGTCCGTTACTTGTCCCACGTGCCGGGCGAAACCCAAGGAGCAGTGCACATTGACCACCGGACAGGCGTGCGTCAAGACTCATCTGTCTAGATCGGCGGCGGCCGCCAAAGCTCCGCGACCCGAGAATGTTGGCCAAATCGTCTTGCGAGTCACAAAAACATTTACCAGCAAGGGGCTTCGCAGTCTGTTTCAGCGGAGGTAAGTCACCCACGTTGCGAGCCTGTTGCCAGCAGCAGGCAGAAGGAGTCGAATCATCCGTCGACTAGTGGTTTTCCGCACTCCAAACAAGATCTTCCGACTCGCGGCGTAATCAGTCCGCAAAACGGACACATCCTTTGTAAACTTCGGTTTTTGGTTACAGGTTGAGCGGTAGCCATCATCCTCGAAAATAAGTCGGCGACGGCCGCCATTTTCCTCCGGAATCGATTGCGCAGCGGACTTATCGTCATCGGATCTCGGCTCTCCTCTTCCTTACCTCAATCATGACGGTCAAGAGTGGGCTGTACTGTGCCGGATTGATCACAAGCGCGATTTTTACGCCGACCGTGTGAACCTCTGCTCAAACGAATGATCAATTCAGATCAGCTATCGTTTTTGGAGTGAGCGATCATAACGGCAGAGATGAGGTCTTCTTCTCTCTCTTTCAGGTTTCCTGAACTAAGTCAGCCCATCTGAAGTTGTCTCTTCTTAGTTTTACACTCCGAAAGGAACAATTTATGAAAAAGACCATTTCGCTGCTGTTGATGAGTTTGCTTGGCATGGGGGGGACCTACGCGTTTGCCGGCTCCGATCGGGAAGAAACCATCGATCGCATGCAGAAGTCCGTGGAAGTTCTGCAATCGATCATGTCGACTCCCGACAAAGGTATTCCGGAAGAAGTACTGAGCGGCGCAAAATGCATGGTTGTCGTGCCGAACCTGTTGAAGGGCGGATTCATCTTTGGCGGCAAGCACGGGCGTGGCGTAGCTTCCTGCCGGACTCCTGAAGGATGGAGCGCTCCCGCGTTTGTCTCAATTGGCGGCGGAAGTTGGGGATTGCAGATCGGCGTCGAAGGCGTTGACCTCGTCATGCTGGTCATGAACGACCGTGGTCTGCAGCACTTGCTTTCGACCAAATTCGAACTGACCGGTGAAGGCTCAGTTGCGGCGGGCCCGGTAGGCCGTCACACTTCGGCCGGAACCGACATACTGATGAACACAGAAGTGTTGACCTACTCGCGCTCCAAAGGCATCTTCGCCGGACTCACGCTGGAAGGTGCGGTCGTCGAGGAGGATAACGACTCTACTCGCGCCATTTACGGCCATCACATGATGTTCCGTAGCATTCTTTCTGGCAAAGCCTCGACTCCCGCAAGCGCCAACGCGTTTGTGCAGGCTGTATCCGAAGCCGGCCACCAGGCCCACATCGCCGAAGCCAGAGAAGATGGCAAGTAGCGGTTGGAACGATTCCTCATAGAAACGCTGGGGCAGCATGGCTGCCCCAGCGTTTGATCTTTCCGCCATCACCATCAAAAATGGATACCACGTCCTCGCGCTCTTTGCGAAGGACAGGTGTTGGGAATGCCTGCGCAGGTGGTCTGTCTCGCCGCGCGCGGTAATAAATCAAACAGCACATTCAGCATCACCGCCCACTTTGCAGAAACGCAATGACGGTGCACTGCATAAACTGTGCCAAGAGGGAAGCGTTATCACTGCATCTCAAAAGACAGACCTGCCGGACTTAGCGATCTCAGAAAGTCTGGCGCGTCGAAGGCCTCTCCCGCTGCGAGGACGCCATTCGCCTTGGCCAACCCGTTGAGTACGCGATGTGTCGCTTCTACCACGATCGGCGCGGTGATTGCATAAATATCTCTTCCACGCACCATCGCCCGGCGCTCCGTGTTTCCCCTTCGTGCGATCGCCTCCATTACGAAAATCTGAGATGACCGGCCGCTCTCGTCCGCGGGCGTGGGCGCAGGCGTGTCGGGATTCCGGATGTCCGTGATCGGCGTGAGATTTATGTACACGCGCACCTCGGGTGTTTGAAGATGCCGGGGGATGGTAATGGTTTCAGCCAGGGAAAGACCTACGACGTCTTGCTCTCCGAATGGCGCCGGAAAATTCCATTTGCGCGGGGGAGGAGGATCAGCGCGCTCTAATCGATTGTTGGAAAAGATAAAATGCCGGCCAGGATTGCGCTCGCCCGTCAGCCTGGTGCCCCGCGTCGGCCTCCAACTGTCGAGCGCGACTGCGATGCAGATTTCGTCCGCCGAATCCCACTCGCCCATAGCGGCAGTGGCCAGCAGGTCGCCCAAGGCCCCGTAGAACGCCATTGCGGGAGCGACCACAATGCCGGCATCTCGCGCAGCCCTCGCAAACCGATCGAAGACAGCAAGAACCGCAGCCTGTTCCGCAGCCACATCCAAGTAGTGGATACCCGAGCGGATCGCCGCTTCGATGATAGGCGCTGCCGTGTCGAGAAACGGTCCCGCGCAATTTATGATCGCGTCCGCGCCCGAAATTGCGCGGTCGAGCGACTGGGGATTCTCCACCGACGCCACGCGCACCTCAGATCCAGGATGCTCGGCGGCGGTCGCGTTCAGCTTGTTGGCGTCGCGACCTGAGAGAATGGGCGTCCATCCGCGTTGGCGCAGCTGCGAAACAACGAAGCGACCTGTGTGTCCATAGGCGCCAAATACGGTCACCGCTCGACTTGAGAACATTTTAGAGGGTTCCTTGTGTGACAGTGGTACGCCCGCTTGAGATGTTGGCGATTCCCGCCGTCGGAAGTCCGGTAGCATCAGCAGGTCACGCGGGAAGAGTGTGCCGCTGTCAGAATCTTCAGGACTCTTTGAAGGGTGGGATCCGATTCGACGTTCTTCGCGTTTGTAGAGAGAAACCGGAACCGATCACCGAATGCCCACCTAAGACCCAAGACCCAAGACCCAAGACCCAGTTCCTACTCCTTCATCATCGCGTCAATCAGCGAATAAAGCTGGCTCGCATCTTTCATCTCCACATACGGACGGCCTGGCCGGCTGCTCACCACAAAAATCGTCGGCGTGTGTTCCAGCTTGATCTCTTTTCCCTTGTCGCGGTCGGCATTCACCTCGGCCGCAAACTTTCCCTGCGGATCGACCACAAAAGGGAAGTCGACTTTATGCGCCGTGGCAAACTTCTCCGCATACGCCCGCAGGTTCTGTGGATTGATCTCCAACTGGTTTGAGAAACAATAGTCGCGGAACTCGTTGCCCAGCCCCTTCGAAACCGACTCGAAGTAGCGCGCCATCACCGCCGCGTCATACGACCAGTTGTGCATGGGTAAAGGGAAGTCGTGCCGCACCAGCGGAATCTTATAGGTTTTCGACGCCTGCTCCAGAATCGGCGCCATCCGCTTGCATTGCGGACACTGCAAATCCTCAAACACCACCAGCGCCACCTGCGCTCCCTTGGGCGGACGCAACACCGGATTCACAGGTTCATCAGCGGCCGCGTACAAACCTGCGGCGCACATAAGTAACAACGGCAGGAAGAGAGTCTGAAGTAAGTTTTTCATCGGCAGTCCTAATATGTTAACCGATAGCCAGCCCCAATGTCAGGATCCAGCCTTTCCTTCGTGGACCTTGGTGCCCTTGGTGGTTATCCATTTTTCTCTGCGAACTTGTTCACCCTGATTCGTACAGCGTGCGTAACCTTTCGTGCCCTCAACCCTCCCCGCAAACGCGCTATATTGGATCAATACTTTCACCTGAGCCATCAAGAAACGTGCGACTCACTTTCTCACCCCATTTTTATCGCCGAGCCTTCGTCCTTCCCGTCCTCCTCTTATTGCTACTCTCCGGGTGCAAGGGCAGGGGCCATCGCGTTCTCGAAGTGAATTATGTTTCGGCGCCGCAAGCCACTCTGCGCGATCAAGTCGCAACCGTGTTCAACCGCGTCGGTACGGTGAAAAACGGAGAGCGCGTCGAAGTCCTCGAGCGCGAAAAACGTTTCTCGCGCATTCGCACCCCCGGCGGCATCGAGGGCTGGATCGAGCAACGTTACCTCGTCGACCAGGCCACCTACGATGCGATGCAGACTCTTACCCAGCAGAACCTCGCCGACCCGGTACAGGCGCCTGCCGTCCTGCGTAATGACACGAATCTACATATCACGCCCGGCCGCGAAACCGAGCATCTCTACCAGCTCTCGGCCGGAGCCAAAGTTTCCGTGCTCAAGCGCGGCACCGCCGAAAAACAGCCAGGCAACGCTCCCGTGCCCATCAAGTCCGCGCGCCCTTCCGCCAAACCCTCCGGCCCCGCACTCGAAGACTGGTGGTTGGTCCGCGATGCGCAGAACCACGTGGGATGGGTGCTGGCGCGTATGGTCGATCTCGACGTTCCGCTCGAGGTCGCGCAATACGCCGAAGGCCAGCGCTTCGTCGCATTTTTCCAACTAGATCAAGTGCAGGATCCCGGCAAAGAAGGCTCCAACAAAAATGTCTCACAGTATCTCTGCGCCATTACCGAACCGCATGACGGTCTACCCTACGACTACGATCAGATCCGCGTCTTCACCTGGAACGTCCGGAAGCACCGTTACGAAACCGCCTACCGCGAGCACGGCCTCGACGGAGTTTTACCGATTACAGTGAGCAGCGAGAACTTTGATAAGGAAGGCACACTGCCTACTTTCACCCTGCGCGTGAAAGATGACAACGGCAATGTAAGCGAGCGCAAATACAAGCTGAACACGCCAATCGTGCGCCGCGTGTTAGCGCCGGGCGAACAGAAGGAAGCTCCGACAGCGAAGCGCCGTCACCGCTAGCAGTAAAAAGTCGCAATGCTATGCACCACCCGCCGCTGCTCCTCCTCAGTTAATTCAGGAAACATCGGCAGCGCCAGCGCTTCTTTCGCCGCGCGCTCGGCCTCAGGCAGGTCGCCTTCAAGGTAGCCGAGATAAGCAAAGCAGGGCTGCAAGTGCAGCGGGATCGGATAATAAATCTCCGTCCCTATCTTGCGCGCAGTAAGAAATTCGCGCAGCTCATCCCGCCGATAGGCGCGCACTACATATTGATGAAACACATGATGAGCGCGCTTGTCGGTATAAGGCAGTCGAATCGGTGCGGAATTTTCAGCCGCATTGCCCTCAGATGTCAATCCAGCCTCGGCAAACAGCCGATCGTATCGTGCCGCGCGCTCGCGCCGTGCCTCGTTCCATTCTTCGATATATTTCAGCTTCACTCGCAACACCGCGGCCTGGATCGCATCCAGGCGGCAGTTCCAGCCAAACTCCTCGTGCACATACCGTCGCGGACTGCCATGATTCCGCAACCGCCGCAGGTGCGCCGCCATCTCCTCATTATTGGTTGTCACCAGCCCGGCGTCGCCGTACGCACTCAAATTTTTCGTCGGATAAAAACTGAAGGCCGCTGCCGCGCCCATCGACCCCGCCCTGCGCCGCTGTTTCGGATCGCTTCCCCAACCCGCGCCAATCGCCTGCGCCGCGTCTTCCACCACGGTCAACCCAAACTCGTTCGCCAGCCGCTGCAGCGCATCCATATCCGCGCACTGCCCGTAAAGATGTACCGGCAGCAGCACGCGCATCTTATCGCGCTTGGCCCCGCGCAAGAACGCTTCAACCTGCGCCGGATCCAAATTAAACGTCCGGGGATCGATATCCGCAAACACCGGACGCGCCCCGGCCCGCACAATCGCGCTTGCCGAGGCAAAAAAACTAAACGGCGTAGTCAGCACCTGGTCGCCCGGCTGCACCCCCGCCGCAGCCAGCGTCAGCCACAAAGCGTCGGTGCCAGAAGCGCATCCCACGCCCTCGCGCGCTCCGCAAAACTCAGCCAGCTCGCGCTCCAGCGCCTCCACTTCCGATCCCAAAATATAATGCTGCGACTCGCAAACCCGCTCCACCGCTGCCAACACTTGTCCCCGCACCTGCTCATACTGCCGCCGCAAATCGAGCATCGGGACGGAGTCTGGCTCCGGCGCAGCATCCATGGTTCGCGCGCCCATCTGAGCCCGCACCTTCGGCGATTTTCGTGTCGTGGAAGGTATAGTCACGGAAGGTCCAATTGTAGCAGGCGATCCCTCGACTTCTCAGACTCCGACCGCAAGCTTCCACCTGTCTTCGTAATCCCGGCCGCCTAGCTAAAACTCCGATATATACCAGCTTCGAAGAGGCTCGCCATCGTAGCCACAAAAGAACCTCGAAACGCCGATTTCGGAAGCTTTTCCGTAACCCTGCCGCTATGAAAAGTCATATAAATCCTCCTGACATCTTCCAATTCAAAGAGCTCAGCACATACGACTCCTCACAATTTGTTGAAAACAAACGTTGTTGTTGCCCCCTAGTTTGGTGCCCCAGTTGCAAAGTGTCTAGGTCCCGTAGACCGCGTACCAGCTCGAAATTCGTGGTCCTAGGTCCTAATTTGACGTAAATCTGACAGTTCAGTGTGGTTTTGTTCGAAACGATTATTGTGCGGCTTGGCAGTTCTTGGTTCCCAGGACTAAGCGTAATAACTACTGAAGACTAAAAACAGACAGAAAACCAACGAAAAGCGGAGATGAATTCAATGAGATTTAAATCTTTAAGCAGGCTACTCGTGCTGATAGCCGTTATGTCCCTGTTGCTCCCCAGCGCCCTGCTGGCGCAGAGCACGACCAATGGCGCCATCAGTGGAACCGTGACTGATCCCAGCGGGGCCATTGTGCCCGATGTCACGGTTAACCTGAAGAACATCGAAAAGGGTTTTACGAATACCACGAAGACGAATTCCCAGGGCTTCTACCAGTTCCCCTTGCTGGAGCCCGCAACCTATACCATCACGATTTCGGCCCCCAGCTTCAAGAAGTTGACCGCGACTACTACCGTCAGCGTGGGCGCGAACTCGATTATCAATGCCAAGCTGGAAGTCGGCGCCGCCGGCACGACCATTGAAGTTTCCGGCGAAGCTCCGATGCTGCAGACCGAAAGCGCCGAAATCTCTACCACTTTTAATGCGCGCGAAATCTCCGAAGTGCCCAATCCCGGCAACGACCTCAGCTTCGTCGCCCAAACCGCCGCCGGATCGGTGATGAACACGGGCAGCGGCTACGGCAACTTCTCCAGCTTTGGCGTGTCGGCGACCTCGAACTTGTTCACCTTGAACGGAATGTATGACAACGATCCGTTCCTGAACCTGAACAACTCGGGCGCCACCAACCTGCTCCTAGGCAACAACGAAGTGCAGGAAGCGACGGTCGTCACCAACGGTTACTCCGGCCAGTACGGCGGCTTCGCTGGCGCCAACGTCAACTACATCACCAAGTCCGGTTCCAACAACTGGCACGGCAACGCCAACTACTGGTGGGATGGCCGAGTGATGAACGCCAACAACTTCTTCAACGTTGGCAACGGATCTCCTCGTCCCTTTGTGAATGCCAATCAATACGCAGCCTCTTTCGGTGGCCCCATTATCAAGAACAAGGCGTTCTTCTTCTGGAACTATGAAGGATTGCGCGTCATCCTGCCGACAAGCGCGCAGGTCATCACCCCGACCACAAGCTTTCAGACGGCGACAATTGACAACCTGAATACCATTGGCCTCGCGCAATCTGTGCCTTTCTATAACCAGATGTTCGGCCTTTACAATAACGCGCTCGGTATTTCGCGCGCTGTCCCGGGTGTTCCGACTGCGAGCGACACAACGGGCTGTGACGGCGGAACGTACACTGATACCACCACCGGATTGAGCTATGGCGGCGCAACGGGCCTACCCTGCGCGCAATCCTGGCGCGGCACGGCACCCAACTTCACCCACGAGTTCTTGACCTCTGGACGGTTTGACTTCAACGTTACCAACAACGACAAGGTGTTCGTTCGCCTGCAAGAAGACAAGGGTATTCAGGCCACGTATACAGACCAGATCAACCCGCTTTTCAATGCTGTCAGCAACCAGCCGGAATATCAGGCCCAGGCAAGCTGGAACCGCGCTCTGGGAGTGAAAGCAGCCAATAATTTGGTTGTCTCTGCCCAGTACTACAGCGCAATTTTCACCACGGCAAACTTGCCAGCAAGTCTGGCAGCCTTCCCGACGAGCGTGCTAATAAATGACGGGGCGCTGACCCCTCTCGGCGGCGAGGATTTCGTTTGGCCACAGGGACGCAACGTCACCGGCTATCAACTTGTTGACGACTATTCTTATAGCCTCACCAGCCAGCACACCTTGAAACTAGGACTGTACTTCCATCGCAACTTAGTGAGCGACCATGACTACGGCCCGTTTACGAGCGGCTTGGTACTGCCCCTCACGCTCGACGATTTTTACAACGGTGGTTTTGGAACCGGCGCGACAGGCGGCGGAGCCACACTTCTAGAGCAGAACTTTCCCACAAAACCGGAACAGTTGATCAAACTGTATCAACTGGGATTCTATGGGCAGGATGAATGGAAGGTTAAGAGTAACCTTAAGATTACGCTTGCTCTCCGCGGCGACCACAACTCGATCCCCACTTGCCAAACAAACTGCTTCGCAAGGTTGAATGGATCGTTCGATAGTATTAGCCACGATCCAACCATCCCTTATAACCAGGCGATCCAGACCGGTGTCAACCAGGCGTTGCCATCTTTCACTACCATCGCATGGCAGCCTCGCTTTGGCTTCTCGTGGACTCCATTCGGACTGAAGAACACCGTGCTTCGGGGCGGCGTTGGGCTGTTCATGGACACGTTCCCTGGGCAGATTGCAGATAGTCTATCGAGCAACACACCAGTGTTAAACGCTTTCCCGTTCAACATTGCAGGCAATCTGGCCCCAACGCAAGTTGCGGCTGGCGGCCTCGCGGGAGCTCCCGGTAACATATTCAGCACCGCTTCCATCTCGAATGCTGCGCTGGTGAACGGATTCTCAAGCGGTCAGAATTTGGCCCAGATTACGGCTGCAGCAGCTGCCGCGGGCGGGGTCTTTGCCCCTCCGGGATTCACCAACGCCTCAGGAATTAAGGCTCCGGAATACTGGGAGTGGAACTTCGAGGTACAGCAGGCTCTCGGCAACAACACTTCGATCAGTATTAATTACGTAGGCAACCACGGCTATCACGAGACTGCGTTTTTCAACAACCTGAACGCATATTGTCCGGCCGCTGCTTGCCCGAATGGCTTCCTCAACCTGCCCGCCGCCCAACCAGATACCCGATTTGGCACGGTGTCGCAGGTCCAAACCGTAGCCGTTTCCAACTACAACGGCCTGTCGTTCACTGCTCAACATCGTTTTGGCCACGGGCTGCAAATGCAAGCTAACTACACTTATAGCCATGCGCTGGATGAAATTTCCAACGGAGGTTTCAACGGCTTCATTGCGAACAATTCCGGAATTGGTCGGGTCGGTAGTCTTCTCAATCCGATCAATGACAGTAACATTCGGCAATTCAATTACGGAAACGCCGACTACGATACCCGGCACTATCTCAGCATGAACTACGTTTATGAAATTCCGAAAGGCCCCACGCCGGTCTTGAAAGGCTGGCAGCTTTCGGGCACGTTATTTGCGCGCAGCGGCCTGCCTTACACTGTCGTCAACGGCGGCGCATCGGGTGCACTTAGCAGCCAAGGCTTCGGCTCCGCCGTGTACGCGGAATACGACGGCACTAGCTTCCCAACCTGCAGCAGTCCGGGGAACACGAATGCTGGAACTTGTATACCCGTCTCTGCCTTTCCAGATGCCAGTGTTAACGGGGGTACCCCTTCCAATCAGCTGGCAACCGGCATCTTCAATCAACGCCGGAACCAGTTCTACGGACCGCACTACTTTGACACCGATATGACGATCATGAAGTACACCATGATTCCTCATTGGGAAGGTGCGAAGGTGGGTGTTGGCGCACAGTTCTTCAACCTGTTCAACCATCCAAACTTTGAAGGACCCGTTAACGATATTGCGAGCGGCAACTTCGGCAAAGTTCTAGACACCGTGAACACACCCACCAGCATCCTGGGTTCGTTCCTCGGTGGAGATGCTTCGCCTCGGTTGATCCAGTTGACGGTGAAGATTAACTTCTAAAGATAGCAACCCGGCCAGAGGATTCTGGCAAAAGGCGGTCTCGAATTCGAGACCGCCTTTTTATTTGCCTGCGCTTTAGCGCGCCATCCTTTTCTCATCTTTTCGAACGCATCTAGATTCTCTTAAGCTTTGATCAAAATGCTTGGCCAGCCGCTCGTTTTCGCACTGCTGCGAGTCGGACTGCACTGAAACGCTCAATGCCGAAGGGTTAGGAGCGTCATTTCGGATGGCGTCTAGTCTGGAGGCGCGTCGAGTTCAGGCAGGGAATCCGGACTCATCCCGAGATACGAGGGGCCCAAGAGATTTAGCAGTCGAGCGTTCGTGCAGGAGGAGGCGAGTTTTCGAGATCGCGCGGGGCCGGTTAGTTGGCCCCGAAAGCATCGGCCGGCAGGAGGGTTATCCCGCCGGCCTCGAGGCAATATCCACGATAGCGCAGCCTAGTCGTATACTGGCATCTTATTCTGCGCGCTAAGCGGGAACTCGAACACCTGATCGCCGACCGGAATCCGCAAAGTATAATCCGCTGCCTTCTTGTCCTTCTTGAAAATGATCGCCCCTTGCGCATCCTCGCCCGGAGCCAGCGTCTTCTGCTTCAGTCCGTTCTCCCGCACCCAACTCGCCTGCTGGCCCGAGAACGACAGCACCTGCTTCGACATCTGCATCTGTGCATTGGTGGGCTGGCATCCGGTTGCGGTCATCATGGTGCAATGTGCTGACGACAGCTCCTGCGATTTAGCCTCGCCGAACTTCTGAATCGAATTGGCCGCCTTATCCGGGACTTCAGCCCGTACCGACTTGTCGCCCTTCAGCAGCACCGCCGCCTGGGGGTTGAACTCGATGGGTGACTTGCCGTGATTCGAAACCTGCACCCAAACCCGGTTATATTCCGTTTCCTTAACTTCCGACAAGCTGACGAAGATATGAATATCGTCGGTCTTAAGGCCCTCGATTTTGGCGTCGTTCTTTACCTCGGACGTGGCGTTGGGCGCGCCCTCCGCCCACTTAATCGCAGTTCCGTTCTGCGCGAAACTGATGCCTAACCCCAACAACATAGTGGCTGCGAGCACTCTGGGACCAGATACTGCTTTCATCTTTGTTCCTCCTGATGTTTTTCCATTCATGTAGCTTGGGAGCAAGGGGCTTGGAGCAGGAACCGATTCTACACCTTCTTTAACCCGCCTCGAACGGCTTGGTTTCACAAAAATTGAGCGATTAACGGCCGCGCTCGCTCCTACCTCCCAAACACCGGATAGTGGCTGGCTGCCCCCATAAAGAACAGCATCGCTACCGACAAATACGCATTCGCCCGCGACACCAGAAACGCCTGCCGCGCCATTGCCTTCGCCTTCTCCGGCATCGGAGTTCCTTTCTCGGCATTTTCCCTTGTCCACTGGATCATCTTCTTCTGTATCCTCCAAATCACGCCCCACACATTCAGCAGCATTACCCAACCTATGCCTCCGCCAATGCCGATCGCCAGGAGCCGGTTGCTCTCCCAGCCGTGGCTGTTCAGGCTCAAGAATAGCCATCCCGCCGCCGCCACCACCACGGCATACACCACGCCCACAAACGCCCCATTGTCGAAGATGCCCTTGCCCGGAATGAGGCAGGCATACAGCACTCCCCAAACAATCGTCCAGATCACAAAGAAACTCGCCATCGCCGTTCCGCTGGTCGCGTGAAAGCCTTGCAACTGGCCGTTATGCGCGTCGGCTGCCACAATGTTGCCCCAATATGCCAGCCCCGCCAGCACCGTCAGCGCCGCCGACATGCGGAACCACATCATCGCCCGCGTCATCAGCGCGGGCATCACTTTGCCCTTGGTGGTCGCGTCCAGTTCCTTCATCAGCGGCACATTCACCAGGTTGAAAAAATACAGCAGCCCAATCCACGTGATGCCCGCCACAAAGTGAATCCACCGCACCAGCATCAGAAAGTTGGTATTGAAGTCCTGGGGAAAGTGAATTTCCGGTCCAAATAAAGCCGCCACCGCCAAGCTTGCCATCGCGCCTCCCTTGAAGTCGCCGGAGCCTTCGCCTTTAAACGATGCCACACTGCCGCAAAGGCTTCCGTGCCGCAGGCAAATTGCCCACGCCGGGATTGTACACAACCCTCCCGCATCCACCCGTCGCGGCAACCCTTTATGAACCCTGAAAGCTGATTTCCAAAACTTCCAGGTTGAAAAGCGCGCCTCCAGGCCGTATGCTCCTCGCAGCTACCTGCCGGGCGGTGCAGCTATCTGAAACCGGGCTGCGAGGGAGGCAGGTTGTCCCCCCCTGTGATCCTTGTGCGGAAGGCCGCGAGGACATGCTGTCGCGTTGCAGTTTTTTTTGCAGTTCACAACTATAAGGAGATCGGCTATGGAAAGCAGCAAGCCGGCACAGAACATCCAGGACACCTTCCTGAACACCGCCCGCAAAGAGCGACTCAACATCACCATTTACCTGCTCAGCGGCGTCAAGTTAACCGGGCGCATTCGTTCGTTCGACAAATATTCCGTTGTCCTTGAGGCCAACGGACAGGAGCAGCTAATTTTCAAGCACGCAATCTCAACCGTCGTCATGGGCCGAAGCGCGCCCCATGTGGCGCATCCGGTGCACTCTGAGGCGAAACCCGTGACCGCGCCCGCAACTTCTTCGCCCACGGCGGTGTCCGCGGCCAGCGCTTCGGGCACCGAAGGATAAGGCATTTTCGGTTTGCGCAGGTCTCATCCCAAGAAGACTCGTTCTCGTGCGCCCCTCGCCGGACGTGCGCCTCTTGGCGGTCCACCTGCCGCGGCGCCAGATGATCGCGAGCGCGCCTTTCTTGTCGGCCTGGATGTTCGCACCCGCGGACGCGGCGCCGGCCGCGTCACCGCGCAGGCTCAAGCCGCGCGTGACGCCGCATCTTCCGGAGCAAAGTCCCGCGCACGGAACTCGGGAAAAAATTCCGAGGATAGCGTCGACGAAACTTCGGAAGAAATTTCGCACCAAGCTCCGGGACCGGCTTCAGCCGCTTCCGGCAAGTCCGGCAGCCGCCAGCCCAGCATCCCCGAGTTCGACGCCGAAGAATCGCTCGCCGAACTCCACACCCTCGCATCGAGCGCCGGCGCAAACATCGTCGGAGAAATCTTGCAGCGCCGCGACCGCCCCGACCCCGCCACGTTAATCGGCGCCGGAAAGCTCGAAGAAATCGCCGGAGCAGCTGCATCCGTCAACGCCGATCTTCTTCTCTTCGATCACGACCTCACCGCTTCGCAGCAGCGCAACGTCGAAAAAATCGTCAAGCGCCGCGTGCTCGATCGAACTCAGTTGATCCTCGATATTTTTGCGCGTCACGCCCGCACCCGCGAAGGCCAGTTGCAGGTCGAGTTGGCACAACTGCATTACATGCTGCCGCGCCTGGCTGGCCGCGGTATCGAGATGTCGCAACTCGGCGGCGGCATCGGCACCCGCGGACCCGGCGAGACCCAGCTCGAAACCGATCGCCGCAAAATCTACCGCCGCATCCGCCACGTCGAGCAGCAAATCGAAAACGTGCGCCGCGTGCGGGCCCAGCAGCGCCAGCGCCGCGAAGCCGCGCCCGTGGCCACGGTGGCCCTCGTGGGCTACACCAACGCCGGCAAGTCCACGCTCTTCAACGCCCTCACCCGCGCCGCCGTGCTCGCCTCGCCGCGTATGTTCGCCACGCTCGATCCCACCATTCGCTCTGTCGTGCTTCCCTCGAAACGCAAAGTCCTGCTCTCCGACACCGTCGGATTCATTCGCAACCTTCCCCACACCCTCATCTCCGCCTTTCGCGCCACGCTCGAAGAGGTGCAGCGCGCCTCGCTCATCCTCCACGTCTCCGATGCCAGCAGCCGCCTCTCCGCCGAGCAGGACGCGCAAGTCGAAATCGTCCTGAAAGAACTCGAAGCTGAAAAAAAGCCGCGCCTGCGCGTGATGAACAAAGTCGATCTGCTCGACGTGGAAGTGGCCGAAACTCTAATCCACGACGCCTCCCGCGACGGCAACACCCTCTACGTCTCCGCCGCCGAGGGCCTCGGCCTCGACAAACTCCTCGCCCGCATCGACGCCCTGATCGACGAAGACCGTGTCAGCCGTGTGCATCTGCGCATCCCGCAGAAAGAAGGAAAGCTGCTGGCCCTGCTCGAAGCTAAAGCCCGCATTTATTCGCGAGCCTACAAAGACGGAGCGGTGGAGTTGGACGTAGAAGCGGCCGAGTCGGTGGTGAGAAGGGTCAGGCAGTGGGTGGTGAAGGGTTGATTTGGAAAATCAATGGAACCTCAGCGGCGACCGTCCGGTCGGCCTGAATCATTCGGTCTGTGGGTGCATCTTCATCCGCCCTTCGTCTGGCCCCAATAATCCAGGATAATAAAATCCAATATCTTCCTTGCTCCGCGCCTTATTCTCAGCCGTAACCAGATTGCCGAGTACATCTTTCGCGGTTAGCGTGACCCTAAGTTGCACTGGTCGCTCATTCGCCAGTGGGACGGGATTGAAGCCCGGTAGTCTCCACACCGTAAAGCCAACCCTCTTCCCGCCGGTAGGGACGGGGTTTTCCGCAACCTTCTTGTGTATGTGATCCGTCGCAGAGTAGGTATAGGTCATATTGGGATACTGCCAAACTAGGTCCTCTATCAGCGTAATTCGTTCCACTTCCTGTCCTGGATAATCATCTAGCCCCAGTCTCCAGTTTTCTACAATGCTCGGTGCTCCAGTATTTCGCACAGACACTATCGTTAGCATGTGCATTGTATCCGCACGGACAGGATTTGATCCGATGCTAACGGCGTGCAGAACGATGGAGATATTCGGCAAGGCTGCCTTCCTTATAAGTTCCTCCACCTGATGCTCGTTTTCATTTATTTCCCTAAGCGCCTCTTCAACCACCAACACTAGGATGGCTGCCAACCCCCCGATGACCCAATACCACCACCGAATAGTCTGTACGATCATGGCTATATGTGGCCTCCCGAGGTCCGGGAAAAGTTCGTCCCACCAAAATGTCGTTGTCGAAAGAAATATGGTCAGGAGACTGATAGTTATTACGCTCCTCCTCCATACCAATTTCTTCCATGCCAGTCTCCGGCTCGTTCTCATAGAACGTGTCTCCGTTTAGTCAAGATCGTTCTCCTTGACGCGGAGAATCCTACTCTACTCGATTGAGTGAAGTACACGATCTCGGATACCTTCGACGGATTTCGGAAGAAACGCAGCGTCAGCAGCCCTGATCTGTCGGGGACGGTATCAGTGAGATGCTCAAGCCCGCGCGCGAGATCGGCAATACGAGTTGAGGAGTGGATTCGGGCGATACGGCCGGAGTTGCTGCCCTGAGGCCGGGCCCATCGTTGCAATTACGGTGTCACTTCGTAAACCAGTCCGTATTTGGTTATGCCGGCTCCAAAGGTCGTTCCGTAAATGTTGCCCGCCGCGTCAAGCGACAACGGAGTCGTGTCCGGCTCGGAGCCGTCGCTTCCCCCGTTGAAAGTGTAAAGGATGGTTTCGGTCCACGGAACGGTGACTGAAGGCGTCAACTCATACACAACCCCAACTCCGCCTCCTCCGCCCTGCGTTGCGCCGTAGAGATTTCCCTCACTATCGAGCACTACACCGGTATTCGGCAGGACCCCGTCGCCACCGTTTGCACGAAAGCTATGCAAAATCGAGTACGCCCAGATTCCACTCGCACTGGGAGACAACTCAAACACCCCTCCCTCCACACCGCCCGCTCCACCTTGGAATGTTGTGCCGTAAAGGTTACCTTCGGAGTCGAGGGTCACACTGTTGTAGGCGGATCCTCCGATTCCTTGCCTGGAAACAAATTCGTGCAGTGTGGTTTTCTTCCACGCGCCGGAAACAAAACTTAACTCAAAAACCGAACCGCCACCCAGACCATCTCCTACGACTGTGCCGAAGAGATCCCCAGCTCCATCCATCGCCAGCGGGGCGTGAGCCGGTACAGCGCCATCGGCCCCGCCAGCAAAACTGTGCAGTATGGTCTCCTTCCATTTTCCTCCCGCGACTGGGCTCAATTCGAAAACTTCTCCATGACCGAACGCTCCGCCAACCTGGGTTGTTCCATAAAGATTTCCGGCGGGATCAAAAATGAGCTGTGCGGTCGGATTCTGTCCGTCCAGGCCCGAGAAACGATGCAGCACCGTTTCGGCCCAAACGCTCCCGTTATAAGTCAGTTCAAAGACGGTGCCGCATCCGGATGGACAATTCGCACTTCCTCCACCGTTTTGCGTCGTGCCATATAAATTACCGACGGCATCGAAGTTCAGGGCTCCTATCGGTTGGTATCCATCTTCATGTCCGATCGGACCGAAATTGTATAGAACCGTCTTGCTCCAGCCTCCACCCGCAATCGGGGTCATCTCAAAGACGGTTCCGCTGCCGGACTTCCCGCCCTGGTAAGTTGCGCCGTAAAGATTCCCCGCGCTATCGAAGATGACCGCAGTTGGATTTTTGCCATCCAACCCGCCGGTGAAGGTGTGGAGTACCTGCTCGGTTCCGGCATGGGCCTTTACGGCGAGCATAGCGCAGGCCAAGGCGGCAGGAAAAACAAAAGTGGAGAAAATTCGCGAAAGTTGAGAGCGATGCATCGTACCCCCTCAGGGACAAAGCGATTTAGAAAAGCGCAGGGGCCCGAAAAATATGTCGCGGGATTATGGCAACGGGCAGGCGGGTCGTCAAGATGAAAGATCTTGCTGCAATCATCCCACACAATTTAAATGGGCCGGCAACCAAGAAGCGGTGACATTCCTTGGCTATCGGCCCATTCGATCCTGAATTGGATCGGAGGTGATACTTCTATGCTAATCCTCCCGGCACGGAAGTCAAGCATTTGTTGCAGATTTCTGCACGCCCCAAGGCCGAAGCCGGACAATCCCTTCCTATCGCCCAATCCCGCCCACTTTGTCCCCACTCCCCGGCACTAAATTTCCTCCCAAAACACGCCCTTTACATTGACATAAACTCCTTCGGACGCTAGACTTAACAGTTTTCATAGCCCTCATTTTCCTGTACACCTGCAAACGATGGATGAAACACTACGACAACTAGGCGAATTACTGCTCGGATCGGTGCCGACCGTCATTCTGCTTACTTTGCTTTACATTCTCTATACGGCGATCGTCCACAAGCCTTTAGGGCGCGTATTGGAGCAGCGCCGTGGCAAAACCGAGGGTGCGGTCGAGAAGGCGCGCGCCGATATCGCCGCGGCTGAGGCACGTACTAGCGAGTACGAACAGCGCCTGCGCGAAGCTCGCGCCACACTATTCCGGCAGCAGGAGGCTCGCCGCAAAGCCGCGCTGGAAGCCCGTGCGGCAGCTCTTGCCCAGGCTCGCAACGACGCTCAGGCGCAGGTGCGCGTCGCGAAACAGGATATTCAGAAGGATCGCGATGCCGCCCGCGCGGCTCTGCAAGCCGAGGCGCAGGCGCTGGCCGCCGAGATTATTCGCCGCGTGCTCGCACCGGCGGGAGCAGGACATTGATGCTCATCCCGGCGTGTTGCGCCACTCCGCCTCGCATATTGCAGAAAGAATTGCAGCCACGAACAGTACAGGGATAGTGAATTGAGCTACGAATAGCGGCAGGGAATCGCACAACAACGAAACAAATGATTTCTGCAAAAAAAATCGTCCGCGCGCTGTTGCTCGCCATCATGGCGGCGATCTTCACCGGTCCAATTCTTTTGCGCGCGCAAGCCCAGGCCCCGGCTCCGCAGAAACAACAGATCAAGTCCGCACCTCAACACCGCGGCCCCGCTCAGCAACTTGCTCATCAAACCCGCGAAGCCGCTGGTGAAGAACCAGATGAGACCGCCGAATTCAAGCAGTCGCCATCGGTCGCCTTCGTCGCACGCCTCACTGGCCTCAGCTTAAGCAATGCGTATCTGTTCAGCGTGGTGTTGAATTTTGTCGTCATCGCCGCCGTAATTTTCTGGGCCGCGCGCAAATATCTTCCCGGCATGTTCCGCAACCGCACCGCCTCCATTCAAAAAGCCATGCAGGAGGCGCAAAAGGCCAGCGAAGAGGCTCGCCGCCGGCTCGCTGAAATCGAAAATCGCCTGATGAAGCTCGATGGCGAAATCGGCCTGATGCGCAATCGCGCCGAGGGCGAAGCGGCCGAAGAAGAAGCGCGCATTAAGGCCGCCGCCGAGCACGATGCCCGCAAAATTATCGAAACCGCGCAGCAGGAAATCGCCGCCGCCGCCAAGAATGCCCGCCGCGAGCTCACCGTTTTCGCCGCAGATCTTGCCATTGGCCTGGCTGGGAAACAAATTCATGTCGACTCCGCCACCGATCAAGCCCTGGTACGGAACTTTGCAGGCGAACTTGGCCGTGAAGGCGCTTCGCCCAGCGCTGGAAAGGATGGCCGCTAGATGGCTTCCGTCGCCAGCGTCTATGCCCGCGCCTTCGCCGATGTCATTCTGGGCGATCACCTCGATGCCGACCGCTCCCTCGCCGAGTTGCGCACCATCGCTGCTTTGCTCGCCGAAAGCTCCGATCTGCGCCGCGTCTGGGAGAATCCCGCGATTCCAGCCGACCAGAAGCGCAACGTTCTCGATGTCATTGCACAGCGTGACGGCCTTTCCCGGCAGGCTCGCAATTTGATTGCAGTGTTGATCGATAATCGCCGCATGCATTTTTTTCAGCCGATTATCGATCAGTTGGAAAAGGAACTCGATGCCCGTCTGGGATTCGCCGAGGCGCAGATCACCAGCGTCCGCGAATTGGGCGACCAGGAAAAACGCGGGTTCGAAACTCAAGTACAAAAGTTAACCGGCAAGAAAGTCCGTGCCCGCTATGGCCACGACGCCTCGCTTCTTGGCGGCGCTGTCGTCCGCATCGGCAGCACAATTTACGACGGCTCCGTGAAGGGCCAGTTGGAAAGATTGAAGGAAGCAATCAGCTCCTAGCTTCTAGCTCCTAGCCAACCCGCTCGTAGGCAGTGGTGGTAGCTAGAAGCTAGTAGCTAGAAGCTAGAAGCAGATTCTATGGCACAGATCAAAGCAGACGAAATTACCAAACTGATCCGCGAGCAGATCGAGAATTACGAATCCAAGATCTCCGTGGACGAAACTGGCACCGTCATCACTCTCGGCGATGGCATCGCCCGCGTTTATGGCCTCGATAAAGTCATGGCCGGCGAACTCCTTACCTTCCCGCACGGCGTTGCCGGAATCGCCATGAACCTGGAAGAAGACCAGGTCGGCGTCGTCCTCCTCGGTGAATATACCGAGATTAAAGAAGGCGACGAAGTGAAGCGCACCGGTCGCATCATGAGCGTGCCCGTCGGCGAGGCCATGATCGGCCGCGTCGTCGATTCGCTCGGCCGCCCCATCGACGACAAAGGTCCCATCGCCTCCGATCAATTCATCGCTCTCGAACGGCTCGCTCCTGGCGTCATCGACCGCCAGCCAGTTCGCGAGCCCATGGCCACCGGACTCAAAGCCATCGACAGTATGATCCCAGTCGGCCGCGGCCAGCGCGAGTTGATCATCGGCGATCGCCAGACCGGAAAAACCGCCGTCGCCCTCGACACCATCATCAACAGCAAGGGCAACGATCTGGTCTGCATCTACAACGCGATCGGCCAGAAGCGCTCCTCCATCGCGCAGGTCGTGAAAATTCTAGAAGACGCCGGCGCCATGGAGTACACCATCGTCGTCGCCGCCTCCGCCTCCGAGCCCGCGCCGATGCAGTACATTTCTCCGTATGCCGCCACGGCCATCGGCGAGTATTTTCGAGACAGCAAGCGCCACGCCCTCGTCATTTACGACGATCTTTCCAAGCACGCCGCTTCCTACCGCGAAATCTCGCTTCTGCTGCGCCGTCCGCCCGGTCGCGAAGCCTATCCCGGAGACGTGTTTTATCTCCACTCGCGCCTGCTTGAGCGCTCCGCAAAACTCAGCGACAAAAACGGTGGCGGATCGCTCACCGCTCTGCCCATCATCGAAACGCAGGCCGGCGACGTTTCCGCCTACATTCCGACCAACGTGATTTCAATTACCGACGGCCAGATTTATCTGGAAACCGATTTGTTTAACCAGGGCGTCCGTCCCGCCGTAAACGTCGGTCTCTCCGTAAGCCGCGTCGGTGGCAGCGCGCAGATCAAAGCCATGCGCCAGGTCGCGGGTACATTAAAGCTCGAGCTCGCCCAGTACCGCGAACTGGCTGCTTTTGCTTCGTTCGGCAGCGATCTCGATAAAGCCACGCAAGCCCAGCTCAATCGCGGCCAGCGCCTGGTCGAACTTCTTAAGCAGAACCAGTTTTCGCCGCTGCCCTTCTCCAAACAAATTTTGATTATCTTCGCCGGCACCGGAGGCTTCCTCGACGATCTCCCGGTCAATCAAGTCCGCGACTTCGAAAAAGAGCTGTACAAATACGTGGACGCGACCAATCCCGCGATCCTGCGCACCATCATGGAAAAGAAAATTCTCGACGACTCGCTGAAGGCCCAGCTGACCGACGTCATCAAGCAAGCCAAGCAGCAGTTCGTTGATTCGCGCCAAGAAGTAGCAAAATAAAAGCCCCAGAGGGGCGACCGATAATAGCCCGGCGCGTTCAGCGCCGGGTGAGGATGTGGAAAGAATTCTCGCGTCCCGTAGGGACGATTGAAATTCCTCCACGTTGTAACTGGCAACTGACGACTGGCAACTGACAACTGATTCATGCCCAACATTCTCGATATTCGGCGACGTATCCGCAGCGTGGTCAACACGCGGCAAATCACCAAGGCCATGAAAGTGGTCTCGGCCGCAAAGCTGCGCCGCGCGCAGGACCGCACCCTCGCCGCCCGCCCCTACGCGCAGATGTTGACCAACATTCTCAAGTCGCTCGTGTCGCGCGCCGAAATCTACGACCCCGAAACCGGCGCGCCCAAGCATCCTCTGCTCGCGCAGCGCCCCGAAAAGAATATTCTGCTCATCGTCGTCACCGGCGACAAAGGCCTGGCCGGTGCCTTCAGCGCTAACATCACCAAAGCGGCTGCGAAGTTCCTCGAATCGAAGGCCGGAAAAAATATCGACATCGAGGCCATCGGCCGCAAGGGGCGCGACTTTCTCCGCCGCCGCTATCCCGCCGCCCCTGTGCAAACCCGCAGCCTCGCTGAAACCGAAGAATCGCTCGACGCGCAACCCGAATCCCACGAGCGCGCCGCAGAGATACAAATTACCGGCGAGCACGTGGGCATCCTTAACAAACTCGAATTTTCCCAGGCGCGCTCTCTCGCCGAGAGCGTCATCGCACGCTACGACCGCGAAGAGATTGATTCGGTCTATGTGGTCTTCAACGAATTCAAATCCGTCATCGCCCAGCGCCTCATCGTCGAACAGATTCTTCCCATCGAGCAGATCGGCGAACCGGCCGTCCGCCTCGCAGAAGAGATGACGGAAGAAGAAAAGAAAAAGGCCAAAGAAGCGGCCATCAGCGCCGGCGTAGGTATGCGCCGCTCCGATTCCGCATCCGACGAGAATGCAGATCAGTTCGGCTCGCAGGTCGACTACATTTACGAGCAGCCTCCGGAAGAATTATTCCGCGCGCTACTGCCGAAGTACGTGGCCATACAAATTTTTCGTGCACTGCTGGAATCCATCGCGGCCGAGCACGCCGCCCGCATGACCGCCATGGATTCCGCCACCAACAACGCCACCGATATGATCGACTCCCTGACGCTGGTAATGAACCGCGCCCGTCAGGCGAAGATCACGAAAGAAATTATCGAAATCGTAAGCGGCGCGTCGGCGATGTGAAGAAACTATTAGCTCTTAGCCTTTAGCTCTTAGCTTGTTTGGAAAAGATAGCATCTGCTTCGTCGACATTCGCAACAGTTTAGGTATGCAGTTGAAAAAACATAGTCGGCCAATGCGCCGCGAACCGCTCAAAGCTAAGAGCTAAGAGCTGAGAGCTAAAAGCTAAGAGCTGAGGTTTTATGCCAGAAAACATCGGACACGTAGTTCAAATCGCAGGTCCCGCCGTGGACGTGCAATTCCAGGAAGGCCACTTGCCGCCCATTTACGAGGCGGTGCGCGTGGTCAGCGACGGCTTCACCGTCCCCACTCCCATCAACGTCATTCTCGAAGTGCAGCAGCACCTCGGAGAAGGCCGCGTGCGCTGCATCGCCATGTCAGCCACCGACGGCATGGTGCGCGGCATGAAGACCATCGACCAGGGCGGCCCCATCTCCGTTCCCGTCGGCCGCGGCACGCTCGGCCGCGTCATGAACGTCATTGGCGAGCCCGTCGATCAACTCGGTCCCGTCGAATACAAAGAGCGCATGCCCATCCATCGCCTCGCTCCCGCATTTGACGAACAGGCTACCAGCGCCGAAATGTTCGAGACCGGCGTCAAAGTTATCGATCTCATCCAACCATTTTTGAAGGGCGGCAAGATCGGCCTCTTCGGCGGTGCGGGCGTCGGCAAAACCGTCGTCATCATGGAACTCATCAACAACGTCGCCAAGAACCACGGCGGCTTCTCCGTCTTTGCCGGAGTCGGCGAGCGTACCCGTGAGGGCAACGATCTTTGGCTTGAAATGACTGAATCCGGTGTCATCAAGCCCGGCGATCCCGCGCACTCGAAAGCCGCGCTCATTTACGGCCAGATGACCGAACCCCCCGGCGCGCGTCTGCGCGTCGCGCTCACCGGCCTCACCGTCGCCGAATATTTCCGCGACGCCGAAGGCGCAGACACGCTGCTCTTCATCGATAATATTTTCCGTTTCACCCAAGCCGGATCGGAAGTCTCGGCGCTGCTGGGCCGTATGCCCAGCGCCGTCGGCTACCAGCCGAACCTCGCCACCGAAATGGGCGAATTGCAGGAGCGCATTACCTCCACCAAGAAGGGTTCCGTCACCTCCGTGCAGGCGATTTACGTCCCCGCCGACGACTTGACCGATCCCGCTCCCGCCACAACTTTCGCTCACCTCGACGCAACCACCGTGCTCTCGCGCGCCTTGACCGAGATCGGAATTTATCCCGCCGTCGATCCTCTTGGCTCAACTTCGCGCATTCTCGATCCGCGCATCGTCGGCCAGGAGCACTACGACGTGGCCCAGTCGGTGAAGCGAACTCTTCAGACCTACAAAGACCTGCAGGACATCATCGCGATTCTTGGCATCGACGAACTCAGCGAAGATCAAAAACTGTCCGTCGCCCGCGCGCGAAAAATTCAACGCTTCCTGTCGCAGCCCTTCCACGTCGCCGAACAATTCACCGGCGCCGCCGGACGCTACGTCAAAATCGCCGACACCGTAAAAGGTTTCAAAGCCATCGTCGAAGGCAAATACGACGACATCCCCGAGCAGGCCTTCTACATGAAAGGCCCCATCGAGGAAGTCCTGGAAGCCGCGGAGAAAATGAAAGCGGCAGCGTAGAAGTCGCGAGTACTTGGTACTGAGCAAAGCAGTTAGCAGTCGGCAATTAGCACTTGGCCATGCAGGGTTCTTGCTAGGCGCTCAGCAGGACGCTATTGGCTAAATGCTAGCTGCCAATTGCTAATTGCTGGGATCGAATAAGAATTGAAAACTACAAATGCCTGACACATTCCAACTCGAGATCGTCACCCCGGAAAAGAAAGTGGTCGACACTGCCGCCACCGAAGCCCAGATTCCCGGCAAGAACGGCTATCTCGGCGTGCTGCCCGGCCACGCGCCGCTCATCACCGAACTCGCGGTCGGCGAAGTCACATACCGAGCGGGAGGCGAGGAGCAGCGCCTCGCTGTAGCCTGGGGATTTGCCGAAGTTTTGCCCGACAAAGTCACCATCCTTGCCGAGACCGCCGAGCGCCCTAACGAAATCGACGTGGAGCGCGCCCGCAAAGCCAAAGAACTCGCCGAACAGCGCCTCACCAGCGGCGATACCAACGTTGATGTGGAGCAAGCGTTAGCGGCACAGAAGAAAGCTGAGACGCGCTTGGAAGTCGCCGGCCGGAAACCGTAGCGGCTCGATCCATCGGAGTAACGATGCGACATTATGCCGTCCTCCTATATCTGCCTTTCCTTTTGTGCGGCCTCAGCGCATTCGCAGTGGCGCAGCAAGCGAAACCGGGATCGCCTCCACTGGCTCCGCTCGTCTCTCCCGAGGTGCATCCCGATGGCTCTGCAACTTTCCGCTTTCGCGCCCCCAACGCGCAGGAAGTAAAGCTGCACCGCGAGGGCGCGGAGCCGCAGGCGATGCAAAAAGAAGATCAAGATGTTTGGACCATTTCCACCGCGCCGCTCCCTCCCGACTATTACGGCTACTCATTCGTCTCCGATGGTGTGCGCCTCATCGATCCCTCAAATCCGCTGCTGAAGCCAAACCTGCTCTCCACCGAGAGCATGGTTCACATTCCCGGACCGCCCACTCTGCCGTGGGAACTGAACGACGTTCCGCACGGCGAAATTCATCATCACTTCTACAAATCCTCGGTTGCCACCGACGACCGCGACTACTACGTCTATACCCCGCCGGCCTACGATCCGAAGGCAAAGAAAAAATATCCAGTCCTGTATCTTCTTCACGGCTACAGCGACGACGCCAGCGGATGGACTGCCGTTGGCCGTGCCAACGTGATTCTCGATAATCTGATCGCACAGGGCAAAGCCAAATCCATGATCGTCGTCATGCCCTTGGGCTATGGCACCATGGAATTCGTGAGCTTCGGATGGGGCGCCTGGAACCATACCGAATTGCGCGATATCAACTTTAAGAAATTTAACCAGGCGCTGCTCACCGAAGTCATGCCTCAAGTCGAGAGCGAATACCAGATTAAGAAAGACCGCAACTCCCGTGCCATTGCGGGCCTTTCCATGGGCGGCTCGGAATCTCTGCTCACCGGTCTGAATAATCTCGCCAAATTTTCGTGGATCGGCGCATTCAGTTCGGGAGGCATCCCCGACGATTTCGACCAGGATTTTCCTTCACTCGATGCAAAAGCCAATCGCCAACTCCACCTGTTGTGGATCGCATGCGGCACCGACGATCATCTGATCACGCTCAACCGCAATCTTCGGGAATGGTTGAAAACCAAAGGCGTGAATCACGCCGACATCGAAACGCCCGGCATGCACACCTGGATGGTTTGGCGAAGAAACCTTGCGGAATTCGCGACCCTAATATTTCAATAGGCACGACGCGAAGCTCACCGAGTCTGTAGCGAATCCCGATTCTCCGACGCCACATACCTCACCGCCGCCGTCCGCTCCAACTTATCCCACGCAAATCTTCGTCCTTCCAGCGCCCGCTTCAACGTCTTGAACAGCACTACCGAAAATAATTGGCGGTAAGCGAAGCGCTGCAGCCACACCTGGCTTAGCAGCCACGGATCTTCCTTGTCGTCGGGACGACGTCTCTCCAGCGCGAACGCCAGCGCCGACGCCAGAAAATCGATTACCAAAAAAGCAAAGAAAAACGCCACCAGCTTGTGAAAGCTCGCCGGGTCCGTCGAATCCGGATGAAAATGTTTTTGAATGAAGTACCAGATCGCGCCCACCGCGAACATAATATCGATGAGCGGCGATACCAGCGGCAGCAAAATCTGGAAGATCACAATGTTCGGCAGCGCCACAAACCCCAGCGCTCCTTTGCGCGCGAACACTTCACTATGCTTGTATACCGCCTGCAAAATCCCGAACGACCAGCGAAACCGCTGCCGCATCAGGCCATTCGCATTCGTCGGCGCCTCTGTATATGCCAGCGCCATGTCTTCGTATTCCACACGGTAGCCGCGCCGCAAAAGCGCCATCGTCAAATCTGCGTCTTCCGCAACCGTATCCGTTTGGTAACCGCCCGCCTCGCGCACTGCGGAAACCCGCCACGCACCAATCGCTCCTGGAACCACGCTTACCGCACCCAGCACATCCAAAGCGCGCCGTTCAAAATTCTGGCTGGTGATGTATTCCAGCGCCTGCCAGCGCGTCCACAAATTTACCCGGTTCCCAACCTTCGCATTGCCCGCAATCGCCCCGACTTTCGGATTGATAAAATGCGGTACCAGTCTCGAGATCGCATCGCTCGCGATGATTGTATCCGCGTCGATCCCCACAAAAAGCTCGGCATCCCGAATATGTTCGATCCCGTAATTCAGCGCCGCAGCCTTGCCCGCGTTCGCCTTGGTCAGGATCAAAACCTTTCCTTCCGCTTCTTCGCCAGCGAAAGCTGTCCTCGCCACTTCCAAAGTCCGGTCGCGCGATCCGTCGTCGATCACAATCACGCGCAGGTTCGGATAGTTCGAATTCAGTGCCGCCCGCACCGTCCGCTCGATTACTTTCTCTTCGTTATAAGCCGGAATCAGCACCGCAACCTTCGGCTTGTATGACGCGACTTCCGCCGGCCTGCCGAAAATTTTCTCCTGTACGCGGTCATACACCGCGGCCGCGCCAATAAATAGCAGCCGCCCGGTCATCAAAATATCGCCCACAAAAAAGACCCAGGCGATGCCTACCACTGCAACGTCGAACAGCCAAAAGCCCAGCCGGTCAAGGCTCGCCGCCCAGCGCTGGCCGGTCGGCAACGGCGCCATTACATCCGCCCGCTGTTTGCCCAGCAACTCGTACACTGGCGCAATCTCATATCCTCGCGCCCGAATGCCTTCGATAATCATAGGCAATGCGCGCACCGTCTCCGCGCGATTCCCTCCGCCATCGTGCAGCAGAACGATGTTGCCGCAGCGCAGGTCATTCACTCCGCACGGCGGCAGGTGCGCCAGCACATAACTCGAAATCTGCTCCGCCGAGTGCCGCGGATTGCTGCTCCAATCGTTGGGATCGATGCGGTTTCCCACCGTCGTATAGCCCATATCCTGCGCGATCTCGAGCGGCTTCACTTGGTCCGCCGTATCCGGTTCTTCGTCAATCGCGTACGGCGGACGCATCAGCGTCGCCCGCACTCCCACCAGGCTCGCGAAAAGCCGCTCCGTCAGGTTCAATTCCACCTTCATGTACGCCGCGGAAATGTTGCTCACATCTGGATGCGTGAAGGTATGATTGCCAATCGTGTTGCCCTCGTCGTAAATCCGCTTGGCCAGCCCGGAAAATTTATCGGTCTGAATGCCGATCAGAAAAAATGTCGCCGTCGCATGCTCCTGCTTCAGCACATCCAGAATCTTCGGCGTCCACTGCGGGTCGGGGCCGTCGTCAAAAGTCAGCGCAACCTTATTCGGACTGTATCCATAACGCCCTACGCGATACGGCTCCGGCAGCGAATCGAAATTCTCGTCCGTAATCAGCTTCGTATTCGGATCGATTGTCAGTTCGCGCGTGCCCGGAGTCGGCCGGTCTTCAATCCGCAAAATCTCGCCCTGGCCCTCCATGTCCACATCCTGCCCCGGAGGCACCTTCTGCAACTTCGCGGCAGCGCCCGCATCGCCCGGCACATCCCACACTCGCCATAGCGTCCGGTCCTCGCCGCCCAGCTTCCACAACGCGAATGTCTGGATCCCCAGCGTCTGTGCGGCTCGCATGTGATTCAACGCGGTCACCGCATCCAGAAACCAAACATCATGCCGCAGGCTGCGCTCATCCAGATAACTGAAGTGCGGATTCAGCGCATCGTCATCGAAGGTCACGTCTTCTTCCGAATCCCGCGCCGCCAGCCACGCTTCCTGTACCGAGACGCTGTGATCCTTCGCATCCGCCGGCAGCTTGCCCTTCTTCGGCTTCAACACCCAGTCATATCCGTAGTTGGCGATCGCGCAGATCAACTTGTCGTGCGGAATCGCTTTCACCGCAAACTTCAAATTGTCCACGAACCAATCCTGCGACGCGACCGGCCCCGGCGCGCCTCCCGGAAAATGCTCGTCATAATTCATCACCACCACGCCATCCGCCGCCGCTGCGATCGCCGGGTAGTCGAACTCGTCGTTGTGCGCGGGCACGCTCACATACAGCTTCATCCCGCGCTCGTGCAGATCCCCCGAAAGCTCCTTCAACAAAGTCACATAACCCAGCTGCCCCGCCTTCGGAAACGCTTCAAAATCCACCATCAGTCCCCGAAAGTGGTCCGTTGCAAGATACATTCCCACCTGCCGCCGAAACAACGCGCGCGCCGCCGGATTATTCAGAAAATCCGTGATCCCCGGCAGAAAATCCGTCCCGTCAAAATTATTCACCATCGGGAAAACTTCCATGGAGCTGTCTTCGCTCTTCAGCAGCGGCATCACCCGGTCGTCAACCTGGCGCACGTGATCGTTCTGCACCACGTCATAAAATTTGTTGGTCTGGTCGTCTACCGCCTGCAGCCGTCCATCGGCGCTGAGCACGTGCAGCCAGTCGGGATAGAGCAGATCGATTTGCCGGGAGAAATCGCGCAGGGAAGAGAAGCTGGCCGCATCCCATGGCACATAAAACGCCGCCCGGATGCCTTCCTCCTGGTTCAATTTCACTTCGGAAGGCGCCAGCTTTGACTTGCGGTGAGAGCGCAGCGCCAGTTTTTTCAGGCGATCACGCGCCTTATCTTTTTCGTTTTCCTTCAAAGCCCGGAAGGCCCGCTTCTGCGGAGAAAACAGCAGCTCGGGCAGTCGCTCATCGCGCAGCGTGGTGTACGCAAAGAAAATCACCAGCGCCGAAATCGCCGCTACCGCCACATCGACGAATCTTCTCAGGCGCTTCCAGCGGGCTCGTTCTGGATCGTAAAAGACAGGTTCAACCATGAAGGGATATCAGTGTATCGTAAGCCGCCCGCGCCAGACGGTCAATTCGGTCGAGCCCGGAAATGGGGCGTTGAGTCGCAGCAAAGTGGCCGTACCCTGTGCCCCTCCGTGTCCCCTGTGGTAAAGGTTTTCCTTAGTGAACCTTCGTGTCCTTAGAGGTTGAAAGGTGTTCACTCCACCCTCCCCAAAAACTCCCGTAACTCCGCAGGCAATTCGCTCTTCAAAGCAACCATCACCCCAGTTCGCGGATGCCGAAACTCCAACTCCGCCGCATGCAGAAAATTCCTCTCCAAGCCAATCACAGCATTTTTGCCGCGAGCCTGTTTAGGCGCCCCATACATGGTATCTCCCACCACCGGATGCCCCATCGCCGCCACATGCACTCGAATCTGGTGCGTGCGGCCGGTATCGATCTTCACCTCGAGCAGGCTGAATTTTCCAAACCGAGTATCCAGCCTCCGCGCCACGCGATAGTGCGTCACCGCCGTGCGCCCGCCCTCGCCCTTCGTTGTCATCCGCGTGCGCCGCACCGGGTCGCGGCGGATGCTCTGATTCAACGTTCCCGAATCTTTTTTTACCCAGCCATGCACCAGCGCCACATACCTCTTCTTCACCTCGCGTGCCGCAAACTGCGCGCTCAGCTTGGCATGCGCCTCGTCGTTCTTGGCCACGATAATCAGCCCGCTCGTCTCTTTATCCAGACGGTGCACAATCCCCGGCCGCAACGCCCCGCCCGCTCCCGACAAACTCGCCAGATGATGCAGTACCGCATTCACCAGCGTCCCGCGATTGCGCGCCTCGTCCGTCGCGCCCGCGCCGGCATGCACCATCATCCCGGCGGGCTTGTCGATCACCGCCAGGTCGTCGTCCTCATAAACAATAGTGAGCGGAATCGCCTCGGCGATGGCCTTTAGCGGCGCCCGCTGCGCCTCGCCGAGCACGCTGATCCGCTCCCCGCCCCGCAGCTTCAGCGAAGCCTTCGCCGCCGCCTCGTTCACTAGCACGAGGCCACCGGCCATCATTTCCTGCACTCGTGCGCGACTCACGAAGTTGAGCCGCGCGGCGAGAAATAAATCCAGGCGCTTGCCCGCATCCTCTGCCGCGACAGAAATATGAATCGGAAATGCTTCCGCCATCCGCTGCGAAGCATACTACATGCCGCGGCATGAACGATTGGAGCGTTCCAACAGGATGTGCCCGGGGGCGTCCCCCCGGGCTACGCCCCTGGGGAGGGCCCCGGCATCCGAAGGATCTTCTCTTCGGAATCCTTTAGCATTTTGGTTGGTCTAGTAACGGTCCTGCTTGATCCAGAGACCGACTTGCTCTTCAACCGAAAAACGCAGCGCTGGCGATCCCAGAAATTTTGACTCCAGCGAGAAGGCATGCGCTTCGAGTGGCACCGAAAAATAGAGTTTCGTTTTCGCAAAACTGCGCACAAACATCTGGCAATACCGCTCCAGCCCCAGCAATTCAAACTGGACGGCGTGCACAAGCGCGTGAAACAGACTGCGCACCGTGGGCTCCTCGTGAAAAACCAGCACATCGATTAGCGTCAGCCCAGGCATATGCGTTACCTCGGGCAGATTCACAAAGCCCAACGACCGGATCTTGTCGTAAAAAGGAGGATTGGGGATGCGGGAATCCTCGAGCTCCGCCAACCTCACCCTCTCCAGCGTCTCTCCCGAAAAATAAGGCCACATGAGCGCTTTCTGGTGCTGCGCGAGTGGCGCCGCGGAGGGTAGAAATCGTTCGCGCTGCTCGCGCAGGTACGAAGCTACCATCTCCGCAAAACTGTGAATGTGCTCCTCAGTCAGGTACGGCTGCGTTGGAACGGCGGGTTCGGCGATCCCTATTTTCTCTTCAATGGATGTGTAGTATTGGCTGAGCGCCGTGGCTGCTCTCACCGATTTGCGGAGCACGTCGCGCTGTCCAAAGCGCGCCAGATCCTCCACCGTAAACTTCAGCCGTAACTGATGGGTGGCGCACTCCGCGCTCAGCAATTCCAGCTGGGCGTGGCGCAATTCGGAATTCATATTGACGATCGCCACGCGATCGTCAGGCTTCTCCCACGAATACATCTGCAAGCTCCTCGTGATTAAAATGCCGGAAGGGGGCCCCAGGGAAATCAACTTTAATAATGTATACAGTGTAATGTTAACAGTGTCAACGAATAAAATAAAATATAGATTCGCGCCCAGCAGCGAAAAAAAAGGGGGGGGCGGATCTGGCGGAATCGCCAAAGGCTTGATTATTAACTGTACACTGTTATATATACGCCGTATACATTATGTAGGCGCAGTCCCCGAAAGGAACTCATGCCCCGCCAGCCGGATCCGGAACTCGAAAGTCGAATCCTGAATGCCGCCCACAAGCTCTGGAAGCGTGGCGGTGACCCTGCCCTCACGCTTCGCAGCGTCGCCCGCGAGGCCGGAACCAATACTCCCGCCGTCTACCGGCGTTTCCAGGACCGCGACGCCATTATCCGCGCCCTGATGCAACGCATGCGCCAGGATCTTGCGGCGTTGCTGGAAGAAGCCTCCTCACCCGAAGAAGGTTGCGAGCGCTACCTCGAGTATGCCCTCAGTCATCCTCACGAATACGAGCTTTTTTTCCATTACAACTACCAGCTTGATTACTCTCCCCAAGCCCGCCGTGCCGGCATAAGAGTGCGGCGGCCCGCTCGCGACGCAATCCAGGCTAAGTTGGTCAAAGACCTCGGCGGATCCGCCGCTGATCACGAGGACATCATGACGGCCCTTTGGATGATGGCTCACGGAGCCGCCATGTTGCTCCTCTCCAAATCAATCGAACCCAAGGACGCACAACTGGCACGCGCAGCCTTCACCCGCTCCGTCCGCGCGCTGCTCAAAGACGCCGCCCGATTACACCGCCGTTGAAGGCTAAGAGCAGATCACACACAGATTGTACTTTGCAGTTTTCAACGGCAGACGGCGATTTAATCCCGCATCAGTCAAGCCATTTCGCTGCTATAATCCCACCCGCGTGGAGTTCTCGCCTCCCCGCAGCCTTCAAACTTGCCTCGAGGAATCACCCAGCATGCGCACGCCGCTTCGTCCCTTTCGCCTTGCTTCCGCCATAATATTCTTCTGCGTAATCCACGCCGGCGCATCCACGGAGAAGATCCTGCACGAGTTTTCTTTTCAGCAGCGCGGCGCCGATCCCTATGCCATGGTCACCGATTCTTCCGGAAACATCTTCGGCACCACCCAATACGGTGGCGATTTTAACTGGGGCGCGGTTTATGAGCTGACTCCCAAAGCCGGGGGAGGCTGGACCCAGACGGTCCTCCACAACTTCAACGGCTTTAATGGCGGCAGCGATGGCGGCCAACCACTAGAGCTAATTCTCGACCCCGCCGGCAATCTCTATGGCACAACCCAGTATGGAGGTCCCGGCACCTGCAGCTACTACGGCTGCGGCGTCGTCTACAAGCTCACTCCAAACTCCAAAGGCGGATGGGATTATCGCGTCCTCTACGATCTGCAATCCTCCGACGGATTCGCCTCCGGCGCGCTGATTCGCGACGGTTCAGGAAATCTCTACTCCGCAGCGAGTTCCTCCGCCAATACCTGCTCGGTTTTCAAACTCACTCCCTCCGGTGAAGAGTGGAATCAGGCCGTACTCTATAGCCTTTCCGATTGCACCGGCGGAGTCACTGGCCTCGCGCTGGATGACGCCGGGAATCTCTACGGAACCGTTACTTCCACGAAAGCCGCACCGTATGGAATCATCTTCGAACTGTCGCCCTCCTCTGGCAGTTGGACGGAAACAACCCTGTACACCTTCCTTGGAGGCTCCAACGGTAGCGATCCAAACGGGCGCCTGCTCTTTCACAACGGCAACCTTTACGGCGCCACCAACCAGGGAGGAAGTTTGAGTTGCCACTGTGGAATGATTTTTGAATTGCAGCCGGGATCGAATGGCCAGTGGTCGCAGAACGTTCTCTTCTCTATTAATGGCCAAGTGGACCTCACTACTTCTCCCAGACTCTCCGGCTTCGACAGCCACGGTAACCTCATCGGTTCTATATTTGCGGGCGGCGAAGGATGGTGCAATTATTGCGGCTCGGTATTCGCGCTCACTCCAAAGAGTGGAGGCAGATGGGTTGAAACCGAACTTTGGGAGTTCGACGGCCAGAATGATGGTGATTATCCCTCCGCCGTAGCCCTCGGTCCCGCTGACCAGATCTACGGCACCACCACTGGCCCCACGTCATTTTCCGCTGTATTCGGAGGCGCAATCTTCGAACTCACTCCCGCTCTCTCGCCCTCCGGTATGTGGACTTTCAATCAGCTCTACCGGTTCCCGTTTACTGACGGCCAATGGCCTTCCGCAGGATTAATTGCCGATTCGGCCGGGAACCTCTATGGTGCAACTTCTTTCGGCGGCGCCAACAACGTCGGCTCCGTATTCCGTGTGAGCCCCACCGCTAACGGCTGGAACGAAAGTTTGATCTACAATTTCGGCCCGCCCTCGAACGCCCCTTATGCCAGCGAGGTTCCCTCCGGCTTGGGCTTTGACCCGCAAGGCAACCTCATCGGCACCACCGAGGCCGGCGGCGCATACCTATCGGGCTCGGTCTTCGAGTTGATCCCAAGAGCGGGCGGGGGATGGAACGAAAAAGATATCTACAGCTTCCAATCTCTTGTCGAACCCATCGGCAACGTCGTCTTCGACCAGGTCGGCCGCATTTACGGCGTCACGCATTACGGCGGCGCGTATAACTCTGGCATGATTTTTCAACTGGCGCGAAATTCTGCCGGTAAGTGGATGTTCTCTGTGCTTCACAGCTTCAGCGGTTATCCCACCGATGGCGCGGTTCCCGCTGCCGGCCTCACTATCGATTCATCCGGCAACATTTACGGCGCAACCTATCGCGGCGGCAGCGGACGATGCGTTCGGAAGTCCGGCACATACCTGGGATGCGGAGCGATCTTTGAACTTTCCTACGCTGCGGGCACCGGCTGGACCGAGACCGTCCTGCATTCCTTCCTTGGCGAGCAGGATGGCGACGGCGCCGCGCCCCTGGCCAGCTTGATCCTCGATCGATCTGGAAATCTTTACGGCACCACGTACGGCGGAGGCATTGTCGGGGAGAGGTGTTCTGGAATCGCCCCGCCCGGCTGCGGCACGGTTTTCGAATTGTCGCCGTCGTCCAGCGGATGGAAGGAAACTATCTTGTACGAGTTCCTTGGCTTCTCGGCTGACGGCTCTGGTCCTTTGGGGCCACTCTTGTTGGACTCTTCTGGCAATCTCTACGGAACTGCCAGCGACGGCGGCCTTTACAACTACGGTACGCTCTTCAAACTGAATGCTGGCGCCGGCGGCTGGAGTGAGAGTGTGCTCTATAACTTCGGATTCATTGGGGATGGCGCGTATCCCGAAAGCTTTCTGCTGCTTGATGCAACCGGAAACATCTACGGCACAACATCCTCGGGAGGTCCCACCGGGGGCGTCGACGGCGGCCAGGGGACGGTCTTCGAAATCACGCCGTAAGAAAGCAAAGACGTGCGGGCGGGGCGCCCTGGGCTTCAAGGGATTGATTACTCTGTGATCCCCTGTGTCCTCTGTGGTTAAAGCTTTCCCAGCCAAGTTCCAGAATTTTGTCCGCGACTTTTGTCGGGAAGGGTTCTATCGCGTCGCGCCCACCGGCTCCGCCGTCACACTCTTCGCGCCCGGCCGCAGCCACCAGATAATTCCGCCGCCGATCACCAGGCCAATCGCAATCAACTGCGTTCCCGACATCATTCCGCCAAACACCGTCCCGCGACCCGGATCGTCCCGGATAAACTCCAAAAAGAACCGCGCCACTCCGTAAATAAACAGGAATGCGCCAAATACCTGGCCATCGAACTTCCGCCGCTTCAGCATCCACATCAGCAAAAAGAAGTTCGCCAGCTCCACCGCCGCCTCAAACAACTGCGTCGGCTCCAGCGGCACATTCAGCGGCGTTCCCGTAATCTGGTTCGCCAGCGGATTGGTAAACACCACGCCCCAAAAATGATGCGTCTCTTTCCCGTAGCAGCATCCCGCCGCAAAACATCCCAGACGCCCAATCGCATGCCCCAGCGCCAGCCCCGGAGCGAACGCATCGCA
>Ga0182024_10002848_pt1 | contig 42165 bp, 44 predicted proteins | sample P32metaG_FD_120480 | JGI IMG/M metagenome (GOLD analysis project Ga0182024, IMG submission 120480) | Permafrost microbial communities from Stordalen Mire, Sweden - P3-2 metaG (Illumina Assembly) | ecosystem: Environmental > Terrestrial > Soil > Wetlands > Permafrost | place: Sweden: Stordalen... | reverse complement strand
TATGGATTGTCAAATGCCCGTGATGGACGGATACGAAGCGACGCGTGAGATCCGGCGCACAGAGAAGCCCGGACAGCATCTCGCCATTATTGCGATGACCGCCGATGCGCTCGCGGGCGCCCGGGAACGATGCCTGGCGGCGGGGATGGACGATTACATCAGCAAGCCGGTAACGATCGACGACCTCTCGAGGGCCGTGCAGAAGTGGCTACTGCCTTCAGTCGAGGAGCCTGCCATTCAGAGTTCCTGAACCCTTTCGCAAGGTGGGGCGGACCCCTCGTCGGCCTTTGATTGCAGCCGATTAGCCGGACCAGGGGTCCGGCGCAGACGCGGCGTCCGCCCCACATACCGCTCAATCCGTGAGACACACCACACTAATTAGTGAATGATCGCTCACCGTCTTACAGACGTAACACAAATGTAATAAGGAATTTTTGTTAAAAGTCGATTGTGGTGTAGACCGTCGGTGGAACTCGTCTTATAATCGAACATCAAGGCCACGCCGCCGCTGGAGCAACTAGCTGATTTGGTCGCGGATGAACGTCCGAAGAACGGGGCTTCGGGGACAATCGCAATAGGTCTGCGTTGGAGGATGGTTTTCATGAGGATGCGTAGTCTCGCTAATTTCACATTTTTCCTGTGCTTCGGTCTGGTGTTTTCCATGCCAGCAGTTGCGCAAACGATTTTAGGATCGATCGTCGGCACCGTTAAAGATGCTTCCGGCGCCGCGATTCCGGGCGCGGCCGTCACCGCGGAGAACATTGCCACGAATTTAACAGTGAAGGCGATCTCGGACAACAACGGGTCGTATCAGATTCCCAATTTGACTGCCGGAACCTATAAGCTGACGTTCAAAAAAGAAGGGTTTGGCGGGGAAACGCACACTGAGATTCTGGTGAATGGCGACCGCACGACGACGGTGGATTCAAGTCTGAAGGTCGGCCAAGTGAATTCGTCGGTGGAAGTGAACGCCGTGCCGTTGATGAATCAGGTGGACACGACAAATGGCTATGTCGTGGATCAACTGACTCTGGAGCAGACACCGCTGGGTACCGGGAGTTTCACGCAACTGGCGCTGCTGAGCCCGGGCGTCCATGCGGACTTTCTCGCGGGCAGCGGCGCAAATGCCGGGCTTGGGAATCAAGCGATTTTCGCAAACGGCCAGCGCGACACGAGCAACAGTTTTTCGTTGAACGGCATTGACACCAACAATCTGTTCAATGGGAATTCGACCAGCAGCGTGGGCGAGAACCGTTTCGTGCTGAATACCGGCGAGACCTTCGGAGCGGGTGGCACGATTCTGACCAGCACGTCGGTATACACGGCCATCGGACAGGCGCTGCCGACGCCGCCAGTGGAGGCAATTCAGGAAATCGCTGTGAACACGTCGATGTACGACGCGACGCAGGGGGCGCATAGTGGAGCGCACATCAGTGTCGTGACCAAGTCCGGCGCCAACCAGATCCACGGAGCGCTTTCGGAAACCTGGGGAAACAGCGATCTCAGCGCCGCGAACTTCTTCTACAACGCCTCGCCCGCCATTACGACGAAAGTTCCGTTTTTCAATCGCAACCAATTCGTGGCCGCGGTGGGCGGCCCGATCAAGAAGGACAAACTGTTTTACTTCCTCTCCTACCAGGGGATGCGCGTGGTGGACGCTTACGCCGCCAACTCGACGCTCACCGTGCCGCTGACGCTGACCAACGATCGGAGTACGACCGGAATCCTGAACACAATTCAAAGCACGTACGGAACCACCTTGACCGCTTCGCAGCTAAGCGCGCCCGCTGTCGCGCTGCTGCAGCAAAAGCTGCCCAACGGGAGCTATTTTATTCCGACGCCGCAGATTACCAGCGCATCGCTCGCCAAGAGCCTCGGCTATGACGCGCTGATCACGGGGCCGAACTCCACCGCCAACGTGGACCAGGGAATCGCGAACGTGGACTACGTGGTGAACGACAAAGACCGGCTGGCAGTGAAGTATTACATCCAGAAGGACCCTATCGACAATCCATTTGCGCCGTCGGACGCGTTGATCGGCTTCGGCCAAAATATCAATGCGGGGAGCCAGGTAGGAGCGATCAGCAATACGGTGATTCTCTCGCCGACGCTGACCTGGACACAGAAGGTGGGCTACACGCGAATGCTGGCGTACGCGAACACCAGCCAGCCGTATACGCCCAACCAATTCGGCATCAATCTGTTCGGAGGAAATACGTTTCCGGAGATCAGCATCACCAACGAGGATCCAGCGGTGGGGAGGGGCTTGTCGTTTGGAAACAGCCAGGGTTTCGGCAACGAGGGGATGTATCAGAATCAACTCGAATACGGCACCACGCTCAACTGGGTGAAGGGGCGGCACACGCTCTCCTTCGGCGCGCAAATCGATCAGGCGCAACTAAACGTGCTGAACCACAACACAAACACCGACGTGCTCACGTTTAACACCTTCCTGCTGTTCGCCGAGGGTACGGTCAGGACCGGGAGCAGGTCTGATGCTTTCGGAGGATCGGGGTCCCGCTATTACCGCTCCAACACCACGGGACTGTTTGTGAACGACAACTGGAAAGTTCGCAGCAATCTGACGGTGACCGCGGGCCTGCGATGGGACTATGAAGGGCCGCTGACAGAGAAGTACGGCCGCTTGACGGACTTCAACCCCAGTCTCTACGCGTACAATGCGGGGACAGATACGATCACGAACTCAGGCCTCGAAATCGCGTCCAACAATGCGCAATACGGGACAGCGGGGGTCGGAAAGTCCTTGCTGACGCAGCATCAATATGGATTCGCGCCGCGCCTTGGCATCGCTTATGCAGTGAGACCGAAGCTGACCATTCGAACCGGCATTGGCATGTACTACGACCGCGGGGAACTGTTCAGTGAGTTTTCTCCCAGCGCGGGCGGAGGATATAACGGGCCTTTCGGCGTGACTCTGGCGCCGCCCTTCGTCCAACCGGTATTTGCCACCACGGGCGCGACGCTCGCCAATCCGTTCGGTACGCAGCCTCTTCCGACTCCGGCTGGAAGCGCCGCCGCGTTCACCGCGCTTCTGCCCAACGAAGCGCAGACCATTTCCGGGAAATTTCCGACCGGGAACACATTCGGGCCGTTCCTGTTCGGCGGCTACGATGTGAACAACAAGCTGCCGTACACGGTGAACTGGAGCTTCGACATCCAATACCAGCTCTCCAATAGCTGGCTGTTCAGCGTCGGTTATGTGGGCAATCACGGGACACACGAAATTCTGCCGATTCCGTTCAACCAGCCGCGGATCGCGACGGCATCTAGTCCGGTCAATGGACAGACGTCGTCCTACGGGCTGAACCAGGTGCCCAGCGAGACTGTTTCAACCAGCGAATTTGCAGGCAACGCTCCGGTTCGCGTGCCTTACATGGGCTACGACATGAATTCGGTGTTGTATGAGGCGGAGGGGATTTCCAATTACCACGCTTTGCAGCTCCAGGCCCGCAAGCGACTATCGTATGGATTGACGCTCACAGCGTCCTACACCTGGTCCCACTCGCTCGACGAACAGAGCGGACTCGGCCTGTTTTTCACTGGCAATAATGCTTTGTCGCCCAGATCCAACTATGCTTCGTCGGACTTCGACCAGACGCACGTGTTCCTGGTGAACTACAGCTATCAGTTGCCCAAGGCGACGGGCAACAAGATGCTCGGCTATGCATTGAACGGCTGGGCGCTGGGCGGGCAGACGGTGGCGCAGAGCGGCCAGCCATACAGCGTCTACGATTACTCGGGATCGGTGGCGAGCCTATACTACGGCACCTCCGACTACATCACGAATCCCATCGTGCCGCTGTTGCCCGGCGTCACAGCCAAACAGGCGCAGCTTCAGGGAACGACCGGCGTGAACGCGGGCAAGCCCGTTCTGAACGTCAACGACTTCGCTCCGCAGTACGTAGCTCCGGGCACCAACGGCGTACCCGCGGGCGACGTTTACGAATCCCTTTACGCGGCGAACGGCAGGAACATGTTCCGCGGACCCTTCCAGGTTCGATTCGACATGTCGCTAACCAAGGAAATGCTATTCGCCGAGAAGTACCGGCTGCGGCTGAGCTTCAATGTCTACAATCTGTTCAATCACCCGGATTTCGACGCTCCGAACAACGATGTGTCGTTCTATCCCAACTTCGATCCGCCGCCGGTGTTCCCGCCGAGCGGCAGCCTGGGGATTATTCAGCATACGATCGGGAGTCCACGGTTCATGCAAATCGCCGCGCACTTCACGTTCTAGAGGGCAGTTCGAGTGGGCAGGGGCGTACCTATTTACCAGACGCCCCGTGCCCGTTATCGTTCGCGGACGAACTCGTACCGCTCCAGGGTGGCGGCAAATTTAGATTGTTCATCCTCGCGCAGGACGGTACCTACGCAACGCAGCCGCACTTCGGACCGTGAACCTGCCGGTTTCGGGAAGGTGATGAAGTATTCAATCGGCTCCCCCACCTCGACCGCTGTTTCCGAGGTGAAAAGAACACCCGAGGAACTGACATTTTTTGTCTCTCCCATCGTCTTGGTGTTTGTGCCGCCCCGAATAATCTCAAAGGGCAGCTTTAATTCGAAGCGTTGATTCCTGCGTTGTTCATTCACTTTGATCACCGTACCTTAGACTCTATAGCCAGAAAGAACTAAGGTCAATAGGGGGAGACATAGATTGAACGTCCTTTTACTCTAGTACCTACCCATTACTGGTCCTAGGACGAAAGTTTATGCCGCTTGGAGCGGTCTGGCTGACGGGTTGTGGGAAAATAGAGACTTGCTCGATCGCATCACCGTTCACGGCGCACGCCAACATAACCTGAGAAATATTGACGTCGAGATTCCCCGTAACACGTTCACGGTGATTACGGGGCTCAGCGGCTCAGGAAAGTCGTCGCTCGCCTTCGATACTATTTACGCGGAGGGCCAGAGGCGCTACGTCGAAACGCTGTCTCCTTACGCGCGGCAGTTCCTCGACCAAATGGAGCGGCCGGAGGTGGATTCGATCGACGGTCTGAGCCCGGCGATTTCGATCGAACAGAAGACAACGTCGCGCAGTCCGCGCTCGACTGTTGGGACGATCACGGAGATTTACGATTATCTGCGCGTCCTTTATGCCTCAATCGGGGTGCCGCATTGTCCAAATTGTGGACACGAGATTTCGCGTCAAACGACGGATCAGATCCTGGAACAGGTGCTGGCTTTGGGTACCGCCGAGCGAGTGATGATCCTGGCGCCGATCGTGCGGGGCCGCAAGGGTGAGTATAAAAAAGAACTCGAGAAACTAGCGCGGCAGGGATTTTTGCGGGCGCGAATCGATGGCGTGCTGCGATCGCTGGACGAGGAGATCACGCTCGACAAGCGGAAAAATCATACCATCGAGGTGGTCGTCGATCGGCTGCTGATCAAGCCTGAGGTGGCCAAGCGGCTGGAGGCGTCGATCATCACCGCGACACGGCTGGCCGATGGGCTGGTGCTGGTCGCGGTGGTCAACGGCGCGGAGCGTTTGTACTCTCAGAAGCTGGCCTGCCCGGATTGCGGCACCAGTGTTCCTCAGCTTGAGCCGCGGTCCTTCTCCTTTAACAGCCCGTTTGGAGCGTGTGAAGCGTGCACGGGTCTCGGCAGTAAGTGGAGCTTCGATCCGCTGAAAGTAATCGCCGATCCTTCGCGGCCTCTGCTGGACGGAGGACTGGCGGTGAGCGGCAACTCGAGCTACATGACGCACGCGCTGACGGCGGCGGCGCTAAAGATTCGCGCATCGCTCATCAAACCATTCGATCAGTTGCCGCAAAAATCGCAGAACGTTCTGATCGAGACGGCGATCGGGGTGCTGGACAAGCTTTACCAGGATGAGAATGCGACCGACGCGTGGCGCGAGTGGTACATGCGTTATATGTCCGCGGTACCTTGTCCGGAATGCCATGGAAAAAGACTCAAGCCATCCAGCCTCGCCGTTCGAATACATGAGGTGGCGATTTCGGCAATCACGGAGATGTCCCTTTCCCGCGCGTTGGATGCAGTTAAGAACTGGAAGTTCACCGAGCGCGAGCGGCTGATTGGCGGGCGCGCCGTGGAGGAAATACGCAATCGCCTGGAGTTTCTGCTGGCTGTCGGTCTCGAATATTTGAGTCTGGAGCGCTCCTCGGCATCACTATCGGGCGGCGAAGCGCAGCGCATCCGGCTCGCGACGCAGATCGGTTCGAAGCTGCGCGGGGTGTTGTACGTTCTCGATGAACCCTCGATTGGGCTGCATCCACGCGATAACGACCGGCTGCTCAATTCGCTCGCGCGGCTTCGCGATTTAGGCAATACGGTATTAGTGGTCGAGCACGATGCGGACACCATTGAGCGCGCCGATTATGTGATCGACCTCGGCCCTGGCGCGGGACGGCTCGGGGGTCACCTGGTGGCGCAAGGTACGCCGCGGGATATCGCGATGAATCCGGATTCGCTCACCGGGCAGTACTTGACGGGCGCGCGGCAAATCGCCATGCCGAAGAGCCGCCGCGAAAGGGGCGAGAATCGCATCGTAATCAAGGGTGCGGCCGAACATAACCTGAAGAACATCGACGTCGAGTTTCCGCTCGGCTTATTTATCCTGGTGACGGGCGTTTCGGGGAGCGGAAAATCGTCACTGGTCAATGACATTCTCTATCCCGCCGCGGCGAAGGTCGTTTATGGATCGCGCGCGGAGCCGGGGGCCCATACTTCCATCACCGGTCTCGATCTGATCGATAAAGTGATTGAGATCGATCAATCGGCAATCGGCAGGACGCCACGATCCAACCCGGCAACCTATACGCAGGTATTCTCGCCCATCCGCGATTTGTTCGCGATGCTTCCCGAATCGCGGGAGCGTGGATATAAACCCGGACGCTTCAGTTTCAATGTCAAAGGCGGCCGTTGCGAGGCGTGCCAGGGAGACGGACTCAAGCGCATAGAGATGAATTTCCTGCCGGGTGTCTATGTCACATGCGATGTGTGCCGCGGACGCCGCTATAATCATGAGACTTTACAAGTAAAATACAAAGGCCATTCCATTGCGGACTTACTGGAATTGCCGGTGGAACAAGCCTTGGGGTTACTCGAAAATATTCCGACCATCAAGCCGAAACTGGCGACCCTGGTCGACGTCGGCCTTGGCTATCTGCATCTCGGGCAGTCTTCCACCACCCTTTCGGGCGGCGAAGCGCAGCGCATCAAACTGGCGAAGGAATTGAGCCGCCGTCAAACCGGCAAGACCCTCTACATTCTCGATGAGCCTACGACAGGCCTGCATTTTGAGGATGTCCGCCGCCTGCTCGAAGTCCTGACGAGCCTGGTGGAGTTGGGCAACACCGTCGTCGTGATCGAGCACAATCTGGATGTCATCAAAACCGCCGATTGGATCATCGATCTGGGCCCGGAAGGAGGCGAACGAGGCGGCCAATTGATCGCCAGCGGGACGCCGGAGGAAATCGTGCGCAATCAGAAGAGTTATACCGCGCAGGCATTGAAGAAATTCCTTCGCAGGGGACGTGCGGCATGAGTCGTTATTCGGAAAAGCCCCTGACATTTGACGGATTAAAGACAGTGCCCATCGACGCCCGCGGCGGTAAAGTGCGGATTGAGCACTTCGCGCGGCCGTACCAAAAGGGCGAGGGAATCGCGCAATGGCTGGAGTCGCTGCCAAAGATCATCGCCGGCGAATCTTTTCAAGGCGTCGTAAAGGCTTTACGCCGCGCGCGCGATGAGAAGCGGGCGATTCTGTGGGGCATAGGCGGTCACGTGGTGAAATGCGGTCTGGCCGGCGTGCTGCTCGACCTGATGCGACGACAGTGGGTGACCGGATTCGTCATGAACGGCGCGGCCTCGATTCACGATTTCGAAATCGCGATCGCCGGTCAAACCAGCGAGGACGTCGAAGCCGTTTTGCCCGACGGACGATTTGGCGCCGCGGAAGAAACGGGACGCGAGATGAACCTTGCGATCGTCGAAGGAGACCGCGAAGGCCTGGGAATGGGCGAAGCCTTGGGGAAACGGCTCGAATCGCTTGCCAATCCCGAATATGCTCCGTATAGCGTATTATGCGGAGCGTATAAAGCCTCAACCCCGGTAACGGTTCACGTCGCTGTCGGCACCGATACTCCTCACACGCATCCCGCAGCGGATGGCGCAGCGATCGGCGCGTCCACGCATCGCGATTTTCGTTTGCTCTGCTCGCTGGTGCGCGGCCTCGATCAGGGGGGCGTCTACTTGAACATCGGATCGGCGGTGGTATTGCCTGAAGTGTTTCTCAAAGCGGTATCGGTGGTACGAAACCTCGGAAATTCTCTCGCGAACTTCACCACCGTGAACTTCGATTTTCTCCAGCATTACCGGCCCATGGTGAACGTAGTGCAGCGGCCGCACGCGAAATCCGGCGGACGCGGGTTCGCAATCACGGGTCACCACGAGTTGATGATCCCCCTGCTGGCAGCGACCCTGATCGAATCCGAATAACCGCATGACACCCCAAGCCGAGCCTCGCGAATATCCTTTCTGGTCTTATGAGGATCTCGGTCTGCTCATTGGCTCGGTGATTCCGGTATTCCTGTTGGCGACCCTCACGGTCTATCTGGTTCCCCCAGCCAGCGGCGCCGTGCGATTGATGGTTTATCAGTTGTTGATCTACGCGTTGTTGCTGGGCGTGCTTTTCCTCCTGGTGGCCTGGCGGTACGCGCAGCCGTTTTGGCGATCGCTGCGATGGACGCCCTTTCGGCTCCCCTTCCTTTATGCCGCCGTGGGCCCCCTGCTCGCCATCGGAACCTCGACCCTGGGCGTAGTCCTGAAGGCGCCTCCACTGCCGTCGCCAATTGAAGACCTGATCTCCGACCGCCGCTCGCTGTTCATCATGATGCTGTTCTTGACCCTCGTCGGACCAGTGTTCGAGGAGCTCATGTTTCGAGGCTTCCTGTTTCCGCTGCTGGCCCGATCGCTAGGACCATGGCTGGGAATCCTGCTGACCGCCATGCCGTTCGCACTGGTACACGGCAGCCAATATCACTGGTCCTGGCAGCATCTGACCTTGGTTGGCCTCGCTGGTGTAGTTTTTGGCTTTGTTCGCCATAAAAGCGGCTCTACCGCCGCCGCGACGCTGGTCCACACCGGCTACAACGCGACGCTTTTCATCGGATTTCTGGTGCAGAAATCGTTGTGACCGTGACATCGGTCAAGGAATCCCGAATCACGCGGCTCGGGGGGCCTTGCATCCGGGAAACTTCCCAAGTATACTTCTCCGGGCCTTCTTCGCCCAGAACAACGGTCTGCTATTTCCGCCGGAGTAAGACGACTATGTCTTTGCGGTACCACCGGGCATCCCAGAAGAAAACGGGATCCCAATCCAGCCGCCACGCGTTCCGCGTGAAGTCAACGATCTCCCGGACGTCCTGGCCGATCCAGACGTGAAAGTGAATGCTGTAGTTGCGGCGCATAAGTTCGTCGACGGCCCCTTCGAATTCCGGAACCTCCTTGCGCAGGCCCCCGACGTTCGCGACCCAGTCTTCGTAGTGGTCACGAAGCCCGAACGGCTTGGGAGCGTCGTGTTCGTTTAGCAGATGAACAAGGGGCGTTCGGGCGCGGCACTTGTCGAAGCTGTAGCGCTTGTCCGGCACCCGCAGCAGCAGGACCCCTCCGGGCGCCAGGGCCCTGTGCCAGGACAATAACGCTGCCAGGGGGAAGGGCATATGTTCCAGCACGTGGCTTGCGACCACAAAGTCCAAGGTGGCCGGCGCAAACGGCAGTTCGGTGGCATCCGCCAACAGATCGGGCTGGATGATCTTGCCGTTTAGTTCCGGGTAATGCTCTTCCAGGCCGACGCCGCTCAGGCGGTCTATATACCAGGCCCGCGCGCGGCGAGGAAGCGAAAAGCGTCGCCATAGCGCCCCTATTTCGATCCCGCGTCCGTGGAAATACCACTGCAAACGGCGGTTCTCCATCCAGCGTAGAATCGCCAGTTTTCCCACGGCCACAAACCCTCCAACCAATCATCGCAAAACGCACAATCCGATTCTGTGCGCTGCCCAAAAGGGGAAGGTTTTCGCAATACTCAAATTTCTACTTGGCGCCGGAAATTCTGATCCGGTTCAACCACCTTAAGCAGATGTTTTCTGTAGGGCCTTGCACCCGGGAAACTTCCCAAGTATACTTCTCCGGGCCTTCTTCGCCCAGAACAAACCCTCCAGGGAAAGAAAAGGGATCTAAATGAAAGCAAACCTGCCGATACCTTGCTGCTCCGGTGCGATTCTGCTGGCGCTGAACCTCTCCACGCTCTGTAACGCTCAAGCTGCTCCCGGCACGCTGTCGCGTCTGACCATCACCCACGTCAAGCCCGATATGGTGAACGAATGGATCAATATTCAGAAAGAGTCGATTCCCGCGCTGAAAAAAGGCGGCGTAAAAACGCGAACGGTGTTCCAGACGGCCATCTTCGGGAACAGCTATGAATATGTCACGGTCACGCCGTTCGACAGCTACGCGGAATTCGACAACCCCAACCCGTTGGCCAGGGCACTGGAACCAGCCGAGGCGGCACGGCGCGGTGAGATGCTGAGGAAGTGTATCGTCAGCCAGAACAGTTTTTCCCAAACGCGTCTTACCGATATCAGCAACCTCGTTGACAACGATGCGCCGCCTCCTATCATTGTCTCGGCGCGGTTTCGCATTGCGCCTGGCAGAATGCAGGATTTTGAAAGCCTGGTGAAAAGCGATATCCTTCCGGTCTATAAGAAGGCAAAAATCAGGTTCACGGTCAACCGGAGGGGCCCCGGAACGAACACCGCCGATGTAACGATGGTGACCTATTACTCCAAGTTCGCCGATCTGGACGGGGGACCGGTGCTGGTGAAACAGCTCGGCCAGGCCGGCGCGGATAAGGTTAACGCCAAGTTCACGGGTATCCGAACCATGATCGAGGTAGTGGCGCGGAGGCGGGTTGCGGATTTGAGCTTCTAACCGCGAACTACCGATTTCACGCAAAGTCGCCGGGATGCGGATGAACGCGACTTTGCGTGCAAAAGGCAATACTTAAGTATTTGCTTGACAATCGCCGCGTTCAAACAGATACTTAAGTATGAACTTAACAATTCACAACACATTTGTTATCGAGCGCAGCTATCCCGCTACGCCAGAGCGCGTATTCGCCGCTTTCGCCGATCCCGCCAAGAAACGCCGTTGGTTTATCGAAGGCGACCATCACGAAGTCGAGGAATTCGAGATGGATTTTCGTGTCGGAGGCAGCGAACGGGCCCGGTATCGTTTCAAAGAGGGCACGCCGCTGCAGGGTCGCGAGCTGACGAACGATACCATTTATCAGGACATCGTGCCCAACTGCCGCGTTGTGTATACCTCTACCATGGCGCTGGGCGATAAACGCTTTTCGGTGTCGCTTTGCACGGTTGAGCTGTTGCAAACGAAAGCGGGGACCGACCTTGTCTTCACACATCAGGCTGGGTTCTTTGAGGGTGCCGATGGGCCTAAAATGCGTGAAGAAGGATGGCGCAAGCTATTGGAAAGCTTAGCAAAAGAGTTGGCGCGCACGGTGGTCCGAACTGCACGTGAATCGATTCTGTCGTCAGGGGCCGGTAAAAAGCCGCGAATCCATGCCTCGTCACAAAGCTGACATCGACCTTGTTTTCCACGCCCTCGGGGACCGCACGCGGCGGGCGATTGTCAAGAAGCTCAGCGAAGGGCCCATCTCGGTCTCGCGGTTGGCGGAGCCCCTCGCTATCACTCTGGCCGCGGTGGTGCAACACCTGCAAATATTGGAGGAAAGCGGGCTGATACGCAGCCAAAAGGTGGGGAGAGTACGGACTTGCAGCATCGAATCGGCAGGACTGTCGGTGGCGGAGCACTGGATTGGCGAATGCAAGTCGATCTGGGAAGGGCGATTCGACCGATTGGGTGATTTGCTCAATGAATCGGACTAAGGGCTTGACTGAAGTTTAACGATGCGGCACGGTTTGGGCTGATCGGGCTTTTCGTACTTCTTCGATTGATTGGTCACGTTGACTTGGACGAACTGGACTTGGGGGTTGCGCTCGCGCAGCAGGGCTTCGAAGGGGTATTCGAGTTGCAATTCGTTGATGTCGATGCCGATGAGCGAACAGCCGCTGCTGGCGGCGGCGTCGACCTCCTCCAGGTATTTCGCGTGGATGTTCCACATGTGAAGGTCGTTGAAATACTGGTCGTCGCGAGAGGTGCGGAGAATGCTGTTCGGACCTTTGAGAGGACGGACCCAGTTCTCCAGAAGATACGGCTTCGCGGTATCGAGCAGGAGGACGACTAGCGCCAGTTGCAGAATCGCGGGGCGGATGACGCTCACCGCGGGGCAGGCGAGCACGAATAACGGCAGAAGCAGGCGCGCCATGTAGGGCTGCCACTTCAAATAGGCGCAGAAAATAACGAATCCGGCGACCAGACCGCATAAATAAAGGAACAGGCGCGGCGCTCGCCAGGGCACGATCAGGAAACAGAGCGCGAGGATCGCCAGGTGCCAGCGATTCGGGGCATTCGTCTCATGATTGGCGTTGATCGGAGGCGCGTAGTGCGCCCCGGGCCAGGTGGTGGATGGATTGTCGACGTCCAGGCCAAGCTCGCGATGAAACGAGACAACGCGATCGAAAAAGCCTTGATTCCAACGGTTGCTGCGTGCGCCGAGCTGCTCGGTCGAATGACGCAGGATGTTCGAGACGGTGGCTCGCCAGCCGAATTTCTCGTTCTGCCAGCGGAATTTCCCGTCGCCTTGGGCAGAGTCGAAGCCGAGAGGTGAGCCGCTGAGGCCGAGATTGCGGGCGTATTGCGGAAGATTCAGCGCGAGCGCGCAGACCCCGATCAGGGCGATTGAGGTTAGATGATCGCGCCACCATTTCCACGTTGGGATCGTGATGGCAAGAATCAGGCCGGGGGCGAAGAGGTAAGCGGTCGCTTTGGTGCCGATCGCCAGGCCCAGCGCGAGTCCGGCAAGAATTGTATCGAAGCGCCTTCCTTCGGGGGCGCGCAAGAGAAAAAATGTCGCGCAGGCGAGCCACGCGCCAGCCAAGTAATCGTTTTTCGCGCCGGAGGCTTGCAGGATCCCGTTGGGAATTGTGGCGCAGAAGAGGGCGGCTAGCAGTTGGCGGCGGAGATCGGCTCCAAAGTGTCTGGCGATCGCGGCCACGGCGACGATCGAGGTGAGACACGCGAACCACTGCCCGAGATTGATGAAATGGTCGCCGCCGGAAAGGATGTAGGTTTGCAGCATCAAATACTCGGCGAAGGGCTGCAACATGATCTGGTTGAGATAAGGGGTCGGGAAGAAGTCGACGCTGCGCTGCTGGGCCCAGAACAGAACGCGGGGCAGATGATAGGCCATTGCGTCGGTGGAGTTAGGAGGGCTTTCGAGGGCGATGAAGAGGATGACGCCAAGGATCGCGACGATGAGGGCAATCAGGGTTGAATTGATAAGGCCGGGGCGAACGAAGGCCGGCTTTTTCAAGGTTAAGAGAAAGCAAACAGCGGCCAGAATCCAGGCGATCACGAGGGCCGGGCGGGTGAGCGCGTGCGCGGCGCCTAAGATCTCCGTGATGGCGACAGCAAAGGCTCCCAGGGCAACGGAGCATGTCAGATAAATCCGCATTTTTATCGTGCCGCTTGACTTTCGCTGCTGCACTATTCTAACGTAACGATTCGACTAGGCCGCAGCAGGGATCGTGCGGCTACGTCCTTTTATGGCGGATCAAGAGGGCTTGGAAGCACGGACGGTCGACCAGTTGTTGGATTCGACGCTCGACAGTGTCGATGTTGCCGAGGAGGCGGTTCTTAAAGAGGCCGGGGAAATGGGCTTCGAGGAGGACGACCTGCATAAGATCGGGATGTCGGTGCGGGAGTGCATGGTGAACGCGGTGGTCCACGGGAATCGTTACAATGCGCGCAAAAAGGTGCATCTAATGATTCAGAGGACATCGGACCGGTTGGCGGTGGTGATTCAGGACGAGGGCGACGGATTCGATATCGGCACATTGCCCGATCCGTTGGCAAACGAGAATTTATTGCGGCATTCAGGGCGAGGGCTGCTGCTGATCCAGGCGTTTATGGATGAGTTCCAGATCCGGCCCCGGGAGCCGAAGGGCACGGAAGTCAAGATGGTAAAGATCCTGGCGAAAGCTAGTTAATTGGGGAGGGTTCTGTGAGCGTGAAATTAACCACCCGGCAGGTGGGCGATGTTACGGTAGTGGACGCGGTCGGCCGCATCACATTGGGCGAGGGAGCGAGCACATTTCGCGATACGATTCGCGATTTGGCATCGAGCGGGCATAGGAAAATTCTGTTAAACCTGGGTGAAGTGAGTTATATAGACAGCTCGGGAATCGGCGAAATGGTTTCGGGATTCACGACGATAGCCAATCAGGGGGGCGTCGTGAAGCTGCTGAATCTGACCAAGCGGGTCAAGGATTTGCTTCAAATTACCAAGCTTTACACTGTTTTCGAAGTATTCGACGACGAGGCGGCCGCAGTGCGCAGTTTCGCGTGAGATTGAAGATTAACCCAAGGCGCCTCATGGAGGTAGCCATTTTGGGATCGACAATTGGTTGCATTTAGGTTACGGAACCCGGAGAATTACGGCGGCTCCGGCTCACTGTACTGGCAGAGCAAACCGCGCAAGGCTGGCGTTCTGAAGTAACGCTGTTAATCGAGCGCGGTGCCATGGATGGTCATGGTCCCGATTAGAGAGCCCAAAACATACTCGATTTTACTGGCCGACGATCTGACGCTTGTCAGAGAAGGCTTGGCGGCGCTGTGCGAGGCGCAGCCTCAATTTGGCGTCGTCGGACAGTGTTCAGAAGGGGTCGCCGCGTTGCGCATGATGGAGCTGAAGAGGCCCGACATCGCCGTTTTAGATCTCAATCTTCCGGACTTATTCACATTGGAAATTGTCCGGCGGGCGAAGGAGGCGAATCTTCCTACGAAGATCGTGGTGCTTTCGACGCGCAAAGATCGCAAAACCGTGGTAGAAGCGCTGCGCAGCGGGGTGAGTGCGTTCCTGCTGAAATCGGGACCGTCGGTTCAACTGCTGGAGGCTTTCGAGCAGATTCTGGATGGCGGAATTTACGTTTCGCCGCAACTGGAGCTGAACAAAATTTTCGGTCCTGGGCAGAAATCTTCTACCGACGATCCACTGGAGATGCTGAGTGCCCGGGAATACCAGGTTTTCACATTGTTAGTCGAAGGGATCCGGGCCAAGGAGATCGCGGCAAGGCTGGAGCTCAGTCCCAAAACGGTGGATACCTATCGCGCGAGCCTGATGCGGAAGCTCGACATCCACGATGTGGCCGGATTGGTGAAATTCGCAATCCACCGCGATCTGACGACTACAGGTCGATAAACGCTCTCGTGCTAAACTTATTTTGGAGTTTGCAGTGGATCGACACCTCAAAAAAGTAGCAAAGAGCGACGAATTCAAACAGCAGGTATGGCATGGTATCGATTTCCTAACCCAGCATCCGGCGGAGATTAAGAAGTACGGCGCAATCGCGTTGGCGGTGCTGGTCGTGGCCGGAGGCAGCTACTTCTATGTCCACCATCAGGCGGACGTGCGGGAACAAGCCCTGGTGCAGGCATTGACAGTGCACGATGCTACGGTCGGCGCAAACGTCCAAGCGACCAATCTCCATTTCGCCACCGAAGACGAGAAGAACAAGGCGATGGAGAAGGCGTTTCGCGAAGTGGCGACAAAGTATCACGGCACGCAAGAGGGCGCCATCGCCAGCATGAACCTCGGACAGGAACTGATCGACAAGGGCGATCTTGTCGGCGGTGAGAAAGAGTTTAAAGACATCGCGGACAATGCTCCGTCGGCGTATTCTTCCCAAGCCGCTTTGGCATTGGCACAGCTCTACGCTATTCAGGGGAAGACGGGGGATGCGGAAAAGCTCCTCAACAATCTGATCAAGAATCCAACGGTCACTGTTTCTAAAGAAGAAGCACAGCTCGCGCTGGCGAAGGTGAAAGCCAAAACAGATCCGGATGCGGCGCGCAAGATGTTGGAAGGGCTTCGCACGGAGAGGGCTGCCATCAGTAAAGCGGCGCTGGCCGCCTTGGGCGAACTTGCCGCTGTGAATCGATAGCCGAGGTGGCGGGGCGCCTCGCCCATCTTAAATTTTCAGTCGCGTCTACTCGCGGACGCCGGTATCCAGAGCTTTCCCACGCTTATCGCAACGATTTTCAGCGGGATCGCGACCGCGTAGTGCATGCCCGGGCGTTTCGGCGTCTTGAAAACAAGACCCAGGTTTTCACCCCGGGCGTGTCGGACCATTTCCGCAATCGCCTGACGCATACCATTGAGGTGTCGCAAATCGCGCGTACGGTTGCCAGTGTGCTGGGTCTGGACGAAGACTTGACGGAGGCTCTGGCACTCGCGCACGATATCGGCCACCCCCCGTTCGGTCACTCCGGTGAAGCTGAACTGGATCGCCTGATGAGGGGTTTTGGCGAGCGGTTCGAGCACAATATTCACGCCCTGCGAATCGTCGAAGGGTTTGAAAATCCGTACGCGCTTTTTCCCGGTTTGAACCTGACCTTTGAGGTGCGAGAAGGGATTGTGAAGCACTCCCGTGATTTTTCACCGGGTGAGATTCCCGCGCTCGACGAATATCTCCCCGGTTTGCGGCCGCCGCTCGAAGCGCAATTGATCGATCTGTGCGACGAAATCGCCTACAACGCGTCCGATCTTGACGACGGCTATTTCGCCGGGTTGATTCAGTTGGAAGACGCGCGCCGGATGGTCGGTAAAATCGGAGAGTTGGGCGAGGTCCTGTCGCAGCAGTATCCTGGCGCGCCGGAACGCGTCCAGGTGCATGAAATCGTGCGCGCGCTGATCAACTGGCTGGTGTCCGGGCTGATTGAGGGAACAATTGAAGCGGCAACAGGGCTTCGGGATGTCGAAGCCGTTCGCCGGAAAGGCACGCGGGTTGCGTGTTTTTCCCCGGAAACCGCCAACAGCAGCGGGGAACTAAAGGATTTCCTCCGTCGAATGGTTTATCAGTCCGACCGCCTGAGCGAGGATCGCAAGCAATCCGCCGGTCTGATCGCCAGCCTTTTTGAATTCTTCATCAACCATCCAAATCGCCTTCCTGTCAACTACTTAGAGGAATCCGTCGGGCAACCTCTGCATCGCGTTGTCTGCGATTACATCGCCGGGATGACGGACGGCTTCCTGGTCCGTACCTCCGAGCAGATGAAACTTCTGTAACGAAGGCGTCTTTCCGATATTCGGTATCAACTTCTTGGTGGTTCCGGCGTTTAATAGAGTGAGAGGCTGTGGGAAATGCGCAAGTCACTGGTTTTGGCACTGTCGATGCTCTGTGCAGCGGTGCCGGCTTGGACTACCAAAAAGAAGGCCGAGGTCGACGCCAAGCGCTTCCAGGAGAAGCTTAGCAAAGAACAGCAGGTCCTTCACGCGCTGGACCGGCTGACCTTCGGACCTCGCACCGGCGACGTCGAAGCCGTCAAGAAAATGGGTGCGAAGAAGTGGATTGAGCTCCAGCTCCATCCTGAAAAAATCGCCGAAAATCCCGCTCTCGAAGCCAAACTGGCGCCGCTTGAAACGCTGCGCATGACGGAGGGCGAAACCGAAGCAAATTATCCCACCCCGCAAATGATCCGCGCGGTTTCGCAAGGCCGCCAGCCCTTGCCGGACGATCCAGTTGCGCGCGCCGCGGTAGAGCGCCTTGCGCGCAGGTTCAAGGTAAAGAAGGACGAGAAGGATGCCGGTCCAATGGAGGCGGCGGTACCTCTCGACAAGTTGCTGACCCAGGCGCAGATCAAGACGCTGCGTACCGGCACTGCCGATCAGAAGCAAGAAGTACTCGCGGCGATCCCGCGGGAGCAAATCGACGACATCGTGATCGCGATGCCGCCCCCTATGCGTAACCAGTTGATGCCGATCGCGCCTGAGTCTCTGCGGCGTAAATTACTGCTCTCGAACAATCCGCTGCAAGTAGTTGCCTACGATCTTTCGGAAGGCAAGCTCTATCGCGCCATCCTCAGCAACCGCCAACTGCAGGAGCAACTGGTCGACTTCTGGTACAACCACTTCAACGTTTTCCTCGACAAAGGCAACGACCGGTTTATGGTTCCCAGCTATGAGCGCGAAGCAATTCGGCCTCATGTTCTGGGGCATTTCCGCGATCTTCTGGAATCGACCGCCACGGCGCCCGCCATGCTGTTCTATCTCGACAACTGGCAGAGCGTCGCTTCCGACACCGCGCGCCGCGGGCGAGGGGGGAAGCAGACCCGCGGCCTCAACGAGAATTATGGGCGCGAGTTGCTCGAACTCCACACGCTCGGCGTCGATGGCGGCTACACGCAAAAAGACGTGACGGAGGTCGCCCGCTGCTTCACCGGCTGGACCATCAAGAATCCCCAGGCGGGTTCGGCATTCACCTATAACGATCGCGTCCATGACAAGGGCGAAAAAATTGTCCTCGGCGTGACGATCCCCGCTGGAGGCGGCAAGGACGATGGCGAGAAGGTGCTCGACATTCTGGCCCGGCATCCTTCGACCGCGCGTTTCATCTCCAAAAAACTTGCCCAGCGATTCGTCGCCGACAATCCTCCGCAAGCGCTGCTCGACCGCATGGCCAAGACGTTCCTCGATACCAACGGCGATATCCGCGCCGTCATGAACACGATGCTCACGTCCAAGGAATTCCTGTCGCAGGGGGCCTATCAATCGAAGGTGAAGACGCCCTTTGAGATGATCGTCAGCTCCATTCGCGCCACCGGGGCGCAGGTCGACTACGCGTTTCCCCTGGAGGACCGTCTCAGGCGCCTCGGTCAGCCTCTCTACCTCAAACTGGAGCCCACCGGCTATTCAAACGCCAATGCCGAGTGGATCAATTCCGCGGCCCTGCTGGAGCGGATGAATTTCGCGCTCGATCTGACGCAGAACAAGGTGCAGGGAACCAAGGTCGACCAGGCGCGGTTCAATGAAGATCCCGCCCACACCGCGCGGCTGATGCTGTTCACCAACCCGAGCGCGCCCACGCGCGATGCGATCGACAAAGCGATCGCCGATCAGAAGACGAAAAATCCGAAGGCTCCTCCATCGCCGGCGCTAGTGGCTGGATTAGTAATCGGATCGCCGGATTTTCAAAGACGTTAGGAGTCGACTCTCATGTTCAATCGCCGCATTTTTCTTAAGAGCTCCGCGCTGGCCATGGTCGGCGTCGGCGCAACACCGGCGTGGCTTTCCCGAGCGCTCTATGCGCAGGACGCGCCCACTCCTCGAAAGAAAGTTCTGGTCGCGATCTTCCAGCGCGGCGCGGTCGACGGCCTGAACGTGGTCGTTCCACACGGCGAAAAGCGCTACTACGAAATGCGCCCGACCATCGCTATCCCGCGTCCCAATGGCACGCCCGATACCGCCATCGACCTGGACGGTATGTTCGGCCTGCACCCGGCATTGAATGCGCTGAAGCCGATTTATGATGCGGGACAACTGGCCATTATTGAAGCGGTCGGTTCGCCCGACCCGACGCGCTCGCACTTCGACGCGCAGGATTACATGGAATCGGGCACGCCCGGCCGCAAGGCGACCAACGACGGCTGGCTGAATCGTGCGCTGCCATCGCAATCGGGGAAGCTGTCGCCGGTGCGGGCGATCAGTATGGGAGCCGCTCTGCCTCGCGCCCTGCGCGGTCACAACGACGCCGTGGCGATCAATAATCTGGCCGAGTTTCAGGTCAAGGATGCCCCCAGTTCGATGGGCTTTGAGAGCATGTACGGCAACTCGGCGGACAAAATCCTGAACGGCACCGGCCGCGAGACGTTCGAAGCCGTGAAGCTGATGCAGTCGATTCAGAAGCAGCCCTACAATCCCTCGAACGGCGCGAAATATCCAGGCGGACGGCTGGGACAGTCTCTGATGCAGATCGCGCGTCTGATCAAGTCGGATGTGGGTCTGGAGGTAGCCTTCACCGACGTCGGCGGCTGGGATACTCACGTCAATGAAGTGGGCGCGAAGCCCGCGCAAGGGCAGCTCGCCAATCTGCTGGGCAACTTCGGCGACTCGCTGGCGGCGTTCTATAACGACCTGGGCGACCGCATCGCGGACGTCACCGTGGTCACGATGAGCGAGTTCGGCCGCACGGCGAAGGAGAACGGCAATCGCGGCACCGATCACGGCCACGCCAACGTGATGTTCGCCTTCGGCGGAGGCATCAAGGGCGGCAAGGTGTACGGCGACTGGCCCGGCCTGGATCCGGAACAGCTCTACGAGAATCGCGACCTGAACCTGACCACCGATTTCCGCGATGTGCTGGGTGAGCTGGTGACGCGGCAACTCGGCAACCGCAATATGGCCACCGTGTTTCCCGGCTACGATCAGCCGAAGTTCCGCGGATTGATGGTTGGCTAAAGAGCCGTGACCAAGGGAGCGGTTTCTTACTCCTCATCGCGGCCCAATAAGCATCCATAAGAGATAGAGCGCAGGAATCGCCAACCCCGCCGCTACCATCATTACGATCAGCCGCCTCGGCTTGTAAACAACGACCCGAGCGACCGTGCTACTGTCGAGCCTCCGTTTGTGCCCGTTCCGGGCATGAAACATCTCTGCCAGCAGCAGCCGGTCGGCGCACTCTTGGCAGTCGACGATATGTTCCTCGAACTCGCGCAACTCATCCGGCGAGAGCGCCTGATCGAGATAACGCTCCGCGATGGAGTTCTCGTCGATGTAAGCGTGATTCATGGCGCCAAACACCCCCATTCTCCCACCGCATCGTGCGATATGATAGACTTATAAAGACTAATCAGTACTAGGAGCATTTGAAGGCAATGGCGAAAGTGTGTGATCTCTGCGGGCGCGGCCCCCAGTTTGGAAACCGGATCAGCCACGCGAATAACGTGACAAAGCGTCGCTGGGACGTCAACTTGCAGAAGGTGCACGCGATGGTCGCGGGAGCGCCGAAGCGCATTAAAGTGTGCACGGACTGCATCAAGAGCGGCAAGGTTCAAAAGGCCGCTTAATTTTCCGCCTGCGGTTTTATGAGAGCTGCCGTTCTCGAAAGCCACACGGCCCGCTCATTATCAAAGACGTAGCCGTCAGATCAGGTTATCTCCTCCTGCGTGTTCGCGCCTGCGGAGTTTGCCGCACGGCGCCGCTGTGATCACCCTTGAACGTTAGGGCAGTATCTCGAAATCAGTCCACTGACTCGCGAGGCCGTTCTTACCACCCTTGCTATCCCTCGCAACCACCTGAAGGAAATATTCGCCCGGAACCATCTCCTTGCTCAGCTTTAGGACGCCGAAGACAACTGGCCCACTGCCAGGAACCTCGACCACCTTGGCGGGCGCTGAGTACACATCTTTGCCCTCACGCACAATGCGGATTTGCGTTGTCAGGTCGGCCAGAGCTTCCGCGCCATGCCCTTTCTGCAACGCCGAGAGATACTCCACTTCGGCGCCCGCGCGGAACTGCCGCCTGGCTGGCGCCATACCCGCAAATACCGACCCTCGGGCGGGGCCGCCGCTGTCCTGGAGAACGACGCCGGTCAGCACGAACCGCGCCTTCTTCAAGTCCGGCACTTCCACAAACTGTGTCGCCGACCCCACCTTCTCCGTCGCGGCATCTCGCACCGCCACCCGAATCTGGTAGCCTCCGTGCTTCGGAGCAGGAATATCGATCATGTAGGCGACGCCTTCGCGGAGCGGGTCGTCCGGTTTCCCGGACTGATGCAGTTCGATATCTCTCGCTACCGTCTGAAGGACGGTCTCGCCGTCGCCTGTCGCCACTGCCAGCACCTGGAGTTGCGCAGTGGCGGAATCCTGGGGAGCGGGTCGCCACGTAAGGTCCTTTCCGTCAATGTACAGCAAGTTGCGAACGATGGGCCCCTTAGCAGTTTTCGCATACAGCGCTGTCAGCCGCAGATGTATGTCCGACGATTTGAACGGCGACAACATCGCGGCCCGCATCTGATCCCCCAGCGTTTTCGGCCTCTGAAGTCTTGTCTCCTCGTCTGTTTCCCCGAAGTACCCCGACCTGGATCGAACGTGCAATCCGGCGCGCTTTACTCTAACCGTTATCCCGTGGAATTTCCGCGCTCGATTCTTCACCTCAAACGTTCCTTCGGGCGGATAAAATCCCAGCAAGTAGTATCCCCTCTGATCCTCCAGCACCCGGTCCAGCCCCCAGTTCAGATCGTTGCCGTTCTCGTAGGCCAGGCCACCGGTCCGGAGCGCGAGGTAGGAAAGGCCTTGTTGGTTAACATTCTGGGTCCATTCTCGTCCACCGATCGAGCCCACGTTGTCGAGATTATTCAGCTTAGCCTGCACCTGGCTTGGATCCAACTGACTGAGACCTACTCTGTCGGCGCCGTCGGTCTGGCCGGTCTGCAATCCCGTAGCTTGCATCGTATAAATGACGGTGCCCGAGCGGTTCGCGCGGTCGATCAGGCGACGCATGGCTTCCGCCACTGCCGCCTGGTCGTCGAGGGTCGCTCCCGACCCCGCGGAGGTGTGCATTTTAGGGCCGACTCCTGGCGTGAACAGTTGGAACCCGTCGGTGAACAAGACGATCGATTTGCGGCCAGGCATTTCCCGGAGGGCTCCAACGGTGTAATTAATGGCTCCCAGAGTTCCCACCGTGGACATTGTTTTGCGCAGGACATCGTATTGGGGGTCGATCGATCCGGTGTTGGCAGGGGTGGCTCCGCCGAGTTGCCCCGCCAAGTCGGAGACCTTTCCGAGCTTCTCGAAGACGTCGATCCCCGCACGTCCGTTGGGGTTCCAGCGCAAGCCATCGACAACCGATAGCAGGATTCTTTTGTCGGAGGTGAACTGCTGCAGCGCTCCCGACCCTGCGCCCGTCTGTAAGACGGCGACCAAGTCGCCGGGCTGCATCTGCTTTTCGACAAACTTCCGGAGCGAAAACCGGACAAACGCCATGCTCTCGAAGGACAGCCCGAGGTCGTCCACCATCAGCACGATCGTGCGCCGCACCTCCTCTGGCCGGAGCTGCGCCGATGGCGGGGGCGGAAGAGCAGAAACAGCCTTCCGATCGGGCTTCGCCGGCGTTGCGCTATCTTCCGGAATCACGCGGACGTACGAAAAGTGCGTCAACTTCTCCGGTTTTCCGTCTACCGAGACCTCGAACTCGTCCGGTGTAAGATCGCCAATGTTTTTTCCTTTCCCATCGGTTACCACCGCATCCACTTGGACGAGAGTTGACGTAACGCTGAACACCGCCCTCTCGGATTCCGAATTCGGCGGACCCTTGGGCTGCTGACCTGAAGCGATCAACCCGCCGGCCATGACCCAGTACAATTTCTTCATGCGATTAACCCGCGGAGGAAGCCTCAAATGGATATGCCCCGAATAACTATTTACCAGATCGATTTTCGCAGGTTCGCATACGTCCCGCACCGTAGCCGCACGTGCTGAGGTTTACTGGCTAGGAACCTCAATCTCCCTGGCTACACGGCGGTGGTACCGGCTCTCCGAATTCCCTCAGAACTGCGAGGTGCCCGCGCACAGCCTCTTGAATATTCCGCTCCGTCTCTTCCAGCGTCTTGCCCGTCGTAATGCAGCCGGGCAGATCCGGAACGTAAGCCGCCCAATTGTGCTCGGCTTGCTCGAAAATGACCGCCTAGCGTTGACTCATTATCTGATCTCCAATCTTGCAGCCTTTAAGATCGACGTTAGCGTACTTACGGGAACATCGCTCCGGGATGCCCTGGGATGGTTACGACGTTCGGTTTCAATGCTTGTACTGGCGATGGCTTCCCGTTGTGCGCAGATGCCGCCAACCATCGGACTCAACGAGGCGTATCAACTCTCGAACCTTCACTGGCCCTCAATCGTTATCGCTGCCCCCCGTGACCTTCAGCACCGCTAAAAACGCCTCCTGCGGGATCTCCACCCGCCCGACGCGCTTCATTCTTCGCTTACCTTCCTTCTGCTTTTCGAGCAGTTTTCGTTTACGCGAAATGTCGCCGCCGTAGCACTTGGCGAGCACGTTCTTCCGCAAAGCAGCGATGGTTTCCCGGGCGATAATCTTACTGCCGATGGCCGCCTGCAGCGCCACCTCGAACTGCTGGCGCGGAATCAACTTTCTAAGCCGCTCAATCAAAATCTTGCCGCGCTCGTAAGCGAAGTCCTTGTGGACGATCATCGACAAGGCATCAACCGGTTCACCGGCCACCAGAACATCAAGCTTCACCATAGGCGACGAGCGATGCCCGGCCAGATGATAATCGAGCGACGCGTACCCACGCGATGCCGACTTCAGGCGGTCGTAGAAATCGAGCACGATTTCGTTGAGAGGCATTTCATACAACAGCATGACGCGCCCGGAACCGATGTATTCGAACTTTTTCTGCGATCCTCGCTTCTCCTCGAGCAGCTTCAGGATCTCGCCAATATATTCCTCATGCGTAATGACCGTGGCGTCGATGATCGGCTCTTCAATGGTCTTAATATCGGACGGATCTGGAAATTTCGATGGATTATTCACTTGAATCACGGCGCCATCCGTAAGAGTGACCTCGTACGTGACGCCCGGCGCGGTCGTGATCAGGTCGATCTGAAACTCACGCTCCAACCGCTCCTGAATAATTTCCAGATGCAGCAAGCCAAGGAATCCGCAACGGAAACCAAATCCCAGCGCAACCGAATTTTCAGGCTCAAAGTTAAACGCGCTGTCGTTGAGCCGCAATTTTTCGAGCGCGTCGCGCAGCAGCCCATGTTCATGCGCCTCGATGGTATAAAGCCCTGCGAAAACCATCGGCTTCAGAGGCTCGAATCCTGGCAACGGCTCCGGAGCGGGATTAGCGACATCCACAATCGTGTCGCCGATCTGCGCATCGGACACAGTCTTGATATTCGCGAACAGGAACCCAACCTCGCCCGCCGAAAGCTCGTCGCAAGGAATCGGTTTCGGAGATTGATACCCCACACCTTCGACTTCATGCGTGCTGTTGTTGGACCAGAGCCGGATCTTCTGCCCCTTGCGCATGGTCCCTTCCATCACCCGCGCGAGAATTATGACGCCGCGATACGGGTCGAACCAGGAATCGAAAATCAGCGCTTTCAACGGCGCGTCAGGCGAGCCCGCGGGCGCGGGAACCAGCTCCACCACCGCTTCGAGAATCTCCTCAATACCGATGCCGTTCTTCGCGCTGGCAAGAATCGCACCGCTGGCATCGAGCCCGATCAAAGACTCTATCTGCTCACGAATGCGCTCCGGCTCGGCCGAAGGCAGATCGATCTTATTAATCACTGGAATGATTTCAAGATTGTGATGTAGCGCCAGATACGTGTTGGCAAGCGTCTGCGCCTCCACACCTTGCGATGCATCGACCACCAGCAGCGCGCCCTCGCACGCTTGCAGACTGCGCGACACTTCGTAAGTGAAATCGACGTGGCCGGGCGTGTCGATCAGGTTGAGCTGATACTCGACGCCGCTCTTCGCAATGTAGGTCAGGCGGACAGCGTGGGCTTTGATCGTGATACCGCGCTCGCGTTCCAAGTCCATTGTGTCGAGCACCTGCGCCATCATTTCGCGCTGCGCCAGTGCATGCGTGGCTTCCAGCAGACGGTCGGCCAGCGTCGACTTGCCGTGATCGATGTGCGCGATAATACTGAAATTTCGGATGAACTCGGGGAGCATGCGGTATGATGAACCTGGAAACCCCTAATTATCCCACGATGTCCGCGGATTCTCTCAATTGGAACGATCTTGATGCAACGGGCCTGCGGTTCGCGATTGTCGTTGCACGCTTCAACTCTATGATTACGGAGAAGCTTCTCGACGGCGCTCGTGACGCACTCGGGAAGGCGCAAGTCGATGTGTTTCGTGTGCCGGGTGCTTTTGAATTGCCGTTAGCAGCCAAAATGCTGGCACAAACGCATCGTTATCACGGCATAATCGCCCTTGGCGCCGTGATTCGGGGCGATACGCCGCATTTTGATTTTGTTGCGGGAGAGGCGGCGCGCGGGCTGCAAAATGTTGCGCTTGAAACCGGTATCCCCGTGTCATTCGGGGTGTTAACCACCGATACTCTGGCGCAAGCGGAAGCCCGGACGGATAAAGGCCGCGATGCGGCGATGACGGCGCTCGAAATGGCTCGCTTTGCGATCAGCGTGGCGAATTAATGCCCGCGCGCCATCGTTCCCGCGCTCGCGCACTGCAAGTATTGTTTCTGTGGGACTTACGCAAGCAAGATATCGGCGAGGCGATTGCATCCTTTTACGATACGCTCGGGTCGGAGGAGGAGGACCCCAAGCCGACCGATCCCGATGAATTCATGGAGACGCTGGTGCGCGGGGCCGTCGAAAATTCAGCCTCCATCGACAAGGTAATCTCCGATAAATCAGCGAATTGGCGTATTGAGCGGATGCCTGCCGTGGATCGAAATATACTGCGACTGGCGGTCTATGAAATGACGGATTTGAAGACGCCCGCGGCGGTTGCGATTGACGAGGCGCTCGACTTGGCGCGCCAGTTTTCGGGCGACGAATCGGTGGCATTTATCAACGGCGTGCTGGATGCCGTCAGCCGCGAAAAATGAACCTCGGCACATGAACTTACGTGTCGTGCTGGTTTCACCTCGAAACCCTTTAAATATTGGTGCGGCAGCCCGCGCAATGAGCAATTTCGGGGTTTTTGAGCTAAGACTCATAAATGCGTATAAAGTAGCCTTTTTGGAGGCTAAAAGCGCTGTTAATGCGTCTAGAATACTCATAAATGCGCGCGAATTTGACACGGTTGCGGATGCTGTGGCGGACTGCGGGCTGGTCGTCGGCACTACTTCCATCGGCAATCGGGCGCTCGAACACCCGCTTCGTCGTCTCGAAACAGGCGGAAAGCTCATCGCGAAAAAGATGGCGTCGGCGCCGGTGGCGCTGTTGTTTGGATCGGAAAAGTTCGGGCTCTCGAACGAGGACATGAGCTACTGCCATTGGCTGATGCGCATTCCCACGCGTGAAGAACACGGCTCGATGAATCTCGGCCAGGCGGTTGCGGTGTGTCTGTACGAAATTATTCGGAATCCGGCGGCTGTTCGCGCGAAGGTCGAAGCCAAACGCGCGGCGAGTGCCGAAGAGATGGAGCGGGTGACGGCGCTGCTTGAAGAAGTGCTGGAACAATCGGGGTATGTGCATGCCCGCGTCGAAGGCTCGACACAGATGAAGATCCGGCGGCTGGTGCGGCGCATGGAGTTGAATGCGCACGATGCGGAAGTTTGGCTGGGGATGCTGCGGCAGATCAAGTGGAAGTTGTTAAACTGAGGTTCAGATGACGAAAGTGACTCTCCATTACGATCTGAGCCGGGCGTTGACGGAGCCCGAATTGGGGAGCGTGGCGGATTTGCCAAGCACGTACGGTATTGCGCGCGTGCAGGTTGCTCCGGGCCTCGATAAGCTGATCGTGGATTACGATGCGTCGCGGATGATGAAAACGGATGTCGAGTCGGTGTTGCATCGGCACGGGCTACCGATTGTAGGAGGCCTTAATTGACCTTAAATCGTCGATTAAGTGCCTCGGTGGAGCCTTATTTGACGTTAAATTTTCATCAGCCCCGGCACTCCCCCGAGCGTGGGAGCCAATCGCACTGCTCGCAGGATGGATTCGGCGACGGCTTCGGAGGCGGCTACTCCAAGGGCGTCGATTGCGGCTTTTCCGATGCCGATTGACAACGCGATGACCAAGTCGCCGTCGGAGGTTGTGTTTACCGGGTTGATCGTTCTTGCCATCCCCAATTGGGCCACGTGTGCGAGGCGGTTGGCCTCGACCTTGGTCAATGCGGCGTTGGTGGCGACGACTACTAGTGTTGTGTTTTGACGGACCAGGGTTTGGCCGGAGCCGCTCTTCATGATTTTTGCGCTGTTTGCGAATTCTCCGTTGGGTGTGCGGGCACCGGCGATGATCTTAGCTGTCGCGGGGTCGATCACGTCGCCCATTGCGTTCACAACGGCTAGAGCGGAGACCATCACACTCGAGTCGAGCGTTACGGTGAACGTGCCGATGCCGCTCTTCATCGCGCCTTTCATCCCTAGAATTTTGCCGACTGTTGCGCCCGTGCCTGCTCCGATCGCGCCTTCGACTACCGTTTTATCTGTTGCGGCCGCGGCTGCGGCCTCGCCCATCTCCCGTGTCGGATGCGCGCTCGCTTTGGCGAAAGCGAGATCGTAGAGAATCGCGGACACTACCAGGGGTACGGGAATGTCAGTAACCCCGATGCCTTTATGCGCTAGAAAACGGCGCACTCCGGCCGCGGCTTCGAGGCCGAAGGCGCTGCCGCCGGCGAACACCACGGCGTGAATTCTTTCGGTGACGTGCTGCGGGCTTAGCAGGTCCCACTCGGCGGTGCCGGTTGCGAAGCCGCGAATTTCGCCGCCCGCGACTGCGCCGCGCTCGCACAGGATTACGGTGCACCCCGTCAATCCGTCATAATCGGATGCATGGCCGACAAGAATTCCGGGAATGTCTGTCAGCCCTTTCATCGGATGACCTCATGTTAGCATCGACAATATCGGGGGACCTGGATTGCTTGATTTCATTAAACCGTGGATAGAGACGTTCCAGGAATTTCTCTACCTGGCGGCGCGGGCGTTCCGCAATATCTTCCGCACCCCGCACTATGCCGACGACATCTTCATCCAGATGGATGTGATTGGTGTCGGCTCCCTGCCAATCGTTATTCTGATCGGGTTTTTCAGCGGCATCATCATGGGACTGCAACTGGGGCGCGCGTTGACTACGTATGGCGCGCAAGGGCAGATCGGGCAGCTGGTCGCTATTGCGCTGGTGCGTGAATTTGGGCCGGTGCTTACGGCGCTGCTGGTGGCAGGGCGCAATGCCAGCGGCATCGCGAGCGAACTGGGGTCCATGAAGGTGACCGAGCAGATCGATGCGATGCGCGCGCTGGGTACCGATCCGATTCAAAAACTGGTGACGCCCCGGCTGATTGCGCTGATGGTGGTGTTGCCTCTGTTGACCATCATTGCGGATTTTATCGGATTGATCGGCGGATCTCTCATCGCGATCGGCCTGTTGAACATCACGTGGTCGATGTACTGGAGTTCGGCGTGGCGGGCGCTGATCTATCAGGATCTGGGACAGGGGCTGATCAAGCCGTTTCTATTCGCGATCGTCATTTCCCTGGTGGGCTGTCTCTACGGGATGCGGACCACGGGCGGAACACAAGGCGTGGGACGCGCGACGACGCAGGCGGTGGTGGTTGCGTCGATCTGGATTTTCGTCATTACATCGTTCATCGATCCGTTGTTTTTCACATAAGAAGTCATGGCCGACCCCGCCACATCTGAAGTTCTTCGCTTCGATGACGTCAGTCTTCACTTCGACAAGACGCCGGCGTTGGACCATGTCTCATTCGCGATGAACGCGGGTGAAACGCGCGTGGTGTTCGGCGCGGCGGGCAGCGGCAAGACGATGATGTTGAAGACGGCGGTGGGATTGGAGAAGCCCGATTCCGGGCGCGTGATTCTTTTTGGCGAGGACGTGACGAATTTCAAAGAATCAGCACTGTTCGGGATTCGGAGCAAGGTTGGCATTTTGTTCCAAGAGGGCGGGCTCTTCGATTCGATGACGATCGCCGATAATGTCGCGTATCCATTACTGAATCAGCAGGCGCGCAGGAACGGCGACGGTCCCCTGACGGAGGCGGAGGTAGATGCGAAAGTGCTTCAAACTTTGAATTTCGTCGAACTGGGCGGCACGCTTCAAAAATATCCGAGCGAGGTTTCGGGAGGCATGCGCCGCCGGGTGGGGATCGCGCGCGCAGTGGTGACGGAGCCGCCGCTGGTGTTGTACGATTCGCCCACGGCCGGATTGGATCCGATCACGGCGAATCTGATCATCCATTTGCTCATTAAAGAGCGCGATTCGCGCAATACGGCCGCGGTCCTGGTGACGCATCGCTACCAGGACGGGCATTTGATGGCGAATTTTCGCTACAATCCTGACAGTGGTCGGATCGAGCCGGCACGCAAGCTTGAGGGGCGCGTGAAAACCAAATTTTTCGTGATGAATGAAGGGCGCTTGGTGTTCGATGGGTCGGAGACGGAATTGAGAGCGTCCCAGGATTCCTACGTTCGCAAGTTCGTGAAATAAACTATGCCGGTGAGTAGCAGAGCAAAATGGTCGCAGTTGCGGGTTGGGATCATGGCCGCCGCGGCCTTGGCCATCCTGGGCTTCCTGGTCTTCCTGCTGGCCGGCACGAACAGCCTGTTCAAAAGCACGTCCAGCGTCTACACGTACTTCGACGATTCGGCGAACATCGCGGTGTCGGCGCCCGTGACGTTGAATGGCATCACAGTCGGCAAGGTGACCCACGTGGGCTTGTCGGGATCCAGCCAGCCGGGAAAAGTCATCAAAGTCACTTTGGAGATCGAAGACACTTACCTGAAATCGATTCCAATCGATTCGCATGCGGAGATCACGGCGGGGAATTTGCTCGGCACGAAATATATCAATATCAAAAAGGGTCGTAGTCCGCAGATCATCGCCAAGGGCGCCGACGTGCCGAGCCTGGATGTGCCGACGATCGACGATTTTGTGAAGCAGGGCAACACCACGTTGACCGCATTACAGTCCATCGTCACAAAGGCAGGCGTGATTGTCGATCAGGTACAAGCCGGTAAAGGCACCATCGGCATGCTGCTGGTGGATGACACGATCGCGAGAAAGATGACGAGTATTGTGGTGGAAGCGGAGAAGCTGGTGGTGTCTTTGAGAACCGCCGTCGAGTCGGACCAGAATTCGGTGGGCAAGCTGTTGCACGACAAAGGGGCGATGTATGACGATATTCGGGGGTCTCTCGCCAGGATTAACGGCTTAATGGACGATATTGAGAAGGGCGACGGCACCATCGGAAAGTTCGTCAAAGATCCGGCGGTCTACAATGAAGCACTCAAGACCATTGCCGATCTCCGCAAGATTCTGGCTGATATCGACGCGGGTAAAGGCGATGTGGGCAAGCTGCTGAAGAGCGACGAGCTGCATGAGGAGATCAAGGCCACCATGGGACGCGTCGACGCGATGCTCGACAAGATCAACAAAGGCGAGGGCACGGTGGGACAACTGCTGAATAACCCGGCACTCTATGAAAACCTCGACGCAACCACTCGGGAAGTTCGCTTGCTGCTGAAGGATTTCCGGGCGAATCCCAAGAAATTCCTGACCATATATTTGAAGCTGTTCTAGTGCGGAAGTTGGTGGTCAACGCGGATGATTTCGGTTTCACGCGGGACGTGAACCAGGGGATCGTTGAGGCGCACCGGAATGGCATCCTCACCGCGACCACGATCATGAGCGATGGCGCCGCGTTTGACGACGCAGTGCGGCTGGCGCGGGAGAATCCAACGCTCGATATCGGGGTGCATCTGGTGCTGGTCGGGCAGCCTCCCTACCCGATGACAGTGGCGCAGTTGATGAGCGCGTTGATGCTGCGGCGGATTCGCATCTACGACGAACTGTCGGCGCAAGTGCGGCGGGTGTTGGACGCGGGATTGAAGCCGTCGCATCTGGACACGCATAAACATACGCATCTGCTGCCTCCGGTGTTGGATGCGGTCGCGAGGATCTCGGAGGAGTTCAAAATTCCATGGGTGCGAAGGCCATTCGATTTTCCCCTACAGCCAGGGGGAGTCTCGTGGAAGAAACGCGTGGTAAGTCAGGCCTTCGGAGTCGTGCGTGGTCGATTTGAGAGAGTATTGGCGCGGCACGGCTGCCAGTCGACGGATCATTTCGCGGGGTTTCAAATTACGGGAAAATTCGGTGCGTCGGATGTTGCGGAGCTGATTCGGTCGCTGCCACAAGGCTCAACCGAATTCATGTGCCACCCGGGGGTTTGCACGGAGGAGCTGCGCGCGGCTCGCACGAGATTGAAAGAATCGCGCGAACAGGAATTGCGGGCGCTTACGGCTTCCCAGGTGCGAGACGCCTTGCGCGAGTCCGGCGTGGAGCTGGCGAGCTTTAATTCGCTAGAACCGGTTGCATGACCTGTAAACCGGCCATGGAATTCTCAATCAGTGTATCGATGAGAAGGCTGCGGTCCAGCCAGGGGAATCGCGGATGGGCGATCAGCAACGATGTGAGGCCGTGAATATTCGCCCACAGCACTTGCGCGGAGGCGTCGACGTTGGCCACATGGATGAGACCGAGTTCGGCGCAACGCGCGACCTCTGTCCGCAAATGGATATACGCTTTCTTGCCCATTTCGCGGGAACGCTCGCATTGCAGACGCTCCTCAAAGTCCTCGGTCATCATCAGCGCGACTTTGTAATGGTTAGGATATTTCAGGCCGAACTCAATATAGGCGCGCAAGCCCTTCTTGAGCCGGTCGATAGGATCGGTGACGGCTTGGTCGATCGCGTTCTGCTTGCGGACCAGACGGGCGAAGGTCTCCTCGCAAATGCAATCGAGCAAGTCGGCTTTGTCCTTGAAATAGAGATAGATGGTAGTGGGCGAATACTCAATCTTCTCGGCGATCTTCCGCATGGAAACGTTCTCGAAGCCCTCGCGGACAAACATGTCGCGCGCGGCGTCGAGAATTTCCTGGCGGAGTTCTTTCTTTTCACGCGCCCGGCGTTCTTGAACTCCCATAGACTTAACACCGTTAAGTGTATGAGAGGCTTCGCCGAATGTCAAGGGCAATAACTACCATGACGCAAGGGCAATGATATAGTTGACGTACCAGACCTTCGCGGGCTACTATTGTCCACGCTTTTTGGCGGAGATAGCCCGTTTACGGCCCGGCGCGGCGGGATTGTTTTTTCTCGGGGATTGCTCCTCGGATATTCTGAGCCGTTCGTCAAGGTCCGCCTTCGGAATCGCTATGACGCGCTTCATAACGCCCTTGAAGTGCTGGAACTCCGGCGTCGAATCGAACGGGGCTGATGATCCCATGCCCCATTCTACGCCTCTTGGAGCGTGCCTAGCTATTCCAAATTGAGCGGCAGTGGTCCTTGACGCCATTGGGCGTGCGTTTGGACTTCAGAAGACCTTGTCTAAGCCTCTCCATCAGAGCATATGTGCAGCAAAATTGCTGTTTACAGACGAACTGGTTGGTCCCCGAAGCGAGTAATTGTTCGACCCGGTCCAGCGATATGAACCGTGCATCTTCGTAGTGAATCACGGACTTTTTGGTAAGGAAGGAATGGTCTCCGGGCATAAGGATAACCGTATCGTCGCAATCAACCTTCCACGACGTTACATTTACGCAGACCGCCGTTCCATCCTCGCGTGGGGGTGTAAGGACGATCCAAAGATGCTCAGTTTGGTTTGCCTGTTTGGGAAGAAGAAAAGTATCCCCGGCTTTGAGCATCCAATTCGCCCGCTAGCGGGCCAGGAGTACTCTATAGTCGGTCCCGAGGTTTTCCAACTCTTCTTCAATAGCCGCGATTTCTTCTGGAGATTTGTTTGCCGCCTCAAGGATGTCTCGATGGGGCAGCGGGACACGACCAGACTCTGGTTCCTTCCATTCTGGCAAAGTCCTGTGAAGCAGTTCCACCAACTCGAACGGCTTTGAAAGATACGGCGCATACTCGGTAAAAACCGATTGGATGAGTTCCTCTTCCGCCTCAGAGAGTGCATCCGTATCAGTCGCAGATCGGAGCGTGACAAAATAATCAGATGGGGCAGAGATATATGCAGACCAGTAGCTGTGCTCGAATGGGCGGTGTTCCTCCGTGAGGAGATCGCGAACTTCACTGAGAACTGGGCCGTGCTTCATCGAATAGTACTCATCAAAGGTAACTGGTCGATGCCATTTGATGAATGACGTCCGATCAAGCATGTACAGCAACTTGATCAGGACCATGTAGTTGAGGCGTCCGCCAGCAAGTTGTAGGAACCTGCCCGCAGCTTGCGTTGTTTTCACTTCATTGAACGGTAACCGCATATTTTAACCTATCCAATCGAGTAGGTCAGAAGCAGAAACATTCTCACGCAGATCTGTTCAGACGCATTCATCTTACCATATAAAAATATGGTAAAACAATGATTGCACCATATTTTTGTATGGTAACTTGGGAAGCCAAATGGCCGGAGTAAAACTCACCATCGCCGAAAAGATCGCCCTGACTCGAAAGCGATTGCGAGAGACCCAAGATAAGTTCGGAGACAGATTCAAAGTGAAGAAACTGACGGTGCATCAATGGGAGGGTGGCGCCTATGAGCCTGCCCCTGAGCATCTTCCACTGATGCACAAACTATTTCTGGAAGTTCTGAAGGACGACGAATCTGAATTTGAGACCAGCACGCAGCAACTTTTCTTGCCGTTTGGCGCGCCTGTCAAAATCGACTTCCGCATATCCCCACATAGCGCCGACCGCGTGCGGTTCGATGTAGAAGTAAGGCGGAAGATAAGCTAGGCTTCGGCTTTTCGCTTTCCGCGTCCCTGTCTTTTCAGGAACGCGTCGCGAGGAGCGGAAGATCCAACCGATCCACATCCAGCCGGGACGGCCGATGCAGAATGGTCATATCGAGAACTTCAACGGTCGGCTGCGCGAGGAATGTTTAAATGCGAACTGGTTTCAAAATCTGGCCGACGCCAGTCGAAAGATCGAGCATGGCGAGATGAGTACAAATCGGTTATGACTGGCTGAGAAAATCGAGGCAGGTCAAATGCTAGCCTAGTCTCCATGAGGATTTTCGTAACCGCCGCCCTGCTCGCCACGTTCGCTCTTGGTCAAACCAAGGTCGCCTCCGTTGAAGGCATCACCGAATATAAACTCGACAACGGACTTAACGTCCTCCTGTTCCCCGACAATTCCAAGCCCACCGTCACCGTCAACATTACTTATATGGTTGGATCGCGGCACGAGGGTTATGGAGAATCGGGCATGGCTCACCTTTTGGAGCACATGCTTTTCAAAGGGACTGAAAAGCGCAAGGAAATCATACCGGAGCTGCGCGCTCACGGCGGCCAGTTCAACGGCTCAACCTGGTACGACCGAACCAATTACTTCGAAACCATGCCCGCCACTGAGGAAAATCTCCGCTACGGACTCGAGCTCGAGGCAGACCGCATGCTTCACTCCCGCGTTTCGCGCGAGGATCTGGATAGCGAAATGACGGTCGTGCGCAATGAATTCGAGATCGGCGAGAACAATCCCGCCTCCGTCCTTCAGGAGCGCGTCATGTCCACAGCCTATCTCTGGCATGGCTACGGCCGCAGCACCATCGGCGCCCGCAGCGACATCGAGCATGTGCCGATCCCGCGCTTACAGGCTTTTTATCACATGTACTATCAGCCCGATAACGCAACGCTGGTCGTGGCTGGGAAATTCGATGACGCAAAAACCCTTGCTTGGATTAAGGAAATTTTCGGCGCGATTCCGAAGCCCACCCGTCAGATCATCCCGACATACACGGAAGAGCCCACCCAGGATGGCGAACGCGAAGTGATTCTTCGCCGCACCGGCGACATTCAGGCAGTCGACATGGTTTATCACACGCCGGCCGGTTCGCATCCCGACGCAGCGCCGCTCGAAGTGCTCGCCGCGATTCTCGGCGAAACGCCCTCCGGCCGCCTCTATAAAGCACTGGTCGAGACCAAGAAAGCGGTCGCTACCGCGGGCGACAGTTTCGATATGCACGATCCCGGCCTGATCGAGTTCAGCGCCCGCCTCCGCAAGGAAGGTTCGCTGGAAGATGTTGAAAAAACCATGCTCGGTGTCATCGACGGCGTCGTGAAGGAGCCTCCTTCCAAGGACGAAGTCGAACGCGCCAAAGCCCGCCTTCTGAAGGATATCGATCTCGCATTCAACAACTCCGAGCGTATTGCCATCAACTTGAGCGAATGGCAATCCATGGGCGACTGGCGTCTTCAGTTCCTGTTCCGCGATGGTATTAAGAAGGTGACGCCGGAGGATGTCGCGCGCGTCGCGAAGCTGTACCTTAAACCGTCGAACCGGACCACTGGGCGGTTTATTCCCACGGCCGCCCCCGATCGCTCCGAAATTCCCGCGACCCCCAATGTCGCGGCCGAGGTCAAGGATTATAAGGGTAACGCCGCCGTTGAAGCAGGCGAAGCCTTCGATCCCTCACCGGCCAACATCGATGCGCGGACCATTCGCGTCTCGCTGCCCAATGGAATGAAGCTGGCGCTGTTGCCGAAGAAAACACGCGGCGGCACGGTCAGCGCAACACTTGTTCTCCATTTCGGCGACGTCAACAGCGTTACGGGGAAGACGATCGCGGCGCAGTCGGCCGGGACTCTCCTGATGCGCGGCACCGCGAAGCATACCCGGCAGCAGATTCAGGACGAGCTCGATAAATTGAAGGCCCAAATGACCGCCGCCGGTGGACCCACGCGTGCCAACGTCAGCATCAACACCATCCGCGCCAGCTTCCCGGACACGTTGAGATTGGCGGCCGAAGTCCTCCGCGAACCGGTCTTCCCGGAGACCGAATTTGAGCAGGCCCGCCAGTCGAGCATCGCCAACATTGAGAGCAGCCGCACGGAGCCGCAGCCACGGGCTATCAACGCAATGAGCCGGCACATCTCGCCCTATCCCAAAGGCGACCCGCGTTCCGTCGCGACCTTCGATGAAGACATCGAGAATTACAAAAAGCTCACACTCGCCGACGTGAAGAAATTCTACGCTGACTTCTATGGCGCCTCGAACGCGGAGCTCGCCATCGTCGGCGATTTCGATGCCACGGAAGCCCAGAAAATCGCAGCCGAGCTGTTCGGTTCCTGGAAAAGCCCGGCGCCGTTCACCCGCGTAACACGCGATTGGACCAAGCTCGAAGCCGTCAACCGCTCCATCGAAACACCGGATAAAGCCAACGCTATTTTCCTGGGCATCGCCACCCTGCCCGTCAGCGACGACGATCCCGATTACCCGGCGATTTTGACCGCCAACACGATGATCGGCAGCGGCCCTGAATCCCGCCTCTTCCAGCGCATCCGCGGCAAAGACGGCTTGAGCTACGGCGTCGGCAGCCAGTTCAGCGCGGGCGTGGCGGAGAAATTCGCCCAGATTCTTACTTATGCGTTTTGCAACCCGCAGAATATTCTGAAAGTGGAAGCCGCCTTTAAAGACGAGATGGCCAAAGCTTTGGCCAGCGGATTCACCGCCGACGAACTCGCGGCTGCCAAGAAAACATACTTCCAGGACCAGCAGGTGGCGCGCTCACAGGACCGCGTTCTCGCCGGTGCGCTGGCTTCGAACGCGCAATACGGCCGCACCATGGCGCGTGAAGCGACCATCGACGCCAAGATCGCGGCCCTCACGCCCGCCGACGTTTCCGCCGCCCTCAAAAAGCGCCTCGACCCTTCGGCCATCTCTATCTTCAAAGCCGGAGACCTCAAGAAAGCGGGCATCACCCAGTAACGAGCCGCGACCAGCGGGAGCGGTTTCCGCTAAGCTTTATATTTGCCCGCAGCCTTCAAACTCAGTAAAGAGGCCCTAGCGTCCCTCGGATCGATGGAAGGCAGCTTCTACCTTCCCGCCGTCGAGCGGCGCCCAACCGAGCCTCGCGTTAAGCTCGCGCCAAAACCTCTCTGGCCGGGATGGTTGCTATCGATCGCCGTCGCGGCCCTTGCCTACGCCATCCACTATCTGCCGTTTGCTCCCTTTCGCGTTGGCGATCGGCGTCCGATCAGCGCGGCGATCCTGGCCATCTTCATCGGGGGTCTCGCCGCCAACTTCCTGCCCCTCGGCATCCGGATTCTACATGGCGCTAAAGATACGGTGCGCCGCTCCATTCCGCTAACCATTGTCCTGACCGGCGCCAGTCTCAGCTTCGCCAACGCCTCCGCCGTCGGGTGGCGAGCCTTTGCCATCATCGTCTTGACGATGACCGCGGCCATGGCCTCGGCCTGGATTTTCGGCCGCATGATGAAGCTCAGCCCCGGCGCAAGCGTATTGATCGGCGCGGGCACCGCGATTTGCGGCAACAGCGCCATCATCGCCGTGGCTCCTCTCATCGACGCCGAGGATCGAGACGTGATGCTATCTGTTGGCGCGATTAATGTTCTGGGCCTGGGGCTGATGTTCGTCAGCCCCTTCGCGGGCGGCTTGCTCGGCATGAACGATCAAGCCTACGGAGTCTGGGCGGGCACGACAATTCACGCCGTTCCGCAGGCCGTGGCAGCCGGATTCGCCTACAGCGCCAAAGCCGGTGGCCTGGCGACCCTTGTGAAGTTGGTGCGGGTCGCTTTGCTCGCTCCCATGCTCCTGATTTTGGCGTTTTCCTACGCAAGCGCGAGGAGAGATCGCGTTAAAGTGCACTATTCGCGCCTGATTCCGCCATTTCTGTGGGGCTTTTTGGCCTTATTTGCCCTTAATTCACTTGGCTTTTTACCAATCCTGCAATTCCAGAACGGAGCCTCCGTCGGATCGGCCAGTGTTCTCGCCGAAGCCGGAAATCTGCTCCTCACCCTTTCCATGGCCGCCCTCGGCCTGGAGGTCAACGTTCGTGTCCTGGCCAAGGCGGGTGGAGCAGCCATGGCCGCCGGAGCCCTTACCTGCGTCGCCACATGCGCGGCGAGCTATCTCCTTATTCGCGCATTGCTTTAGCGCTTTCATTCCACGGTTCCACCAGCCCCGCAATGGGATAACGTGGGCATGCTGACCTACTCACAAACGACTGGCGAGATGCGCACTGCCTTGGGCGGATTGCTCGGAACCGGATATGCGGGACACGGCGAGGGCGTGAATAATCCCGCCCTGCAATCGGTTCCCAATACAGGTCCCCTGCCGCGGGGAATTTATGCCATCAATCCTCCGGTAAATACCGCTAAGCACGGTCCTTATGTGATGTGGCTCACTCCGAACCCGGCGAACGAAATGTTCGGACGCTCCGGCTTTGGGATCCACGCGGACGAGGTCGCGAACCCTGGTAAGCGCCTCGCGTCAACCGGATGCATCGTAATGAGCAACGTGGCTCGAGAGGCGATATGGCAAACCGCCGACCATCAGCTTCGAGTGATCGCCTGACTCTTCCACGTCGCCCATCCCACACACACGCCGACCAATGCGGAAGATACGGCAGGTGGGGCGGCGATATAGACGCAACTCAAGACCAAGCCGACCACCTGCACGGCGCACAACGCCCAGCCGATCGGCGGCATCGGATGCGTCGCAAGCTGCCATGCCACGAATGCCGAAAACAACCCGGAGGCGGTGATAATGAGTCCGAAGGCTCGATAGAAACCACCGTAGGTGAGGTCCGAACCATTCACCTGGAAATGTACATTCGCCATCGCGTCCCGAACCGCCAGTCCCTCCGGGGTCGGCGGCTTGAAGGTCAAAAAACCGACCGTATGTGCGGCGGCGATCCGGTACAATACAGGCGCCCTCACGATTCCGCCCGCGACCGATAGAGCTCCATAAGCGTGCCCCAACCACCCGGGGAATCGACCATTGCACGCATGCTATCCCATCCCTCGCCATGGCGGTCGAAATGGCGATGCTCCAGATCCACCCGCGTGGAACCGTCCGATTGAGGAGTAAAGATCACTTCAACCTCGCTCGCCTTCGTCCGGTCCGGCTCATACCGCCATTGCGGGTTGATCTTCCACGCCATAACGAACCGGCGCGGAGGCTCCCAGACCAGAATCTCGCCCCAAGGGCAATCGGTGCCGTCGGCTTGCTCGCTGTAACACCGCCCGCCGGGAAACCCTTCGAGAATGGCCTTCTTCATCGGCGATTTTCCGATGTGGTGCTCTCGCGGCCACCAGGTGTCGAACTCTTCGGTAAACACGTGAAAGGCGCGTTCCGCGTTCGCTTTGACCGTGATGCTCTTCTGAACAGATGGGATTGCTGTTGTCATAGTTCCTCAACTTTGTTTTTGAATGAATCGAGCGCGATGCCCCAGAACTGATCGAAGTATTCGCGCAACGAGTTAAATCCTTCCCGGTGAAGCTGGTACACGCGCCGGGTGCCGCGAGGCCGGTCGATAACCAGGTTCGCCTGCTTAAGGAGCCGCAAGTGCTGCGAGATCGCCGGCCGGCTGACCGGAAAGTCCCGGGCAAGCTCGCCCACGGGCAGCGGACCATCTAGCAAACGAGCCAGGATGGCACGACGAGTCGCGTCGCCAAGCGCATCGAGCTGGACTTCTTGGTAAGAATTCACTTACGGTAAGCATATACTTACTTATGGCTCCTGTCAAGTGGAGTCTTGCGTGCATCGAAACCAAAAAATCGGAGGCGGAAACCAGGTATGACGAAGCAAAGTCGGGAAGAAAGACCGCCGCCTTATAGCGGGCTCCCGTGTGAGACGGCTAAGCGTCTCCTGGATGAATTCGGAGAAGCCGTGCAGAGAGTTTTGGTGCTACATGAGCAGCAATTCATTGCGATCATGGGAGGCGAGTCCAACGCCGGACGCTTCGACCTATTGATTCATGAAGCGATGGAACAGAAACAAAATGCCAAATACGCCTACCTCAATCATCTGGACGCGCACCGGTGCTCGCCCATCGGTGACTGAAAGAATTACCGCCGGTGTGCTGAAGATTCCGCAGCGTGCGGCTGGTCTTCGTTGCGCGGAGTTCGAATCCTCTTCAGGCAGCCGCTCAAGCACCCATCCAGCGCGGAATGGAATAATACTTGCTAAGCAAAAAGTGGAGGTCGAGCAGTCCTCACATGTGCAAGGATGAGTGCGGAATACCACCCGGAGCACGCCAGTCGGCGTTGTATTGCGAGGCGGCAAGGCGTCTTCTGGATGATTTTGGGAAAGCCGTACAAGCGGTAGGAGCCCTTCACGAACGGCAGTTCCTTTCCATCGTGGAGGACGACTCCGATGCGGGCCGATTCGATCTGATGATTCACCAGGCCCTTGAGAATAAGCAAAACGCGAAATACGCTTATCTCAGTCATCTGGATGCGCACGATTGCTCGTCGATAAACAAATGACCACTCTTACGCTAAGTGAACGGGAACGAATTACTGACAGCGTGCTAAAGATCCAGTCGGTGCGTACGTCGCTGGATCTCGTGGATGAGGACAAAATCCCATCAAAAGCGGATATCGATTCCTGCCTGGAGAACGCGGATCTCAATCTCCGCACAGCTCTGGGTTACGCGCCGTCGACGTCCCCGGCGAAAAAAGATCCGCTTGCTTAGATCGCACTTGTGGGGTGTGGGACGACATCGCGAACGATGTAGGTATCGCCCACGATGTTGAAGTAAAAACGCCAACCGCGATTCACGCGCGCTCGCCAACGATTTTTGGATTCGTCACACTTCTTGGCGTGCAATGATGGATGGCGAAAGTCCTTTTCGAGGAATTTGACGTGCTTCAAAAAAGCCTTGCGCACGCCGGGCAGGCGCATCCTGGAGAGCTCTTAGCGCCCTCGGAAGGTAATCGATCTTCATCGAGAGCGCTTAGGTTTCTTGACCGCGGCTCGCTTCTTCAGTTCACTTTTCATATGAGCGATCATCTCGCTGGCGGTATTGAAGGGGCCTGCCCTGCGACCTTTTTTCAAATCCTCCTCGGACTCATCCAGGCGGGCATCGATGACGCGGCGTTGCGCCGGCGTGTACTCGTCATCGGCGTTGCGAAACTTGGAACGGTCGAACGACCAACTTAGGCGTGAGCACGATTTTGCCGCCGTGTACGGTCGCCTCCATCAGATCGCCGTCGGCGATACTTTTCCCCTCGGGGGACACCCAAAACCGGCCATAGGTGGACACCTGAAAACCGGCCAACGAGATAGCTGAGCCAGGACCTTGACCCTGATGGGAGGGAGACCTTCCGTCACGTGAGCAATGTCTTGAGCGAAGAAAAGAAACAGCAAGTGATCGCGCTGGGACGGCTAGGATAATCGTTGCGGCGCATTGAGAGGGCGGCGCATATTCGCCGCGAAACCGCAGGAGCATATCTTCGGACTGCGGGAATCGCGGTGCGGGCGCCGGGTGGCTGGGGACGGGGGCCGGCAAAACCGGCCATCGAGGTGTCCACCGACCCGGAGGCCGGAAACCAGCCCGTGGAGGCGGACCCGCGGCCGGGGCGAAGTCCGTCGGCCAGCGCCTGCGAACCCTACCGGGAGATCATCGAAGGCGCGCTTTCAAAAGGACGCAACGCCATGGCCATCTGGCAGGACCTGGTGGACGGCCAGGGTTTCTCCGGACGCTATGCCAGCGTCAAGCGGTTCGTAAACAAGCTCCGTGGATCGCCGACGCCGGAGGCTCGCGTGGTG
>Ga0182024_10002847_pt1 | contig 42178 bp, 31 predicted proteins | sample P32metaG_FD_120480 | JGI IMG/M metagenome (GOLD analysis project Ga0182024, IMG submission 120480) | Permafrost microbial communities from Stordalen Mire, Sweden - P3-2 metaG (Illumina Assembly) | ecosystem: Environmental > Terrestrial > Soil > Wetlands > Permafrost | place: Sweden: Stordalen... | reverse complement strand
GGGGCCCCGGCTTTCACAGCTTGCGGAAAAACAGCCCCACTCCAATCCGCTAGGTTCATCCCACAGCCCACTTCCGTTCCCTTGGGGAATCTCGAATGAACTCTCTGCTTGAAGGGGCCCGCCCGCGCGGATGCGAAAAACAACCCGCTGCAGGCGGCCAGGTTCACCCCACAGCAAGAAGCATAAGCTCGCACCGCGTCCTGGCGATACAACTGGATTCCGGACTTCAACTCCTAAGTACTGTCTTCAATCCCAAAACGGCACGCTACCCGTGGCCACGGCTTCGCTCTGGCAAACTGGCGGCAAGAGTCAGGGCACGATCAGTCGAACCCTCCGCCTCCCGCCCAAAATTTCCCCAAAACCCTCCAAACCCCCAAATGTGGAAAATTTGTCAAGAGGGACCCCGAAAATCCAAAGTAATGACCTAACATTCCACGCCACTTACACCCTTATACCCTCAATGATATTTGGCCGATTTATTCTCTCGGTATGATATTCTGAACTTATAGAGTAAGAAAAGAAAAGGCCGCCCCACGAGGCGGCTTTTCTGTTTCGGAGAGGAGAGAGCCATGCCACGAACCCAGCCAACCCGGCCGCGCCCTCCTGTCTCCTGTCTCCTGACTCCTGTCTCCTTCACCAATTCGGCCGCATCTGTAACGAACGCGGCCGTGTCTGTAGCAAACGCGGCCGCATCTGTAACAAACTCGGCCGTGTCTCAAGTAATAGGTGCGCGGGCAGTTAGCCTGTCGTCGAGCTCGACAACAAAACGAACATCAATGAAATCAATCACCGAATCAGAGGGGGAGGGGGGAGGGGGGGGCCGCTTCTCCCCGGTACTTTTGGGTCGCTCCGTGCGGCGAGAGGCAATCGGCCCCGCAGCAAAAAGAGCGGGCTTCCCCACAAGGGAAGCCCGTTTTGTTTTGGAGGTGAATAGGCCCGAAAAACTTTTAGTCGATAAAGTACCCAATGTCCGTCAGAACCGTCTCACTCAGCTCCACACCCAGCAGGCGCGCGTTGGGGGCCCGGAGCTTCGCTTCAAAACTTTCCAGCACGTAACCCGGCAGATCGGTCTGTTGCCGCAGCAGTCGCAGCAGCGCCGCGCTGTCCATGGGGCACTCGTAGTCTCCGGGCAGCCCGCAGGACGGGCGGATAGTCAGGGTCAGGGGGATCGCTCCTGCCCTGGAAGCGGAGGAACTGGACGGCCGGGTGCTCAGGTTGACTCGCATGGGTGAATCCTGAGGCCTTTCGGCAAAACTCTCAATGACACCGATGGGGAATCCGGCCCTACCAAATGGGGAGGTCAAATTGCACCATCTTCCAGTGTCCGTGTCAGGCACCTTCGGCCGGGGCCGGATGCCACCCCGAAATTCCCCGGAACCTTTCCCCGATCCCCTCCGTATCACCTCCCATGAAGACGAAGACCGCCCTGGCAGCGGCCGCGCTGGCCCTGCTCACCTCCTGTACCGTCCTGGCGCAGGATGCCGATCACTCCTGGTCGAAGACCTATCCGGTCACCGGCAAGCCCACGCTCGACTTCGAAACCTCCGACGCCAGTGTCGACTTTCGTCCCTGCGACTGCCACGAGATCCGCATCCACGTCGAATTGGTCGGGCAAAAACTGAGCGACTATCGCCTGGAGGAAGGCCAGAGCGGCGACGAGGTTCACTTTCTCTTCAAAGAACTGCCGCACATCGGCGTCCACATCACATGGCATCGGGAGCAGACCCGCGTGACCGTCGAAACGCCGGCCCAGCTCACCCTGCAGGCCAAAACCTCCGACGGTAACGTCACCGTGACCGGGTTGCAGGGCCAGTTAGGCCTCACAACCGGCGACGGCAACGTCACTCTCGACCACCTCTCCGGCGATCTGCACATCAAGTCCGGCGACGGCCACGTCACGATCACCGATGCCTCGGGCGCGCTCGAAGCCCGCACCAGCGACGGCAGTCTCAACGTCGACGGCCTCTTCCACGCGCTCGCCCTGCACACCAGTGACGGCACGCTCGACCTCCGGCTGCGTCCGGGAACGAAGCTCACCGAAGCCTCGACCATCCAGACATCCGACGGCTCCGTCGCCATTCACCTGCCCTCGAACTTCGCCGCCGACCTCAACGTTCACTCGAGTGACGGTCATGTGGACTGCGCTCTTCCGCTCACCCTCGATCACTACCAGTCCAGCGGAGGCGAGGGTCACGAACTGCACGGCAAGCTGAACGGCGGAGGCGCCGCGCTTTCCATCCGCACCAGCGACGGCAACGTGAAGATCGACCAGCTCTAAGACGGAAGCATCTCCGCTTGTTGTATCGTTCTCCTTGTTCCCCCAACATTCCCCGAGGAGAAGCCCGTACTCATGCGTCTTCCCATCCCTGCATTCGTAACCGCCGCGATCCTGATTCTCTTCACCCTCCCCACCTTCGCCGCCAACCCCGGGAACATCCCCAGCACCAACGACCCACGGCTCGCCGGCGCATACACCTTCGAGCGCGGCGGATGGACCTATGTTCACCTCGAAGGTACGCCGGGGGAGATCGGCTTCCAGCACGGCTACCTCCTCGGCCCCGAGATCGCCGATGCTCTGCACGTCTATAAGGTGGAGGACATCCACACCACCAAACGGGACTGGCAGTTCTTCCGTGAAGCTTCGCAGAAAATGTTCTGGCCGCACATCGACCAGGAATACCAGGCCGAACTCAAAGGCATTGCCGAAGGAGCCCAGGCTCGGGGCGTCAAGGTCGACGTCTGGGACATCGTGGCCCTCAACGGCACCATGGAGCTCAGCGAGTATTACGTTCCCTGGCTCGACAAGCAGACCCACGCTCTCAACGCACCGAGCATCCACGCTCCCGGCAACTGCTCGGCCTTCATTGCTACGGGCAGTTACACCAAAGACGGCAAGATCGTCATTGCTCACAACAACTGGTCGTCGTACGCCGAAGGCTCCCGCTGGACCATCATGTTCGACGTCAAGCCCACCCACGGCCACCGCATTCTGCAGGATGGCGTCCCCGGCATGATCACTTCGAACGACGACTTCGGCCTCAACGGCGCCGGCATCATGATCACCGAAACCACCATCAGCCGCTTTGAAGGATGGAACCCCGACGGCATTCCCGAATTCGTCCGCTCCCGGAAAGCCCTGCAGTACGCCGACTCCATCGACGACTACGCTGCCACCATGATCGAGGGCGACAACGGCGGCTATGCTAACGACTGGCTGATCGGCGATCGCAAGACCGGCGAGATTGCTTACCTCGAGCTCGGACTGAAGCACACTCCGATGTGGCGGACGAAAGATGGGTATTACGTCAGCTCCAACTTCCCTCGGGACGCTTCCCTTATTAAGGATGAGACGGACGGCTGGAACGCCGCCGACCTCTCCGCTTCGGCGAATGCTCGTCATGCGCGCTGGGAAGAGGAGATGAAAGCCAGCAAGGGGCAAATCGACGTCGATCTGGCCGAGAAGTTTCTGGGCGACCACGAGGACGTCTTCACCCACCAGGCCGACCACGCCGACCAGCGCACCCTCTGCGGCCACGTCGACACGGCGAAGGAAGGCGTGCCCCAGTGGGACATGGGTCCATACAATCCCTTTGGCGCGGTGCAGGGCAAAGTCACTTCGAGCGACCTTGCCGAGAAGATGACCATGATTGCTCACGCCGGCCATCCCTGTGGCGAAGATTTTCTCGCGAAGCCCTTTCTCGCCGTTCACCCTGAATACTCCTGGCAGGCGCCGATTCTGCGCGACATGAAAGCCGGTCCGTGGACGGAGTTTGCTGCGGGGGAGAAGAGATAGAAGCAGGGTACAGGGTGCAGGTTACAGGGTACAGGTGGGCGGCGCGCGAAGGGGAGGCGGGAATTTCGGACTCAGCCGAAGCCCGTTCGACTCGGTCGCCTGGGGCGAACTCGCTCAGGGCAAGCTCCATGGCGCTCGCATAGTAGCGGGTCGAGCGTTCTTCGAGGGACAAAAGAGGAAGCGGCTCGGAGCCGGTCGAGCGGGGGTTTTGAGTACTTTTGTTTTGGAAATGGGGGGTACCCCCCTGGGGGACAAGTTTTTTGTCGTTTGGAATCAAATAGGTGGGCTGTTTTACTAACTCGACAACATTGGGACGGGGCACCGGGCACCGAGCTCCTGAGCAGGAGACAGGAGACAGGAGGCAGGAGCCGGGGGCGCAGGGATCAGAGATCAGGGAGCAGTGGCCGGTGCACTGTGAACAGGGATTGGCGCAGGGCACGGAGTCGGCGGCGGCGGTTAGTTCGGCTAGTTCACAACTTTGGGAAGAGGAGACGGGGCTGTATTCGTTGCTCGCGGATTCGGCGCTGCTGGGTTTGTCGACGGGAGAGGTGACGCCGGGATCCGGGGCTGGAGAAACCGCGCTGGGTTCCTGGGTTGGCTCGTCCATTGCCGGCTCTGGAGGGAGATGGCCGGCGGCACGTTTGCAGTCGTCGCACTTGTGGGTGGCGGCTGGGCCGGAACACCAGCGGTTGTGCATGACGCATTGGTCCCACTCGGCGCGAGCTTTGGCTCTGGCTGACTCCGGCTCGGCTTCGGCGGCGGGAGAGTCGGGGAGGGGGTATTCCTCGAGGGGACCCATGAGGTTCTCCTGCGGGTCCATGTAGATCTCCATGGCGGCGAGGGGTTCGGCGGGGAGTTTTTCGCCGAGCCGGGGGCGGTAGGCGACAGGGCGCGGGAGAGTGGAGGCGGCGACCTGGCAGCAGTAGACGGCTTTGCTGGCGAGAACGCCGTTGAGATGGTCGTTGAGGATGGCGTGGAGAATTTTAGTGAGCATGAGCTGGATAGAGGCGCTGTCCTCGAGGAGGGGAACCTTGACGGAGCCGTGGCCGAAGGCGAGGTTGCGGTTGCGGTGGGCGTAGCAGAAATTGCGCCCGTTGAGGGAGGCCTGGCGGCACTGGACGCCTTTGGTGGTGAGGTGGCGGCAGTAGTAGGCGACGTTGCGGTCGGTTTCGCCGGGGGTGGATGGGATGGTGCTGGCGGTTGTATCTGACATTGGTGTCCTCTCAAAAGGCAGCCTGCAGCCGGCAGCCTGTAGCCTGTAGCGGGTGGCTGGCAGCCGGTTGCAGAGTTTGGGCGGGAAAAAGAGAGGGGCTTGCCGCGTCCCGGCAAGCCCCTCAAACCCTCGCTAAAAGGAAAAGCTCCGCCGGGTTGGGCGGAGCCTTTTTTCTTTTTCTACCCTATATATTCAGAATACCAAGTTCAGACCAAAAACCGGCCAAATATCTTTGAGGTTATTGTGGTGGAAGTGGTGTGGAATGATGGACAACACTTCGGTACCGTAAGCAAAAAGCTTGACAAATTTTCCACATTTGACGGTTTTGCCGCCGAGCTATGCTTTTGCGCTCGCGAGGCGCTTCTGCGGCGCAGCCTTGCTCTTCGCTTGGGTGGAAGAGAGCGCGGCGACTCGGGTGGATCCTTTTGACATCGACCTTATGGCGGGTTTACGCGCCGATACCCTCGTGTCCTTTGCGCGCCTGGCGGCGCGAGCGCTGGCTTTCAGCAGTTGTTCGTAGGCATCCTCATTGTTGGCGTTGATTTCGATGATCTCCTTGCCGGCAATCCTTCCAGCGGTGTTGATCGGTTCGGAGTGCAGGAAGATGCCCGACTGGAACGCTGAGGTTGCTGAGAGGCGGGCCCACCAATCGTCGACCAGGGACTCGGCCTGGGTGGGGGACTTTGCGTAGAACGCTTCGAGGCAGGCTCGGACGGCGGCCTTGTAGGCGGTTTTCTCTCTCAATTGGGTTCTGTGCATATGGCGCTTCATATCACGATCAATTCTGCACCTAAGGATGGCGCTTCGCGCCAACTTCTTTCTTGTTTCTTGTGCCGTCGCATCAACAGCGGCGCGATTGAGCCCGGAGTAACGGCCTGCGGCGGCAAGGAGGCACGATTGCGGTCTCGCTCCTATGATCGAACTGCAAAGGCGAGGGGTTCGGTCGCGGGAGCGTGCCCAAGATTGGCGCGCGCGCGACCGAACCCAGGGAGGGCGCTTCGCGCCGATTTTTTTCGGCACGACTGAAGTCGTGCCCTGACACAAAGCAGAGTAGTGGCTGGGACAGAGTCGTGGTATCCCACATCTGCCAAAACCGGGCAGATGTGGGGCACCCGGCAATCAGGAACCCTTTGGTGTCGTCGCGAGGGTAATATTCGCTCATGGCTGATTTGGCTTCCCTGAACTTTCGAACAGTTACTGACAGTGTCTTCTGCGCTGCAGTAGAGGATTTCATCGGCAGTTCTCTTCCACAGGTGGATCGGCAGAGCGAAGGGTACGGTGTTGACTTCAAGGAGGAGTGGGGAGATAGGGCGCTACGGGTGGTGGCTGGATTTGCGAATACATTTGGGGGAACCATCATTGTTGGCGTTTCCGAGAAGGGTGGGCGCGCGGACCAGGTCGTCGGTGTGCCATCGGCGGGCGAGATCAAAACGAGAATTGCGAGCTCTATATCCTCGAACATTAGTCCGGTTCCTGATTTCGAGCTTGCCGAGTGCGTGTTGCCCTCCGACCCATCGAGGCGCTTGGCGGTAATACGGGTTCGTTCCGGAAGTGTTATCCACTTTCTTCTGAAGAAGGGTGAGCAGCCCGTCTACATTCGTAATGAGGATCAGGCGATTCCGGCTCCGGCTGCGGAATTGAGAGCTTTAATTGACAGAGAGCGGAACTATCGGATGGGGGCGACGCCGGGGGCGGAGCCGTTCTCCGGCTTGCCGGCGGGCTTCAAAATCACACGTCCAAATCCGAACTTCTTGACGATCAATCCGCCGCGCGCGCAGCGGCTCGAGGCACAGTCATTCATGCGGATTGTCGTGCAGCCGTCCCATCAGTTGGTCATTGATATGGATTATCAGCAGGAGGAGCGGTTCAAGAGTTTCGTAGCGGCGCGCTTCAAGGAACAATTGCTTCCGTTGGAGCACGGTCTGGCATCGCAGGAGGAGTCCAGGAGTGCCGAGTATTATCTGCGCGATGTTCTCCGTGGAAGCCCGGATATTCACGCACTCTGGCTGTTGACCGGGTCTGGGAGAGTTGGTTTCGCGACGACGCTGGGAATCGTGGTTGGCTCGCGTCCAGCTTGGAGCGTGCCTGATGCTGCGGCAAATATCGTTTCTACGCTTGGCGTTGCGAACGACGTGCTGGCGGCCTCCGGCTACTTTGGTCCTGTGAGGATGGATGTGGAGGTAGTGCCCGCGGGGGCAGTCATCATGCGGGAAGGGCAAGGATTCCCTGCGCTAATTAGGAAGGATGTCTATAAGGCTGCGTGGCCAGCGGTTATTCCCAATTATGTTGAGGTACCGTCGCATCGCAGCGGAATCGCGAGTATCGTCTTCAATTTCAGTGCACGCTCCGGGGATTCGCGGTCAGAGGTGGCTGAGGTCCTCAACCGGATCCTGTGTGACTTAGGGTTTGCTGCAGACTCTGGGCTGTTACGCAGTTCTTTACGATAGGACAGTCCCGGAAGTTTCAGCAACGCAGCAGGGCGGCGCAGGCATCGACCCTCGTCACCTGACGATCAGAAGGCGGATGAATGAGACATTCCTGGTTACGCACAGCTTCGATGACGATGGTTGGGGCGTTGGTTTTGTCGGCGACGCTCGTTCACGGGCAGAGCGCGCCCGCGGTTCAGGATGCGCCGGGGTCGATTGTCGCTGGCGGGAAGAGGCTGCTGTTTGGCGGGAACGATGCGCGGCCTCCTGGGCCTGCGCCTGCCGCAGTCAAGCCGGAGTGGGCGGGGTTGATCGGCGAATACGGATGGGACCTGGGCAAGTTCTATGTGCTGGAAGACGGCGGCGAACTGAAGATTCTGGCGGGATGGTTTGATTTTGAGGCGCTGCATCCGGTATCGGCCGATGTGTTTCAACTTCCCGCGAGCGGACCGCATGGCGCTGCAACGGTCACGTTCGAGCGGGACGCGATGCACGCGGTCACAGGAGTGCGGATCGGGGACGTTGTTTATCTGCGCCGCCCCTTCGATGCTCCCGGTCAGGTCTTCCATATCACGCCGCTCAAGCCGGTCGCCGAGTTGCGCAGGGAGGCGCTGGCCAGCACGCCTCCCGTGGAGACAGGGAATTTTCGGAAACCGGATTTGGTGGAGCTCAACAAGCTCGATCCGTCAATCAAGCTCGATATTCGCTACGCTTCGGATCGGAATTTTCTGGGCTCTCCGCTTTATCTGGAGGCCCGCGCGTATATGCAGCGTCCAGCTGCGGAGGCTGTGGTGCGCGCGTCACAGCAGCTGCAACAGCTGGGCTATGGGCTCCTCATTCATGATTCCTATCGCCCGTGGTATGTGACCAAGATGTTTTGGGAAGGAACTCCGGTGGAGAAGAGAATCTTTGTCGCCGATCCGGCGCAGGGCTCACGGCATAACCGGGGATGCGCGGTGGACCTGACGCTGTACGAGCTAAAGACCGGGGAGCCGATCCGCATGACCGGCGGCTACGATGAGATGTCGGAGCGCTCGTATCCCTTCTATCCGGGCGGCACATCGCTTGAACGCTGGCATCGTGATCTGCTGCGACGCGCGATGGAAGCGGAAGGATTCGCCGTCTATGAATCGGAGTGGTGGCACTTCGACTACAAGGACTGGAGGCAGTACCCGATCCTGAACCTTACCTTCGAAGAGCTGGAAAGCGTTTCGACAAGCCGATAGCGGATAGCGGATAGAGAGACGGCGCACCCGGCTTTGGTGTTTTCTTTCTGGCTGCTATGTTCGCTATCGAACATATAAGTCCGTATAAGTGCCGTGGGTTCATGGATAACACCTTAGTACCGTAAGCGACATGCTTGATGCAGTTGCCACCTTTGGGCGGCCCACGGAGGATGGGGAGCCGTTAAGCTCGCGGGTTCAGTTCGCTAAATTCTCACATAGCGACATACCTATCATGCGCTAATATGGGTGGGACGGCCTGTTGTCTGTGCAGGAGCTGGTACCACGTTGATGTCTGTTCAAGCGGGTAATCCACCCCTTATCTCGATCACAAAGCCCACGCTTGCGGTGCGTCTCAAGGCGCATCTGCAGATCATGCGGCTGGATCATTCGATCAAGAACATCTTTGTCATTCCTGGGATTGTTGTTCCTTTGAGCATCCTGCGGACGCCTTTGCTGTCGTGGACGCTGGACTGGCACATTGGGGTGGGTTTTGTTGCGACGACCCTGATTGCATGCAGCAATTACGTGCTGAACGAGGTGCTGGACGCGCCTTTCGACCGGCTGCATCCGAAGAAGCAGAATCGGCCGACGGTGCAGGGCCTGGTGAACGTGCCGGTTGCCTACGCGCAGTGGATTCTGATGATGGTTGCGGGAATGGCGCTGGCGCTGACGGTCTCGCGGCCGTTTGCCTGGGCGGCGGGCGCGCTGTGGATTATGGGGTGCGTGTATAACATTCCTCCAATCCGGACGAAAGACAAGGTCTATCTGGACGTGCTATCTGAGTCAGTGAACAATCCGCTGCGCATGCTGCTGGGTTGGTATATGGTCACCGTGGTGCTGATACCGCCGGTGTCACTGCTGATTTGCTACTGGATGGGGGGATGTTATCTGATGGCGCTGAAGAGGTTCAGCGAGTACCGCGAGATCGGTGACCCCCAGATAGCCGGGGCGTATCGCAGGTCATTCAGGGGTTACACGGAAGTGTTTCTGCTGACTTCGGTGACTTTTTACGCTTCGGCGGGGATGCTGTTTTTCGGGGCTTTCATCATGCGGTACCGGATCGAGCTGATTCTGGTTTTCCCGCTGGTGGCTTTGCTGATGGCGACGTATTTCGAGCTGGCGTTCCGGCCCAACAGCGCAACGCAGAACCCGGAGAAGCTGTATCGGGAGCCGCTGCTGATGAACGAAGCGGCGCTTCTATCGGCGTCGGTTATCGCGCTTCTCTACATTAATATTCCGATTCTTGGCCGGATATTTGCGCCCACGCTGCCCTCTGCCTTTGGGCGCTGAGATCGCCCTGGCGCGGGGCTGGAGATGGCAAAGCTGCGATCGACGCGGCGCTGCGCATGGATTCGGATGGGGGGAGCCGATGGACGAAAAGGCGCGTGGTGTTAATGGCTGGTTGTTTGCCGCTTACGTGGTTTGCAGTTTGGCTGTAGTTCTCTACGTGCCGTACCTGGTTCCGCAAGCCGCCTCCACGTCGGATTCGTATCTGTTCGGCTATAACAACCGGGCGGGCATTGTCCTTTTGCTGGCGCTGGTGGCGGTGGGGACGATCTGGACGCGGGGGCTGAATCTGGAAGTGCGCGCGAAGGGGGCTTCGCCGCCGGTGACGAGGAAGACTTTTCTTGTGGTGCTGAGCCTGGTTCTGCTGGGCTGCCTGGCGATGGATGGGCTGGGTGGGGGGTTTGGCGGATTCGGCGAATCGTCGTATGGAATCGACCGGACGTGGCTGCTGTCGCAGGGCAGGATCCCGTATGTGGATTTTGAATGGCCGTTTGGAGCGGGACTGCTGTACGGGCCGCTGCTGCTGCACCGATTGCTTCCTGTCGGGCTGGTGCAGGCTTATTACGTCTTCTGGATCGTGAATTGTCTGTTGGGGATCTGGCTGCTCTACAAAGTCATCAACATGGTGGATTATCCGAGCGAGAGGAAGAACACAGTTTTTCTTCTGTTGTGCGGCGCGACGGGGTGTCTGGCTGTTTTCCTGATGGCGGCGCGGTACTCGCCGGTGCGGTATGCCGGGCCACTGTTCCTGATCCTGGTGGTTGACAAGGTTTTGAAGGGCAGCGGGGCGGGGGCGCGGATGTATGGTGCGCTGCTGGCGGTTGCGTTCACAGCGATTCTGTTTTTGATTTCTCCGGAGATTGCGATCGCTCACGCGTTTGCCTGTGCTTGTCTGTTTTTGCTTTCTTCAGCGAAGCGGAGTGTGGGGGCGCTGCTCGGGTTTGCGGGGCTGGTGCTGGCTCTGGGGATGGTGGGGTGGGCGGCGCTGCGGCTTCACCTGCTGGATACGATGCGGGCTTCAGGGAGCGGGGCGGACAGCTTCCCGATCTGCCCGGCTCCGGGCATACTTTTATTTTTTGCGGCGATCTTCGTTTGCGCCTGCTACGTAGTGCGGCGGTTTCGCGTGGGGGGCGTGGAGGACAACAGCATCGGGCTGATCGCTTTCTCGATCCCGATGGTGGCTGCGGCTTTGGGGCGATGCGATCCGTCGCATCTGGCGCTGAATGGGGAAGCGATATTTCTGACGAGCATGTTGTATGTGTCGCACTACCGGGTTGCGTGGAAGTGGTACAAGGCGGCGTTCGTTGTGTTCATGATCCTGCTGCCGGCGGTTGGGTGGGGGATGGGATTGATGTCGCTGGTGGAAAGGGTGAGCGTGGATCGGATCGGGGAAAGGGGGCAGGAGGCGAGGATCAGCCGAGAGATCATCGCGGCCCGGCTGAAGGTCGATGCGGTGCTGCACCGAGGGAGGCACAAGGCAACGCTGGAGGGGATGGTTGCGGAGGCGCCTGCGCTTGCGGCGGGGGCGAGGAACGCCGATCTTGCCGCGAGCCTGTATCCATCGTGGCAGGGGAGGTTTCTTGCGCCGTTTGGTTACCGGCCAAACGGGTACGGGAGCGATTTGTCAGGCCGGGTGGATTACGGGCGGTTTGAGGGATTCGAGAATGCGAATACGGCCGCGGCGATCCAGGAGAAGCTTGCGGAGATTCGCGACCATCCGGAGGAGGCGCTGCTGCTGCCGGATCACTTTGAGAGTCTCTGCCAGATCGATGTTGCGGCGGAGAGGCACGAGATCAGCAGCTGGTTCGATTTTCCCTATTTCGGGAAGGCAGTTCATCCGGAGAGCCTGCGTCGGCCGGTGTGCGAGGACATCGTTGCGCAGTACCAGCTGGAGGTGGCGCCGGGCGCGGAGAACTATGAGTATGGGCTTTGGGTGGTGAGGGGGGCTGAGGCTGCGCGATAGCGGGCGGGGGGCGTCCTTGAGGCCGCCCCGTGCGCTGTTGCACGGGCGAAGAGCCGCGGCTGAGGATCGGAAGAATTTTGAGTTTGGTGCTGCCGGACGCCAGCGCTTCTCCCCCGCAGCAAACTCCGTCCACGGGCCGGATTTCATGTCCGGTAGACAAAGACAGGGTGTGGGCGGGAAAAAAGGTTCGAGGGGCTTGCCGCGTCCCGGCAAGCCCCTCGAACCTCGCTAAAAGCGAGAAGCTCCGCCGGGTTCGGCGGAGCTTTTTTCTTTTTCTACTTCAATAGTCCAAAGATTTTTCTTCTTTACCTCCTATATTCAGAATGCCAGGTTCAGAGAATAAACTCGCCAAATATCTTTGAGGTTATTGTGGTGGAAGTCCTATGTTATTAGGGGCCATTACTTTGGATGGCAATTATCCCCTCACGTCAAGTACACTGACAGAGCCGTGACAGGCCTACCCCGAAAGTTGTACCGCCGCACGCTGGGCGGCAATTGCGCCAAGGCTATCTTTCGGACATTCTGTGATGACTATGGGAACCAAGCGCACAGGGCAGATTGTAAGAAGTCTTCTGACCGACGACTCCGGGCAGGACCTGATCGAGTACGCGCTCATCGCTGCTCTGATCGCGGTGTCCGCCATCCTGGCGATGAAGGGCCTTGCCAACAAGATTAGCAACGAATTCAACAGCGTCGGCAACAGCCTCTAAAAATCGCCGGGGCGTACAATCGTCTCCAAATGAAAAACCCGCCTGCCAGGGCGGGTCTCTCGAATCTGGGAAACGGGCAATCTCAGTATACGCCGAGGTGTGCCCGTGTCTAATCTTCCCGCTCCAACACTTCTCGATAAAGAACGCGGATCAAGTCGTCGCCGGAAGTGGCTTTGTGAATTGCAGTCTGTAGCAGCGAAATACGTTCTTGAGCGGTGGGGCCCAATGGTGATTCAAGCAGCTCCCGCACCATCTCCGGCCAGTTTGGATACGTCCCATCGAGGTATCGAGTAGAGTCGAGAATTCCGCGGAGAGCAGCATTCTCGATTTCCGACTCGATCAATTCTCTTCCTATCGCAAGTACCATTTCGCGTTCCGTCATGGTGCCGGAATTATACGGCTATTTCGTGGCTGCCCTTTTCGGGAGTTTCCACTGCAATCTCTTATTAATCGGCCCATCCAGAGGATGAAGCAGTTTCCTATAGGTGAAATCTACCCGGTCTTGTTCGATGCTCCGCACCAGCTTGTGCCATGTAGTCCTGGAATATGTTTGGCGGTTGCCATGGCTGAAGGCGAACAGATCGGCCACCTGAAGCCCGGGCCAATCTCGCATATTGTCTTCTGTCAGGGCGAATCGCTTAAGAATTGGAGATTCCCTTTGGGCTTTAGGATTGTGCTTGAAATCTGAGACGTATCCGTAATATGCCTCCGACTGGTCGAATACCATGTGGTATTTTCTAGCGCCGATTTTGGTCCTTCCCCATTCAACGCATCGGTAAAGGGCCTCCCTGATGAGAACATCGGGGACATCCTGCGGAATCCTCGGGTTGACCTTCCTGGCTCTCAAGAAATCCTTCAGGGGAATCGTCACGCTGAAGGGATATAGTCCGTGGCGAAATGGATTTCGGCGGAAAGTATTTTCATGGGCCACCATGGCGAAGTCTTCCATCAGGCCCGGGCGATTTTTATGCTCGGTAGCATGGAAGAACCGGATGTGATGCTTGGGAAATTTGGCGGTCCATTCCTGTTCCAGCTTCCGCCACTGTTTAGGTGTCCCTGAAATCACGGAGAGCGTCACAAGTTCATGCTGGCTGCTAACGGGTTGATTGCCGGCATCGAAGTAGCATTCGAGATCGAGAGCCATGATGAGATATTCCTCTGAATCTCGGTACCGGAACGGCACAATATCAAGAAAAGAGTGCCACACAGTCGCCTTTCCGGCGGACCTGCTATCATCCGCCTAGGCGGACGTATATTGAGCGGAGGATTCAACGCGGATGAGCGGCAACTCTACCAGCAATGATCCGAGCGCGCGAGCGCAAGTTTTGAAGCCGTCGAAGGAAGTGCGGGCGAAAATGCAGCCCCTCAGCCGCGAATCGTTCCATTCCCTCCTGAGGCGCGCAGCAACTCCACAGGCTGCGAAATCTCCTTCAAAAGCGAAGTGAACATCGGCTCCGGCGAAAGCCGATGGTTGTAGCACCAGGTGTATTCGCCCAGGTAGGTCTGCAAGTACTTCCGGCTCACCGAGTGGTATACCCCGCCGATTCCCCTCTTTACCAGACTCCAGAACCCCTCGTGGCCAGGCGGCGCGTGCTTTTTTGCACGCGCGAGCCAAACTTAGGCGATGTCCGTGCGCTGTTGTTTTTTGCACGGACACGACTAAGTTTGGCGAAGAGCTTCCACAAAAGCACAACGTAGTTTCTTCGACTGCTCGGTTCCCCACCCCGACACGAGCGAGGCCCGGGCCAGCCAGGGCTTGCTGCTTCGCGTCAGGAAGCCGGCTTGAAGATGGTGCGCAGGATGGTGCGGTTCTCGGCGTAGTTGGCGTGGGCTCCGGTGGGGGAGACGAGGAAGGGCGGGATGCGGAAGGCGGCGTTGCGGACGGAGAGATTCACGACATGCACGCCTGCGATGGCGGGGACGTACCAGGAGAGCAGGTCGTTGGGGTCGCTCCATGCAATGATCTGCGGTTTGGGGGCTGCGGAGGAACGCTGCTGGAGGTAAATCTGGCGCTGGCATTGCCAGTGGGAGATGGACGCTGGGGCGGCGGGTCCGGCTTGTGTGGTTGCTGATGAGGCTGCTGGTGTTGGTGCGGCAGCGGCGTCTGTCGAAGTTGCGTCAACCGGGCACGGCGGGGTGGACTGCGGATCGGGAGGAGCGACACGGGCCAGCTCAAGAAGCTCGATCTGGTTGGCGAGGAAATAGAATCCCGCGGTGTGAGCGGAGAAGTAGTTGGCGGCGCGCTTCTGTTGGTCGTCTTCAGCGAACTGGGGAAGCTCGGCGCCCTTTGAGCCGAGCCAGTCGGAATCGAGGGTGGCGAGTGCGAGATAACTGCCGAGTGAGTGGGTGATGAAGAAGTATTCGGGGCCGGAATCCTGGGGGCTGGCGGTGGAGAGATCGACGCCGGCGGCCTGGAGAGACTGGATGAGCAGCTCGCGAATGCCTGCGTAGAGGATCTGCTGGGTGGGGCCGAGAGCGAGGACCGCGTCGGCGAAGCCCCAGTCCATGAGATTGCTCTTGAGGTCGCGATTGGCGTAAGTAGCGTGACGGGGGATGCGGGCGAGGTCAGCGGCTTCGGCGCTGGCGATCCACTGATATTGGAGATAGCGGCCGGGGTGGTTGGGGTCGGGCTGCGTGCCGTTGGGAGCGGCCGCGCAGATATTGAGCTGGAGTTTGACCGGGCCGGTGAGGGCCGCATCGTGGGCGATGAGACTTTTGCACTTGATGGGATAGACGATGGGCCACCAGTTGATTTCTTCGAGCACGATGGGGACGTGCGATCCGCCGGAGATCTGATAGCGGTCGATGAAGGGGGCCGAGGCGCTCCAGTCGTCGGGCGTGGACCAGATGGGCTGCTGCATGTAGACGAAGTTGGGGGGCGGAGAGTGGACGGCGAAGGGACCCTCGGCATAGATGCGGCCGAGGGGAGTGACGGTGCATTCGTGGATGTAGCGGCAGATGGCTTTGCGGAGCTCGGTGGAGTCGCCGGCGCCGACCTGGTTGATGCCGTGCATATAGAGGATATGGATGGGCTGGGGTGCGGCGGGGGTGGGGGTGAGTCCGCGTGTGCGCATGGTGTGGTGAGCGGCGGCGTCGCCGGTGTTGACCGTGTCGCCGATGGACTGCGTACCGGCGAGGGAGTTTGATGCGGGAGTTTGCGGACGCGCGGGGATGGTGGTGAGGAAGAGGGTGAGGATGAGGAAGGGCCGGGGCATGTAGAACAGGGTACAGGGTGCAGGGTACAGGTTACGGGTTACAGGGAACAGGTTACGGGTTACAGGGAGCAGCGGACGCACGGGTGTTCTCTGTCAGCCGACGATGATCCCTGTTTTCTGCAACCCGTAACCCGCAACCTGTTCACTGTACCCGGCCGAGGAATTTGCGGGCTTTGCGGAACCAGGGACGTTCTCGGCGGCGGAGGTAGGCGGGCATGGCGGGGGATTTTTCGAGAATTTTGTGGGCCCAGGAGCGGGCTTCGGGGTTGCGTCCTTCGGAAGCGAGGAGCTCGGCGAAGTTGAGGTAGGTTTCCGACATGGTGGAGGTCTGGGTCGCTTCGCGGAAGAGGGCTTCGGCTTTTTCTTTCTGGCCGGTGAGGGCATAGGCTTGGGCCAGGAGTCCCTGGGCGCGATGGAAATCGTAGTCGGGCTCTTTGGCGACGACGCGTTCGAGGTCGGGGATGGCGGGGGCGGGTTCGCCCATGAGGACGGCGCAGGCTCCACGCTTGTAGAAGGGGTCGAGGGTGGTCGCGGATACGTCATCACGCGAACTGCCGGCGTTCAGCGCACCCCGGTCCGATGCGCCGGCGATGGCTCGGTCGAAAGCGGCGCGGGCCTGGGGGAGACGGCCTTCGTCCATGTAGAGGTCGCCGAGTTCTTCGAAATTGCCGACGGCGGTATTGACCTGGACGAGCGCTTCGAGCTCACGGATGCGCTTGCGGCGGGAGAATCCGCGGGCGGACTGGCGGCTGAGAAAGCTGAGGTCGGGAGCGGCTTCGATGAGGAGGTAGATGACGGCGCCGAGGGGGCCGAGGAAGATGATGACGAAGAGCCAGTAGGTGTCGGGACGGCGGCGGATGAAATGGAGGATGGCGAGAGCCTGGAGGATGATGCCCCAGGGGAAGAAGAGATGGCTGAGTAGTCCCATGCGGTCAGGGCGAGGTTCGAGGTTCAGTGTATAGGAGAGGGTGATCCGTGATGAGGGAGTAGAAGCGGATGCAGCGGGGAGTCCTGCGCTCGTCTCCGCTCGCTCAGGCTATGGCCCCCGGCGTTTTCCGCAACGGTGCTGTTTCAAAAATGGGCCGCCGAGACTTCCAAGGACGGTACTTTCGAGTCGAAACCCGGGGCAGGTTGTATTGACGATGGAACGGAGTGAGTATCCGCTGCTTGCTGTGGGGTGAACCTGGCGGCCGCATGGGGGGGTGGCTGCGCTCGCTCAGACCAGGCCGGGCCACGTCAGGGGGCACGGGGCGTTTTCCGCAACGGGTCTTGTTCCAAAATGGGCCACCGCGACTTCCAGGGAAGGTACTTTCGAGTCGAAACCAGGGTCGGGTTGTATTGACGATGGAACGGCATGAGTATTCGCTGCTTGCTGTGGGGTGAACCTGGCGGCCGCATGGCCGGAGTTGGTGGCTTTGACTAGCTCAAGCGACGTTGCGGAGCACACGGGCGTTTTCTAAAGCGGTGCTGTTTCAAAATGGGAACAGGCCGTCCAAAGGCAGTACTTTCGGGTCCCAAACAAGGGCAGGTTGTATTGACGATGGAACGGCGTTAGTATCCGCTACTTGCTGTGGGGTGAACCTGGCGGCCGCATGGACGGGGTTGGTGGCTTTGCCTAGCTCAAGCGACGTTGCGGAGCACACGGGCGTTTTCTAAAGCGGTGCTGTTTCAAAATGGGACGGAGATATCCAGGGGCGGTACTTTCGAGTCGGAACCAGGATCGGGTTGCATTGACGATGGAACGGCATGAGTATCCGCTGCTTGCTGTGGGGTGAACCTGGCGGGCGCATGGACGGGGTCGTGGCTTCGCTCGGTAAGGCGAGGTTGTGGAGCACGCGGGGATTTTCAAAGCGGTGCTGTTTCAAAACGGGACCAGGCCGTCCAAAGGCAGTACTTTCGGGTCCCAAACAAGGGCAGGTTGTATTGACGATGGAACGGCGTGAGTATCCGCTGCTTGCTGTGGGGTGAACCTGGCGGCCGCATGGCCGGAGTTGGTGGCTTCGCTTAGCTGCTTTTTTCGCTGCCGGGGAGGGGAGAATCTCCGAAACACCCTTCGCCTCTGTGGGGTGAACCTGGCGGCTTCACCTAGGAGGGGTCGGTGGTTTGTTGCGCGTGCAGAGGTGAGAAACTTGCGGGGCGCCAGGCGCGGATCTCATGCTCCAACCGGGGAGCCTATCGACTGGGTGGTGGGACAGGCGGCGTTGTCCGCAACAGTGCAGTTCCAAAAAGGGCACGAGACGTCCAAACGCAGTACTTCCGGGTTGAAACCAGCGTCGATTTGCATTGACTACGAGGCGCTGGTGGAGTCCGCTACTTGCTGTAGGGTGAACCTGGCGGCTTCACCTGGGTGCAGTTCCAAAAAGGGCACGAGACGTCCAAACGGAGTACTTCCGGGTCGAACCGGGGTTGATTTGCATTGACTGCTGTGCGCTGGGGGAGTCCGCTACTTGCTGTGGGGTGAACCTGGCGGCTTCACATGGGAGGGGTGTGATGGTTTCGCTTAGCTGCCGGGTTTTTCGCTGCCGGGGAGAGTGGTGCCGGGCAGGGTGGTGTCCATAGCGCCGGTGAGTTCGGCGACGCGGGCTACGTGATGACGGGCGCACCACTGCTCGAGTCCCTGGGCGAGGCGCTCGGTGGCTCGGGGGTCGGCATAGCTGGCGGTGCCGACCTGGACGGCGGTGGCTCCGGCGAGGAGAAATTCGACAGCGTCTTCAGGGGTGACGATGCCGCCGAGTCCGACGACGGGGATGGTAACGGCTTTGGCGGCTTCCCAGACCATGCGCACGGCGATGGGCTTGATGGCCGGGCCGGAGAGGCCGCCGGTGATGTTCCAGAGTCGGGAGCGGCGGGTTTCGACGTCGATGGGGAGCGCGAGGAAGGTGTTGACGAGGGAGACGGCGTCGGCGCCGGCGTTCTGCGCGGAGCTGGCCATGGCGGCGATGGAGGTGACGTTGGGGGAAAGCTTGACGATGACGGGGCGGCGGGACCGGGATTTGGCGCGGGAGACGAGGTCGAAAAGCATGTCGACGTCGGAGCCGAAAGCGATGCCGCCGCTTTTGGTGTTGGGGCAGGAGGCGTTGATCTCGTAAGCGGCGATGCCTTCGGCGTCGTTGAGGCGATCGACGACGGCGAGGTAGTCGTTGATGGCGTAGCCGAAGACGTTGACGATGACGGCGCAGGAGGGGTAGGCGCGCAGGGGAGGGAGCTTGTCGGCAAGGAATTTTTCGACGCCGATGTTTTGCAGGCCGATGGCGTTGATCATGCCAGCGGCGGTTTCAATGAGGCGCGGGGACTGATTGCCGGCCATGGGCTCGGCGGAGATGCCTTTGGTGACGAGGCCGCCGATGCGGCGGAGGTTGACGATCTCCTCGAACTCAACGCCGTAGCCGAAGGTGCCGCTGGCGGCGATGACGGGGTTGACCAGCTCGAGGCCGCAGAGGTTGACGCGCATGTCGGGTTTCATGCGCAGCTCCGAAGGAACTGCGCGGGAGACAGGAGACAGGAGACGGGAGACAGAAAAACCCAACCGCAAGGTCCTTCGCTGTGCTCAGGATGACAAATCAATTTCCGCTCGGGATGACAAACGAATGTCATGGGTGGGCGGCCTTCGGGGTCGCGGCGGGGTGGGTGGTGGTTGGGGCGTGGCGCGTGCGCGGCGGTGGAGGGGGCTTTGGGTAGGTCACGTCGGAGGCTGGCTTGAGGGCCTGGGTGAGGATGTGTCCTACGGAAGCGGAGGGCTGGTTGACGCCGAGGAGCGCGGCAAAGGTGGCGGCGATGTCGACGGGCTGGACGCGGCCGTGATAGATGCCGGGTGCGAAGGGAACTCCGAAGAAGCCGAGGGGGACGTGGCGGTCGTAGGAGTACGGGCTGAAGTGGGTGGTCTGGATGTTGCCGAGGGTTTCCATCTGAAAGTCGGCGGGGATGACCATGACGTACCAGCCGCCGTTGGGCGAGTAGCTGTGGGCGAGGAGTTCGCCCCAGGGAGTTGGCGGGTAAGGGCCGTCAGCGAGTTGCTCGCGGGTGTAGCTGCGGAAAAGCACGGGGCGCGGAGGCAGGCGGGTGTCAGAGGGCTGGGGCAGTGGCTGCGCGGCGGAGGGGTTGGGCGCAGTGAGGGGCGCGTCGGTGGGCGGCGGCTCGGGCGCGGCGGGCGTGAGGGAGGCGATGGCAGCGGGGAGGAGTTGCTGGACGGCGGCTTCGGCCTCAGCCTCGATGATGCCGGCTTTCATGAATTCGGATTGATTGAGCGAGATGTAGGGCAGTTCCTGGTGGGGGAGGATGTACTGGAGCTTTTCGCCGGGAGAGAACTTCATGTTGATGGCGTAGTCGAGGGCGGCGGTGAGCTTTTTGAGATCGAGCGTGGCGGCGTTGAGGCCGTACTGGGCGGCCGTAGCGGGGACGGGAGCGATGCCGTGGTCGGCGGTGAGGGCGATCCAGACATTGCCGAGGCCGCCGGGGATGTTTTTGTCGAGCCAGGTGAAGAAGGTATCGAACTGGGTGTCGAGGGCGTCGACCATCTGCTGCTCGTCGGGGGAATCGGGGCCTTTGGCGTGGCCCATGATGTCGTTGGCGGAGAGGCTGATGGTGAGCAGGTCAGTGACGTCGCGCTGCCCGAGCTGCTCGCCCTGGATGAGGGCTTCGGCAAAATTGATCTCGTAGGAGTTGGCAGCGGGGGTGCGACCGACCTGGCTGTAGAAATTCGTGGTGGTGGTGAGGCCGGCATCCTGCTCAGCCTGGGCGATGGCGGGGCCGGTGTTGAAGGCGGTGGCCCAGTCGGGAAGCTGTGACATATAGAAGGATGAGGTGACGAAGTAGCCGGAGGCGGGATCGATCCAGAAAGCGGCGTTGGCGGCGGCGCCCGAGGGAAGGATGGCGGCGCGATCCTTCAGGGAGATGCCAAAGACTTTGGCCTGGCCCTGGGTGGCGAGGCGGAGCTCGTCGCCAACGGTGGACGCGAGCAGGTTGCGGGGCGAACTGCCGGTGAGGAATTTGGCGGCCCCGGGCGCTGCGCCGGGCTGGTCGGCAGGAATGCTGGAGTCGGGCTCGCCGACGATGCGGTAGTGCTCGTCTTCAACGGAGCTGATGGGACGATCCTGATTGCGGGCGAGGTCCCACCAGTCGTTGGAGGAGATGCCGTGGCCGTCGGTGTAGGCGCCGGTACCGATGGTGGCGTGGCCGGGCGCGGTCTTGGTGTTGGCGTAGTCGTAGTAGCAGTCGGGGAAATACGCGCCATGCTGGAGGAAGAGGTTGAAGCCGCGATTCTTGAAGTCGGCGCGGTAGCGGTCAAGGTAGTCGCCGCGGAACTGATCGATGACGAGGATGATGGCGAGTTTGGGGTGGTCGTTGTAAGCGCTGGGGGGCGGGGGGGTGGGGACGTCTTTGGCGCGAGTGGCCGCGTGGTGCGCCGTGGTTGCGGTTGGGTTGGATTGCGCGTCGGCGTGGGTTCGGGCGAGGGCGAAGGGAGCGAGGAGCAGGAGTGCAAGGAGGACAGCAGGGAGGCGTGTGGGTTTCATAACGGTCTCTTCCAAGGTAGCAAAAGGCGGCGGGTCGCAGGTGGCTGGTCGCCGAGCAGCGGTTGGCTGGTGAAGCGGTTCGCGAAGGGCGGCGGGTCGCGGGTAGCTGGTAGGGGAGAAGCGGTGGTTGTGGCGACGCGGCGTTTCCCAAAACGGTACTGTTTCAAAAAGGGCCGCGGAGATGTCCAAATGCAGTACTTCGGTGTCGAGACCCAGGTTAGATTGCATTGACGATGGAACGCCAAGAGAGTCCGCTACTTGCTGTGGGGTGAACCTGGCGCGTTCCACATGGAGGGGGTGGCGGCTCGGCTCGCTCAGGCCAGGTGATTGGCCTCCGGCGTTCTGTAAGGCGGCGCTGTTTCAAAAAGGGAACGAGACGTCCAAACGCAATACTTCCGGGTCGAACCGGGGTTGATTTGCATTGACTGCTGTGCGCTGGGAGAGTCCGCTACTTGCTGTGGGGTGAACCTGGCCGGCTTCACCTGGGAGGGATCGGTGGTTTGTTTCGCGTGCAGAGGTGAGAAACTTGCGGGGCGCCAGGGGAAGATCTCATGCTCCAACCGGGGAGCCTATCGACTCTGTGGTGGGACAGGCGGCGTTGTCCGCAACGGTGCAGTTCCAAAAAGGGCACGAGACGTCCAAACGCAATACTTCCGGGTCGAACCGGGGTTGATTTGCATTGACTGCTGTGCACTGGGAGAGTCCGCTACTTGCTGTGGGGTGAACCTGGCGCGTGCCGGATGGAGGGGGCGTCGCTCGCTCTGGCCGAGCTGTGGGACACCGGCGGTTGGGAGCGCGGAGCGGAGCGTGGAGGGAAGCGGGTAGAATCCGAGCCATCCGGGGTGGTTCAGCGATGACGCGCGGCGAAGAGGTTCTGACAGAGGACAAAGAGGGCGAGGTTCCGTTGTGGATTGGTTGAGACGGAGAGTCAGGGTCGGGTTGGTAGTTGCGTTGGTCGCAGGTTGGTGGGGCGGGGCGTCCGTGGTGGCGCAAACGTGCGGGGCGAAAGGGCTGGCGGTGCAGGTGCTCGGGTCGGGCGGGCCGGAGTTGCAGGACAAGCGGGCGTCGACCAGTTACCTGATCTGGAAGGACGGGCGCGCGCGGGTGATGGTGGACGCAGGAGGAGGCAGCGCGCTGCGTTTTGGGGAGAGCGGAGCGCAGATGTCGCAGCTGGACGTTTTTCTCTTCAGCCATTTTCATATCGATCACAGCGGGGATTTTCCGGCGCTCATTTTCTCTTCGTGGTTTGAAGAGCGCACGCGGCCGCTGCCGGTGTATGGACCGGCGGGGAACGAGTACATGCCCTCGACGACGGAGTTTGTGCACGATCTGTTCAGCGATCCGCATGGGGCATGGCGGTATCTGAGCGAGCTAGTGGAGCCGGGCGAGGGAGGAACTTACCAGTTGCAGCCGCACGATGTTGCGACGGAAGCGGCGCCGGCGCTGGTTCTGCGCAACGACACGATGGCGCTGTATGCGGTGCGGGTGGTGCATGGCGCGTTTCCTGCACTGGCCTGGCGGGTGGAAATGGGCGGCAAACGGATCGTCTTCAGCGGAGATACGAACGGGGACGGGGAGGGCCTGACCCAGCTGGCGATGAACGCGGACTTGTTCGTCGCGCATAACGCGGTGCCGGAGGATGCTACCGGCGTGGAGAGGCGTCTGCACATGCCGCCCTCGGTGATCGGGACGACGGCGGCGCATGCGCATGTGAAGCAGCTGGTGCTGTCGCATCGGATGCTGCGGACGCTGGGGAAGGAAGATGCGACGCGGGCGGAGATCCGGCGGAGTTACGCGGGGCCGGTTGCATTTGCTAATGATTTGGATTGTTTTGCGGTGGAGTGAGCGGGTGGCTGGTTGCTGGTTGCGGGTCGCTCCTGGTGGGTACAACCAGGGAATGGAGCAGGTCATCTGCACTGGTGGGTCCAGGAAAGGTTCGACCATGAGCGCTGCCGCTGGTATTAGCCCGCGAAGACGTGGACTGCACATCACCGAGGCGGTCATCATCGGAGTGGTGACGGTGGTGCTGGTGGGCGTGGATTTGATTTTTTATTTCTGGCCCTTTCGTTATCGCGAGGTGCATCCGCTGCTGCAGCAGGTTTTCCAGAGCCGGGTGGATGTGAAACGCTATCACCGGACTTATTTTCCGCATCCGGGGTTCGTGGCGGAAGACGTGACTTTCTATCGGCACGGGGATACGCGGATACCGCCGCTGGCGACGGTGAAGAAGATGACGGTGGCGGGGCAGTGGCTGGTGTTGATCTTCCATCCGCACACGCTGTATCAGATTCGGCTGGACGGATTGCACGTGCAGATTGCGCCGCCCGGGACGAAGGCGCGGCGGATGGATTTCGATAACGGGGTCATCAGCACTTCAGACTCGAAGCTGCGGATCGAAAGCATCCTTGCGGACGGAACGAGCCTGGATTTTTTGCGGCATGGAGGAGCGCCGCCCCTGCACTTCGAGTTCAGGACGCTCGCCATTCACAACGTGGAGAACCAACATCCGCTGGAATTCACCGCTCGGGTGAACCTATCGGAACCGGGGGGCACGGTGGTGGCGACGGGGATGCTGGGGCCGTTTCGGACGAGCAGCTACGGGACAACACCGATGTCGGGAACGTATTCGCTGATTGACGCAGATTTGCAGGGGCTGCAGGGGATGTGGGGCCATGCGGCGGCGGGCGGGCGATTTGGCGGGATATTTTCGGCCATGGATGTGGCGGGCGAGGCGCAGATTCCCGATTTTCGGGTTGGTTCGGGGCATACGGTGCGGATGGATGCGGCGTATCACGTCACAGTGAGCGGCACAAATGGCGATGTGGAGATTGAGAATGCCGAGGTGAAGAGCGGGAACAGCACGATTACAGCCAGCGGATCGGTGGCAGGGTCGCCGAGGAAGGTAGCGGTGACAATCGAGACGAAGGACAGCCAGGTGGAGGATCTGCTGAAGATCGTGGAGGAGTCGCCGCCGCAGGTGGAAGGGGATGTGAATTTTCGGGCAGCGGTGGAATTCGGCGAGGGGCCGGGCAGGTTTCTGGAGAAGCTGCGTCTGAAGGGCGATGTTTCACTGGAGAAGATGAGGCTGGTGGACGCGAACAAGCAGGAGAAGGTGGATGCGTTCAGCGCGCGAGTGAGCAGGGCGACGGCCGGGGGCGCGGCGGCCGGCGATGCGCCGAAGATTACGATGGCGGCTCGAACGCAGACGCGGTTTGAGCATGGGATGGCGTATTTTCCGGACATTCGCGCTACCATGCCGGGCGCAGAGGCGCACCTGCATGGGACATTCAATTTGCTGGACACGAGAATTCATCTGACCGGACAGGTGGCGCTGGAGCGGAGCCTCTCCGACGCGGTGACGGGATGGAAAGCGGCGCTGCTGAAACCGCTGAATCCATTTTTCCGGCATAAGGATGCGGGGGCGTTGGTGACGGTGGCGATTACGGGGACGGCGCGGCGGCCGAAGGTGGGGCAGGATGTGCTGCATGACAAGTGACAGGGGTCAGTGGTCAGTGAACAGGGAACAGAGTTTAGAGTTTAGGAAAGCCAGCCTGCTCAGGCCCGCGCGCGATTCCCGGGTCTCAAAGTCGAGAGCCATTCGGCTCGCCTCGCGTCGCTCGGCATTCGCTCAGGCCAGGCTCCGGGCCAGCCCGGCATAAATTCGTCACATTTTCGCTCGCAGAGGAACCCGGGGATGTTACTTTGCGTAACATATCGCCGGAGGGCCCTGTGGCGTGCGGGGCTTGCGGACGAATCACGAGATCAAAAGTCTAAATTCGCAAATCGAGTCGATGGTCGGGATGAGCGTGGGGTCGGGGTGTGCGTCATCGCAATGCGTTGCTCGGCCGATCCTGAGGAACACCCCACCCTGCTGCGCGAACGACACGCGCACAGGATGGGGCACCCATCATCGTGGATTGAGGAGTAGGCATGGAAACGCTGGTGCAGAATCTTCGCTTCAGTTTGAGGATGCTGGGACGGAATCCCGGCCTGACGGTGACGGTGTTGTTGACGCTGGCGCTGGGGATTGGCGCGAACACGGCGATCTTCACGGTGGATTTTGCGACGCTGTTGGCGCCGCTGCCGTATCCGGAGCCGAACCAGCTGGTGATGGTGTGGTCGAAGATTCAGACGTACCACAACGGCGTGGCGGCGGGCGACTTCACGGACTGGAAGAATCAGGCGGTCGTCTTCCAGGATTTGTGCGCGTGGAGCGGGCAGAGCTTCAACATCGCGACGAAGGATCAGCCTGAGTATCTGGATGCGACGATGACCACGGTGGGCATGCTGAAGATGGTGGGCGAGCCGCTGTTTCTGGGGCGGTATTTTCTGCCGGAAGAAGGCGTGGCGGGGCACGAGCACGTGGTGATCCTGACGCACAAGCTGTGGGCGAAGCTGGGATCGAACCGGAACATTGTGGGGACGACGCTGCGGCTGAATGGCGAGCCGTACACGGTGGTGGGCGTGCAGCCGCCGGGGATCTACGACCGGCAGCAGGCGCAGATGACGGTGCCGCTGGTGTTCAAGCCGGAGCAGGTGAATCACGATTTTCACTGGCTGCTGGTGATGGGGCGGCTGAAGCCGGGGGTGACGGTTAAGCAGGCGCAACAGAATATGGATGCGGTGACGGCGCATATCGCGGAGGTGTATCCGAAGAGCGATAAGGGATGGGGCTCGTATGTGGAGCCGCTGAAGAACGATTTTCTGCCGAAGGAACGGATCCAGATGCTGTGGCTGCTGATGGGCGCGGTGGGATTCGTGCTGCTGATCGCGTGCGTGAACGTAGCGAATCTGCTGCTGGCGCGGGGCATGACGCGGCAGAAGGAGCTGGCGGTGCGAAGCGCGGTGGGTGCGTCGCGGAAGACGATCGTGGCGCAACTGCTGACGGAGAGCGTGGTGCTGGCGCTGGCGGGGGGCGCGCTGGGAGTGGGTGTGGGCTACGCGATGCTGCAGGGATTGATCGCGGCGATGCCGCAGGACACGCTGCCGAGCGAAGCCGACCTTCGGCTGAATCTACCGATCCTGCTGTTCACGCTGCTGGCGACCACGATCGCGGGGCTGATGGCGGGCTCAGTGCCGGCGTGGTACGCGTCGCGCGTGGATCCGGGCGAGGCGCTGAAGGAGGGTGGACGCACGGGGACGAGTGCGGGGAAGCACAGGCTGCGGCGGGTGCTGGTGGTGGGGGAATTCACGCTGGCGCTGGTGCTGCTGGCCGGGGCGGGACTGGCGATCCACAGCTTCTGGAATCTGACGCGGGTGGATCTGGGGGTGAAGACGGATCACGTACTGACGTTCTTTTTGCCGGTACCGGATGCGCGGTCGAAGGATCCACAGCAGATTAGTGCCTATTACCGTGACATATTGGCGCGGATCGATGCGGTGCCGGGAGTGGAGCATGCGTCGGCGATGACGGGGATGCCGCTGTATGGCGCGGGATTTGGGATGCCGTTCACGATTGAAGGTGGGCCGACCTATGCGGATCCATCGCTGCGTCCGAATACGGGATTCGGGATGGTGACGCCGGATTATTTTTCAACGTTCGGGATTCACCTGATGAAAGGGCGCGAACTGAACGATCAGGATACGGCGACGAGCGTGAAGGCGGCGGTGGTCAACGAGGATTTCGTGAAGAAGTGGCTGAAGGGGAAGGACCCCCTACGGACACGGATTGCAGTAGAACAGCTGATTCCTGGGGTACAAAATCTGGGGCCGTACCAGGAGTGGCAGATTGTAGGGGTGTATCACAACGTGCATTCGGCGGATCAGCGGGACGAAAATCCGGAGATGCTGATTCCGTTCTGGCAAATTCCGTGGCCGCAGGCGGCGTTTGGAGTGAGGACGGCGGAGGCGCCGATGGCGATGGAGCGGAGCGTTGCGGCGGCGGTGCACTCGGTGGATCCGGAGATTGCGCTGGCGCAGCCGCGGACGCTGGAGGACATTCGGGACCTGACGATGTCGAGCGAGCGGTTCACGCTGGTTTTGTTTGGGAGCTTCGCGGCGGTGGCGTTGTTTCTGGCAGCGCTGGGGATTTATGGGGTGATGGCGTTCAGCGTGGCGCAGCGGTCGCATGAGATTGCGCTGCGCATGGCGCTGGGCGCGTCGCCGGGCCGGGTGGTGGGACTGGTGGTGCGGGAAGGCCTGATTCTGGCGTCGATCGGGTTGGGGCTGGGGCTGGTGGGCTCGTACTTTGTAGGACGGGCGATGCAGAGCATGCTGTTTGGAGTGCGGCCGCTGGATGTTGTCGCGTTTTTATCGGTGGGCTTTGTGCTGATGATGGCGGCGCTGCTGGCTTGTTATCTGCCGGCGCGACGGGCGGCGGGGATTCATCCGATGCAGGTGCTGAGGATGGAGTGAGAGAGACAGGGGATAGGGTATAGGGGACAGGGTGTAGGGCACAGAGTTTAGAGTTTAGGGATTAGAGTTTAGGCGACCGCGTGGGGCGCAGTGTGCGCGTATCCCGGGTCTGAAGAATCGAGACCCGGGGCAGCCAGATTTCTGCAGGACAATTCGCCGTCAGCGGTTAGCGAAGCCGCAGAGCCATTCAGCGATCAGCGATCCGAGGGCAGAAAGCAGCCCTGCATCTGGTAGCGAATAGCTGGTGGAAGGCCGCTGGCTTTACACTCGATGGGATCAGCCGGAGTTGGGGAGCGTGAGGGGAAGAGGCGGATTAACTTTATTGGGGAGAAGAAACGCCAATGCCGAAATTTGTGATCGAGCGGGAGATTCCAGGAGCGGGCAAGCTGACGCCGGATCAGCTGCAGGGGGTTGCGCAGAAGTCGTGCGGCGTGCTGCGGGAGATGGGGCCGCAGATTCAGTGGGTGGAGAGCTTCGTGACGGACGACAAGATTTACTGCGTGTACATAGCGCCGGATGAGGCAGCGGTGCGGAAACATGCGGAGATGGGCGGATTTCCGGCGAACCGGGTGTCGCAGGTGCGGAGGATGATCGATCCGACGACTTCGGAGTGACGAGCGCAGGGGATAGGGTTTAGGGGATAGGGTATAGGGAAAACAGGGCGCGGAGCACGGAGCGCAGGGCCCTGTGCTCTGAGCACGGCAAATTCCTGGAGATCTCGCTCGAGATTCTTCGTTCGCTTGTGCGAACTCAGAAGTTGAAGAACTTCTCGCGCAGGGCGTCCTCGTAGTTTTTCTTCGCGGCTTTGGCTCGGTCTCGGGCTGCTTCCTCGGCGAAGCCGGCGTTCTCCCATTTGTCGATTGCGGCGACGGTGTGGTTGACCGAGGCGAGGGCTTCTTCTTCGCGGATGGTGGCGATCCACTCGTCGACGGCGGCTTTGTAGTCTTGCTGCATCTGATCAAGATCGGCGAGATCTTCGGGCATGGGTGTCTCCTTCACCGGACAATGTAGGAGCGTTGTGTGAAGGAATGATGTACGGGCAGCCCGTAGCCGGTAGCCAGACGCGAGTAGCCAAAAGCTGGTGGCCAGTAGCCAAGTAGCTGGTGGCGAGAAGGCGCGCTAATGCGCGTATCCCACATCTGCCAAAAGCGGGCAGATGTGGGGCACCCGGCGAGCAACCGAACTGCGCAGCTTCGATTGCGTATCCTGATCAGGACAATTCATTCGTGCGATGAATGAGGACGTGGCGATGGCCCCGGCGGTGCGGAATCCCATGAAAGGACAGACGAAGGGTAAGCGCGTGCAGCGGTTCTGGCAGCGCGTGACACAAGGGATGCAGATGAACGAGCTGTGGGGTCAGTTTCGCGCCGATGCGCGGACGAGCTACCGGCTGTATTCGCAGGAGGTGGACGCGCGCCCGGGCGAAGACCATTCGGTGACGCGGCACGGTTTCCAGGTGGCGAAGCAGGTGTTCTGGGCGTTCATGGAAAAGCTGACGCCGGCGCGGCGGGTGCTGCTGCTGCTGGCGCTGGTGCTGTTGGTGCTGCCGACCGCGGACTGGAGCTGGCACACGAAGTCGGGGTCCGGCGAGATCGAGACCGGGGTGACGCGGCTGATTGGCGGCGTGCTGATGTTCGGGCTGCTGATGATGGAGGTGGGGGATCGCGTGGTGATGAAACGCGATCTGCAGATCGCGAAGGAGATTCAGGCGTGGCTGCTGCCGGGGCAGGCGCCGCCGGTGCCAGGGGTGGAGATTGCGTTTGCGACGCGGCCGGCGAACACGGTGGCGGGGGATTACTACGATGTGTTTGCGCGGCCGGGATCAGGGGGGAAGACGTTTTTGATTGCTGTGGCGGATGTGGCGGGCAAGAGCGTTCCGGCGGCGATGCTGATGGCGACATTCCAGGCGAGCCTGAAGACGCTGAGCGACACGTCCGGCCCGCTGACGGAATTAGTGGCGAGGATGAATCGGTATGCATGCAGCAACAGCCAGAACGGGCGGCGGTTTACGACGGCGTTTATCGCGGAGTACGATCCGGCGACACGCAGGCTGACGTATGTGAACGCGGGGCACAACGCTCCGATTGTGCTGCGGCGGTCGGGTGCGGTGGAACGGCTGGATGTGGGTGGGATGCCGCTGGGGGTGATGGATGCGGCTGCGTATGCGTCGGGCGATGTGACGCTGGAACAGGGTGACTGGCTGGTGGTGTTTACCGATGGAGTGGTTGAGGCGGAGAACCCTGGGCAGCTGCAGTACGGCGAGGAACGGCTGCTGGTGATGCTGCGCTGGGGAGTGAATCTGGCTCCGCAGGTGATGCTGGAGTATCTGCTGGCGGATATCGATCGCTTTGAGGCGGATGCTCCGCAGCATGATGACATTACTTGTTTGCTGATGAAGTGCGGCGGGTAGCGGGGAGCGGGGAGCCAGGAGCCAGGAGCCGGGAGCCTCGAATTACCTGCATCGCAGCCGTGCTGGCGGACATCTCATTTGCACCACAGGCTCAGGACTCAGGTAGTCGCTATGATTGACGTTGTGAGCTACCAGTTCACTGCGTCTGCGAATCAGGAGGCTGTTTGACTATGCCAGGTCGAATCAACCGAAGTCTGTCGTGGTGGGTGAGTGCGCCGGTCATCGTCGCCTGCCTGGTGGCTGCGTCAGCTGGGGCGCAAACCGCGAGGGAAGTGCGTGGAGCAGCAGCGGTCGAGCCGCTTGAAAACGAACCACCGGCGAAGATCGTGGTCGATCCGCCTCTTGCCGAATCGCTGTCGCATGGCCGGGTGGTGATTCAATATCGCGCGGAAAATCTGCACATCGTGCCGGTGTTCGGGGCTGCCGCGCTTGCCGTGTCTCCGCGGATCGGACACGTCCATGTGACGGTCGATGACGCGCCGTGGGTTTGGGCGGATGCGAGCGGCGATCCAGTCATTATTAATGGCCTGCCACCTGGGCCGCATAAGGTCCTGATCCAGCTGGAGACGGCGAACCATCGGCTGCTCGATCAGGGCATGGTGAGGTTTACGGTTCCGGATGCTTCGTCGGCTCCTGTGCAAACCGCTGCGGAGGCGCCTGGGGTGGTTGTCCGGGATGCGGGCAGCGAGCCACCGGCGAAGCTGCTCATCGATTCGCCCGATCCTGCACGGTTGGCGCGCGGGGTTTTGTTCCTTACATATCGCGCCCAGAATCTGCAGATCGTGCCGGTCTATGGGCCTGCCGCGCTCGCCGTGTCTCCGCGTGTGGGACACATCCATGTGACGGTCGATGACGCCAGCTGGCACTGGGCCGACGCAAGCGGAAATCCGATCATTCTTCAGGGGCTGCCGGCGGGGCCGCACAGGATTTTGATCCAGCTGGTGAATGCCAATCACCAACCGCTGGATCAAGGGACCGTCCAGATCACGATCCCAGCCGCGATGGCGCAGGCGCACTAGCGGATCGAGTTCGGCGGTATTCGGTCGCTGCGCTGCGGGGGAGTCCCCCATCTGCCAAAGTCGGGCAGGTTGTGGGCAAGCGGCAGGGGCTAAAGCCCTGTCGAACGAAGGTTCCCGTTTTGGCACGACGGGGTACCTCAGGGTGGAAACCCAGGGTCAAATGCATTGACTAACGGAGGCAAGAGGCTTCTGCTTCTTGCTATGGGGTGAACCTGGCCGAGGCCTGTTTTTCGGGGCGCGCTATTTTTCGGATTGCTACCCGATTGCATTTCGAAACCGGATTGCTACCCAGTTCCCGTTTTGGCACGACGGGGTACTTCAGGGTGGGAGCCCAGAGTCAAATGCATTGACTAACCGAAGCAAGAGGCTTCCGCTTCTTGCTGTGGGGTGAACCTGGCCGGGCCCAGCTTTTCGGGGCGCTGTTTTACCGCAGGGGGGCGGCGAGACGGTATAAAGCCGGATTGCCGTGAGACGGTATAAAACCGGAATGCTAATCCGATTGCTTTTCGAAACCGGATTGCTTTGCCAACCAGCTTAGGCGAGGGCGAGGTTGAGATTGTCGAGGGCTTCGTCGATTTCCTGAGGGCTTTTGTAGCCGACGGTGACGGAGTCGACCTTTGCATTTTGGAAGGCGAAGCGCATGGCTTTCTGGCGATCGTCGCGGCCGAAGCTGCCTTCGCCGGCGAGCTTCATACTGATGACGCCCATGCCCGCGGCGCGAGCGCTGTGGATGTGCTCGACGACTTCGGGGACGTTGCCACGGCCGGGGCCATCGGCGACGGGCGTATCCATGCGGGTGCCGTTGTGGTTGACGCGGATCATGGCGACTTCGAGCCAATGGAAATCGGGGACGCGGCGGAGGGCGGGGAGTCCGTGGACGGAGGCGCCGCGGGCGATGACGGCTTTGCGCTCCTGGGCTTTGACGATGCCGTCCTGCCAGCGGGTGGTGACGTCGGGCCATTCGCCGATGTGCTGCCAGTGGAGGAGGGCGATGTCGAAGTAGTCGGAGTTGATTTGTTTGCGCAGCTCGTCGATGCGGACCTGGGGATCGATGGAATCTTCGGTGGTCACATTGGTCATGAGCTGGTAGGTATCGCGGGGGATGCCTTTGAGGGCGATGCCGAGCATGCGGTGCATGTCGTAATAGGAGTCGGCGGTTTCAAAGAAGCGGATGCCGTGGTCGTAGGCGTAGCGGACGAGGCGATTGAATCCTTCCTGGCCGAGGTTGCGCTGGACGGCTCCATTGTTGGAGCCGGTGCCGAAGGCGAGGCGCGTGACCTTGACGTTGGTTTTGCCGAGGGTAACGAGGTCGGTGGCGCGGCGGGTTTCGGCAGTGAGCGGGACGGTGGAGAGGGTGGCGGCTGCGCCGGCAGCGGCGGTGGCTTTGAGGAAATCACGACGGGAGTAGCGGGACATGCGGCCCTCCATTTTTTCAGCGTAGCACGGGGGAGAGGCAGCCGATAGCTGGTGGCCTGTAGCAGGGAGCCAGGAGCTGGGAGCCAGGAGCGCAAAAGGCCAGATAAGACGCGTTCGGGCGAAGGAGCCGTTAGCGTGGCCGCGGCGAGATTTGCAGGCTGGTGAAGGTTGCAATCGCGTCAAAGTCGCGATCCCTGTGCCAAACGGGCACACGGTTTTCGATGGCGATGGCGGCTATCAGGCAATCGGTGGAGGAGCGAATCGTGCGTCCCTTGTCCCGGCCCACACGATAGATGTCCGACGCCGCCAGGAACAGCGATTTCGGCAAGGGGTCGCTGAGAACCGGCAAGGCCAGGAAGGCATCACGGAAGCCATCGGCGCGAGGCGTGGGCCGCAGGCCCTGGAGGACTTCCTGAGTGACGGGCCCGCAGGTGACGAAGTTGAAGAGCTGCTCCTCGGACGTTTTTCCGATCCTGCCGTTGAGCATCTCGACCCAGATCGAGGTGTCGACCAGAATCAAGCTTGTCTCCTGCGCCGTCTGGTGGTGCGAGGGGGCTTGTCCTCGCGCATGGCCGCAAGATTGCCTTCCCAGAGGCCTTCGCCAAAGAAGGAGGGGATGCGCTGGATGCGGCGGACGCGGAGAACCTCAGCCAACGCAATATTGACAGCCGCCGACCAGGTTTTGGCCTGGAGCACTCGTGTGGCTTCGTCGAGCAGATGCGCATCCAACACAAGATTTGTACGTTTCATGTGTATAGTATGCCACAGATCGAAGAGCACGAGGCACCGGGCCGGGGAGGTTCGTTGCCCTCGCGAACTTCGACGAGCTCGCTCGTCGGAGTTACTGACGCTCGGGAGGTCCTTCGACTGCGTCCGGCTCGGGGAGCCGGACTTCGCTCAGGATGACGGTTAGCTAATTTCGAAGATATTTTCGGTTTTGGCGGCCTGGGCGAGGGCTCGGTCGGCGAGGTGGCTGGCGATGGCGTAGAACTGCGCGGCGTAGGGCGCGTCCGGTCCGGCGAGGGCGACGGGCACGCCGGTGTCTCCGCCCTGACGGATCTCGGGCACGAGTTCGACGGAGCCGAGGAAGGGGACGTTGAACTGCTTCGCGGTGCGCTCGGCGCCGCCACGGGAGAAGATGTCGATTTCTGTGTGGCAGTGGGGGCAGGTGAAGTGGCTCATGTTTTCGACGATGCCGAGGACTTCGACGTTGACCTGGTGAAACATTTCGAGGGCCTTGCGTGCGTCCTGAAGGGCGACGTCGGAGGGGGTGGAGACGACGATGGCGCCGGTGAGCGGGACGGTTTGCACGAGCGAGATGACGACGTCGCCGGTGCCGGGCGGGAGATCGACGAGGAGGATATCGAGCTCGCCCCATTCGACCTGCTGCAGGAACTGGCGGATGATCTGGTGGAGCATGGGGCCACGCATGACGAGCGGCTTGTCGCCGGGTGAGATGAAACCGACGGAGATGACTTTGACGCCGTGCGCGAGGTTAGGCTCGATCTGGTTGTTGGCGAGGATGCGGGGCTGCTGCGTGGTGCCCATCATGAGGGGGACGTTGGGCCCGTAGATGTCCGCGTCGATGAGGCCGGTGCGATAGCCGAGCTGGGCGAGGGCGATGGCGAGATTGACGGCGAGGGTGGTTTTGCCGACTCCGCCTTTGCCGGAGCCGATGGCGACGATGGTTTTGACTCCGGGAAGCGCGGTGGGCGGCGGCGGGGTGGCGGGGTGGGACATATTTTTAGGGTACAGGGTACAGGGTACAGGGTGCAGGGTGCAGGGTGCAGGGGACAGGGTACAGGGTGGGCGCTGCGGCGTTCGGAAGTGCGGCGCGCTTTTAAGTTTTGACGGGGGTGGCGGGATCGAATTTGGGAATGTGGCGGCGGCGGGCTTCGGATTCGCGAATCTCGCGGCGGCGGCCGGCGTCGTCGAAACGACGCTTTTGGTCGTCGGTTTCGAGTTGGAGGGGCGGGACGGGAACACGGCGTCCCTGGGGATCGATGGCGACGAAGGTGAGATAGGCGGAGGCGACGTGGCGGTGAATGCCGACGAGCGCGTTTTCGACCCAGACTTTGACGCCGACTTCCATGGAGGTTTTGAAGGCGCGGTTGACGGAGGATTTGAGGATGACGAGATCGCCGACGTGAACGGGCGCGATGAAGTCGATGTGCTCCATGGAGGCGGTGACGACGTGGCTGCGCGCGTGGCGATAGGCGGCCATCGCGCCGACGAGGTCAATGAAGTTCATGAGGCGGCCGCCGAGCAGGTTGCCCAAGGTATTGGTGTCGTTCGGCAGGACGAGCTCGGTCATTTCGGACTGCGAGTGGGCCACGGAGCGCGCGGGGAGCGCGGGGCCGTTGAGGTCCATGTGGGGGCTCCTTTTTAACAGGGTACAGGGAACAGGTTACAGGTTGCAGGGAACAGGTTGCAGGAAGCCTGCAGGCTGCAGCCGGCGGGCTGCAGCCGGGAGCGGGAGCGCTCAGTTGTGCTGGAGGTTTTTGGATTCTTCTTTGGTGAGGATGCGGATCTGAGAGCCGAAACGGCGGTAGTTGCGGAATTCGAATTCGTTGAGGACGGCCTGGTGTTTGCCTTCGCGCAGGCTGACCGCGCCGCGGATGGGGAGCAGGTAGTCGTGGTTGTTGATGGAGATCCAGGAGTAATCGACGGACATACTGGAGGCGCGGACCTGGAGGATTTCCGGGATGTCGTCGGCGTCGATGGTGATGCGGCGAACGCTGCGGGTGCCGGTATCGAGATAGACGAGGCCGTGGAAGCCGACCGCGTGCTGGCGGTTGTTGAGGCCGGTGAGGTCGAAGTTGGAGTTGGCGAGCGCGACCTGGAAGGCATAGACCTGGACGGGCTGGCCATCGAGAACATCGGATTCTTTCCAGGTGAATTTGGCTTTGGCTGAGGGATCGAAGACGAGCTGGAACATGCCGCCGAATTCGCCGACGGAATGGGCGAAGTCGAGTTGATCGGGCTCGACGCTGCTGGGCTGGCCATTGAGCTCGACGGTGCTGCGGGTTTCCCTGTGATCGATGTAGCGCATGAGCTGGACGATGTTGTCTTTGTGATGCCAGTCGCCGTGGCCGGCGGGATCGACGGAGTGGTCGGTGATCTCGACGCAGAAGAAGTTGGGGAGGGTTTCAGACCAGGCGAGAGCGCGCTGACGCGCGGCATCGAGGATGGTTTGCGTTTCGGCGTCGGTGGGCGGCGGGACGGGGTTCGTGGGGCTGGCGATTTTGAACGCGCTGTTGGAGACGGCGGCGTTGGCGGTGAGGTGTTTGTCAGCGGCTATGTCGCCGGTATCGGAAGTGGTGGTGAAGGAGGCAGCGGGCGCGGTGGAAGCGGCGATGGTTCCTTCCACGGAGAAGGACGCGGTGCTGGAGGCGGTTTGTCCGTCCTGGGTGATGACGGTTTTGATCTGGTAGTTGCCGGGCGGGAAGACGTGGCCCTGGATGGTGCCGAGGTAGGGAAGCGCGGTGCCAGTGCCGGAGGTTTTGCGGAGTTCGAGAGGCATTTTGCCGAGGAGCTCGTTGTTGCGGAGGATCTGCATCTCGAGCTGCGGCTGCGTGGAGCTGCCGGCGAGCGGATGGACCATGAAGAAGAGGGACAGAATGCGGGTTTTTTCGGGGAGCTCGGTGTTGAGGTCGGGGATCACGCGACCGTTGAGGTAGCGCATGGGGTCGAAGGTCTCGGATTCCTCATGGACGGGCTCGACGGTGCGGACGAGGGCGATGTCGCTGAGCGAGGGGCCGTGCGGGGCGGGATCGATGGTGAAGGTGGAGCGCTGCGCGCCAGCCTTGTTGCTGAGGCGATCGAGGACGGCGGTCTCAAGGATGTAGGTGCCGGGCTCGGCGGAGAAGTGGCGCTGCAAGACGATGAACTGGCCCTGATCGCTGCGCAGCATGTCAGGGGCTTCGTGGCGGGGGATGTCTTCGCTGAAGCGCTGCAGGATGTTGCCCTTGTTGTCTTTGACGAGGGCAACGATGGAGAGGTGGACGGAGGAGAGGTGGGTGTTGCCGTCGTCGTGGACTTCGAGCTCGGAGACGGGCACTTCGACGGTGAGCGCGCCGCTGTTGCCGTCGGGTAATTCACCGAGGCGGAGGACGGAAGCGTGGAAGGCGATGGCGGAGGGCAGGTCGGGACTGGAGAGGATGGTGAGGAGAGGGACCTCAAAGGGGCGAATGCCGGTGCCGCTGCCAGGAGGGATGGCGAAGTAGCCGGAACGTGTGCGGACGACGAGGTCTTTGCGGAGTGGCTGAATGGCGATGGGACGGAACTGGCCGTCGTAGTTTTTGATGGCGGGGGTGTAGGCGGCTTCGTAGTAGGTGGTGAGGTCGTTGTGGAGCTGGTCGAGGGGCCTTTTTAAGCTGGCGCCGGCGCGGATGTAGACTCCGCCGGTACCGGTGGCGAGATTGACCAGGGGGCTCCTGACTTCGTCGAGGCTGTCGAATTCCAGCTGGGACATGTTCATGGCGTTTTCCTGGATCATGCCGCCGGGAGTGGGGTCAGTGGAGCCGCGCGCCGGAGCGTTTCCGGCAGTAGAGAGGGCGTTGCCTACACCGAGAGAAGCCACGGTCATGGCGCTCTTCATCCGGTCGCTGACCTGGGGATCGAGGGCACTGGAATCGACGGCGCAGATGGTAACGCCGGCGCGATTGGCCTGGCCGACGATGGGCTTGATGGTGTCGCGGGAATCGGAGTTGGCGTTGAGACCCGCGGCGAAATAGACGACCAGCTTGCGGCCGGTGATCTGGCGCTGGGTGCGGGCGAGAGCGAGCAGCGCGGAGAGGGAAGGGTAGGCGCGTTGTTCTTCGAGGATGCGCTGGGATTCATCGAGGCCGGAGACGAGGACCCGGGCGTGGGCGCGGTCGGCGGCATCAACGCTGAGCGAGTCGCCCTGGGCCACGGAGATGAGATCTTTTTCTTCCTGACTGAGGCCGGAGTCCGCGTTTGCGGGATTGGGGGTAGTGGCGTCGCTGATGGCTTTGTCGAGGAAGTCGCGGTTGGTGGTGTAGGCCTGAATGAGGCGCAGGCGGCCGTTCATCTGCAGAACGGCGAAGTAGTAGCCCTTGTCGGGAATGGTTTTGAGGATTTTTTCGGCAATATTGCGCGCGGCCCTGGCGGGGCCGGGATCGAGACGATCGAAGAGGAAGGTGACGAGGTGTTCGGATTTGGACTCGCCGGTGACGAGGTGAAGGTCAGCAAGAATGACGGGCGAGCCGTTGTCAGTGACGGCGAGGTCGGAGGGTTTGAGGTCGAGGACGGGCTTGTCTCTTTTGGTGCGGACAACGAGGTCGAGGGAGACTTCATCGACGGTGGTGTTGAAGTCGGTGGCGGCGGGCGGCTGAGGGGAAGCAGCTTGGGCGGCAGCATTTTGCGCGGGTGCGGAAGAAGGCTGCGGGGCCGACTGGGCAGGCGCGGAGAGGGCAGCCGACAGGAAGAGCAGGGTGACTGGCAGAGCTATACGCAGGGTGCAATATTGGGCCCGAAATTGAAGCATTTTCGTAGTCTCCCGGGACCGGATGGGTCCGGAACTGTATGTTAGCGGAGCCGCTGAGAGGCGTTCCGATTGGCATATCCACGATACTGCCGGGAGTGCCCGCTCACAACAGAAAAGGGGGAGTAACACGAAAGAGGGAGTAGCACGCACGTCGGGTAACTGCAGCGTTGGTTTGCAACCGTGGTGGAGCGGGGGAATGATAGGGGTAGTCAAGAACGACGGGAGCAGCATGGATAAAGTTGCGAGTTTGAAGGAGATTCTGGAGCAGGATCCTAAGAATGCGTTCGCGCGTTACGGGCTGGCGATGGAATACGCGGGTCGCGGCGAGACGGAAGCGGCGCTGGCTGAGTTCGGGCAACTGGTAGCGGATCATCCGGATTACACGGCGGGGTATTTCATGGCAGCGCAGACGCTGGCGAAAGCGAGACGCGACGCAGAGGCGAAGCAGCGGCTGGTGGAGGGGATGGAGTGCGCGCGGCGGACCGGCAATCAGCATGCGCTGCGGGAGATGCAGGCGATGCTGGAGGAATTCAGTGAGTAGGGAGTAGCGAGCAGGGAGTCGGGGACAGAGTTTAGAGTTTGGAGTTTAGGGGTTAGAAGAGCGGGTCCGCGATCGAACAAGCTAATAGGGATCAGGAGACAGGAGACAGGAGGCCGGGGAACAGGAGACCGCGGGGAATACGTGCTGGTAACGGCGGGTGAGGTACTGCAGAACAAAATGCGGAGTGAGTCCGTAATGTGCAAGACGGGGAGGCGAGACGCGATCATAATGGCACAATCATGAGAATTCCCCTGTTTCCCCTGGAGACGGTGCTTTTTCCGGGAGCGGCGCTGCCGCTGCATATCTTCGAAAAGCGATATCGGGAGATGGTGGGCGAATGCCTGCGGGAAACGAAGCCGTTTGGGGTAGTGCGGTCGGACGGGGATCAGATGGCGATCATCGGCTGCACGGCGCAGATCGTGCGCGTGGTGGAGCGCTTCGCCGACGGGCAGATGGATATTCTTTGCGAGGGAGTGAAGCGGTTCGAGATTGAAGGACTGGACGAATCGCGGGAATTTTTGCAGGCGGATGTGGAGTTCTTCGAGGATGAGGGCGCGGGATCGACGCGGACGGACCGGGAGGATTGCGCGGCGCTGCATTTTGCGACGCTGCACATGGCGGGGATCCAAACCCCGACGATGCACCTGGATCTGAACGCGCCGGTGGCCTTTCAGCTGGCCGACGCTTTGCCCTCGGACCTGAGTTTTAAGCAGCAGTTGCTGGCGAGCCGCTCGGATGCTGACCGCACCGCGCGGCTGCGGAGCTTCTATAACGAGATGCTGCCGCGGCTGCGCGCAAAGGAAGATGTGAGCCGGGCAGCGCAGCCGGGTTTCCCCATACACTAATTCGAGTGAGACAGCGCGGGCGCTTCGAGCGTCCAATGTAAGGCACACCCCAGCAGCGCAGAAAAGGGACAGGAGTATCGATGGCGACTCGACAGAGCACACCCAGCCGCATGGAGCATTCACGGACAGTCCACCTGCCGCAGACGCTGGGCGCGCTGCGCGGGAGCCGCGAATACAGCGAGACACGGCTGCGCACGCGCACGGTGAAAGACGAGATGCGCGAGAACCTGATCGCGCGGCTGAAGGCGAAGGAGCCAGTGTTCCCGGGGATTATCGGGTACGAGGATACGGTGGTGCCGCAGATTGTGAACGCGGTGCTGTCGCGGCAGAATTTTATTCTGCTGGGGCTGCGGGGACAGGCGAAGAGCCGCATCCTGCGCGCGCTGACGGCGCTGCTGGATGAGCACATGCCGTATGTGGCGGGATGCGAGATTCGGGACAATCCTTATTACCCGTTGTGCCGGCGCTGCCGGGATCTGATGGACGAGTGCGGCGACGCGACGCAGCTGGGATGGTTGTCGCGCGACGAGCGGTATGTGGAGAAGCTGGCGACGCCGGACGTGACGGTGGCGGATCTGATTGGGGATCTGGATCCGATTAAGGCAGCGCGGGGCGGGCACGATCTGGCCAGCGAGATGACGATGCATTACGGATTGCTGCCCAGGGCGAATCGTGGAATCTTCGCGGTGAATGAGCTGCCGGATTTGGCGGGGAAGATTCAGGTGGCGCTGTTCAACATCATGCAGGAAGGCGATGTGCAGATTAAGGGGTACCCGGTGCGGCTGGAGCTGGATGTGGCGCTGGTGTTCAGCGCGAATCCGGAAGACTACACGGCGAGGGGAAAGATTGTGACGCCGTTGAAGGATCGGATCGGGTCGGAGATTCGCACGCATTATCCGGAGACGCTGGAGGAGGGGATTGCGATTACCGCGCAGGAGGCGTGGACGGAGCGCGATGCGGGGGATGCGGCGATTCCGCAGTATCTGCGGGAGGTGATCGAGCAGGTGGCGTTCTCGGCTCGCGAGGACAAGAAGGTGGACAAGCGCAGCGGCGTGAGCCAGCGGCTGCCGATTGCGACGCTGGAGCTGGCTGTTTCGAACGCGGAGCGGCGGGCGCTGATGCATGGCGAAACGCGCGTGGTACCGCGGGTGGGGGATTTGTACACGGCGCTGCCGGGGATCACGGGCAAGCTGGAGCTGGAGTACGAAGGCGAGATGAAGGGCGCGGACACGGTGGTGCGGGACATCGTGCGCACGGCGATCGGGAAGGTTTTCGATCGCTACTTTGGCGACGTGAACACGCAGCAGATCGAACAGTGGTTCAACCTGGGCGGGACGGTGAAGATTTCGGACGCTTATGCGGCGAAAGCGACGCTGGAGGAGCTGAAACAGATTCAGGGGCTGATGGAGAAGCTGAGTCCGCTGGGTGTGAAGAGTGGCGATGGTGCGGAGGCGGTGACGGCAGCGGCGGAGTTTCTGCTGGAAGGAATGTGCGCGCATTGCCGGATCAGCCGGAATGAGGAGCGGAGTTTCTCGGCGCAGAAAAAGGCGCAGGAAAAGCCGGAGCGTCCGGAGAGAGCGGAGCCGGAGCGGGATTTTGAGCAGTGGCAGGCGAGACGGACGCGGCGGGGGAGTTTTAACTAGCGTTCAGGGTACAGCGTTCAGCGTTCAGAAAAGCGGACGCGCTTCGCGCGTTTTCCCACATCTGCCAACTGCGGCAGATATGGGGCACCCGGCAAGGTGGAGACGCGAGGTACTTCGCTCAGGATGACAGACATTTATGAAGAGTGTTCGGTATACGAAGTTCACGGGTGATTTGGCGAGCGAGGTGAGCATGGAGGATCTGCTCAAGGCGCTGTCGGATTATCTGCTGGACTCGGGATTTCAGAATCCGTTTGCGGAGTTTCAGGATCTCGACCAGACGATGGACGATCTGCGGGAGGCGCTGCGACGGGCGCTGGAGCAGGGCGACGCGTTCGATGAGAGCCTGCAGCAGAAGATCGATCAGATGACGGCGGACGGGAAGCTGGACGAGCTGGTCGAAAAGCTGATCGAGCGGATGGAGCGGGAGAACTACATTTCGACGCAAAGTTCGCAGGAACCTGGGCAGGTTTCGCAGGCGGCGGGACAGATGGGCGGGCCGCAGACGGAAGCGCGCTTCGAGGTGACGGACAAGAGCCTCGATTTTCTGGGATACAAAACGTTGAGGGATCTGCTGGGGTCGTTGGGGAAATCGAATTTTGGGCGGCACGACACACGGCACTGGGCGACGGGCGTGGAGACGAGCGGTGGGTCGCAGCCGTATGAGTTTGGGGACACGCTGAACCTGGATGCTCCGGCGACGCTGAAGTCGGCGATCGCGCGCGAGGGGCTGACGCTGCCGCTGAATCTGGAGTACAGCGATTTGCAGGTGCACCAGAGCGAGTATCAGAGCTCGTGCGCGACGGTGGTGATGCTGGATTGCTCGCACTCGATGATTCTTTACGGCGAGGACCGGTTTACTCCGGCGAAAAAAGTGGCGATGGCGATGGCGCACCTGATCCGGACGCAGTATCCGGGGGACACGCTTTCGCTTGTACTGTTTCACGATTCCGCAGAGGAGCTGCCGGTGTCGCAGCTGGCGCGGGTGAAGGTGGGTCCGTATTACACGAACACGCGCGAGGGACTGCGCATGTCGCAGCGGATTTTGTCACGGCAGCGCAAAGACATGAAGCAGATTGTGATGATCACGGACGGGAAGCC
>Ga0182024_10002846_pt1 | contig 42188 bp, 43 predicted proteins | sample P32metaG_FD_120480 | JGI IMG/M metagenome (GOLD analysis project Ga0182024, IMG submission 120480) | Permafrost microbial communities from Stordalen Mire, Sweden - P3-2 metaG (Illumina Assembly) | ecosystem: Environmental > Terrestrial > Soil > Wetlands > Permafrost | place: Sweden: Stordalen... | reverse complement strand
TGGAACAACGTCGAGACTTTTCTCAAGAATGGTCCTCTCAACAAGGGGGAGCAGCAGGGATGTTTTTCCGTCAACTCTATGCGGGAGTTCGCTATCCTGCCGGATGAGGCTTATGGGGTCGTGACGGAGAATCGAGCGCTATTGCTGCACCTTCTCGCCATGAACATCGAGGCCGAAAAACCAAGGATGGCTCCTTCCGCAATTGCAGAGGTGGTGCTCTCCTTCTTCTCCGGACTATGCATTGAGCGCAACCTCAAATACGGCAAAGCCTCGTCGACCCGCAAGATCGAAAACTTTATGACAGCCCTTCGCAGTCTTTAATCGAACGATGAGTCTCCTAAAGCCGGCTTTGTTGGAAGCGAGTCGCGTTGCTCCCGGACCGCCATGTGGCAACTTCCGAGTTGCCGACATCCTCCAAACACCGTCCTCCCCCAAAAAATCCGTCTCAATGAGCGAACATTGATCATGCTTCTATCCCTCAAGCCGGCTCCGTCCCTGCAGCCATTTGTGCTTGGTTACTGGTTTGTCAAAGACTGGGCTGGAGAATATGAAGGCCGTCCGATTCAAACGGCTCCTCATCCTGGGGCAGTCCTCTCCGTAAATATCGGCCGCCCGAATGCGACAGCCGATGGCCAGTTAGCGCCGCCTGTCTCGTTGCTTGGACTGCAAACCTCGGCGAGAAGATGGCGTTCATGGAGTGAGACTTACTTCGTCATGGCAATGCTTTCCATTATGGGCATGATGCGGCTGTTCCCGGCAATCGGAGAAGACACCGCAAACAGGTTGACAGAACTGAATACCCATATCGGTGACCAGGCGGCTCACGCCCTCTCTGCCGGTATTGATCCTTCATGGAGTCCCAGACAGATTGCTTCTCATTTGGACCGTTGGCTGATCAAGAGACTGGAGCAAGTCAAATCTCCGCCAGAGTTCTCGCGTTTCAAGGCGGCTCACGAGAGCCTGCGAGCCGGCCAACAGGTCCTCGCGGTTGCGAATTCAGTCGGCGTCAGCCGGCGCCAATTAGATCGCTGGTTTCACACTCACATCGGAATGGGGCCACAACAGTTGCGGGACCTGGAGCGGCTCCAAAAAAGTATTCGCGCTGTACAGCGGAGAGACGGCGACCCCCTTGCCGGATTCAGCGACCAGGCCCACCAAATCAGACGATGGGGCAGACGTCTAGACACTACGCCGGCACACTACAGTCATAGTCAGCTCTCGCCCATGGCTCGCTATTTTGTGGCTTCGGATTCCGCCGCGCCGGCGTTCTATTTGTGATCGAATGTCCCAAATGTTCAATACAAGTGCCCCTGGATTTCCCTACGCTGAGGGAACCCATGAGAAACGAACCCGGCAATGCGCACATTTCGCAGAGGACTGAGCTTATTGACTACTCCGATGGAGAAGAGGTTCTTGAGGCGTACGTTTCCATCCCGAACGGGACTACAGGCAAGTCCGCAGCTGTCCTCTTAGCGCATGAATGGAGCGGTCTGAATGAAGGGATGAGGAGGGTTGCGAACCGAATCGCTGGAATTGGATACGTATGCTTTGCCATGGACGTGTACGGCAAGGGCGTAAGAGGCGACCAGGCAGGCGATAACTCGCACCTTATGATGCCGCTTATCCGAGACCGCCGCTTGCTCAGGCAGCGGCTTCTTGCTGGCCTCCGGGCTGCGGTTCAGCATCCTTCTGTCGACCCATCCCGCATCGCCGCACTCGGATATTGTTTTGGTGGTCTCTGCGCCCTTGACCTTGCGCGCGCTGTTCCTCCTGAGCTTCGCAGCGTGGTGACCTTTCATGCGGCTCTGTCACCCTCAGGAATTCACCCTCAGGAACCAATTAAGGCAAGTATTCTCATGCTCCACGGCTGGGAAGATCCTTTCGCGCCTCCCGATGATGTGTTGGCAATCGCCAGGGAACTCACGGAGGCTGAAGCTGATTGGCAACTTCATTGCTACGGCCATGCCATGCATGCGTTCACGTTTGCAGGAATTAATCTGCCCGACCGAGGCCTTGCGTACAACGCGAATGCCGACCGCCGCTCGTGGAATGCCATGCGGGCCTTCCTGGCGGAAACGCTTGAATGACACCCATCGGCCTCTCGGGCGCTGCAGCGGAGCCAATTGCCAGTAGCCGGAAAGCTCGTCCCAGCGCAGCATCCAGCACCTCGCGCTGATTCGCACCGACCTCATCACCGGGCTTTCCTGATTACTCGTTCCGCAGTGCCACCATTGGCTGCACCCCCGCGGCGCGCCGCGCTGGGATCAACGATGCCAGCAGCGCTGCCAGGGCCAACAACAGAGTAGCTACGGTCAGCATAACCGGGTCCCAGGGCTTAACCCCGAATAACTGACCGGTCATCAGCTTGCCTGCCCCAATCGCCGCGGGAATGCCAAGCAACAGTCCGATCCCTACCTGTGAGAAAGCACCACGCAATACCATCTTCACCACACTGCCGCGATCCGCACCCAGCGCCATGCGCACGCCAATTTCATTCGTCCGCTGTTCCACCATGTAGGCCATCACCCCATACAGCCCGATCGCCGCCAGCATAAGGCCAAGCACACCAAACAGCGTCGTCAGTGTGGCAATCATGTCTTCCTGCTGGAAATCCGCGCTCACCACCTTGGTATACGGGTCTACCCCATACAACACCAGGTTTGGATCAACACTGGCCAGCGCCTTGCGCACCCGCTCTTCCATGCCCGGCGGGTTGCCCGGTGCCCAGATCACGATGTTGTACAGATAGTGCGACCAGATTTCGCCGCTCGCATAGGCCGGGTCGTCGAATTGCGTGGTCTGCGCCTCCGGTAACCAATACATCGGCTGCACCGGATCCTTGTAATCGTAGGTTATGTACCGCATGTCGTTCACCACACCTACGATTTCGTAGGTGGAGGAATACTTGATCTTGTCAGGCCCGAAATGTTGCCCTATGGGATTCTGGTTCTTGAAGAACCGCCGGGCAAAGGCTTCGTTGATGATCGCTACCGTACGTGTGGCCCCGGTATCGTCCTCAGTAATCGGCCGGCCGAGAACGACCTTTGCCCCTACGGTTTCGAAGAACCCCGGCATCACGCGCGCCAACGACGCACTGCTGTCTTCCTTAGCCCCGGGCTCCGGCCGGCCCTGCACGCGAATCCCATTGTTCCAGCTATCGCCCGTCATGGGCGCATAGAGCGCCGGAGCCACCATCCGTACCCCGGGGATCTGCAGCAGGCGGTCGTCAATTTGCCGGAACAGCGGCTCCAGCTGCTCCGGCTTGTAGTTGCCCAGCATTGGGTTGATCCACGCGATGTAGCGGCCCTGGGTTTCGAATCCGAAATTCTGGTGCTCCAGATTGCGCAGGCTCCGGCCCAGCAGCGCCGCTGCAGACAGCAGTACGAGAGACATCGCCGCCTGCCCGATCACCAAAGACTTCTGCGCCCAGGAGCGCCGTCCGCCCACAGAACGATTCGCCCCCCGCAAGGCCTCGACCGGATCGGCATGGGTTGTGATCCACGCCGGCGCAATGCCAAAAATTATCCCGGTCAACGCCGATATTCCCAGGGTAAAGAGCAGCACCGGCCACGATGGCGTCGCGTGAATGGGTACGTAGTTGTTGGGACCGCCGGTTCGAAAAGCCAGATACAGAATCAGCCTTGTTCCGGCATACGCCACGGCGATGCCGAGGGTTCCTCCAATCACCGCCAGCAGCACGGACTCCACCAGCGCCTTGCGCACCAGCCGCCGGCGTGAAGCACCGAGCGCCATCCGTAGCGAGGTCTGGGCGCGATCCTTCAGCCCCCGCGCCAGCATCAGGTTCGCCAGGTTCCCGCAGGCCACCAACAGCACACAACCGGCAGCCACCAACAGCAGCCTCAGCCCATCCTGATATTGATCTCTCATCGCCGCCACGCCAGCGCCGCCGGGAATCAGGTGCAGCGTCTGCTGCTGCCAGAGCTGCTTCTCGCCGGGCTCCATGTCCGGCACGTGGCTAGCCAGCCAGTCGTGGAGTTCGACCCTTAGCTTGGCTTCGAGCGTCTTCGGATTGACTCCCGGACGCACTCGTCCGAGCAGGTCCAGGAAGTTGGTATTCGGCCTCTTCAGCCGTGCGGTTTCTCCATCGATGATTAGCTCCGTGGTCAGTGGAAGCCAAAAATCCGGCATGCCTCCGCCGGCCAGCTTCGCTCCATAGAATCCCGGCGGGGCTACGCCGATCACGGTAAACGGGTGCCCGTTGATCTGGTAGCCGGCGCCGACGACCGAGGGGTCGGAGCCGTACTTTTCCTTCCAGATGCGGTAGCTCATCACCGCCACCGACGGCGCGCCTTCCTGATCGTCTGCGTCGGTCATGAGCCGGCCGATCCACGGCTGCACGCCCAGGGTCCTGAAGAAATTTCCGGAGATGAACTCTCCATTGCGCGTATCCGCGGACGCCTGTGACCCCGCTCTCCGGACACCAAGCGGCGCATTGCCGGCTTGCAGCGCCGCCAGGTCGGTGAACTCCGGCGTGTGCGCGCGAAAGGTTTTGTATGCCTCCCACGAGAACAGCGAGAAGTTCCCATCTTCCCCCTGGGTATACCCGCCCCAGTTGCAGCAGCGGATTTTATCTCCGATCCTCCAGAGCTCCTCCGGCTTCGCCACCGGCAGAGACTTCAGCATCACCTGGTGAATGAGGGTGAAGATCGCTGTGGTCGCTCCGATCCCCAGCGCCAGCGTGATGATGGCCGTGGTTGTAAACCCCGGCGCCTTCCGCAGTTGTCGCAGCGCGTCGCGCAAATCTGCCAGCATTCGTGCCTCCTGTCGGCTTAGGCCTAGATTGGGGTACGAAAACAGCTGGCCGCCGGTTCCCGAGGCATTCGGAATTGTGGGTGAGGAGTGCTGTCACCAGTGCGATGATTACCGCATGTATTGGCAAGGTGAGTTGTTAAACATCCACGTTGCGCCGAAAGCGTCGGCGCCGATGGTCGCGCTCTCCGCGGTGCGCCTGGTCACCGGCATCGGGCTGGAAGGCGACCGCTACGCGACCGGGCTCGGGAGCTACTCGAAGAAGCACCACATCGATCGTCAGGCAACGCTGATTGAAGTTGAGGTGCTGGAAGCGCTTGCTCGCGACCGCGACATCGAGCTTGCGCCCCATGAGCATAGGCGAAACTTGACCACGCGCGGGGTGCCGCTCAACCATCTCGTGGGGCAATACTTTCGTATCGGCGACTGCGTGTTGTACGGCGGACGGCTGAACGTGCCGTGCCTTTATCTCGAAAATCTACTCGCCAAAAAGGTCTTCAAGGCGTTGCTGAACCGTTCGGGTCTCAACTGTAGAATCGTCGTTGGAGGGATCATCCGCACTCACGATCGCGTCGAGTGGTGCGAGCCGGACTCGCTCGATGTCTCTGTCCGTCTGGCAAACGAAGCAATTCCGCTGCAACGCCCGCCGGAAGTCTGAGTTGAAGCGACAGGCTAATTGACACGACCTATTTCCGTAAGGAGTGTTTATTTGCTGCGATAGCTTTTACTCCATGCGCCAGGACTCTTGCTCTTGGTCGCAGTCTGTTTGGCCGCATAACAATAGAGGGCTCTCAGTAAGTTGCTCCCGGTGTCCAGGTTGCTGTTCTCACAGGGGCCCCTCATTCGGACGTGTCCAACCCTGGCGGTATCCGAGGGAGTAACTGCGGGAATATCCCTCGTTTAGTAGAACGATCCAAGCGTGTTCATTCTTGGCTCCCCGAAGCCTGTCAACCCGCCCATTCTTTCGACCGTCCAACCATGCCTGATCGCTCATCGTAGTACCCTCCCCGCTAGGTCTTACCTCTCATGTTCCGCCAAATTGAGAGCCAACCGCAATCACCATTCGGCTTAGGTGTCGGTGCTTTTCGGTGATTCGTTTACCCGTTGTGTGTATACGGATCAAACTGGATATACCGACGGTTCGGGACATCCTGAACACAGAGGAAGTCCATTTCCTTCCGCGAATAGGCGGCCCAACCAGCAGGCAAGATGCGGCGGCCATCAGCAGCAACACCATCATTCAGGAAGAGCTGGCCAAATCGCGCAAAGGCGCGAGCCGGAGCGTACGTGGCTGGAACCGATGAAGGTGCCAGCCCCGTCGAACTCAAGCGTGACGTTCTTCATCCCGATTGGCGCAAAGAGTTCGGTCTCTGCGAATCGACGGAATCCGGCTGGTCCGCCTCCGGCCACTTGGCTCATCATCCGAGCCAGGAGCAGTGTATCCACCGAGGTGTACTCCCATTGCGTAGCCGGCGGGATCTTCCATCGACGCCTCGAAGCGAAGGCTCCCATATCGCTGGAGTCGTAGAGCATCTGCGAGGCGGGGTCGAAGCCTGAGCCGGTTTTAGCGGCATCCAGCCCGCTTTCCATGCGCAAAAGATTGTTCGGCGTGATGCGGGCCCGCGGATCGTTCGGGTCCTGCCAACCCGTTACAGGTGCGGGCGCGTACATGTTCACCTTGCCCTGGCGCACCAAGATGCCAAGCAGCGCATTGGTGACAGACTTCGCCACGGAGAAACTCATCACCGGGGTGTCGATCCCAAAACCTGGTGCATAACGCTCGGCCATCACGCGGCCGTCTTTGACAATTACCGCGGCTTTGAGATGACGTTCCCCTGCTCCCGCCCCTTCAAACGCCTCATCCAGAGCCGCCTTCAGCGCGGGGTTCTGCGTCTGGACCGCATCGGGAGGAGCGAACGAATCCGAAGCCGGGGCTTCGGTTTGCGGTTCCGGGGCAGGAAGTGGGCCATCACCTGGATATGTCAGCCTGCAACCATAACCCGGGGTGAAGACCGCATGAGCGTGAGCCACCAGTATGGACGCATCGACGGTCTTGGCTGAACGGTCGATGTGATAACGCACAAGGAGCCGTGCCGGACCGATAAGCCCGCCCACGAGTTCGTCGTAGGTCTCTTTTTCTGGAAGACTTGAGATGAAAATCGAAGAGCAGAGATTGTGCGCGACTGAGCCTGCACCAGTCCTGAGGGGAGGCGCCTGCGAGCTTGCAGCAAGGATGAACGCAAGAGTGGCGAGAACCACAAAAGATGTCCGGCTTCGGGACCACCTCGGCGGGCGCCGTCGACCCGACGCACCCCCTGGTGAACCCTCACACCCACCATATTAGGTTGACCAACGCCAAGATCACCTGGGACATGACCGGCTGCCCCGCATACATGCCCCCGCCACGACAACGGGCTTTCAGGTGAACGGCACCGTCAGCCTGCTGACGGGGAACGGAAGCATTGCCCCCTTCGAGACGGATCCGCCTTCATCAACGCTGCAGGTCTGTGTCTCCGGGGGGAACGAGGTCCCGTACTCGCTTCAGAACTCGAACATTACCCTGCTGTTCGGGGGACCCGCTACCACGCACTTCGGGCCACAGGCCCTCCATGGCGTCGTGCGTAAACCGTTGGATGAGTTCGGCAAGGATCGATGATTCCGTCGATGAATGCCCAACCAGGATGATGGCTGCCACGCTGCTTTATCTTGCTGCTGCGGAACTCTAACGGGCCTGCACTTCCACCGTCTGCTTGAGTTTGTCGTGGGCATGGACCCGGACCGGAATACCCTTCTTAACGTAGGCAGCAAGCACGTTCGGATCGGCCCAGTCCAGGTCCCAGCCTTCGTCGATAGCCAGCAGACGGTAACGTCCTGGAATGATATTGAACAATAAGAAGGTGCCGTCGGAATCGCTCTGGTCGCGCCGGAAGAGAATCTGGTTGTCCTTTGCATCCTCCGGCGCGAGCAGGACCATGACTCCACTCGCCGGCCGGCCATCGCGGTCCGCCACGCCTTCGACTTGACCGTACCCGTTGCCGGCTACGATCTCAAGCTTTGGAGCGGCCCCTGCCTGCACCTGCAGCACGCGGCCCTTCACCACCGCGTTGGGAGAAGAAACGCTGGCAAGATACATCTGCGAAATCTGGCCGATGACCTGGTATTCACCGGGAGGGACCTGCAAGGTGAAGTCCCCGGCGTCGTTCAGCGGGGCGAAATAGTTGCGCTGCGGATGCAAAGCAGCCAGGGAAATACCGGCAAATCGGATCTTGCTATCAAGCGAAGTCACCTTGCCCGACACGGTGACTTCGCTCGCATCGCTGTCAGCAGTTAACTGGGTTGCGCCATCGGCAATGTCTGCGGTGAAATGGGCAGACTCCGGCGGTGGAAACTGCCCCTTAGAGTGGGTCACCGTCACCTCGTATTGCCCCGGGAGCACACCGCCGATTTCAACCCCACCTTCATTGTTCAGCTGGATGCTCGTGGGCATCTGCTCCAGCTGGCCAAAAACGTTCTGCGCCATGGAAACCCCGAAACCCCCGTCCCGGCTGCCAGCAAGAGGTAGTTGAAGGCGCATGGCGTGCTGGGCATTGAGTGTCATGTTGGCCTCGATCCGCTCCCCGCCTCTGATTGGGATCGGGATAGCATCGTCGGAGTCGATCGCGTTGGGATAAAAGGTACTGGGGTAAGCGACGTCGAGAGCGGAGTTTACCGCACCTGGCTGCGTGCTATTGATTGCCATCGGCGAGTGCTGTCCATTGGCGGGCCCGGCGTACCAGGGTTGAGCCGATGCACTGAGAAAATAATTGCCCGGCGGGATGTTGGCTATCTCATACACGCCGCGGTCATCGGTGATGACCGTCTGCCGTTGCTGTGTCGAACGAATCCCATCACGGTCTCGATCCTCATAGAGGTGAACTTGCGCTCTGCGGACCGGCTCGCCGGCATCATCGTTTACCGTCCCATAGAAGATCGCCTGGGGCATGAGATGAAAAAGCAGGTCTTCGGATATTCGTTCCGGACCGACGGCAATGGCGGTGGAGAAGTCCTCGTGTTGTTGGTAAGACTGTGTAAGATAGCCGCGCTTGGCAGCGCTCAGTTCATATTTCCCCAAGGGAACGCCGCCAAAGTCAAACCGGCCATCGTCTCCCGTTTCGAATGAGAGAGTCTGGCTGCGATGGTCGGTTGGGGTAATCTCAACCACACAGCGCGCCAGGGCCTGGCCCCCACGCGCATCGACCACCTTGCCGCTGATGTGCCACGACTGGACTGCAGAGGCTGTCGATAAACCCGGCTGCTGTGCTGCTGCAGGGCGGGAGTCGAACGACAGCAGCAGCGCAAGCAGCAGTGCGATGCACTGCGCGGACTGGGACAACGCCGTGGGCCTACTGCAGGAACAGTACATCTACGGTTCTCCGGTCACGATCTTGAGCTGGACTTCCGATTTGCCACCACGGGTGAGCGTGATTTCCTGGCCGAGAGACATATACCGTTGCAGTGCCTCATGATCGCGGTAAGGTAGATCCTGCCGGTGTGCCAGTGCCATCACCAGGTAGCGGCCGGGGGCAAGGCCCTCGAACGATCCCTCTGCGGGGGAATCCGACGACAACTTATGATCCGCGATCATGCTGAAGTTCATCGCCGCCTGAGCAAAATTATCGAGCGGGATGGCAATGACAGATACCTCGTTGCTGCTGCTGTTGCCCTCCTCCGCTGGAGAGGCCAACCACTTCAATGAAGCGGAATCATCCCGATACACCATGCGCACCGTGCAGGCGCCGGCACTGGCTCCGATCACCAGCGGGTCGCGGGTGAGGTCCAGGTTGCCGCACGAAGCGGACGCCACATACCAAGGTGGTTGCGGCTGTGCTTGCAGCATGTATCGGCCTGGTTCGACGTCTCGGAACACTATGGGATCTCCGGGCTCCAGCGCCTGCCCCCGGCCCGGCGGTTTGACGGGCTGTGCGGGAAACGCGTGCCCCGGCCCTCGAGGATCCTCGTCCTGCAACACTGCATTCAAATAGGGCGGCGGGGCATTGGGTGCATTTTGGCTGGCCGTGGTCACGGCCTGGTACTCCACTTCGATAGGCAGGATGGCTGCTGGTCCGAGAGTGACTGATATCCCTTGGAGCGGAGCCTCACCGACCGAGACCTCGCGCGTGCCCCCAAACTGCTGCTCACGTTCCGCAGCGGAATGTATTGTGAGCCGATAGGAGCCCGTAGGCAGCCTCAAGCGGAACCCACCGCCTGGATATATGTGGACGGGTGCGTCGATCTGTTCGCCGTCTGTGGTTTCTACAGCGAAGCCTGCACCCTGGCCGGCCATTCCGTTGATCGTGCCCGTGACTGGATACAGCTTCTCCATCGCAGGGCTCGCATTCGCTTCGACGTGTTCGCCCGGCGTCAGCGTAAGGGCGCCGCGAATTTCGTCTCCTGTCAACGGCGGGAAGGTAACGGGCATGAACGCAACCGAGGAAGGTGCCTCCAGCAAGCCTTCAATGTGGAAGCCGGTGGCAAGCGAGTATTGGCCCGCCTGGAGTTCGGCAAAGCGAAACTGCCCCTCCACGTTGGTAGTGGTTGCCTGCACCTGTCGCCAACGCCTGAGCCCATTTTCCACGCGAAGCATAGTTAACTGGACATGTAAATCCTGGATGGGCTGGCCGTTCTGATCGGTGATGGTTCCGAAAACAATAGCTTCAGGTATCAGCTGCAGAGTGATGGACTGGCCTTGCGCGGGCACCGCCTTGTCTTCGTCAAAGTATCCCGGCTTAGACGCGAAAGCATAGGCAGCCTCATCACTGACATTGTCAAACTCGAAATGGCCATCATGATCGGTGAGCGCTGCCTGCTGGGCGCCCACTTGGACTCGCGCGCGTGCGATAGGCTCGCCGGTAATACTGTTGACGACCTGCCCGCTGGCCGTCTGCGGTTTGGATTCTCTTTGCGGTCCTGCACTCACCTGGCTGTTGCAGATCGTTGCGGCCATCACCAGCACCGCAGACGGAAGCAGCCAGATCATCCGGTTGAGGGTGGTCATTCGCGCCAGCCTGATACGCTTAGCAGGGTAGCACTAAAATCCAACCACGGTCGATTAAACCGGGATAAACAGATGGTTGCATGAACTAACCCTTAGTGTTCAAGCATCCACTTGACCGAGAAGCCGTTAACCCTTGCGAACGGTTTTATCAGAAGCCAACGTCGAGTTCGTCCCTATACTTTTCTCGGGCTCGTCTGGTGCACCCCGAGTGGAGGCAGTTGGCAGGAACGTAAGACAGTTTCAGGCAGGCGACGAGGTCTTCGGGATAACAGGATTCGAGGGAAACGGATTTGCCGAGTACGTATGTGCACCTGAAGAGAAGTTGGCGCTGAAGCCAGCCAACCTGTCGTTTGAGGACGTAGCCGCGGTACCCATCGCGGCAATTACGGCGCTCCAGGGTCTTCGCGACTGGGGACGGATTCAGCCGGGCCACAAAGTTCTCATTGAGGGCGCGTCTGGTGGCGTCGGCACATTTGCGGTGCAGATTGCCAAAGAGCTTGGGGCTGAACTCACTGCCGTATGCAGTACGAGGAATGTGGACATAGCGAGATCGATAGGCGCAGACCATGTCATCGATTACACCAATTTAGATTTCGCGCGCCTTGGGCAGCGGTACGATCTGATATTGGCTGTGAACGGTCATCATTCGATTTTTGAGTACAGGCGTATGCTGAGCCACAACGGGATCTATGTCGCAATCGGGGGTCTGGTTCCGATTCTTCAAGCGCTGCTACTGGGGCGGCTCCTTTCAACGCTTGGGCGCAAAAAGATGACTTTCTTTATAGCGAAAATCAATCAGACAGATTTGGTTTTCTTGAAAAGTCTTCTGCAGGCCGGCAAGATTGTGCCGGTTATCGACAGACGTTTCCGCTTGGGCGACGCAGCGGAAGCTCCCCGTTATCTGGCGGAAGGACATGCGCAGGGGAAAGTCGTATTAACCGTTCCACCTTAAGGTGCGGAACGGAGCCGTCTCAACTCCCGCTATCTCAGTCGCGAAGGCTGCAAGCTGACGCCAAGTGGATTGATTCCGGCTAACCGACCATCCCCAATTTGGATGATGAAACCAAAGGGCACTGTTCCGCTGAAGTAAGCTTCACTTGAGGTCCATGATGGAACGAACAACATTGGTCCGTTTAGGGGTGGCAATACGGATCGTGTACATGTTCTGCCTGGCGGTGGGCACTTACAACCACGCAGTCGCCTTGATTCACCACGGATGGGAGTGGAACTACGGCGGTATGCCGATGGGCACTATCGTTTTCTGGACGTCGCTTACACTGCTGGACCCACTAGTCGCTGTTCTGCTTTTCTTGAAACCAAAACCCGCAGCCATAATGCTTGTGATCTTGATGGTTAGCGACGTCGCTAATAACACCTGGGTAATTCTAAAGTACGGGGGTGAGGGTTGGATGGTTGCGAGCCAATGGATGTTTTTGGCATTCGTCCTGATCACGATAGGCGTTGTCTGGCGTGCCGCATCAGAGTAACGCCGCCATAACGTCCTTTAATGCCGTTCGACACCTGGACGGCTTTCCTGTTCCTGGGCTTCAGGCGTGGGCAACTTCACCACGGTCAGCCAGAAACTGTCGATACTCTTCACGACTGTGAGGAATCCTTCTAAGCCCACAGGCTTTGTGATGAAACAGTTCGCATGGTGCAGATAACTCCGTTGGACGTCCTGCTCAGACACAGAGGTAGTCAAGACAAAGACTGGAATGCTCATCAGAGTCGAATCTCGCTTGATCTCCTCCAGCACCTCCCAGCCGCTTTTCCGGGGTAGGTTTAGATCGAGAAAGATCAGATCCGGACGAGGAACAGCGTCGTACTTTCCTTCACGCCGCAGAAAAGCCATTGCTTCTTCGCCGTCCCGTGCGACATGCAAGTTGATACGCACCTTTGCATCTTTTAACGCTTCGCGCGTGAGCCTGACATCGCCGGGACTATCTTCGACCAAAAGAACTTGGAAACCTTCGGCTTGAGATGCAAACGATACCATCACTTTCCATCGCTTTCCGGCAGGTAAAAGTAGAAGGTAGAACCCTTGTGGGGTTGCGATTCGACCCATATTTTCCCGCCCAACCGTTCCACAATCTTTTTGCAAATGGCCAATCCGATTCCGGTGCCTTTGAACTCGTCTTGCCTATGTAACCTCTGGAAAAGGATAAATATCTTTTCAAAATACTGGGCGTCGATTCCCAGGCCGTTGTCTCGCACGGAGAAGATCCATACATTGCCACTGTTTTTCTGGGCAGAGACGTGGACCCGAGGGACTTCAGCACCCCGGTATTTGATTGCATTTCCGACGAGGTTTTGGAATATTATCGCCAATTGGCTGCCATCCGTTGTGATCGCCGGTAGCGCGTCATGTGTCACGACCGCACCGCTCTCCTCAATCATTACTAGCAAATCCGAGAGTGCCTCATTCAATGAAGTCTCACTGGAGATTTTGCTCAGCGCCTTTCCCATGGCACCCGCACGCGAATAGGCCAGCAGATCCTGGATCAACCTCTTCATGCGGTTGCACCCATCTACAGCATAGGCGATGAATTCATCGGCATCGGCATCCAGACGCCCTTCGTAACGCCTGGCCAGGAGCTCGGTGTAACTGGCCACCATGCGCAACGGCTCCTGGAGATCGTGTGATGCGACGTTGGCAAATTGCTGCAGATCGTGATTGGAGCGCGTTAGCTCCCCAACTGTCTCCGCGAGTTGCTCCTGATCTTCTTTGCGCTTGGTGATATTCCGGATGGCTGCCGTAACGAGGATGCCTTCGGCGTTTTCCAGCGGGCTCAGCGTGATTTCGATGGGAAACTCAGTTCCATCCTTCCGTCTGCCGATAAGTTCGATCACCACACCGATCTGATGCGCCACGGCAGCGCCTGCGGTCCTTGTACCATCAGTGACCAGCCGCTCCGCAAAGCCCTCGGGAATGATGTTGGTTACGTTCTCTCCGACAAGCTCATCGCGGTGGTACCCAAATTCATTCTCCGTCTGCGCATTCAGCAGGACTATTCCCCCGTTCTGGTTCACGACCACCATCGCGTCCGGAGCCGCCTCCAATAGCCCTCGATACTTTTCTTCGCTCTCCAGGAGGGCCTGCTCTGCAATCCCTCGTCGGGAGCTGTCGCGCTGGACGCTCCAGGCTGCGGCAGCGGCGATCAATAAGCCGAGGGCGGTTCCGAGTATCAGAATAGCTCTGGTATCGTCAAAGAGCCGCTTTGCATCGGCGTCGCGTAGCGCCAGCAAACGCAATTCCTCCTGCTGCAACTCACCAATCTTCTCGAGAAACTCACCCCTGCCCCGTTGGTCCAACCGGGTTCGAATGGCATCCGCTGCCGCCTCGAAGCCCTGGGCTCGGCGCAGAGCAATCACCCTCTCTACAAACTCGATTTCCTGAGCAGTCAGCCTTTCAACCTCTGAAATCCGGCGCTGCTGTTCCGGGTTGTCCATCGTCAAGTTGCGAACGGCTGTCTCGTGGTGCTCGAGGATTAGTATGTTGGTACGATAGGACGCGAAATGGGCCTGTTCGCCGGTCACGACAAATCCGCGGTAGCTCGATTCGATACTCTCGCTGGCGATGAGTAAACCCTGCAAATTCTCAAGGACTTCGTGGGTGTGCCGCACCCATCGTTCGCTGTCACGGGACACCACCATGGTGCGATAGGAGATCGCACCCACGACGAGCAAAGCCAAAATGGCTGCCCCAAACGCGAGTCTGATTTTCCAGTTCAATAGCGACTTGTGGTGATCGACTTGCACTCGATGCTTTCTCTGAGGCGCGGCATGGGGCGGGTTCACGGTGCGCTTTAAGTCCGTTCGACCTTTGTTCTCTTGTCCTCTTGTTCTCTTGTTCCATGTTGCTCTGCGGTTCTGGCAGGTCGACCCGTCCGGTGAGCGACCAGACGAGCCGATAGGGCAGGAACGAGAAGAAAACCTAGTACGAGCGAAAGCTTTGAATCTCCTTGGGATTACCTAGTCCTTCGGCTGATTTTCAATTGCCGATGTAGCACTTTTGGGCCATAGCAATCGATTTTGGGCATGGTTCACCTCCTACTGTGACATTCGTTTTTCGGCATCGACCACCGTGCCACGTCTCCATTGAAAGTATTGAAGGCCTGATCGAGGGCGCTCTGGTGTTGCCGAGAAATCGCTGCTGGAGGATTGTGCTGAGGGCGACCGCATGCCGGTTTGAACTACTGGGGCACCCCGGCCCCCTTAGCCAGTGATAAGGGAACCAGCGAACAAGCCATCTCCCGAGAAAGAAATTTAGGTCGAAGGCGGCTGACCGACAAACCGGAACTGATCCACTTGGCCGCAAAACCGGCTACTGTCCGACATGCCGACATATTGCCTTCCCAGCTCTTTGTATCCCGATCGTACTGGACCGGAGCCGCACCTTGCGGCCAGACGTTTCCGTTCAGTTCGTCCTGCGTGAGAAGCCAGATCTCATGCCCTTTAGGAAGATGTCTAAGCGTCCCACGTACCGGATACCGATTACACCTTCTGCAAATTTGCGGCGCAGCGCGGCCTTACGGTGGAGGAAATTGCCGCTGAACTCCCAACGGTCAGCGAGAAGGCGCGCCAACGAATTGCAAATCGCGACCCCGACTCGTCACTCGGCGCAATCCCAAAGAGAGTGATCATTTCCGGTGGAAAGGCGGTCGTGAGCGCCCGCCTCGGACTTGACCTGTAGCTGGTCTGTTACTCCGCCCGCAGTAGGGCCAAAGGATCAATCGACAGCGCTCGTTGCGCTGGAAGCCACGTCGCCAGGAGCCCCAGCAACAACATAGCCAGGACGACGCTGGCCAATACCAGCGGGTCGCGCGGTGTCGCCTGGTAAACGATGAAAGCCAGCACCCGAGTCGATAGAATTCCGAGGAACAATCCTGCCGCCGAACCAACAGCCAGCAATTTCAAGGGTAGTCCCAACGCCGCCTGCAGCACTTCCTTACGCTGGGCGCCCAGGGCGATGCGAATTCCCAGCTCCCGCATCCGCTTGCTCACCGCGTGCGCCGCCATGCCAAAGATGCCAGTAATCGAGAGCATCGCGCCCATCAGGCCCAGCACACCCAGCGACGCTGTGGCCATGCGGGCAGGAAACAGAGCTACCGCCAGCATCGAGTTCCACGTCTGGATGTCACCGGGCAGCCCTGAATCCACCACGCGCAGTTTGTTCCTCACGGCTGCGGCAAGTTCTTGCGGATCGCGGTGCGAAAGCACCACCAGATATGCAGCGCTCGACGGTGACTGGAGCGACGAGCGAAACAACGCCGGTTGTTGATCTTCATTGAGGCTGAAGTATTAAGTAGCCCGGAGATACGTCGTACCTGTAGGGCATGATAGCGACATTCAATTGACTTAGATCCCTGGTCTCATCGTTAAAGACATTCGCTCTGCGGGCGGCGGCATAGACTAATGGAGGATAACTGTTTACCAATCCTACTTGGTCTACGCCGGGGATCGTCTCCATCGCTTCGATCAAGCGCTTTTGCATTGGGAGCACCTTGTCCCCGCTGTAACCTCCCATCGCCAGATTTGCACCGAGCAGCATGGTGTTGCGCGGCTCAAATCCGAAGTTAGCGTGCAGCGAGCGCGCCAGGCCGCGCACCGCAACCATCGAAGACGTCACCAGAACGGCACAGAGGGCAATCTGGAGGACGAGAAGCAGGTCGCGGACCGAAATCCTCCGTCCAAACCGGGACGAGGATCCCGCTTTGACGACCTCATAGGGATTGGAACGGAGCACCTGGCGCACTGGGACAATACCGAACAGCAATGCACTGACCAACGCCAGCGCCAACGCGACCACGTAAAGTTTTGCGTCTGGACTCACGGGCAAATGGAGGGGAGCCCCAAAGGGCTGCCACGTGCTTAGTCTGCGTAACAGGGCTACACTGCCCATCAGTCCCAGCGCGCCTCCGGCGAGCGAAATCAAGATGGCCTCGGTGAACAATTGCCGCAGGATACGCCTGCGGCTGGAACCGAGCGCGAGCCGCAGCGCAACTTCGCGTGATCGGTCGGCCGCGTGGACCGCAAACAGGCTGCCCAGGTTGGCGCACGAAGCCAGCAGAATCAAGCCGGCGAGCAGCATCAAGCCCGCCACGAACGCCCGCACCGGACCCCCAAAAGACGTGAGGCCCGGCCGCGACAGCGAAGAACTCTGATGACTGACTTCTTTGGGATAGGCCTTGGCAAGATTCGCGCCCAATGCGTTCACATCGGCGGCAGCCTGGGCTGGCGTCACTCCCGGCTTCAGATGCCCGAACACCTCAAAAATCGCGTGGTTGTTTCCCCGCTCGCTCAGCGTATTCCCTCCGCCCAGTTGTTCCTGATTGACGATCGGCACAAAGAAATCGGGAGAGCCGAACAACAAAGTTCCCTGAAAGCCCGGCGGCGCTACACCGATCACAGTGAAAGGGTGTTTATTGACCAGAACAACCCGGCCCACCACACCTCGATCGTCGTGGAAACGGCTGTGCCAATACCCGTACGTGAGCACTAGATACGGGGCGCTGTCGGGGCCGTGCTCATCCGAGCTGTGGAAGAAAGTGCCAAGGGACGGCTGAATCCTGAGCACGTCGAAGTAGTTCCCAGTCGCCGCATAGCCGGTGGCGGCGGATGGATCCCTGCCCGTGTCCAGCCCGACAAAGACCATGGTAAAAGCTGCCAGATCCTCGAAACTGCGGTTGCGATCGCGCAGATCGAGATAGTTGGGATACGACTGCCACACAGGATCGTCCGCAGACTCGGTTGCCAACAGACTCTCCGCCTGAGGCACATGCAGCGGGCGCAGCACCAGACCATCCATGATCCCGAACACCACGGCGTTTGCGCCGATTGCCAATGCCAGCGTCAAAACCGCGGCGATCGTGAATCCGCGAGATTTGCGCAACATGCGAAGGCTGTAGCGCACATCTTGCAGCGACGTCCCGATAAGATTGCCGCCGAGCGCTTCGCGGCATTCCTCCTTGAACTTCTCTCGACCACCGAACTCGATGCGCGCGCGGCGTTCCGACTCGGCACGGCTGAGGCCGGAACGTTTAAGATCGTCGGCCCGGTGCTGGATGTGCGAGCGAAGTTCCTCTTCCATCTCGGCATTCATCTGCGAACGCTGAAAAAAAGTGGCGATGCGGAAGCGAAGCAAATCGAGGAGTTTCATACTTCCTCCGGTTGTTGAGACAGCGCGCGAGCAATGGCGGCCGCGAGCCGGTTCCAGCTGTCGGTCTCCTCACGGAGACGCTTGCGGCCCGCCGCAGTGAGGTCGTAGAACTTGGCGCGGCGATTGTTCTCCGATGTGCCCCAGCTCGCCTTGAGCAATCCCTGGCGGACAAGTCGAAACAGGCCGGGATAGAGCGCACCCTGTTCGATCAAAAGGGCACTCCCCGAGATCTGCCCGATACGTAGAAGGATGCCATACCCATGCAGCGGGCCAAGCGAGACCGCCCTAAGGATGAGGAGATCAAGAGTGCCGGGAAGAAGCTGAGCCTGGTCGGCCACCGACCCTCCTAAGATAGTTAGGAGGCTAGCATCGTCTCTCCTAAGCTGTCAAGGGGAAGACCAACCATGAATGTCAGAGTTTCGTTCAGGACGAGTCGTCGGCAAACAGGAAGTTGGCCGATCTACGACTCAGTTGCATGATCGCGTTACCACTCAGCCAGAATTGGCTATCGTCACAATCCTGGAGGTTCGTCGCCCACGAAGTACGGGTCATACTTCCCAGTCGGGCCGGGCAAGTTACCCGAACCTATGGACTTGGGCGAAGGCAATCGATAGTACGGCCAAGAGACCAGATGCTGAGGCGAAGACGAAGCCCGACAGAGACAGAAGCGAGGTGATTGTTCGCGGTTTGGGTTGCTTTAGCCATCTGACCCATCCCCAGAAGAGGAAAACAGGTGAGGCGAGATAGCTGAAGGCAAACAAGATCACGAATATGAATTCGACCGATTTTCTCATTCATCAACCTTGGCCGCTACGGCCAAGTCTACGAGAAGGCGGCCCAGCAGTCACTTGTCACTACCCCGAGGAGCAATGGGGACGAAATCTCATCCTCATGCCCCCGGCCGGCGGAAGGTCAGGATACCGAGGGTGGGCGAGCCTCACGGGCTGCCGCGTCCACTTCCCACAGCGCCGATCGTGGAACAAAGGCCGTGTGCGCATAAACGCCGAATATAACTGATGGAGGGAATCTGCCGACATGGCAACAGGAGGCTAGTTGCGAGAAAGATTGAGCACCCATCTTCGGTGCATGAGCTCAAAGATTTGATGGTCTAAATGTAACGATTCGCACGTCCCGCTCACTAACACAGCGGGAGGGTTCCATGAAACTTCTTTCGATTGGCAAAACACTGGCGGTGATCGGTGCGTTCACGATGGCGGTGATTTGCCTTGGCGGCTGCCGCACACGGCCACCTCGAATTCAACCTCCGCAAGGTATTTACGCTTGTCCGGCGGAGATAAAAATCACCGATAAAAAGCACCACGCAAAGATCTACTACACTACGGACGGCACCGTGCCGACGAAATTATCCACAAAATACAGCGGACCCTTCCTGGTTCCAGATAGTGAAACAGTGAGGGCCGTCGCGCATGCGAAGCACGACAAGCCCAGCAAGGTAAAAGCGGAAACTTACACCTGTCAACCCACCGTGAACCAGGTGGATCTAGCCGTGCTGCTCCAACTCGGCTTCAACTTGCCGCCGCCGAAGCACCTCGTCGCCTACGCGGACATCCATTCCAGCGATCTGATTTACCCTGCCGCGCAGGCGTTGACACCGTTCATGAATCGGCAGGTGTTGTGCCCGAACTGCCTGCTGAGCGCCAACTTCTCGCCGCAAAGACCGACGGCGCGCGCTGAAGCTGCGGTGATTTTGGTAAGTATCCTGATGGCGGGACAAAAAGTGCAGCTACTGAGCGCGGCAGGTTCCGACACCGTGCTTGCGAGTGTTCCGGATGCCGCGGGCTTGCCCGCATTCGCGCGGCGTTATATCGCCACCGCGATCCAGAACGGCGTATTGATTCTGCAAGCCGGCAACACCGTGCTGGCGGCGCAACCGTATACGCATGCCGACCTGGCGGCGGCGCTGAACACCATCCAAACAAACTTCGGCACGGTCGTGGTCCCGCCGAAATAAGCCGTGGGTGAAATTAGCAGGCGGTCATTTGAAGCGTCTCCTGAAAACGAAAGAATCTCAAAATTTGGATTGCCCGGAAGGAGCCTAAAATGAGCAACTCGAACCGTGTTCGTCGGAGTCTTCACGCACGAAGGCTGCTGGCAACTGGATCTCTACTGATTTGGCTGGCTTGTGGAGCGCTGGCAGCGCGCGCCCAGAACGACCTGCAAGACCTGGGTGGACCGGTCATGCAGTCCCCCACGGTGTTTCTCATATTCTGGCAGCCGCCAGGCACACACTTTGATCCCAGCGGAACTGCCGGCGACACCACTTATGAGAACGTAATCAAGCGTTTTTTCACCGACGTCCCGGGCAGCACCTACCTGAACATTTTGAGCCAGTACCCTGGGTTCTGCGGGCCGCCAACGTTAACCACCACGCAGTCCTGTTTCGGCACCGGAACCCTGGGTGGGACCTTTGTGGATACTCGCGCCTACCCCCATGCGGGCACGGCAGCCGACCCTCTACAAGATTTAGACATCCAAACTGAGGTTACTAATTTCATCACAGCAAATTCTGTTACCCCTGGTCTAAACACTGAGTTTTTTGTCTTTACGGCGGCGAACATCAACGAATGTGACCCGGGCAATGGATGCACGGTCGCGGACTTTTGCGCTTATCACGGAAGCTTCACGTCTGGCGCGAACACGGTGGTTTATGCCTTTCTGCCCAATGATAATTCGTTGCCGGGCTGCGGCGAGACGGTCACGACATCGCCGAACCTCGTGTCGGCGGACCAGGAAATCATAGCCATGTCTCACGAGTTTTCAGAGTCGATCACGGACCCCAGGCCGCTGGATTCCTCGGACTGGCGGGAAATTAATAACGGTAGCGAGGTTGGCGATATCTGCGTTCCGTGGATGTCCCCTACGGGACTGGGAACCATTGGCTCCGATCTCAGCAATGTTCACTTGAACGGCAACCCCTACCTGGTCCAGGAAGAGTGGAGCAACGATGACGAGGCCTGCGTGCTTTCGTTTTCATCAGCGATCACGGGTCCGTCGTTGGAATATACGATGGGAACCGGGGGCGACAACCTGCGCGGCGACAGTTCCGCCACTTCTGATATGGAAGGCATCAACGGCGTGGCATTCCAAACGGTAAGTCTAAAGACCGAGAGCCAACCAAGTTGGGACGACAATACTACTCGCGTGCGAGTTTTTGAAATTAACCAACCGCAAGCGTCACCGTTAGGTAACGTCGCTGTGACGCTGACTTCTCACAATCACGGACTTGAAACGAATGATAATTGGAATATTCAAAACGCGGATTTGAAAGTCCGGAATCCGAACGGCACCGTGTTTTGCGATACCACCGTAGGCGGCAATCCCGCCGCAAGGCTCACCCAGCAGGCGCCCACGGCTATCTTCTCAACCCCGTCGTGCGCGCCACCACCGGCGCCCACGGCGATCGTCTCGGTCGTAATAACGATAGGCACAGGAAACGACAACGCGAGAAAGGATAGCGAACTGTGGGCGACATTCACCGGTGAACCGGCGATCTGCCTGAAGCCCTCCAACAACGCGGACTCTGATGGCACGTGCAATAACGGCGGCTCTGCAGCGGATCAGAATGGGCACCAGGACTGGGGAAATTTCACCTCCAGCACGCAAACATTTACTTTGGCGACGCCGCAAGCACTAGACGGCGGAGCTCTAACCATTCAGCTGATAGAACATAACAGCGGGTTCGAGGGAGACGACAATTGGGACATCCAGTCTATAAGCGCCACGGGCGTGGACTCGATGGGCAACTCGTCGTTGTTACTAAGCATGTCGAATCCGGGAGGCGGAAACAGTTGCATGGCGCGGTTGAAGGGATCGCCAAACCCATCCAGCGTCACCTACAATCTGAGTGTGGCCAACCCTGCCACGAGCAATTTATCGAATCCGACCTTTGGGCCTACTCCTCCAGGGAGTTGTCCACAGTAAAAATCGAGTGGCCGACAGCACCCGAGGTGAATTCTTCGGCTTCCAATGATAGCGAACGGTCGTCAGTTCCGCCTTGACAAGCAGATCGGCCATCGCCGCAGAATGGCTTGGTGGCGCGCACTCCTGGCGACGCTTATCAAAGCTCCGCCCGAGTGACGGCCAACCCGGAAGCTATCCACTTGTCCGAATAACCGGCTGCTCGTACGTTGGGTACGGAGCAAGCGGAGGGTAAACACCCATGACCACCTCACTGATTTCAAGTATGGCGATCAACTACAACGGCATTCTTGGAAAAGCAAACGAATCCGACTTTAGTCGGATGCAGACGTGAATCATCGAAGAGTAGACTTCGCCTGCTTCTTCCCACAGCACTCGTGATGTTCCCAAGAGAATCGAGCGACCTAGGGCAGAAGCTGAGAGGAATCCCATGCGAAACCCGGAAGGTGCGGCCTGTGCTCGTCGCAGGCAGGTAGAAGTCCTTGTGCCACATCGTGCCAATAGGATCAGCGAAACGTGGATCTGCGTTGTCCTATACCTACTTGGAATGTTCTCCGTGACGCTTGTTAGGGCCCAAATCGTTCAACCGCCGGAGCCGGTTGACCCAAGGCCTATCAACGGCGAGATGTATTACCTCATCAATCAACTGTCCGGACTGCAAATAGACTTGAATAACAACTCGGCCACACCCGGCGACAACATCCTTGTCGACGGGAGAAGTTTCACAAACCTTAGCCAGAGATGGGCCTTTACCAAGGCTCTCAGCGGTAACTGGAAGATCAGCAATATTCTCAACGGCCTATGTTTGGACAGCGTGGTCTCGCGGGATATCACATACACCGTGCAGAACCCGTGCGGCATCAATGCCCCGACGCAGGAGTGGTCATTCGCCTACGTGAAGAACGGCTTCAACGTGGTTACGAATGTTGGCACGAAACGTATCCTGGACGTGTCGAACACGAGTCTTGCTTCCGGAGCGCGACTGATTGAGTCGTCACTCTCGGGTTCACCAAGGCAAAGCCAGTTGTGGCTATTCCGCCCCGCGTTTTTCCGAGGGAACGACTCGAGCCTTCAGGAAAAAGCGGAATTTGACCGCGTTGCAGCGAACAATGCTTCCTCATACCCCTGGTGGCACGACGCCTATCTCCCCGGTCAGGACATTTTCCAAATCTTCAAGAATAACGGGATGAACATGATTCGCGTTCGCCCGGCCTCCATCAACACCACTGTCACACACGGAGGCGTCAGCTTCCCGATTACAACCGGCCCGTATAATCACTACACGCTGGCGTCTCCGCCAGCCACCCAGATCATTCCCGCGACGGCCACCGGGAGTTCCGGAAGCGCCGGGGACTACGCGGAGACAGACTGGTCGGGCATCGACCTGGCAGTGCGGGCGAAGAAGCTGGGCATGTCGGTCAATGTGACTCTGTTCTACGATGGCTGGAACACATCCGACACGCCAGGGAACTGGGCAGGTAAGACTCTCGCACAGTTGTCGGGGGTCCCGTCCAGTGCTGACTGCACCGTTGCCGGAAATTGTCTGATGTACAACTACGTTAAGGACGAGATGGAACTCTACCGGGCAATGGGCGCGTGGCCTGATGTAGTTGCGCTCGGAAATGAAGTCACCAGCGGTATGTTCAATTCGGGGGGAAGCGCAGGCCTCAGCGGCATAAACTGCAACACGAATAACAACGGCGGTGGAACCTGTTTCATCGCCATACAACAAGCGGCCATGCAGGCGATTCTCGACGCAGCATCCGACACCTCGAACCCTGCCCTCCTTGGTCCACCGCTGCCGCCGCCGATCCGTTGCATTCACATCACCGGGGATCGTGACCTCTACACGTACTACGCCGGCGCGACAACAAATGGCATCCCGCTCGATGCCGTCTGCGAGAGCTACTATCCGGGCTGGCACGGAGCCACGACACAAGCCCAGTACAATTGGTACCACTCAAGTGGCCAGCAAATTGCGGAGCCTAACTTCGCCAAGGAAGCCACTCAGCTTGGCTTGCCAATCTTCAATATCGAGGATGGCGTCTCATACGCATTGGCTTCCTTGTACGGTACTGCGAGTCCTCAGGACGTGTGGTACGGGATCAATCCGCCGGGACCTTCTGCAGCGCTCGCCCGTCAAGCGATGATCGATCTCAACAAGGTGCAGAAGAGCGTGCCCAACAATCTCCACATGGGCATGGAGTGGTGGGCCGGCGAGGCGTCATCCATTGCCGGTAACGCTCTCGGTCCAGTAAATGACTATTGGGGTACCGGTGGGGTCGATTTATTCGATAACATGACCACTGCCGGGAACCCTCGTGACAATGTGGCAATGCCCGTAATGCTCGCAATGGGTGGAAGATTGGACCCCACCCTGGCCTACAAGTTTGTGAATGCCGCCAACGAGCGCATTCTGGAGACGGCTGACGCATCTACCGCAGCCGATGCTGCACTGCATACTGGTCTGGAGACCGGTGTTACAGGCCTCCACCAGCAGTGGCAGATCATTTCCCAGGCAGGTGACGCCGAACAAAACCTGGCCATCTACCCCGCGCCGATGGATCACCGCGGCGACGGTTACTTCCAGATCATCAACATGAACCAGACCAACGGGCTGAACGTTCTGGATTCGCAGAATGGTGTGTCAGGTGACGCCGTCGTGCAGAATCCCGAGAGCTCCAGCGCCAACGCCATCACCGGGAACCCGAACCAGGAGTGGGACATCCAGTCGGCTGGAAACTGCGGCGACATACCGGCAAAGTGCACCAATCCACCCCTGACAGCAACAGGAAACTATTACACAATTATCAATAAAGCCACTGGGATGCTGCTGGCCGCGAACGGAACGAACGCCGACGCATCGATTGAGTTGCAGCCCCCGGCCACAGCCTCCAACGGTGATTTCACAGTTCCCGCTAACAAAGGTCAGCTGTGGCAGATCGTTCCTGTTCACATCACCGGACGTGCGCTTTATCCATTCAATGGTTTCCAGTCACCGGTGGCGAACCCGCCCACGGTGAACTCAGAAAATGCCGGCCGGGCGATTCCTATCAAGTTCAGCCTGGGTGGCGATCAGGGCCTCGGTGTGATCGTTCCCGGTTATCCCACGGTGACGCAGGTGGACTGCAAGAGCGAAGCGCCGATAGGGGGCGCCATGCCGGCGGACACGGCCGGTAACAGCGGACTCACCTATGACCCTTCGTCCAACACTTATACCTACGTGTGGAAGACCGACAAGAGAATGGCGGGCACGTGCCAGATGTTCATCCTGCTCCTGATCGACGGCTCGGATCACCTCGCGTATTTTCAGTTCAAGTAGCGACGGAGAATGGAAGGTTCGTCCCCAGGCATCCTGTTTGGTGGTAGACAAAGATATCGTCCCGTTTTGTCACCGGACTGACCAGGTGAAAGACGAAACGGCCTCCTGCTCGGTACAACTGGTCTCATAAATCCACAAGTGTGGAGATGCCACGAATGAGACCCGCCATCGGAGCGGGGCTCATGATCTTACTCGAAGCCGCAGGTCCATATATGAGACCAGTTCTAGCTGTGAGCAAGTTAACCCGCCTGTCGAAATCGTGGAGCAGAGCGCCAACAATCGGCAAGCCGGCACATGAGAGGGTGGCTTTCGGTGTCTGCCCGAGAACGACCATCACGAGATCGAGTCCCGTAGAGCCTGCCCTGAGCTTGTCAAACGGGGACGGCTGAACTTTAGACCTGTCCAAATTAGATTTTTCAGTTGGCCAATTTGGTGCACAAGAAGCCTTCACTGACCCTAAGAGGCGGGGGGAAGAGACCGTCGAACGAAGGGCACGGGTTCAGCCGTGCCGCACATGGCCCACGCGTTGACGGCTTCAGCCGCTGAGGTACGCTTTTCGTGACGTCTAGGGCGAAGTCATGTCTTTCCACGGCTGAGTTCGCGACAGACGATTGGAAAAACATACCTCAGCGCATTTTTTTAGGCAAACCATCCCCTGTGAATTCACCCACCCCCGGCCGCCTCCGGCTCGCATGAGCAGACACTCCAAAAAGTGCCTGCCAAATATTATGTGCGCGACGAAATCTAGTCGATCTGCATCTTAGACATGCATGACTGCCCCATACACAACTCTTCTGAAGGTCGCGGGCTCAAATAGCCACCGCCTCGCTTGCTTTCGGGCAAGGAGGATCCAGATCTCGCCAGGGCAGGCTGCAGCATCTTACCGCGCTTATATTCCGTCGGCTGCTTTGCAGCGACTTAATGCGCATAGTGCGCTTAGTGCGCACGTTTTTCCAACAGCTTTCTGATGCATCTCATAGGCGAGGGTTCCATCATGACTGCAATTTTGACTCCCGGCACGTTGGCTCCGGATTTCACCCTCCCCGTGGCTCCCGATAAGCAGCTCACGCTCAGTGAGTTGCGGGGAAAGCCCGTAATTCTGGCCTTCTATCCTGCGGACTGGAGCCCGGTTTGCGGTGATCAGATGGCTCTCTACAACGAGGTGCTGCCGGAGTTTAAGAGTTTTGGGGCGGAACTGGTAGGCATCTCTGTGGACGGCGCGTGGTGCCATGCCGCCTACGCCAAGGATCATCATCTCCATTTTCCGCTGGCGGCTGATTTCGAACCGAAAGGCGCGGTCTCCCGGGCTTATGGCGCCTACCGCGAAAAAGAAGGTTTCTCCGAAAGGGCCCTCTTCGTTCTCGACAAAGACGGGGTCATACCTATTCCCCCTCAAGACCCGTCATTCTGCCGCAATATGTGTGCTGTCACGGCATTAACCCAGGTTAGGGGCAGAACCAAAGGTGGACATCCGCCTAACGGCTAAAGTGGCATGATCCTGTCACTTCACAACTCTTTGCAATTTATTGCGTCGTTGTGACATATTGCCAAAGCTGTACGCTTATTCTCGATCCAATGACGTGCCAAATCATTTTCCATGGAGGTCCACGTGAATAAGAAACTCTGTTTCATGCTCATCACATTGGCTGTCGCTCCGGTTGCCCTGTACTCGCAAGAGCCGCCGGCCGCGTCGTCCAATCCGATCACCGCCAGCGAAAAAGGCTTCTACACAGTGGTAAGTGGCGAAGTCATTGCTGCTGCCGAGAAGATGCCGGAGCAAAACTACTCCTTCAAGCCAACTCCGGAGGTGCGCAGTTTCGGGCAAATAGTCGGCCACGCGGCTGATGCTCAGTACTTTTTTTGCGCGACCGCTACCGGCGAACCGAGTCCCATGAAAGACATCGAAAAAACCAAGACGTCGAAGGCCGATCTGGTGACCGCCCTGAAGGACGCCGTAGCCTACTGCAATAAGGCATACGCCGGTATGACGGACGCGCAGGGCAGCCAGACCGTGAAACTGATGAACTACGATATGGCAAAGCTTACGGTATTGTCCGTCAATACAGCCCACACCGATGAACACTACGGGAACATGGTCACCTACTTACGAATAAAAGGCATCATCCCCCCGAGCAGCGAAAAACGCCCCAGTCAGGGACAGATGTAGGACACCAGTACTACGCGAAGGGTGGCTGGGTGTTAAGATGTTCGCCATCGAGGATGCCAAGGCAGAAACTCGGTTGAGACCGAGAGCTGTAATGGCTGTTCCAAAACTATGCCCGCGCATGATCATGACCATCATCACGACCACCAGGTAGTTCCCTCCGACCCGGCGCTGCGAACCAAGGCACTGGAATCGTTGCTGGTGGAAAAAGGCCTGGTGGATCGGGCCGCATTGGATACGTTGGTAGACGCCTACGAAAACAAGATTGGACCGCGCAACGGCGCTCGCGTGGTGGCGCGCGCTTGGGTGGATCCCGCATATAAGGAACGGCTGCTTAACAATGCTTCAGTGGCAATCGCCGAATTGGGCTATGGTGGGGCACAGGGCGAACACATGGTAGTGCTCGAAAACAGCCCCAGCGTGCATAACCTGGTGGTGTGCACGCTGTGCTCCTGTTATCCCTGGCCAATTCTCGGTTTGCCACCCGTCTGGTACAGATCGGCGCCGTATCGATCGCGCTCTGTGATCGATCCACGTGGCGTCTTGCGCGAATTTGGCCTGGACCTGCCCCAGGACGTAGAGGTTCGGGTCTCCGACAGCACGGCGGAGGTCCGCTACCTCGTCTTGCCCGAAAGACCGGCTGGCACGGAAAAGATGACCGAAGAGGAACTTGCGGCTCTGATCACACGCGATGCCATGATCGGGGTCGCCAAGGTCCCACCGCCTCCAGGAGTCCGGGTATGAACGGAATCCACGACATGGGCGGCATGCAAGATATGGGTCCAATCCAGCGCGAAGAGAACGAACCCGTATTTCATCAGCCGTGGGAAGGCCGCGTGTTTGCTATGAACCGCGCGATTGGTGCGTGGCGTAAGTGGAATATCGATGCAGGCCGTTACGGTATCGAGCTGCTTCCCCCCGCGGATTATCTGCGGATGAGCTACTACGAGAAATGGCTAACCCGCAACCTGGAGTTGCTGGTGAAGTCTGGCTTGGTGACGCGGGAGGAGATGGAAACCGGCGAGCCCGCGCCGGGATCGCAGAAGGCAACTCCGCCTCTTAACGCCGCCGCCGCATCCGCAGTGGCCGGGCTTCGCGGCAATTTTATGCGACCGGAGGCAGAGGCCAAGGCTCGCTTCGACTTGGGACAGCAGGTCCGCGCCCGGAATATGAATCCGGTGGGCCACACTCGCCTGCCCCGATATGCGAGAGGCAAAAAAGGCTCGGTCGTCCGCCGCCACGGCATCTTCGTATTCCCGGATACCAACGCACATTTTCTGGGCGAGCAACCGCAGCACTTGTATTCGGTTCGTTTCACCGCGCGGGAGTTGTGGGGTGAGGACGCCTCGCCGCGTGATTCTGTTTACATCGATATGTGGGAGAGTTACCTCGATCATGCCTGAATTGCAAGCTGAATCCGACCGGCTCGCTTCTTTGCCCTCGCTCCCTCGCGACCAGGGCGGTCCCGTCTTTGCTGAGCCCTGGCAAGCCCAGGCCTTTGCGCTCGCCGTGCGGCTTTCCGCTCAAGGCTACTTCACCTGGAAAGAGTGGGCGGCCGTGCTCGCCGATGAACTCAAGTCCGCGGCTGATCGTGGTCACCCGGACGACGGTTCCTCATACTACGAATAATGGCTGGCTGCGCTCGAACGTCTCGTGACGGCGAAAGGACTCTCCAATCCAAACGAGATGCTTGCTCGCAAAGAAGCCTGGGCCGACGCGTATCGACATACACCCCACGGAAAACCCGTCGATCTGCCAAACGGATCCAGCTAGCGGCCATGGGTGGTAAGACTGACTCAGGCTTGTTCAAAATAAAATTTTTCAGTTGGCCAGTTTAGACAGCACATTGAAGCCGTGCCCTTCGCGCAGAGACTTTTTCCGCAGCTTGTTCAGCCCCTGCTGGGGCGTATCTATAGCCCTTGGGCCTTTGTTCGGCCCAGAATCGAGAGCGCCCTTCGCTTCCTCTTGACAGCCTAGAGGAATAAAATCTATCCTCCTCATCTAGACCATCAAGAGGAGAAAAGTGCGGGCAGAACAGAACTCCACGTCTTCAGGCGATCTTGTGCAGGGAACGCTGGAGATGCTCGTCCTCAAGACTCTGGCGCTCGAACCAATGCACGGATATGGCGTTGCATTGCGGATTGAGCAAATGAGCCGTGGGGTGTTCCGCGTGAACCCGGGATCGCTGCTACCGGCGCTGAGCCGCATGGAGCGGGCGGGCCGCATTCGGTCGGAATGGCGCGCTACGGAAAACAATCGTCGTGCGAAGTACTACTCCCTGACTGCAAACGGCCGACGAACTCTCTCCGCGGAAACCGAACGGTGGGCCAATCAAACCGCTGCCATCGCTCGTATTCTCGAAGCCAAAGCCGGCGCCTGATCTCATTACGGAGGCATCATGCATCAGCTCAGGAACTTGTTCCAGGGGTTACGGTCACTGTTCGACAGGCGGCGCACCGACCGCGAAATCGACGAAGAGATCGACGGTTTCGTTGAAGCCTCTGTGGAACAAAAACTACGGGCTGGAGTAAGTCCAGAGCAGGCGCGCCGGGCCGCTCTGGTTGAACTCGGCAGCCGCCACGCTATCAAGCATCGGGTCTGGTCTTCACGCTGGGAATCTGCGCTGGACAATCTGCTGCAGGACGCACGCGTCAGCCTTCGCTCGCTTTGCAAACGGCCGGCCTTCACAGCGGTCGCGCTGCTCTCCCTCGCATTGGGAATCGGCGCCAACACTGCCATCTTCACCCTTATCCAACAACTGCTGCTGCGCAACCTGCCGGTGCGTAGTCCCGAACAACTCGTCACCTTCGGCGATGCGACCAACTCCGGAATTGCGGGCGGAATCGACATCGGGCAGTACGGCTTCTTCCCCTGGTACGTTACCCGGCAGTTGGAGGCGAATCCCGGCCCATTTCAGGGGATTGCCGCAATCGGCAGTTTCTCGCCCAAGGTCTCGGTGCGTATCGCTCAACCATCAGGATCGCCATCCGATTCCCCCGCACAGCTCGCCACCGCCAGTCTTGTTTCCGGCAACTACTTCAGCGTTCTCGGTGCTCATGTGCTGATGGGCCGCATCATCACACCATCTGATGATGCGAGTCCCGGAACCGGAGCAGTAGCAGTCGCAAGCTTTCATTTCTGGCAGCATGCTCTTTCCTCGGATCCCGCAATTCTCAACCGGACAATCACCATCAATGGCACGCCGTTTGCGGTGATCGGAGTCATGCCAAGAGGGTTCGACGGCCTCAAGCAAGGGCTCGAGCTGGCCGACCTCTGGGTGCCAACGACGATGCAGCCGGTCCTTCTACAGCAGCCTTCGATGCTCACCACTCCGTCGGGCCTCTACTTCATGAACGTGTTTGGACGTCTCACACCCGAAGCGGCGGCCAACCCCCACGTTCGTGCACAATCCCAAAACTGGATTGACCGGCAGGTTCATGCTGCTATTCGCGCCAATGAAAGCACAGTCCATGCTCCCGCGCGCCAGCAGGAGATCGAGCACGAAAATGTGCCCTTAATTTCTGCCCTACGCGGTGTCTCGTATCTGCAGGACGTGTATAGAGAATCCCTATGGGTTCTCATGGCAGTGGTTGTGCTGGTGCTTTTGATTGCATGCGCCAATCTCGCGAATTTCCTGTTGGCGCGGGCAGCCATGCGCCAACGGGAGATCGCCACACGGCTGGCGCTCGGATCAAGCCGGTCGCGCATCGCGCGGCAAAGCCTGATCGAAACTCTCTTGCTGTCGGTTGGGGGCGGCCTTCTGGGGCTCGCCATTGCTTTCGCGGCAACACGCGTTCTGATTGCATTTGTGAGCCAAGGTAGCACGTGGATTGCCGTGAGCCCCGCGCCGAATCCTGGAGTTTTGCTGTTCACCCTCGGCGTTTCTGTTATCACGGGAATTCTGTTCGGCCTTGCCCCCGCCATTGCCGCCGCGCGGACCGCAGCGCATGATTCATTGAGTTCCACCAACCGCACTTCCGGCGGAAGCCGTTCGTCGCGATGGTGGTCGAAATCTCTGGTGGTTGGGCAAGTCACGCTGTCGCTTCTGCTGCTTGTGGCGGCCGGGCTTTTCCTAAAGACGCTACGCAACCTGCAGCACCAGGACTACGGATTTGAGCGCACGTTCCTGCTGGTGGCCCAGTTCGACGCCAAGCTTGCCGGTTACACTCCAGTGCAGACAGCCGGCCTCCACCAGCGTCTCCTCGACCGGCTTTCAGCCATTCCCGGGGTTCAATCGGCCGCACTGGCGGCGACACCGCCGATCAGCTCGGGCAACTGGCGCTCGAACATCTCGATTACCGGTTATACGCCCGCACCCAAAGAAAACATGAACTCCGTGCTGAACCGCGTATCCGGCCGTTATTTCGAGACGGTAGGCATCTCGATGATCGCGGGGCGTCCCATCTCGCCGTCTGACACGGCAACCAGTCTCAAGGTCGCCGTTGTGAACCAGACCCTGGCTCGCCACTTCTTCCCCAGGGGCAACGCACTTGGACACTCCCTGGCCATTGATATCGACTCAGCGAAGGGGCCCTGGCAGATTGTGGGCATCGCACGGGACACCAAAGCAGGCAACCCACGGAGTCCGGACACGGCGATGATGACGTACGTTCCGCTGAATCAGGTCGAGCCCTATGCTCCGGCTGCCGCGGGCGCAGGCTCCAGCGCTCGAGAAGAGAATCAGGATCGCTTTGCTGGATTCATTCTGTTGCGCACCAGTGGCGACCCTTCTGCGAGGATTGCAGACCTCCGCGCCGCTGTGGCATCTGTCGATCCGAACCTTCCCCTCCTGAGCGTCAGCACGATTGGTGAGGAAGTTTCGCGTTTGATGGGGAACGACCAACTGAGCGCTTCGCTGACCGGCATTTTCGCCCTTCTGGCGCTGGTGCTTGCGGCCATCGGACTGTACGGCGTCATGAGTTACAACGTCGCACGGCGGACCAACGAGATTGGCGTTCGCTTGGCGCTGGGCGCACAAAGAGACAACGTGCTTTGGATCATTCTTCGCGAGGCGTTGCTTTTATTGTCGGCAGGAGTGGTGCTGGGGTTGCCGCTCAGCCTGGCGGCAGCCAGGCTTGTCCGCCAGCAGCTCTTCGGCCTGAAAGCAGGCGATCCGCTGACCTACGCCGGCGCCCTCATCGTGGTCAGCACCGTGGTCATACTTTCCACGTGGCTGCCCGCGCGGCGTGCAGCAGCGATCAATCCGGTAGACGCCCTTCGATACGAATAACGCCATTCTGTCTCCGCTCCTACCTCCGCGAACCGATAGTAAAGGCCAATCGAGCACCCCTGAAATTCAAACGATACGCTAAGGGACAAACCCCTCCCGTGTACCATTGCCTCTGGCAGTGGGAGGACCACATGAGTTCGAAAATGAGATTTCTGGGATTGTTGATTCTGACCGCATCGATTGCACTTGTCTGCGCCGGGCAAGCGGCATCAATACCGCAAGCCCAGCAGGCGGCCCGGCCGGAGCCGCCAACCCGCGATCCGCATTCCCCTGGGTATGTGCACGCTTCCGATCTGCCCGACGGAACCGTGCCGTTGCCGGATCAGGATGGAGACTTCATCATCGGGCCGACGCATCCCCCGGCCCAGGAGATGACGGCCCAGGACTTGACCCATGGCAGCGTCGTTGAATTCACAATGAGTTCAGTCGATAGCAAGTACTACCCGGGTATTGCGCGCGACAAGGGTACGTTCGGTACGACTGCCCCGAATGACCCGGCAAAGCTGGTGGTTACGACGAGTCATCCCGCTCCGTATACGCGCAAGGTTTCGGTGTATGTGCCAAACGATTATGTGCCGGGTAGCTCGGTCCCGTTCATTGTGGGCGCGGACGGCCCGGATCGAATGCTTTTCACCGCGCTGGATGGCCTGATTCCCGGACACAAGTTGCCGGTCATGGTCGCCATCTCTATTGGGAACGGCAGCGGCGATGCGCAGGGAAGCGAGCGCGGGCTTGAGTACGACACGATGTCGGGCCGCTATGCAGAATTTGTCGAACACGAGGTGCTACCGCTGGTTGAGGAAAAGGCTCACGTAAAGTTGACCCACGATCCCGATGGGCGGGCGACTACAGGCGGCAGTTCAGGGGGGTCGTGCGCGTTGATTATGGCGTGGTTTCATCCGGAACTTTATCATCGCGTGCTGACCTATTCGGGGACTTACGTGAACCAGCAGTGGCCGTACGATCCTCAGACTCCGCATGGAGCCTGGGAGTTCCACGAGCACCTGATCCCGGATAGCCCGCGGAAGCCGATCCGGATCTGGATGGAGGTTGGTGATAAGGATCTCTACAATCCCAACGTGATGCGCGACAACATGCACGACTGGGTCGAGGCCAACGAGCGCATGGCGAAGGTGCTCGCAGCGAAGGAGTATCGCTACCAGTTTGTATTTGCAGAGAAGGCGGGCCACGTCGATCGTGCAGTGAGGATGCAGACGCTCCCGGAAGCGCTCGAGTACGTGTGGCAGGGGTATCACGCGCAAAACGCAAAATGAGTTGAACCCACCGCCGCGCAGTCATTGCGGCCTGCTGCGCACCTTCTGTCTCTACTACCACCCGTGCATACTGAACTCGCGAAGGGTGCCCCAGGTCTCGCTTTTGAGACCTGGGATCCTCCTAGTAAAGGCCAATCGAGTCCCCCTAAAATAACCAAGGATCCGCCAAGGGACATGAGGGAGCCCTGAGCGACGAGCAGTGAGGGACGGACGAAAAGTAACCCAAACGGTGGCGAGTTCCCAAACATTGGGCTACCTTTCAACTGTCCGCAACTGTCCCTATGTCGAAAGACTCCCCAGGAAGGCCAGAAGGTGGTGGAAATAGAAGGCCTGATCATCCCATAGGTCCAGATGACTTCCATTTGGACAGATAACGGAGCTGGCGTTTGCCATCAGGGTCGCCATTTTCCGCATATCCGAGGGGTCCATCTCGTCATATTTGGAACCGATGGTGAGCGTTTTCACCTTGATCTCGTGGAGGCGGTCCCAACGCTCCCAATCTTTGAGGTTACCCGTCACCTCGAACTCGCTCTTGCCCTGCATCTGGTTGTAGATCTTGTCATTCACGAGGCGAAACGCCCGGCTCACGGGCTCGGGCCAGGGCGTCAGGCGACAGATCATCTTAGGATACAAATCCTCCATCACGATGCGTGTATAAGCGGGATCGTCATAGCTCTTCGCCGCCTCCAGCGCATTGAACCGCGCCAGAGACTCGGGCGAGAGGAGTTGCGTTTTCAGTGCGGCTGTTCGTTTGAGGTAGGCCTGCGTGCCTGCCGTCATGTTGGAGATCACCAGGCCGCGCAGATGCTGTTGATAGTTCAGCGCATATTCCATCGCCAGGATGCCGCCCCACGAGTGGCCATACAAAACAAAATGATCCAGACCCAGTCCGCGACGAACCTCCTCGACTTCGGTGAGATAACGGGGGAGGGTCCAGAGTGCCGGATCGTCAGGTACATCGGAGTTACCGACACCAAGCTGGTCATAGTAGTACATCTCGATCCCGGCCTGGGGTAGGAAGGAATCCATGGCTTCCAGGTAGTCGTGCGGAAAGCCGGGTCCGCCGTGCAGCAGCAGGACTTTGACCGGACCGGAGCCCATTCGTTTGGTCCACACTTTGTACTTGCCCCCAACGACGGGAATCATGCGAATGCCCGCCACCCGAATACCGCTGGGGTTCAAAGCGTCTAATCCCGGTGACGAGTCATGACTGGATCCCGCTTGCGCGGATACAGATAAAGGAGACGTCAGGGCGGTCGCAGCCAAAGCAGCGGAGTATCCCAGGAACTTTCTGCGCTTCATAGGCCTGGATAGTCACCAGGACTGTACGTGACCGCCTGTTGTCTTCATCAAGATCTACCTCGATAGGCCGGCCCAGGTGAGTGTGTTCGATCTCCTTTCGGGCGCTAAGTCAGGTTAGTCCGCCGCAATAAATCGTTTACGAACCGCTGTGCCTCAGGATTCACTCTGAGTCCAGGATGGTCCGGGTCGGGTTCAATCAGGCCCAGCGCCGTCAGGCGTTCCATACGGCTACTGCTATGGTCACGCTTCTCGCAAAGAACTTCGGCCAGCTCACTCGGAGTCACCGAGCCATGCTCCTGAATGACGAGCAACGTGAATTTGTCTTCCTGAGCAAGTTCGCTGCGGAAGCGGCTGAACGCGGGATCGAGGGGCTGGCGGATTTTAATCGTCTCTCCTTCCACGCGCTCAATCTAGCTAAGCCACAACTGAAATGCCGAGCGGAAGATTCCCTCGGACTGTTGAAAGAGAGAGTCAAAAAACAGCTTCTGCGCAGATTCCTCGAGGCCCAGCCACCGTTTTACGCGGTTAACTCTTGGATCGCCGGCGTCTGGTGGTGCAAACTCGAGCCGCAAGCCGGAGAGACGGTGCCGCTCCAGAATTGCATTCTCAAGATCGGTGCGCGAGACATATCGGAATCGCCGTAGGCATGGGCGTATAGCCACCGAATGGATCACGCTCGCATGTTGCTTGACAAACGAATTTCGCCGGCGAAATCCTTCAAACCAATTGCCACTTTGTTGTCCAGCCGACGTCTGGATCGTCCAAATAACCCGCACGGAATATGCCGAACCGCCGATGCGATCATTGAGCCCAAACGAGTAACGTGAAGCCTCAGGGCTGTATCCGCATGCGTTTTGACAAAGGCGAAGAACCAGGAGTACAGTCGATGATCGATGCATTGATCATCGATCAAATATGCCAAAAAGAAAACTCGATCCGTTACCTTCCGCGGCCTTTCAGATATTGCTTTCTCTCGCTGCCGGCGATCTCCATGGATATGCCATTATGCGGCAGATCGAAGAACAGACCGGCGGACGTATGCGCCTTGGCCCAGGGACGTTGTATAGCTCCATCCAAGCGCTGCTGGAGGGAAAGCTCATCGAGGAAGTTACCCGGCGCGACGATACAGACCTTATGCCGGAGCGTCGCCGTTTCTACCGGTTGACCGCCGCTGGACGAAAACTGGCACGGTCCGAGGCCGAGAAACTCGCAGATGTCTTGCGCGTTGCGCGAGCTAGGAAAATCTTGAGGGGGGACTATGTCTGAGAAATTGTATGCCTTGCTTTTCCGCCTCTACCCTTCGCAATTTCGTCATGCCTACCGGGAAGAAGCTATCCAACTTTTCCGCGACCGCTCTCGCGAGGAGAGAGGGCTCCTCCCGGCCCTGCGCCTCTGGGCTGACCTGCTGGCCGATCTGATTGTCTCCCTACCGAGAGAATATCGCTACACCCGGACACCGGTCGGCGCATCGTCCCCGCAGAGTCTGGAAGGTGTGCCTTCCTTCTATTTGCTGGAAGATGGTTCGCCACGTCTCGGCGCCTTTCTTTTTGGAGGAGTTCTGTCACTGGCCGTAGTGACTACAGTTTTGACTTTGATCAATCAACCCGGAGGCAAGCAGACACGACGGATCTCGGACGCTCCAACCAGCATGCGATCCTCTTCATCCAGAAGTGCGACCGCGCAAAAGGCGCAAGTCCCAAATCAAGAATCAGTTGCTCATCGTGCAGGCCCGCCGCCGGTCCAGCAGCCAAAGCCGCAAAATCCTGCAGGCGAATCGGGCCAACGGACAACCAGACTGGACGCAGGGGAACGTCGACGTTTAGTTGACCGGGCAATCGCGAACCTCAAGCAGTATTACTTCGATCGGGACGTCGCGCAGAAGACGGCCGATGCGATGCTTGTTCATGAGAAGGCCGGTGACGACAACGAGCCGATCGAAGGTAGGGCATTTGCCGACTTGCTGACCGCGCAGATGAGGGATGCCAGCGGCGACAGGCACCTCATCATCGAATACAGCCAGAACCTCTTGCCCGAGGGCCCTCCGGCGCAAACAGTCGATAGTCTTGAACGCTTGCATAAGGCCATGTTGCAGCAAAACTGTATGGTGAGAAAGCTCCAGATTCTCCCCCATAACATTGGCTACCTTAAGCTTGACTTTTTTCCGAATACGTCGCTGTGCGGGCCAACCGTAAGGACCGCCATGGCCTCTTTGAACCATGCGGACGCAATCATCTTTGATCTACGGGATAACTCCGGGGGTTTTCCGGATATGGTGTCGCTGATTGCCAGCTACCTGTTCGACCACCCTGAATATATGTACAGTCCCAGGGGAGCTCCAACAAAGGATTCCTGGACGAGGTCTCCTGTTCCCGAAAATGGGCTCGCGGACAAGCCCGTCTATGTGCTCACATCGGCCACCACGTGGTCCGGCGCGGAGCAATTCAGCTACGACCTGAAGATGCTGAAACGAGCAACCTTGGTCGGGGAGACGACGAGGGGTGGTGCTCATGCGGGCGCCCTTCACCGGATCGACGATCACTTCGGCATGGGCATTCCCGAAGAGGAGCCGATCAACCCTTTTGGCAATACCGACTGGGAAGGGGTTGGCGTGGAGCCGGACGTGAAGGTGAAAGCAGCGAATGCATTGGAAACATCAGTGAAGCTGGCTGAAGCAAAACTGCAGAAGAAGTAGCGCTTAACGCGAAGTCAACTCTTCCATTTAGAAATCAGCCGATCAACAGGGATGAGTACCACCAAGTCGGTTAAGCAACAGAAATCCGGAATTCCGCCAGCAATCCCGGATCGGGGTCGCCATCGGCGGTTTCCGTTACTAATCGCGGAACGAAGCAGTCTGCAGGCACCTTGATGTTTATCAGCTGGTAATTTCCGGATTGACGACGATCCTCTCATAATCTGCAGAGAGGAAAGTGCCCAAGCCCAAAAAGGTCAGACCCCATATGTCCAAACTAGTGGCCTGTTGGGGTGCGCTCCGAAGGACCCGACCAGTTACACTGCTGTGAGCGAACGGAGCATCGGAGTGGACGCCAATGAAGGTTTCGGAAAAGGACCTGCTTGCCGCCGAGGCTATGGATCGATGGGAGGATTTCCAGAAGAGTCTTTCCTCAGAAAAGCGCAGGTATCCCATCCAACAGTTTCGAAAATTTTGGTCGGCAGCATCACGTTACGCCGAATTGACGAAAACTGATTCTCTGATCCACAAGACTCTTGCCTGCGCAGTCAACGGGCTGGTCGATTTCCTCCGAGTGGAACGTAAGCAGGTTCAGCCGACGTTCTTCGCGTTGCTGATCGCTTGGAATGCCTCTTTTTTAGCGGGTACGATCCATACTTCGTAGGCGACGAGCCACCAGGATTGTGACTAAGGAGCAGCTGGGCAAGTGCCTTGGCCTACAAATCAGCAAGAGCCCGGCTAGACCTCGGGAAGTTACCGATAATCCCGTTTTGCAGGTGGACGGGTTGCTATGCTGGAGGGAATGAGTATTCTGTCGACGCATTGCCTGCGACCGTTAAACAAGAATGTTTGGAAGAGCGAGCATGATGCAGGTTTTGATCCGATCCGCCAGGTTGCAACTAAGCCCGTTCAAAATGGCTGATGCCGAAGAGGTATTCGGATGCATCACCCCTGCGACCGCTCGCTTCATGCGCTGGGAGCCCCCAAAATCGGTCAACGAGTACAAGGCACACCGGGAAGCCAGATTACAGGCCGGCGATCAATCGGTTTTCTCCTTTGTTATAAGACGCAGTGACACCATGGAATGTCTAGGCATTGCCGGACTGGATGAGGCGGATCAACCAACCCCAGAGCTTGGCATCTGGCTCAAGGAAGCAGCTCATGGCCACGGCTACGGAACAGAAGCCATTAAAGCGGTTGCTGAATGGGCGACGAAAACTCTCGCGAAGGAGAGCTTCCTTTACCCCGTAGCAGTAGAAAATGTCGGCAGCAGGCGTATCGCAGAAAAGCTTAACGGCGAAATTGTAGGAACACGCAGAAATCCAAAATATGAATCTGTTGTCTATGAAATCTGCCCTCTTACCCGACCCTGGTCGGGCGGTTAAGAAAACTGTTGCGTCTGGCCGCTTGCTTGGCGCTTTATCAGAGCTTTCGTGACAGACCTTCGCCTGCCTCCTGCGAAGTCTGGTTATCGGTAACTTCCCCCCAACCAGGGCGAGGGAGTGGAGTTACCGGGAATCCCGTTCACGGGAACTCCCGCTCGAAGCGGCGGAGAGCCACGTGTCCGAGAAGCCGCTATTCGGCAAGTGGCGAGACGCGTGTTCCGTTTGCTATCTGCGGCTAGGGCCGGAGTGAGGTAGTTTGGGCGTACAGCTCCACAGCGGCTATGGTTGCGACATGATCGACTTTGAGTTGCGTTCCGAACTGCTTGCAATGAGGTCGGAAGATGAAGAGCTGCATACGGAACTGAGTAATGCTGGCGCTCTCACAGGGCACTATGTTCCTAGTCTGCCAGCGATTCACGAGAGGAATGCTGCTCGCTTACGCGAGATCGTATTAGCGAGGTTGGTGCCGACGGAGCCTACGCCGCTTGGCTCATTGTGCAACACGGTATAGGAGATCCGAGCCTACAACGGGGCGTTCTCCCTTTATTGCGGGAGGAAGCCGCTGAAGGCCGCGTGCCGGCATGGCAGGCGGCTTACCTATCAGATCGTATCGCAATGTACGAACAGCGCTACCAGCGGTACGGCACGCAGTGGCTCGATGATCCACGGGATGGACGTTCCAGACCTTGGCGGATCGAAGAGCCGGACAAGGTAGACAGCCTTCGTGCGAGCGTTGGCTTGGGACCATTGCGCCCGATCCCGGAACGAGGGCCGGACCTGCCTCTCGATGAACAAGAGTCCCGGCTAGAAAACCAGCGATGGTGGCAAAATTGGCTTGCAAGTCGGGGTTGGCATCTCGGATGCCCCTCCGAAAGCTGAGTAAGGGAAGTTGGTTAGCGTTTACGAATCTGCAAATTCCAGTCCGCCGGAGACTCCGGGCTGGGGAAGTTACGGTAAGCCCCGTTTCTCGGGAAGTTCATCAAGAAACCGGTCTCCTCGCAAAATTGGGCTGACGTTTACCTTCAATATGGCGTAAGGATCTTTCGGTCGCCCAATTCCGGCGTACGCGAGAGGTCCGACGGAACGGTGGTCGGATCGTTCAAGATTGCCGGGTCGTCACTCGGAAACTGACTTCCCGTAGGCCGGATGAAGGCCTCGGGTCTCGTCGAGATTGTGATGTCTAGACTATAGTGGCCGCCGACCGTGCTCACCGGACGCGGAAACTCCACAATATAGCGCGCTCGAATCAGCGTCACAGCCCATGCAAGCTGTTTCCCGAGATCTTTCGCGGAGGTCGGCAGCAAGATCCCCCCGCTCAGCTCACACACGTCATCGAAGGGAACTTCATCTTGCGTGTTCCTCAAGTCCGCAGGCTGAACCAAGCCAAAGATAGCAACGCTTCTCGTCTGAGCAAAGAACCTCAATGCATTCCAGGAACTCCGGCTGCCTCGATCTACTCCGTCGGTCACAGCCAGAATCACCCGTCTACCGGGCCGCGTGGACAGGGTCTCAACAATACTTGCAAGCGAGTCCCAAAGGTATAAGGGATTTTGGCACCTCCGCTTCGTATCTCTCTGGTCCCGGGATTGCCACTGCAACACCAGATCAACCTGCCGCTTCAGAGTTGCGGCGTCCGTCGCCCCCTGATCTCTGGGGTGAATGAGGTGACAGTCCAATGCGTAGATCGATACCTCATCCTTTGCATGCAGAGAAAGAGGTGCAAGACTTGCAATAGCTTGGTCCGCCGACAACATAATCCCCGAATTAGATTGGCTCAGGTCCATCAGTATCGTCAGCGATAGGGGATCATCACCCTCCAGCCTGGCATGCGCCACCCGAAGCTTACGTCCTCCGTCAAGACTGACAAAAAACCTTCGTTCGTCAATCTGGGCAATCGGCTTGCGATCATTCCCAAGAACAAGGGTCGGGATCTGCACCAGATTTGTATAAACGTGTAACGTTAGCGAACTGGCATTCTCCGACGTCTGCGCAGCCACACTGCACGCGCTCAGCAACCCCCATATGCACGCCCTCACCGCCACCGTGCGCCGCATCCGCATACCGGCCCATCCCGATCCGCCGACCCGTATCACCGGAATTATTCCAGAAACAAACAGAAACAGGAAACGCTGCTGCCTCAATCTCGAAGCCCGTGCGAGATTCAGTAAGCGCCCCATCCTCCGAACCACCTGAAAAGTCTCGTTATCGGGAAATTCCCCCAGCCCGGAGGGGTGGGAGGAGCAATTTACCTATAATCCCGTTTTGCGGGAAACATCGCTGACAGGGTGATTGGGAGGGAAGCATGAAAGCGCACTACTTGATGTTCCCTGGACGGAGGCCCTCCCGGAAAGCCGAGACAAACCGTGCTGTCATTGCTCCTAGCGCTCCAACGACCGCCGCAGGAATTGCAGCAGCAAGAGGCACAAGCAGCATATGGGTGGGTGGAACCGCAACTCCGGCTCGGATGCACAGGTCGGTAATGCCATGACCCAATATCATTGGTGAGCCATTCGGTTGCAATATGGTCGGATGAACTAAACCAGCCATCCAAAGGACCCCAAGGACTAGTTCAGGAATGATCCCCACCAGCGCGGCCCTTCCGGTCGCAACCGCGGCAGCGAGCAGGCTCTTGCCATCGCGCGAAACCGAGAGGTAGCCAATGGCCATAAGAATGCAAAGATCGAATTGCCAAAACAAATCGTAGGCCCGCTGCGGAAAAGGTCTGACACTGTTCAAGGCGGTTCCAACAACGAGCCAGGTAGAAAGAACTATTCCGCCGGTCTGCCACGCCTCCGCGCATCTGATTCGCTGTAGAAGGCCGTTTCGAAGGACATCAAGAACAATCGGAAGTGTGAGCGACCGACCTTCGAGGATCGTGGCGAGTTCCTCGCCATACCTATCCCGCCAGTTTGCGGGATAG
>Ga0182024_10002845_pt1 | contig 42192 bp, 40 predicted proteins | sample P32metaG_FD_120480 | JGI IMG/M metagenome (GOLD analysis project Ga0182024, IMG submission 120480) | Permafrost microbial communities from Stordalen Mire, Sweden - P3-2 metaG (Illumina Assembly) | ecosystem: Environmental > Terrestrial > Soil > Wetlands > Permafrost | place: Sweden: Stordalen... | reverse complement strand
TGCGTGCGGCGTTTATCGAGCACCGGCGTGAGGTCGGCGCCGCCGCCGAACCAGGCTTTGCCGGTGACCACGAAGCGCGTGTTCATGTGCACCGCCGGTACGTGCGGATTTTGCGGATGCGCGATCAGCGAGATGCCGGAGGCCCAGAAGCGCGGATCCTCGGCGGCGCCGGGGATTTCCTTGCGGAATTCCGGCGCGAATTCGCCATGCACGGTCGAGCAATGCACGCCGACCTTCTCGAACACGCGCCCGCGCATCAGCGACATCACCCCGCCGCCGCCGGGGGAACCGCTGTGGTCGGTGCGGGACCATGGCGTGCGGGTGATGCGGCCGACGGGACGGTCTGCGAGCGGCGCGTTCGCCGGCAGCGCGTCCTCGACCGCCTCGAGCGCTGCGCAGATGTCGTCGCGCAAGCGTTCGAACCAGGTGCGCGCGCGGGTCTTGCGGGCTTCGATTGGGTTCGCGTCCATCACTGGATCCCGAGCTTGGCCTTGGTCGCGTCGAGGTCGGAGGCGGTGAAGCCCTGTCCGCAGTCGCGGTCGAATTCGGCGACTGCGGCGTCGTAGGCCTTTTTCTTTTGCTGGTACACCGGCAATTCGGCCTTGAACTTCATCGCCAACTCCTCGTGGCGGATCACGCGCTTCTGAAAGGCGTTGAGGCCGGGCTCGCCATAGCCGTCAAGCACCGGTATCTCGGCGTTGATCTGATTTTCCAGGAATATGGCTTCTGCCGTCTCGCGGTCGATGGCCGAGATCTGATAATCGATGGCGGTGCCGGTGGCGTCGAGCACGCGCGCCGTGCGCAGGCAGACTTCTAGCGCGAGCGGGCTCATGATGGGTTGCTCGGCCGGCTCGCCGGGATTGACCGGCGGGCGTGCCAGCAATTCGGCGAGCAGCGGTCGCGCAGCAAAGGCGTGGCTCGCGCCGAGCAGAAGCGCGGCGGGCAGGGCGGCGATCGCCAACATGGTCGCACGGGTCATGGCGGCAATATTATCATCGGGGAAAGCCCCCCGTCTGCCGCAGCGCCTCGCCGGCCACCAGCGCCACCGCCATCGCCACGTTGAGCGAGCGCAGGCCGTCGGCGATCGGGATGCGCAGCCGCGCATCGGCGGCCGCATGCACCGCTGCCGGCACGCCGGCGCTTTCGCGGCCGAACAGCAGCACCTGGTCGTCGCGGAAGGCGTGGTCGAGGTAGGAGGTTTCGGCGGCGGTCGTAAGCAGCACCAGTTGAAGCTGCCCGGCGCGCCGCCAGTGCTCGAAAGCGTCAAACGAGCCGTGGCGGGTGATGGAGACGCGGTCGAGATTGTCCATGCCGGCCCGCCGGAACGCGCGGTCGGTCACCGGGAACCCCGCCGGTTCGATGATATGCGCCTCCAGCTGCAGGCAGGCGCAGAGCCGCAGAATCGTCCCGGTGTTCTGGGGAATGTCCGGCTCGTAGAGGGCGATCGGCATGGCGGCAGAATGTCCGGTTGCACCGTGGATAAGTCGCTCTAGACGAACGGTTTATGCGACTTATGGGCGCTTGCGCGATAGCGGGCTTGCGCTATTACCGCAAGGGTGCCAATAAAACGCCGCCGTAGCGCCGTCCTGCCTCACCCAGGGCTGCCGCAACCGGTCCGCCCCGCCGCCGCGGGACTTGTCGTGCCGGCTTTCAAGCCGCGGGCGGATGACTAAGCCAGCCGGGGGAGAGGGCCTAAGACGTGACGACCGTGTCTTCTGCGGGGCACACGCGCCGCGACTTTCTTTACATCGCAACGGGTGCCGTCGGCGCCGTGGGTGCGGCCGCGGCTTTGGTGCCGCTGATCGCGCAAATGAATCCGGACGCCTCGACCATTGCCGCGGGCGCGCCGGTCGAGATCGACATGGCGCCGATCGCCGATGGCCAGATCGTCAAGGTGTTCTGGCGTTCCAAGCCGATTTTTATCTTCCACCGCACCAAGCACGACATTGAGCTTGCGCAGAACGTGAACGTCGCGAGCCTTCCCGACCCGGCGCCCGATTCTGAGCGCGTCAAGAAGGGCCACGAACAGTGGCTGGTGGTGATCGGCATCTGCACGCATCTCGGCTGCATCCCCCTGCCGCACGAAGGCAACTATGACGGCTGGTTCTGCCCGTGCCATGGCTCGCAGTACGACAGCGCTGGCCGCATCAGGCAGGGGCCGGCCCCAAAGAACCTCTATCTCCCGCCCTATACATTCATCTCCGACACCAAGATCCGGATCGGCGAAGAATCCACCAAATCGGCTTGATGTTGAAGACCCTAAAGGTTCGATCATGAGCGGACACTCGACCTACAGCCCGCAGAACAAGTTTCTGCAATGGTTCGAAAAGAGGCTGCCGATCGGCGGACTGATTCATTCCTCGTTGATCGCCTATCCGACGCCGCGCAACCTGAACTACTGGTGGACGTTCGGCGGCATCCTCTCGTTCATGCTCGGCGTGCAAATCATCACCGGCGTCATCCTGGCGATGCACTACACCCCGAATGTCGATCTGGCCTTCAGGTCGGTCGAGACCATCATGCGTGACGTCAATTACGGCTGGCTGCTGCGTTACCTGCACGCCAACGGCGCCGCGATGTTCTTCCTTGCGGTCTACATCCATATGTTTCGAGGTATGTATTACGGCTCCTACAAGGAGCCGCGCGAGGTGCTGTGGATTCTCGGCGTCATTCTCTATTTGTTGATGATGGCGACCGGCTTCATGGGCTACGTGCTGGTCTGGGGCCAGATGAGCTTCTGGGCGGCGACCGTGATCACCAATCTGTTCTCCGCCATTCCCGGCGTCGGCGACACCATCGTCACTTGGCTGTGGGGCGGCTACGCGGTCGGCAATCCGACCCTCAATCGCTTCTACTCGCTGCACTACCTGCTGCCGTTCGTGATCGCCGGCGTGGTGGTGCTGCACGTCTGGGCGCTGCACGTGTCGGGTCAGAACAATCCGACCGGCATCGAGCCGAAGTCGGACAAGGACACGGTGCCGTTCACGCCCTACGCAACGGTCAAGGACGGCTTCCTTATCGTTTGCTACTGCATCCTGTTTGCCTGGCTCGTGTTCTACATCCCGAATTACCTCGGACACGCAGACAACTACATCCCGGCCAATCCGGCGGTAACGCCGGCGGAGATCGTGCCGGAATGGTATTACCTGCCGTTCTACGCCATCCTGCGCGCGATCCCGAACAAGCTGCTTGGCGTTTGCGCGCTGTTCGGCTCGATCGGCATCCTCGCTTTCCTGCCCTGGCTCGATACCTCGAAGGTGCGCTCGGCGCGCTACCGTCCGCTGTTCCGGCAGTTCTTCTGGCTGTTCGTGATCGCGGCGGTGGGCTTAGGCTGGCTCGGCTCCAAGCCGCCGGAAGGCATCTACGTCATCCTCTCGCGCATCTTCACGTTCTACTACTTCGCCTTCTTCCTGATCGTGCTGCCGCTGCTTGGCATCTTCGAGAAGACAAAACCGCTGCCGAACTCGATTTCGGAATCGGTGCTGGGCGCCAAGGCGTAAGCGGAACAGCCCCATGAAAATTCAGCACACGATCGTCGCCCTTGCCCTTGCTGGCTCCTTGGTTGCGCTGGCGCTGCCGGCCTCGGCGCAAGAGGCCGCGCCGCCGCCGCCGCCGCGGTTGAAATGGTCGTTTGCCGGCCCGTTCGGCAAATATGACGAAGGCCAACTCCAGCGCGGCTTCAAAATCTACAAGGAAGTCTGCGCCAACTGCCATTCCCTGGACATGGTCTCGTTCCGCAACCTGGCGGACCCCGGTGGCCCCGGCTTCACCGACGCGCAGGTCGAAGCCTTGGCGGCCGATTACAAGATCAAGGACCTCGACGATCAGGGCAACCAGATCGAGCGGGCCGGCCGGCCCGCCGACCATTTCCCGGCGCCATTCGCCAACGAACTGGTAGGGAATGCGACCTATGGCGTCTCCCCGCCCGACATGTCGACGCTGGCCAAGGCGCGTAGCTACAGTCGCGGCTTCCCCTGGTTCATCTTCGACGCGGTCACGCAATACCAGGAGCAGGGGCCGGACTACATCGCCGCCCTCATAGGCGGCTTCCAGGACCCGCCCAACGGTATCAACTTGCCGCCGAACGGCCACTACAACGAATATTTCCCCGGCCATAACATCGCCATGCCGCCGCCGCTGCAGGACGGCCAGGTGACCTATGACGACGGCTCGCCGCAGACCGTGGCGCAGTATTCCAAGGACGTCGCGGCCTTCATGATGTGGGCGGCCGAGCCGCATCTCGACGCGCGCAAGCGCATCGGCTTCCAGGTGATAATCTTCCTGCTCGTGTTCGCTGGCCTCATGTACTTCACCAAGAAGAAGGTGTGGTCGGCGGTGCATTGAGCGGCACAAAATTTCTTGACGCCGGGGCCCCGTTTGGGGCCCCTTGTTTTTGGAGCAGTGAACCGAGGCGGACATGACCAAATCAGTGCTCGGTATCATCGGCGGCAGTGGCATCTACGATCTGCCGGGTCTGCAAAACGTCCGCGAGCAGCGCATCTCGAGCCCGTGGGGCGAGCCTTCGGCGGCCTTACGCATCGGCGACGTCGCCGGGCTGCCGGTGGTGTTCCTTTCGCGCCACGACAAGGGCCACCGGCTGTCGCCGTCCGACATCAACTACCGGGCCAATATCGACGTCTTGAAGCGCGCCGGCGTCACCGACCTGGTGTCGCTGTCGGCCTGCGGCTCGTTCAAGGTGGAACTGCCGCCGGGCACGTTTGTCCTGGTCGACCAGTTCGTCGACCGCACCTACAGACGCGAGAGCTCGTTCTTCGGCAAAGGACTGGTGGCGCATGTCTCGATGGCGCATCCCGTCAGCCCGCGCTTGCGCGCGCGGCTCGGCGAGGCCGCCTTGCTGGAAGGCATCGAGCCGAAATTCGGCGGCACCTATGTGTGCATGGAAGGTCCGCAGTTCTCGACGCTGGCGGAGAGCCTCACCTACAAGCAACTCGGCTATTCGGTAATCGGCATGACCAACATGCCGGAGGCCAAGCTCGCGCGCGAGGCGGAGATTTGCTACGCCACCGTCGCCATGGTGACCGACTTCGACTGCTGGCATCCGGACCATGACGCGGTCACCGTGCAGGACATCATCAAGGTGCTGCTGGAGAACGCAAAGCGCGCGCAGGCGTTGGTGGCGCGGCTGGCGCGCGATTTTCCGCACGAGCACGAGCCGTGTCCGATCGGGTCGGACCGCGCGCTCGATTCGGCGCTCATCACCGCGCCCGAGGCGCGCGATCCCGCGCTGATCGCCAAGCTCGACGCGGTAGCGGGCAGGGTGCTCGGCACCCGTTAGTGTCCTTGGCGCTCGCCGGGACTTGAACATTTTGGCCGCGCGCGCTTCTTTAGGAGACCAGTAGGAGGATCGAATGCCTGAAATTACCGTCAATCTCGTTGCCGGCCGCAGCGAAGAGACCAAGAAGGCGCTAATGTACGACATCACTCAGGCGGTGATGAAGAATTGCAACGTGCCGGCCGAGGCCGTTGTCGTGCAGATCGTCGAATGTCCGCCGGCCGACAAGATGAAGGGCGGTCAGACCTTCGTAGAGCGCATGAGGAAATAGTTACCGCGATGAACATCTTCCAAACCGACCTGCGCGAAGCGATCCGTTCGATCCCCGACTATCCCAAGCCGGGCATCATGTTCCGCGACATCACCACGCTACTCGGCGACGCGCGCGCGTTCCGCCGCGCGGTGGACGAACTGGTGCAGCCCTGGGCCGGCATGAAGATCGACAAGGTCGCCGGCATCGAGGCGCGCGGCTTCATCCTTGGCGGCGCGGTGGCGCACCAGGTCTCGGCCGGCTTCGTGCCGATCCGTAAGAAAGGCAAGCTCCCCCACAAAAGAGTGAGCGTCACCTACGCGCTGGAATACGGCGAGGACATGATCGAGATGCACGCCGACGCGCTGGTCGAAGGCGAGCGCGTGGTACTGGTGGACGACCTGATCGCCACCGGCGGCACGGCGGAAGCGGCGGTGAAGCTGCTACGCCAGCTTGGCGCCGACGTGCTGGCGGCCTGCTTCGTCATCGATCTGCCGGATCTCGGCGGCGCCGACCGGCTGCGCAAGCTCGACGTGCCGGTGCGCACGCTCATCTCGTTTGAGGGACATTAACCGCGCGTCGGCCCCCATGGGCCGGCCGGCGGAACCGGCGGCGGTGCACCCGGCTCCGGACCCCAAGGGCCCGACGTCGTAGGCGTCTGCGGCGGCGCCTCCGGCGCCCACGGCCCATCGGCGGGCGGGTCGGCTTCCGGCGCTTCGGCGCCGCGTTCTTCCGGCGGCGCTATTTCCAGCGGCCCCGGATCGTGGCCGCCGGCGAATTTCACCAGCGCCTCGATGCGTTTCTCCACCGGCGGATGGGTGTCGAAAATATTGGAAAATCCCTCGCGCGGATTGTCGATGCACATTTCCATCACGGCGGAATTGGCGCCGGGGATTTCGCCGCGGCCTTCGATCTTGCGCAGCGCCGAGATCATGGCGTCGGGATTTTTCGTCAGCTCCACCGAGCCGGCGTCGGCGAGATATTCGCGCTGGCGCGACAGCGCGAAGCGGATGACGATCGACAGCACCCAGACCACCGCGATGATGGCGAGCGCGATCACGGTCGCGATGCCGGCGCCGCCTTTGCCTTCCTCGCGGCTCGAGCGCCGGCCGCCCCAAAGCATGTTCTGGAAGAAAATGCGGAACACCATTTCGCCGAAGAACGCGATCACGCCGGCGATCACCACCGCGATCACCAGCATGCGCACGTCGCCGTTGCGGATGTGGGTGAGCTCGTGGCCGAGCACGGCCTCGATCTCCTGATCGTCGAGCGTTTTGATCAAGCCGCGCGTCACAGTGATGGAATATTGCTTGTCGTTGAGGCCGGTGGCGAAGGCGTTGAGCGCGTCGTCGTCGGCGACGCGCAGCGTCGGCGTGGTGATGCCGCGCGAGATGCACAGGTTTTCCAGGAGATTATAGAGCTGCGGCTCCTCCGCGCGGCTGACCACGCGCGCGCCGGTCACCGCGTCGATCATCGACTGGTGGAATTTGTAGGCGATGACGACCCAGAGGATCGTGCCGGCGGTGGCGAAGGGCAGTGCCTTGACGAAGTCGAACTCGGCGGCGCGGATGAGGTAGGCGAGCGGCGGATTATCGTAGGGGCCGGCGTTATAGCTGTAATGCGAGGTCAGCGCCTCGGCCAACAGCGCGCCGGCGAACACCAGCACATAGACCAGCACGAACAGGCCGATAAGCAGCGCGATCGAGCGGCGCTTGTTCGACTGGATATGCGTGTAGAGACCGTAGGCGGCCATTTTCGACTTCCGTCATTCTGGGGCGCGAGCGCAGCGAGCGAACCCGGAATCCATATGCACAAACCGGGGTTATGGATTCCGGGTTCGCGGCCTGCGGCCGCGCCCCGGAATGACAACCTTAGAACTTCACGCTCGGCGCCTGTTCGAGTTGCGTGCGGTCGGTGCCGAGATCGAAGAACGGACGCTGCGCGAAGCCGAACATGCCGGCGAACAGCGAGGCCGGGAACACCTGGATGCCGGTATTGTATTCCTGCACGGCGTTGTTGAAGAAGCGGCGCGAGGCGGCGAGCTTGTTCTCGATATCGGACAAGTCGCTCTGCAACTGCTGGAAGTTCGCATTGGCCTTCAGGTTCGGATAGTTCTCCGACAGCGCGAACAGCTTGCCGAGCGCGCCGGTGAGCATGTTTTCGGCGGCGACCTTCTGCTCCACGCCCGGCGCGGCGATGGCCATATTGCGCGCCTGGATCACGGCTTCCAGAGTTCCGCTTTCATGCGCAGCATAGCCCTTCACCGTCTCCACCAGATTGGGGATCAGGTCGTGGCGCTGCTTGAGCTGCACGTCGATGTCGGCGAAGGCCTGGTTGGTTCTTTGCCGCATGGCGACGAGGCCGTTGTAGACGCTGATCGCCCAGATCACGATCACGACAACAACGCCGAGAATGACCCAACCCGTGGTGGACATGGAAACGCTCCTGAAAAATTTCGAACCGAACAACCCTATCCTAGGTGGGTACGGCGCCGCCAACGGCAACCGGGTAGGGGTGCGGCGGTCGGCTGCCGAAGATTCTCATAACCGGCTGATATTGCGAAAAAAAGACCCCGGGCCGAAGCCCGAGGTCTTATCGCCGGACGGCTATTCGGGGGGTAAGGGGGAGCCGCCCGACTGAAATACACGCCCGGTTAACGCCAACCCCGGACTTTGGTTCCTGGGTTCGGAAGGATGGCCTAGACTTTTTTCACGAGAGGTTTCGCGTCTTACGGCGGTCACGAATCCGGAGTTCCATTCCATCCGCCACCAACAAATCTCGGAGGTCTCGCCATGAGCTCCGTAATGATCACGTGCCCCAAGACCGGCCGACCGGTATCGACCGCGATCGATATCGAACCCACCGTGTTCCGCAAATTGCCGCGACTACCCGCCCGCATGCGCTGCCCCGCCTGCGGGCAGGACCATGTCTTTATGACGAGTTCGGCATGGCTCGCCGGGGAGCCGAGGCTGGTTGGCGTGCGGCGTTCCTCGGGAAGCGAGGCGGCGTGGCGTTTTTCTAGCCGGCCTCGCGGAACTGCACCGCGGTTCCCAGATCGACCGACACGAGCTGCGACACCCCGCGCTCGGCCATGGTGACGCCGTAGAGCCGGTTCATGCGCGCCATGGTGATCGGGTTGTGGGTGATGATCACGAAGCGCGTGTCGGTGGACTTGGTCATTTCGTCGAGCATGTCGCAGAAGCGCTCGACGTTGTGATCGTCGAGCGGGGCGTCCACTTCGTCCAGCACGCAGATCGGCGCCGGGTTGGTCAGGAACACCGCGAAGATCAGCGCCAGCGCGGTCAACGCCTGCTCGCCGCCCGAGAGCAGCGAGAGCGTCGCCGGCTTCTTGCCGGGGGGTTTGGCCATGATCTCGAGGCCGGCTTCGAGCGGATCATCGCTTTCGATCAATTGCAGTTCCGCGGTGCCGCCGCCGAACAATTTCGTGAACAAATGCTGGAAGTGCTTGTTGACCTGCTCGAAAGAGGCCAGCAGCCGCTCGCGCGCCTCGCGGTTGAGGCTCTGGATGCCGAGCCGCAGTTTCTTGATCGCTTCCACCAGGTCGTCGCGTTCGGTGGTCAAGGAAGTGTACTGGGTTTCGACCTCGCGCAGTTCTTCCTCGGCGCGCAGGTTGACGGCGCCCAGGCGCTCGCGCTCGCGGCGCAGGCGTTCGAGCTTTTCTTCGATCTCGGCTAGGTCGGGCAGCGCCTCGCCCTCCTTGATCTCGGCCAATTCCGCCACCGCTTCCGGCTCGATCTCCAGCATGTCGTGGATTTCGCGGCCGATATCGGTCAGCCGACGCTTGGCGCCCTCGAAGCGTTCCTCGGCGCGGGCCAATTCCTCGCGCGCGGCGCTGGCGGCTTCCAAGGCGGCGCGGGCGTCGCGGTCGGCTTCGGCAAGGGCGCTTTCGGCTCCTTGCAGACGATCCGCGCATTCGCGCCGCGCGGCTTCCGCCTTGGCAACTTCGCCGATCATGCCTTGGCGTTTCTCGGCGAAAATCTGCGGCGCGTTTTCGAGTTCGGCACGGTCGCGCTTGGCCTCTTCGATGCGCTGATCGAGCGTGGCGATCTGCTTGCTCGCGCCGTCGCGGCGCCCGATCCAGCCGGCCCGGTCGGTCGCGAGCGCTATCAGGCGCTTATCGGCGAGTTCCGCCTCGCGCACGATTGCCTGCTGCTCGGCGCGCACCTCGGCGAGCTTGGCGCGCTTGCCGGCGATATCGTCGCGCACGGCGGCGAGTTCGCCTTCGAGTTCGGCGCCGGGAGCCAGCCCAGCCAGCGCGCGTTCGGCCGCGTCCTTGGCGGCGCTCGCCTCGTCGCGGCTGGCGGTGAGGCGCGTGTGCGCCTCGGCCAGCGCGGAGAGCCGCGTCGCCTGGCGGCTGAAGTCGCGTTCGCGCGTGCGGGTTTCGGTCTCGGTGTGGCTCGCGGCATCGAACGTCGTCTGCGCCGCGGCAAGCGTGCCGCGCTTGCCGTCGACCTCGGCGCGCGCCGTCACCAATTCGCTATCGATCTCGGCAAAGCGGCTGCGTTGCGCCAGCCGGCGGGCGGCCCCGGTCGGCGCGTGCGCGGCGGCCACGAAGCCGTCCCAGCGCCAGAGATCGCCTTCGCGCGAGACCAGCCGCTGCCCGGACTTGAGCGACAAAGCGAGCTTGGCGCCGGCCTCGCGCCCGACCAGGCCGATCTGCGCCAGCCGGCGCGCCAATTGCGCCGGCGCCTTGACGAAGCGCGACAGCGGCTCGGCGCCTTGCGGCAGCGCCGGATCGCTGGCGTCGGGCGCTAGGTTCGACCAGTGCATCGGCGCGGACGCGTCGACCGGCGCGTCGAGATCGTCGCCGAGCGCGGCGCCCAGCGCCTTCTCGTAGCCCTTGTCAACCGCGACATGGTCGATCACCGGCGGCCACAGATTGCGCGTCTCCAGCGAGAGCATCTGGCCGAGCGTCTTGGCCTCGGTTTCCAGCCGCTGCACGCGCTTTTCGGATTCGGCCAACGCGGCGCGCGCGGCTTCCAGTTCGGCGCGCGCATTGTTATGTGCGGCCTCGGCGGCGACCGCGGCGGCTTCCGCTTCGGTGAGCGCGGCCTGCGCGCCTTCGACCGCGGCCGTGAGCGGAGCATGGTCGCCGCTCTTGAGCGTTGCGAGTTCGCGCTCGATCGCCGCGATTTCGGCCACGATGCGCGCGATGCGCTCGCCTTGCTCGCGCGCGGCGTTTTCGTGCTGATGGCGCTGGGCGGTGAGATCGGCGAGCGCGGTGGTGCGATCGGAGAAAATCTTATCGCCGGCGCTAAGCTCGGCGTCGGCCTGCGCCACTTTGGCGTCGACGCCGCTGCGGCGGCCGGCGCTTTCGGCCGCTTCCTTGCGAATGCTGTCTTCCTCGGCGGCGAGGCGGGCAAGCGCCGCTTCGGCGTCGGCGGCGAGCTTTTTCTCGCGCTCGCCGTCGGCGGCGAATTGCACCAGCCGCAGATCCAGTTCGGCGATGCGGTCCTTGGCGCGCGCTTCCTCGCGGTCGAGGTCCTGCAGCGCGACATTCAGGCGGTGCAGGGCGGCGCCGGCGCGCGCCTCGGCCTCGCGCAGTTCGGGCAGCGCCGCGGAGGCGAGCGCCTGGCGCTTGGAGGCTTCCGCTTCCGCGCCCACGCGGGTCGCGACTTCGCGCACGCAAATATCCTTGGCGTGCTCGGCTGCGGTCACCTCGACGGTCGCGGCGGTCCAGCGCAGATGGTAGAGCGTCGCCTCCGACTTGCGCACCTGCGCGGAGACGGTGCGATAACGGATCGCCTGGCGCGCCTGCTTCTTGAGCCCGTCGACTTGGGCGGCAAGCTGGCCGATGACGTCCTCGATCCGCAGCAGATTGGTTTCCGCCGCCTTCAGGCGCAGTTCCGCCTCGTGCCGGCGCGCATGCAGGCCGGCGACGCCGGCGGCTTCTTCCAGCACGCGGCGGCGCTGCTCGGGCTTGGCCTGGATGATTTCGCCGATGCGGCCTTGATGCACCAGCGCCGGCGAGCGCGCGCCGGTGGAGGCGTCGGCGAACAGGATCTGCACGTCGCGGGCGCGCACCTCGCGTCCGTTGATGCGGTAGGTGGAGCCCGCTTCGCGCTCGATGCGCCGGGCGATGTCGATTGAGTCGGAATCGTTGAACGCCGACGGCGCCGCGCGCCCGGCATTGTCGATCGATATCCCGACCTCGGCATTGTTGCGCGCCGGGCGATTATTGGTGCCGGAGAAAATCACCTCGTCCATCGAGGAGGCGCGCATGGATTTGTAGGAGGACTCGCCCATCACCCAGCGCAGCGCTTCGACCAGGTTGGATTTGCCGCAGCCGTTCGGCCCGACCACGCCGGTGAGCCCCGGTTCGATCAGAAAATCGGTCGGCTCCACGAACGACTTGAATCCGAGCAGGCGCAGCCGCGTAAGCTTCATCGTTCAAGCCTCGATGTTTTTTGCAGAATCGTAGTCCCGTCCGGGGATAGTCCCGAAACCCGGTGATCTTGTGCCGCATTGGCGGGAGAATGAATCGCCGCGCTCGCTGGAGCAACAGGCCAGCGGCAAAGAAGCGTGGTTTTCCAGACCTTTCGGGCCGGCCGGGCCCGCGAACGGCGCTGCCGCGGCACCGGTCCGAGGCAAAAAACCCTTATCCGCCCTTGAGATAGGGGTCGATCACCTTGGCAAATTCCTCGATCGAGACGGCGCCGGCGACCCTTGTCCCGTTGACGAAAAATGTCGGGGTCGAGTCGACTTTGAACTGCTTGATGGCGCGCTGACGCACGCTTTCCATGGCATCCCAGGCCTTCTGATTCGTCAGGCAGGCGTTGAAGCTCTCTTCGGTGAGACCGGCCTGCTTGGCGATCGCCATCAGCGGCGGCACCGGCTTTTCGACCGCCCAGGTGAGCTGCTCGCGGAACAGCGTGTCCACCATGGAATAATATTTGGTCGGGTCGTCCTTGGCGGCGCAATGCGCGAGCACGAAGACGGCGCCCGCCAGGTTGTCGAGCGGGAAGTCGCGCAGGACGTAGCGGACCTTGCCGGTGTCGATATAGCGCTTCTTGAGTTCCGGGAAGGTCGTCTCCTGGAAATGCGCGCAGTGCGGGCAGGTCATCGAGGCGTATTCCACGATCGTGACCGGGGCCTTGGCGTCGCCCAGGAACAAGTCCGGCATCGCGTCCGGTTTCATCAAGTCGGCGGCGGGGTAATCGTCCGCCAGCGCCTGGCCGGGGAACGGCGGCAGCGTGGAGGTTCCGAGCATGACAGTGGCGAGCGCCACGGCGGCGGTGCTCAGGCAAAACTCGCGTCGGGTGATGTGCAACTGAAACTCCGTAGGCTTAAAGTCATGGTTCCATCCGGTCTTGGCTAGCTGGATACGATAATTGTGGCAATGGCGGGCCGCTCTGCCAAGACAAAGCTGAGGCTCACTTTCGCTTGATGGCCGCGCCCAGCCGGCCGAGCGCCTGGCGCAGGTTCTCGTCTTCGACCGGCAGGCTGGCGGCGATACGGGCGGCGATTTCGGGGTCGAGCGGCGGGGGCGGGGCAGGCGGCTCGCGGCGGCGCAGCGGGGCCTGGCGGAGCGCGATGCGGCCGATCGCCTGCCAGCCAAAGAAGCGGTTGACCCGCTCCAGGATCACCGCCGACAGATGCTGAATTTCGAGGGCGGCCGGACCCTCCACCCGCAGCACCAGCGTGGCCGGCTCCGGGCTGTCTTCCCCGATCGCGCGCGGCCAGGTGATCTTCATCGGCTCGCTATGGGCGGCGATCTCTGGTCCGGCGATATCGGCCCAGCGCGCGATGATTTCGTTCGAAGCGAAGCCCTGCACCTTGAGGCTGTCGCTCAGGGTCGCGCCCGTGAACTCGGACAAGGGCCGGGGAAAACTGCGCGAGGGCTTATTCATTTAGAGTCTTCCATGGCGCATGATCTTATCCGAAAACCGGTTCCCACTTTTCGGGATCATGCGCGGGGTCTCATGCCATCGTCGGCGCCATGAGCGTAGCAGTCCGATTGCCGCGGCGGAAGAAAGCCGAAGCCGCGCCAGACCCGGCCGATTTGCTGGCCTGGTATGACCGCTACCGCCGCGTATTGCCCTGGCGGGCGCGGCGCGGCGAACAGCCCGACCCGTACCGGGTCTGGCTGTCCGAGATCATGCTGCAGCAGACCAACGTAAAAACGGTCGCGCCCTATTACGCTAAATTTCTGGCGCGCTGGCCGACGGTGGAAGCGCTTGGCGGCGCGAGCCTCGACGGCGTGCTGCGGGCCTGGGCCGGGCTCGGCTATTACGCGCGCGCCCGCAGCCTGCATGTTTGTGCCAAGGCCGTGGCCAAAAACCACCGCGGCAAATTTCCGGCGAACCTGGAGGCTTTGCGCGCGCTGCCGGGCATCGGCGAGTACACCGCCGCGGCGGTGGCGGCGATCGCCTTCGATGCGCCGGCGGTGCCGGTCGACGGCAATGTCGAGCGCGTGGTGGCGCGGCTCTTTGCCGTCGAGCAGGCATTGCCGGCCGCCAAGCCCGCCATCAAGCGGCTGGCGGCGTCGTTGCTGCCGCCGGAGCGCAGCGGCGATTTCGCGCAGGCGCTGATGGACCTCGGCGCGACGATTTGCTCGCCGAAGCGGCCGGCCTGCGCGCTTTGCCCTTGGAATGAATCCTGTGCCGCGTTCGCGCGCGGCGATCAGGAGACGTTTCCACGCAAGGCGCCAAAGCGCGAAGGCCGCAAGCGCTTCGGCGCGGCCTTCGTGGCGTTGCGCGCCGACGGCTGCGTGCTTTTGCGCTCCCGCCCGGAGAAAGGATTGCTCGGCGCCATGACCGAGGTTCCGGGCAGCGACTGGGCGCACGATTTCGATCTGGCGGGCGCGCTCGACGCCGCGCCGCGCTTCAAGACGAAGCTAAAATGGCGCAAGCGGCCGGGCGTCGTACGCCATGTGTTCACGCATTTTCCGCTCGAGCTGACGGTATTCGTCGCGCCGGCAGCGCGCGCGACGCGCGCGCCTCAAGGCGCGCGCTGGGTGAAGCTTGCCGATTTGCCGGGCGAAGCGCTGCCGAGCGTGATGCGCAAGGTGCTCGGCCACGCGCTGGAAGACTAGATCGCCGGAATGCCGGCCGCCGCGGCCAGCAGGGCGTTCTCCGCGCGTTCGCTGCGGTCCGGTTTGGGAAGTTTGCTGGCGGCCGCCTTGCGGTTGATCTTGCGCTTGGCGATGTCGCCGAGTTTTTTGTCGGTCGCCTTCTCCTCGTTGAGATTCATCGTCAGCAGCTTGGCGACATCGTTGCGCCCGAGCAGTTTCGCCCAGGCCACCAGCGTGCCGTAGCGCGTCATCTCATAGTGTTCGACCGCCTGGGCGGCCGCGATCAGCGCGGCGTTGAGCACCAGCTTGTTCTCGATCTCGCCGGCGATTTCATTGGCCTCGTCGAGGATGCCGTCGATGGCCGGGCATTTGGTCCCCTGCGGCACCGACTTGATCAATTTAAAAACCCGGTCGAGCCGCTTGATCTGGCCCTTGGTCTGCTGGAGGTGGGTGCGGAAGCCCCGCTTCAACTCGGCATCCGACGCCTTTGCCACCATGGCCGGCAAGGCTTTCACGATTTGATGCTCGGCGTAGTAGATGTCCTGCAACGTGTGGACGAACAGTTCGTCGAACGTATCGATATCGGATGAAAACCAGCCCATCGCGGCGTACTCCCTGTGGTCGTCGATGCGATAAGCTCGGCGGCGGCCACAAGTTCCCAACCCGCTTGAAGAAAGCTAGTTTCGGCGGCGATGACGCAACAAGGCATCCTGGCGATCTGGAACGATTGCCGCGCCGGCCGCGAGGCCGAATTCGAGGCCTGGTTTCAGGGCGAGCATCTGCTCGAACGCCTGGCCGTGCCCGGCTTTCTGTTCGGAAGGCGGCACCAGGCGATTTCCGGCGCGTGCGGCTATTTCAATTTTTATCTCGTCGAGCAGCCCGCCGTGCTCACCGCAAAGCCCTATTTGGAGCGGCTCGACCATCCGACGCCGATGACGCGCAAGGTGATGTCGGAAATTTTCATCAACATGAACCGCACCATCTGCCATCGGACTTTGCGGCGCGGCGCGTTCCGCGGCGCCTACGCCGTCACCGCGCGCTTCGACGTTGCGCCGGAAATGAGCGCGCTGACCGCGCTTGCCGAAAACCTGGTGCATGACGCGGGCGTCGCGTCGTGCGAGATCTGGAGCGCGGTCGATCCGGCCGGCCTGCCGGTGTCGATGGAAGAAAAGCTGCGCGGCGGCGACAAGAAGATCAAAGCCTGCCTGATGGTCGATACATTGCGGCAACGCGATGCCGAAAAGCTTGGTGAGCGTTTGTCGCAGCAATTTGCCGGAGCCGAAGTCGGCGTGTTCCGCGTGCTATGCCAGTTGGGCCAAGGAGACTGAGCCATGCAATTGCTACTGCCGATCGCGGAGAAAATCGCGGCGCGCCTGATTGAACGGCGTGAGACGATTGCGGTGACCGAATCCTCGACCGGCGGACTGATCGCGGCGGCATTGCTGGCGGTGCCCGGCGCATCGGCTTTTTTCCTCGGCGGCGCGGTCGCCTACACGCGCGCGGCGCGCCTGGCGCTGCTCGGCATCGGCGATGCCGACATGCAGGGATTGCGGCCTTCGACCGAAGCCTATTCACTCATGATCGCGCGCCGCGTGCGCGAGCGCCATAACGCGACTTGGGGCCTCGGGGAGACCGGAGCGACCGGGCCCACCGGCAACCGCTACGGCGACGCGGCGGGCCACACTTGCATCGCGGCCGCCGGCCCGATCGAGCGCGCGACGACGCTGGAAACGGGAAGCGCCGACCGGCAGGCGAATATGGATGCTTTTACCAAGCGTGCGCTGGAGTTTTTCTACGAGGCGATATCCGCCAAATCGTGAGCGCTATTCCGCGGCTTCCGCCATCTCCGAGCGCACCACGGCGCGCAGCTCGTCGATCAGCTTAAGCCCCTTCGGCGTCTCGAGGTGCCAGAAGGTCCAGCCATTGCAGGCTTCCAGGCCTTGCGCCAGCGCGCCGATGCGATGGATCGAGCCGACGCTGTCGCCGAGCGACACAGCGCCGTCGGCGCGCACCAGCACCTTGTGCCGCTTCTTGGCGTCGACCAGCAACGCGCCGGGCGTCACTAGCCCGCGCTCGATCAGCAACGAGAACGCCACGCGCGGCGCTTCGCGCGCGGTCACGAACGGCGCGATCGACGGCGAGGGCACCTGTTGCACTTCCGCAATGCGGCGCTCCGCGGCTAAAGCGTATTTCGCTTCGCGCTCGATGCCGACGAAGCGCCGTCCCAAACGCTTGGCCACCGCGCCGGTGGTGCCGGTGCCGTTGAACGGATCGAGCACCAGGTCGTCCGGCCGCGACGCGGCGAGAATGACGCGCGCCAGCAGCGCTTCCGGCTTCTGGGTCGGATGCAGCTTCTTGCCATCGGCGCCTTTCAGGCGCTCTTCGCCGGTGCAGAGCGGGAAGGTCCAGTCCGAGCGCACCTGCACGTCTTCGTTGCCGGCTTTCAGCGCCTCGTAATTGAACGTGTAGCCCTTGGCGGCGGCGTCGCGCGACGCCCAGATCATGGTCTCGTGCGCATTGGTGAAACGGCGGCCGCGGAAATTCGGCATCGGATTGGTCTTGCGCCAGATCACGTCGTTGAGGATCCAGAACCCGAGATCCTGCATGATGGCGCCGACGCGGAAGATGTTGTGGTAGGAGCCGATCACCCAGATGGTGCCGGCGGGCTTGAGCACGCGGCGGCAGGCGTTGAGCCAGTCCTTGGTGAAGGCGTCATAGGCGGCGAAACTGTCGAACTTGTCCCAATCGTCGGTGACCGCGTCGACGTGCGAGTCATCCGGGCGCTTGAGTTCGTTGGCGAGCTGGAGATTGTAAGGCGGGTCGGCGAACACCAGATCGACCGAAGCCGCCGGCAGTTTCGCCATCTCGGCGACGCAGTCGCCGACCAGGATACGGTGATGTGGAGTCTCTGAAACTCCACGGGGCGCCCGTGAGGGCGCCCCGCGACGCGACACAACCATGACTCAGAACTCTGACTCAGGCGACGCGGTCGGCGACGCGGGACCTACAACCGACAGGCCCGCATCATGTCCGCCCAAGGTGAAGAAACGGTTTATCCGGCGCTCGCGCAGCTGGGCAAATTCTGCCTATGTGCCGGGGACTTAAGCAGCAGCGCCGGCGGCGGGAAAAAACCCGGTTGGACGCGGGCCTGAGCTTCAGTAATTATCGATTTAAGGTAACCGGAGGTGCGCTAAATGCGTTGGGATGACTTTCGCCGTAGCGATAACGTCGAGGACGATCGCGGCGGAGGCGGCGGCTACGCCGGTGGCGGCGGATTCAGTCTTCCGGGCGGCGGCGGGCTCGGCATCGGAACGCTGATCGTGCTCGGCCTGATCGGCTGGGCGACCGGCATCGATCCGAGCATCCTGATCGGCGGCGCGGAAATCATCAACGGCGGCTCGCACTACCAGCAGCAATCGCGACCGGTGAACCGCCGTACCGGCACACCGACCGACCAGACCGGCCAGTTCGTCGCCGCCATGCTCGGTAATACCGAGGATACCTGGGGCGAAATATTCCAGGCGAGCGGCCAGCAATACAGTGCGCCGCGGCTGCGGCTATATGCTGGCGGCGAGCAGGGCGGCTGCGGGTTTGCGCAAGCCGCGATGGGTCCGTTCTACTGCCCAAACGACCGGCGCATCTATCTCGACACCTCTTTCTTCCGCGACATGCAGGTGCGCTTCCACGGCTGCAGCGGCAAGGCGTGCGAGTTCGCCGAGGCTTACGTGATCGCGCACGAGGTCGGTCACCACGTGCAGAATCTGCTCGGCATATTGCCGAAGGCATCGTCGGCGCAGCGCGCCGCCGGCAGCAAGGCTGCGGCCAACCGCATCCAGGTGCGGGTCAAATTGCAAGCTGATTGTTTTGCCGGCGTCTGGGCCAACCATTCCAACCAGCGCTGGAAATCGATCGAGCCGGGCGACGTCGAGGCTGCGCTGCAGACGGCGTCGGCGATCGGCGACGACCGCCTGCAAAAGCAGGCGCAGGGTTATGTAGTGCCGGACGCGTTTACCCATGGCACTTCCGAGCAGCGCCAGCGCTGGTTCACCACCGGGCTGAAAGAGGGCAAGGTGTCCGCCTGCGACACGTTCGCGGCGGCTTCGCTTTAAGGAAACAGGGTATGCCCGGCATCGACGAAACCCGACAATTCATGCCGCTCAGGATAGCGGTGCTCACGGTGTCCGACACCCGCGAGCTTGCCGACGACAAGTCCGGCAATACGCTGGTCGAGCGCATCGCCGCCGCCGGCCACGCGCTGGCCGGCCGTTCGATCGTCAAGGACGAGGTGACGGCGATCCGCCAGCGCGTGAAGGAATGGATCGACGACAAGTCGATCGACGTGATCATCTCGACCGGCGGCACCGGCTTCACCGGCCGCGACGTGACGCCGGAGGCGATCGAGCCGCTGTTCGAGAAGCGCATGGACGGTTTCTCGACGCTGTTCACGATGATCAGCGTGCCGAAAATCGGCACTTCGGCGATCCAGACGCGCGCCACCGCCGGCGTCGCCAATGCGACCTACGTCTTTTGCCTGCCGGGCTCGCCCGGCGCCTGCAAGGACGCTTGGGACGAGATCCTGGTGCACCAGCTCGACTACCGCTACCGGCCGTGCAATTTCGTGGAGATATTGCCGCGGCTCGACGAGCATTTGCGGCGGCCGAAGGCGAAAGGCGCCACCGCGTAGCGGGCGGCGGCGAGGAGCAGTGTGCCTATTCGCCTGCACGCAGCCACACGCGCCTGCGTCCGCATAAGCCGAGCGTTCGCGATGTGGGCAATGACCGTTTGCGCACCCAGGTCGGGTGGCCACTCGTTCATAACGTCAAATCCCAATATTCGGCGACGACGTCCTTGCTCCAGCTATGCCTCTTCTCGCTGGAGGAGAGCGTGAAGCCGGCCTTCTCGTAGATGTGGCGGGCGGCGGTGAGAATGCTGTGCGTCCACAGCGTGATCTTCTTGTAGCCGGCTTGGCGCGCGAAGCGGACGCACTCGTCGACCAGCCGGGCGCCGAGGCCAAGCCCGCGCCCCTTCGGATCGACCAGCAGCAGGCGGACGCGCGCGACCTCTTCGGAATCCTTCACCAGCATGACGGTGCCGATATTCTCGCCGTTTACTTCCGCGATCCAGCAGCGCTCGCAAGCGGGATCGTTCTTGTTGGCGAAGTCGGCGACAATCTGTGCGCACAGTCCTTCGAACGGTTCCGTCCAGCCGTATTCCTGCGCGTAAACCTCGGCGTGGCGGGCGACGATCCAGCCGAAATCGCCGGGCTTGGGCTCGCGCAGAATGTAGTCGCGTGACGGCCCTGCCTCCGGATTTCCGGCGAGCAGATTCTCGATCGTCTGCATGGCCGCGATCAGCTTGGCCTGGTCGTCGGTACGGAGCTTGCCGAGCATTGCCGCGACGTCACGCTGCGAGCGCTCTTCGGCCGGCGCGAAAGCTTTTCGCCCGCGCGCGGTGAGCGTGAGATGGCTCTGGCGGGCGTCTTCGGCGGAGGGCTTGCGAGCGAGCAGGCCGCGCTTCTCGAAATTGCGCAGCACGCGGGAAAGATATCCGGCGTCGAGATCGAGCGCCCGGCCGATCGCGCTGGCGGTGATGCCGTCACCGTGGGCGATCTCGTAGAGCACCCGCATTTCCCCCAAAGAGTAGGGGCTGTCGAGATAGGTTTTGCGCAGCACGCCGATCTGCCGCGTGTAGAAACGGTTGAAGTTGCGCACGGCGCCGGTACGTTGCGGGTTTACGGCGGTCATGGCGGCAGGGTCGGAGAATTACTTGACTATGTCAAGTATCTCTCAGCGCCAGGGACGTGCCCCGGCCGCCAGCATGGCGAGCCGCCGGCGGCCGATCCGGCGCAGTATGGCGGCCTCGGCGCTGTCGCCGTCGGGATGGCCGCCGATGCAGTCATAGTGCCGCCGCGCGATCACCAGGCCCTGCTCGGGCCGCGCGCCGCCGCCGAAAGCGACGCGGACGAGTTCGAGCAATTCCGCCAGGCCCGGCCGCAGCAGGTCGGCGACCCCCGGCGGGCGGAATACCGCGGCGCGTCCGGCGCCGTTGAGCCGGTCGGTTGCTTCGATGAAACGCTCGGTGGCGCTGACCCAGCCCGGCTCCGGCACGCAGCCGGCGCGCAGGAACATCAGCCACGGCGTGCGGGTCGAAACCGCGGCCGCCTTCAGCCGCGCTCCCAGCGGCGTGCTCGAGGTCATGAAACGGCAGCCGGCGATATCGGCCACTTCCGCGGTGGCGTCGTGCGAGCCGGCATCGGTCACGATCACTTCGCCGAGCAGGCCGGCGGTGGCGCCCGGCACGAGTGCCGCCAAGGTCGGCACCAGCGCGCGTTCCGATTCGTGGGTGGAGATGATCGCGCTCAGCATGGAACCCGGATCTTGTGGATCGGGTTACACCATATCATGTGGGATTTGCCGGCCGCGCTACGAGATCGGGCCATAGACTGCTCAAATTGTGGGGCCTTCCAATAATGTTCTTGTTATGTTCTCCTTTCTCTACTAGGATGCCGCCATGGCTCGACACACTGCAGCCCTGAAACGCCCGCCGGAAAAGGAGCTGCCCTCCGCGCCGGCGGGCGTCTATGTCGACGAGGCGACCGATTTGCTCGGCGTCGCGGTCGAGTTCGAACGCCGGCGCGGGCGCGGCGCCCAAAGCAATGCCGTGGGCCGTTACGAGCCGCTGGCGCGCATCGCCTTCGACGACGGCTGGCGTTCGCTCGACGAATTGCCGCCGTTCAAGACTACGGTGGCGACGGATGCCACCCGCAAGATCATCACCCGCAACGACTCGCCCGACATCGGTTTCGACCGCTCGATCAATCCCTATCGCGGCTGCGAGCACGGCTGCGTCTACTGCTTCGCGCGCCCGACCCACGCCTATCTCGGCCTGTCGCCCGGACTCGATTTCGAATCCAAGTTGTTCGTGAAGCCGGAAGCCGCCGAGCTTTTGGCGAAGGAATTGTCGGCGCCCGGCTATTCGCCGAAGGTGATCGCCATCGGCACCAATACCGATCCCTATCAGCCGATCGAGCGGCGCTACAAAGTCATGCGCCGCATCCTGGAAGTGCTCGACCGCGCCAACCATCCGGTCGGCATTGTCACCAAGTCGGCGCTGGTGCTGCGCGATCTCGACATTCTCGCCCGCATGGCAGAGCGCAAGCTCGCCAAGGTCGCGCTCTCGGTCACTACGCTCGACGCCGAACTCGCGCGCAAGATGGAGCCGCGCGCGGCGACGCCGATGCGGCGGCTGGAGACGCTGCGCCGGCTGGCGCAGGTCGGCGTGCCGACGACGGTGATGGTGGCGCCGGTGATCCCGGCGCTCAACGACATGGAAATCGAGCGCATCCTGGAGGCGGCCGTGACCGCCGGCGTCAAGGAGGCGGGTTATGTGCTGCTGCGCCTGCCGCTTGAGGTGCGCGACCTGTTCCGCGAATGGCTGCGGGCAAACTTCCCACATCGTGATGAACACGTCTTCAAGCTGATCCGCGAAACGCGCGGGGGCAAGGACTACGACTCGACCTGGGGCAAGCGCATGAAAGGCACCGGGCCTTACGCCTGGATGATCGGGCGGCGCTTCGAGGTGGCTTGCGAGAAGCTCGGGCTCAATGCGAGCAAGTCCTCGCTCTCGACCGCGCATTTCCGCGCGCCGAAGGCCGCGACCGAGCAGTTGAGTTTGTTCTAGGCGCGCTCTCGATCAGACCGGGATGCCGACGAGGGCTTCGAAGCGCGCGCGATAGGCCGGCCAAGCTTCCGGATTGACCAGACGCGGCGGCCGGCCGCCCTTGAGCAAGCCGACGATCTGCTCGGCCGCTTGTTCGGCCATGTCGTGGCGCGCTTCCATCGTTACGCCGGCGGTGTGAAAGGTCGCGATCACGTTGTCGAGCGTCAGCAGCGGATGCTGCAGCGGCGGCGGCTCCTTGTCCCAGACATCGACGCCGGCGCCGCTCAGATGGCTGGATTGCAGCGCCTTAAACAGCGCGGCTTCGTCAGCGATGCCGCCGCGCGCCGTGGTCACGAACACGGCGCCTTTTTTCATCCGGGCAAATGCTCGCGCATCGATCATTCCCAGCGTTTCGTTTGTACGCGGACAGTGGATCGACACGAAATCCGATCGCGCGAGCAATTCGTCCAGCGTCACCGAACGCGCGCCGCGCCGGGCGATTTCTTCCACGCCGACGTAGGGGTCGTAGGCCAGCACGGTCATGCCGAAGGCGGTCGCCAGGTAAGCGACGCGCGTGCCGACATGGCCGATCCCAACAACGCCGAGAATCTTGCCGGCAATGTCATGGCCCATAAGCTCTTCGCGCGCGAAGCCGCGTTCGCGCCGCAGCCGCTTGTCGGATTCGGCGATCCGCTTCGACAGCGAAAGCATGACGCCGAGGGTCTGCTCCGCGACCGCGCGCGCGTTAATGCCGGCCTGGTTGACGACGATGATGCCGGCCTTGGTGCAGGCGGCGACATCGACCGTGTCGTAGCCCGCGCCGCTGGTCGAGACACACAGCAGCTTCGGACAGCGTTCCAGCAGCTCGGCGGTCGCAAACCAGTGCTTCGGCAACTCGTCTTTCGCCGACGAAATCAGATAGACGTGTGCGTCACGCAGATCGGCCCATGTGCCGTTCTCCGCGCCCTTGAGATTGCACGTCCGCAACTCGATGTCGGCTTCGCGCGCAAATTGTTCGGCCATCGCCGGATCGTACGGAAAGTTGAATCGAACGACGATTTTTGGATTTGCGGTCATCGGACTCTCAAAATTACGCCGGCTCGCGGGCCGGCTGAAGCAATATAGATAGCGCGCGCCGGCTATCGTTTGCTAGTTCCGTTTTCATCCACACGCGCCGTTTTGCGCATTGACTTGAGCGCCCTGCCGCGCATTGTCTCTCGCGTCATGGCCGCCAAATTAAAAAAAGCCAACCCGAAGGTGAAGACGCTTGCGCGCCTGGCGCTCGACGAGCCGGTGTTGCGCCCCACTTTCCGGCGCGAGCGGCGCGCGCTCAACAAAGGTATCTACCCGGTCGCCGGCTGTGACGAGGCGGGCAGGGGACCGCTCGCCGGTCCGGTGGTGGCAGCGGCGGTCATCCTCGATCCCAAACACATCCCGCGCGGCCTCAACGACTCCAAGAAGCTCGACGCCGCCGTGCGCGAGAAACTGTACGAAAAGATTTGCGCCACCGCGCAAGTTTCGGTGGCGTTCGGCGCCGTCGCGCGCATCGATCGCGACAACATCCTGCGCGCCTCGCTCTGGGCGCTGGCGCGCGCGGTGAAGGCGCTGCCGGTCGCGCCGCGGCTCGTTTTCGTCGACGGCAACATGAAAATCGATTGCGGCTGCGACTGCGAGGCGGTGGTCTCCGGCGACGCGCTGGTGCTGTCGGTGGCGGCGGCCTCGATCGTCGCCAAGGTCACCCGCGACCGGCTGATGGTGCGCCTCGGCCTCGAGCACCCCGGCTACGGCTTCGAGCGCCACATGGGCTATTCGGTCCCTGAGCATTTCGCGGCGCTGGCGCGCCTCGGGCCGACCATCCATCATCGCCGATCCTTCGCGCCGGTGGCGGCCAAGCTTGCCGCGCTGGCCGGGGCCTCCGACGAGGTGATCGCCGCGTTGTTGCCTCTTTAGCCCGGCTTCTCTATCTCTGCCCACTCTTATCCCTCCCTGCTCGTGGGGAGGGTGGCGAGCGAAAGCGAGCCGGGTGGGGATTGTTCACCCCACCCCGATCTTCGCTACGCTCGAATCGACCCTCCCCTTGCAGGGGAGGGATTAAAAAAATTGCGGGCCAATGCATTACGTCTCTTTGATCGTCGAATTCGTGCGCGGGCGCCCGGCGGTGGTTTTCTGGACCGCGGCGCTGACGCAAGCCACGTTGTGGACGCTGATGCCCGCGCTGTTCTATAGCGCGCCGCCCGGCGGGGCGCCCTTGCTGTTGGCCATTGGCCACGAATTCGTGCTCGGCAGCTATCTCGGGCCGCCGCTGTCGTTCTGGCTGGGCGAACTCGTCTTCCGCCTCGGCGGCGCGTTCGGGCTTTACGCCTTGGCGCAGGCCTGCATCGTTCTCACCTATTGGTCGGTGTTCATGCTCGGCCGCCGCATCGTCGGCACGCGCCATGCGGTGCTGGCCGTGCTGCTGCTGGTCGGCGTTTCGGCCTTCACGGTGCCGAGCCCGGATTTCGGTCCGGCGGTCCTGGCGGCGCCGTTCTGGGGCCTGGCGCTGCTGCACTACTGGCGCGCGATCATCGAGCGCGAGCGCGGCTGCTGGTATCTGCTCGCGGTCGATCTTGGCCTGCTGCTGCTCGCGAGCTACGTCGGACTGATCCTGATCGCGCTAATGGCCGCGTTCACGCTGGCGACGGCGCGCGGGCGCGCGTCGCTGTTTCATGCCGATCCCTGGATCGCGCTGTTGCCGTTTGTCATCGTCATCTTTCCGCATTTGCTGTGGCTGAGCGGAGGGCGCGATCTTGTCATCTCGGGCCTCAACGACAAGAGCGAGGTGATCGACACGCTGCCGCCCGGCCTTTGGCTCTGCGCCGCGCTGGTGGCGACCCATCTCGGCCTCGGAGTGATGGTCGCGTTCGCCGGCGGCTGGCCGAGGCGGCGGCTGCGCGCACCGCTGATCGAGCGCAATCCGGTCGAACTGCTCGGACGGTCGTTCGTCTACTTCTTCGCGCTGATGCCGGCTGCCGTGGCGATCGCCATCGTCTTTGTCTGCGGCCGGCTCGGACCGCTTGATCACGTCGCCCCGCTGGTGGTGCTCTCAGGGCTGGCGGTTGTGGTCGCCGCCGGCGATCAACTGCCGATCTATCACGAGCGAACGGTGTCATCGATCTGGCTCGGTTTACTGGTGGTGCCGCCGATCTTCGTCATGATCGGCCTCGGCGTGCTGCCGTGGACGGCGCCGGTCGACCTCAAGGTGTCGCAACCGGCGAACGCCGAGGGCCGTTTCTTCGCCGACAGTTTCCAGCGCCGCACCGGCCAGCCGTTATCCTACGTCACCGGAGACGCGCGCCTCGCGCCGCTGGTCGCGCTCGGCGCGCCAAGCCGCCCGCACGTTTATTTCGACTGGGCGCCGCAGCGCAGCCCGTGGGCGAGCCCCGCCGATTTCCGCGCGCACGGCGGCATCCTGGTTTGGCCGGCCGAAGCCGATGGTGCGCCGCCGGCAGCGCTGAAGGCGCAATTCCCCGACCTGGTGCCGGAAGTGCCGCGCTCGTTCGTGCGCCGGATGCAAGGCATCCTGCCGCTGATCCGGCTCGGCTGGGCTACGGTGCGGCCGCCATCGCCCTAACTTTATGCAGAAGCCGGCTCGCGCGCCTTAATGATAGCTCTCGCCTTCGCGCACCTTGCCGCGGAACAGCCAATAGACGAACACCTCGTAGCCGATCACGAACGGCAAAAGTAACAGCGTGCCGAGCAACATGAATATCTGGCTCGCGGGTGCGGCGGCGGTTTCCCAGACGGTGAGCGAGGGCGGCACCAGATAGGGGAAATCGGAAATCACCAGCCCGAGATAGCCCAGCATGAACAGCGCGATCGCCGCCAGGAACGGCGGCACTTCACGGCCATTTTCCAGCCAGCGCCAGCAGAGCCAGGCCGTGAGCGCGGTCACCACCGGTACCGGCCACAGGAAGTAGAAATTCGGCAGCGAGAACCAGCGCGTCGCGATGCGCGGCTCGGCCAGCGGCGTCCACAGGCTTACCGCCGCCATGAAGAACAGTACCGCGAGCAACAGTCCCTTGGCTTGCGCGCGCGAGCGCGCGGCGACCGGTCCCTCGGTTTTCATCGTCAGCCAAGTGGCGCCGAGCAAGGCGTAGCCGGTGACCAAGGCTAGCCCGCATAAGAAGGCGAACGGCGTCGCCCAATGGAACGGCCCACCGGCATAGCCGCCGTCGCGCACCGGAACGCCTTGGATCAACCCGCCCAGGATCATGCCTTGCGCGAAACCGGCGAGCGTCGAGCCGCCGGTGAACACCACGCTCCACCACGTCTTGCTGTACGAGACGGTGCGGAATTCGAACGCAATGCCGCGGAACACCAGCGCCAGCAGCATGACGATCACCGGCAGATAGAACGCCGGCATGATAACCGCATAGGCGCGCGGGAAAGCGACGAACAGGCCGGCGCCGCCCAGCACCAGCCAGGTCTCGTTGCCGTCCCAGAACGGCGCCACCGAGCGCATCATCTGGTCGCGTTCGCCCTCGCTGCGCGCGAACGGGAACAGCATGCCGATGCCGAGATCGAAGCCGTCGAGGGTTACATACATTGCGACGGCGGTGCCGATAACGGCGGCCCAGATGACCGGCAGATACCATTCCATCGCTAGTTTTCCTGCAAGGCTTGCGGGCCGCCGGCTTGCGCGGCCGCCATCGGGTTGCCGGAGAAGCGTCCGGTCTCCTTGGCCTCCGGTCCGCCCGGCCCATGCGCGATCAGCCGGTTGATGTAGTAGATGCCGAACCAGAACACGATGCAGTAGGCCACGACGAACAGCGCCAAGGTGCCGGCGATGGTCGCACCCGGAACCGGCGAGGTGGCGTCGGCTGTGCGCAGCATGCCGTAGACGATCCAGGGCTGGCGTCCGCTTTCCGTCACCACCCAGCCGGCGATCACTGCGACGAACCCGATCCACCAGCATTGCGCTATGACGCGTAGGTACCAGGCGGTTTCAAACAGCATGCCGCGCCACCACAGGAAGGCGCCGAACAGCGCCGCCGCGATCATGAAGAAGCCGACCGCCAGCATGATGCGGAAAGCGAAGAACACGACCTTCACCGGCGGACGCTCGTTGGCCGGCACGCTTTTCAGGCCGGGAAACAGTCCGTTCATCTTATGGGTTAGGATAAGGGAAGCGCCCTTAGGGATTGAAATCGCGAAGCGATTCGTCTCGGCCTTTTCGTCCGGCCAGGCGAAAATCTCGAAATCGGCCGGCTTGCTGCCGTCCCAATGCGCCTCCATCGCCGCGATCTTGATCGGCTGATGCTCAAGCGTGTTGAGCCCGTGCTGGTCGCCGATGATGAGCTGCAGCGGCGCCAGGATCGCGGTCAGGCCGATCGCCATGCGCAGCATGGTGCGACCTTCCTCCACATGCTTGCCGCCGGTTAGGAAACGCGCGCCCACCGCCAGAACCACGAAGCCGGTGGTGAGATAGGCGGCATTGAGCATGTGCGCGAAGCGATAGGGGAAGCTCGGATTGAAGATGACGGCGAGCCAGTCGGTCGGAACGGCGACGCCGTCCTTGAGCGCGTAGCCGGCCGGTGTCTGCATCCAGCTATTGGCCGCCAGGATCCAGAACGCCGAGATCGCCGTGCCGGCCGCGACCACCACGGCCGACATCACGTAGAGCCACGGCGGCACCCGGTTAAAGCCGAACAGCAGCACGCCGAGGAAAGTCGCCTCCAGGAAAAACGCCGCCAGCACCTCGTAGCCGAGCAGCGGCCCCAGCACGTTACCCGCGAATACCGAGAATCGGCTCCAGTTGGTGCCGAACTGATAGGACAGCACGATGCCCGAAACCACGCCCATCGCAAACGACACCGCGAAGATCTTGGTCCAGAACCGCATCAGCCGGTGGTAGCGGTCCTCGCCGGTGCGCAGCCACATCGCGCCAAGGGTGGCGATATAGGCCGACAGCCCGATGGTGAAACTCGGGAAAATGATGTGAAAAATAATGGTGAAGGCGAATTGCAAGCGGGCCAACAGGACAGGATCAAAATCCATCGCGACCTCCGCCCGTTCGCCCTCGGGCCGTGATTGTAATGCCAACGATAAGCTTTTGCGAGCTGATCCCGTTCCGTGCCTTTGCGCCAAATCGTAGCGGGCCGCGCCACCCCGCAGTATCCACAGCATCCAAAGTCGCTACAGCGGGCGGCAAGCGTCCGGGCTAGGCTTGCCGTTCGAGCGGCCGGCGAGGGGGGCCCTTATGGCGAAGCAGGCAAAGCACACGGAAGCGAAGGCGGCAGCGTCGAGCGCAGCGCCGGCCGCGTCATGGCTGGAGAACTATTTCGGGCTCAAGGAGCAGGGCACTGACGTCCGTACCGAATTCATCGCCGGCCTGACCACGTTCCTGACGATGGTCTACATCGTGTTCGTCAATCCGGCGATCCTGAGCAAGGCCGGGATGGATCCCGGCGCGGTGTTCGTCGCCACTTGCGTCGCCGCTGCGGTGAGCACGATGGTGATGGCGCTCTATGCCAATTACCCGATAGCGCTCGCGCCCGGCATGGGGATCAACGCCTTCTTCGCCTTCACCGTGGTGCTGACCTACAAATATACCTGGCAGCAGGCGCTGGCGGCGGTGTTCTGCTCGGGCGTGCTGTTCTTCCTGATCTCGGTCTTTCGTATTCGCCAATACGTGATCGAGTCGATTCCGCAAAACCTCAAGCTGGCGACCTCGGCCGGCGTCGGGCTGTTCCTCGGCATCATCGCGCTGGAGGAAGCCAAGGTCGTCGTGGCGCAGCCGGCGACGCTGGTGACGATGGGCGACCTGAAGAACCCGGTCGCCGCGCTGATGCTGCTCGGCTTCGTGCTGATCATCGCGCTCAACTACCGGCGCGTCATCGGCGGCACGCTGATCGGCATTCTGGCGGTGACCATCATCGGCCTGCCGTTCGGGCTGGCGCATTATTCCGGCATCGTGTCGCTGCCGCCCTCGATCACGCCGACGCTGCTGCAACTCGACTTCTCGCGCGTGTTCGAAGGCACGTTCCTGATCGTGGTGTTCTCGATCCTGTTCATCGACGTGTTCGATAATGCCGGCACGCTGATCGGCGTCACCCATCGCACCGGATTGATGAAGAACGGCAAGCTCGCGCGCATGAAGGAGGCGCTGATCTCCGACAGCTTCGCCGCGATGTTCGGTTCGCTCATCGGCACCTCGACCACTACCAGCTACATCGAGAGCGCGGCGGGCGTCTCGGCCGGCGGCCGCACCGGCCTGACCGCGGCCTTCGTGTCGATCTTTTTCCTGCTGGCGCTGCTGTTCGCGCCGCTCGCCGGGATGGTGCCCGCCTACGCCACCTCGGCGGCACTGCTCTATGTCGCCTGCGTGATGGCGCGCGGCCTTTCCGAAATCGACTGGGACGACATCACCGAATACGCGCCGGCGGTGGTGACGGCGATCACCATGCCGCTGACCTATTCGATCGCCACCGGCATCGGGCTGGGCTTCATCACCTACGCGCTGGCCAAGTTGATATCCGGAAAATTCAAGGAAGCCTCGCCGGCGGTGATCGTGCTGGCGGTGCTGTTCGCCATCAAGTTCGCGGTTTCGGGATGAACACGTTCTCGTCCTGGCAAACCTGGGCGGTGCTGTCGGCGATCTTCGCGGCGCTCACCGCGATCTTCGCCAAGGTCGGCGTCGAGAACATCAATGCCGACCTCGCCACCTTCATCCGCACCATCGTGGTCATCGTCACGCTCGGGTTTCTGCTGGCAGTGACCGGGGAATTCCAGGCGCCCGGCACGATTTCGGCGCGAACTTATCTATTCCTGCTGCTGTCGGGGCTCGGCACCGGTGCGTCGTGGCTCTGTTACTTTCGCGCGCTCAAGCTCGGCGAAGCCGCCAAAGTGGCGCCGATCGACAAATTGTCGGTCGTGCTGGTGGCGATATTCGGCGTGATGTTTCTCGGCGAGCGGCTGAGCGCGCCGAATTGGGTCGGCGTGGCGCTGATCACCGCCGGCGCGCTGCTGGTGGCCTATCGCTAGCCCGACCTGTCACGGAATTATGTCGTCTGTTCAAAACGTTAGACTGACATTGAGGGTCGGGTAACATCTTTTCTCTAGGCTGCCGGCTCGGCAAACCGAGTGTCCGGCCCCATGACCAGCCTCGACCTGACCACGGCCCCTGACGCGGCAAAGCGTAGCGAGCGGCTGGCGCAGTGGACGCGCGTGCTCTGCGTGCTGTTTTTCTTTTCCGGCTTTCCGGCGCTGATCTATCAGCTGACCTGGCAGCGGCAACTGTTTCTCATCTTCGGCGTCAATATCGAGTCGGTGACGATCGTCGTCACCGCCTTCATGCTCGGTCTCGGGCTCGGCAGCCTTGCGGGCGGCTGGCTGTCGAAGCGGCCCGGCATCCCGCCTTTGCCCTTGCTGGCGGCTATCGAATTGATGACCGGCGCTTTCGGGGTCGTGTCGCTGAGTATCTTCGACAAGGCCGGGGAATGGATGATCGGGCTGAGTTTGCCGGCGACCGCCGCCGGTTCGCTCGCTTTGGTCATCGTGCCGACGCTGCTGATGGGCGCGACTTTGCCGGTGCTGGTCAGTCACCTGGTGCGCCGCTCCGGCAGCATCGGAAGCGCGGTCGGCCTGCTGTACTATGTCAATACGCTTGGCGCCGGCGCGGCCTGCCTGGTAAGCACCGTGCTGCTGTTTCCGTTCCTCGGCATGAGCGGCTCGATCTACGTGGCCGCGGCGATCAACCTCACGGTGGCGATTGGCGCGCTGGCCGCCCATTGGCTCGACGGCCGCAATCCCGAAGCCGTTATACCTGCCCCGGCGGCATTCGCGGAAAGGCGCGGGCCCGGGCTCGGGCTGGCGAAGGTATCGGCATTGGCGGCGGCGGGCGGGTTCGTCTCGCTTTCCTACGAAATATTCTTCTTCCGCACCGTTTCCTACGCCACCGGATCAAGTGCCACCGCTTTTGCCGTAACGCTGAGCGCGTTTCTGGTCGGGATTGCATCGGGCTCGCGTCAAGCCGGCGAATACTGCGAAACCTCGTCTCGCGCGGCGATCATGCGGCGCATGGTCGACACTCTTTTGATGGCCAGCCTGGCCGGCATTCTTTTTCTGCCGCTGTTGAATGCGCTGGCTTGGCTCGACAGCGGCATCGTCGGCGTGGCCATTTTGATGGTCTATCTGGTGGCGCGTTTCTGGGGATCGCTGCTGCCTTATCTCGCCGAAGTCTCGATCGCATGCGATAGCCGGGCCGGCATGCGGACCGCCATGCTCTATCTCGCCAACATTCTCGGTTCGGCGGCGGGCTCGGTCCTCACCGGCTTCGTGCTGATGAACTATCTGGGGCTGGTCGCGATCGACGCGACGCTGGTACTGGCCGGCATCGGCTGCGTCCTGCTCCTTGTTGTTACTGTCGATATTCCACTGCGGGAAAAGCGCCAACGCGCGGCCTTGGCCGCGGTATTCGGCATCGTGGCGGCCATCGCCATTCCGCGCTTGTCGGGCGACGTGCTGGAGAACTTGCAAGCGAAGGAGGTGCTGGGCGCCAACTCCTTCACGGAAGTGGTGGAAAATCGAAGCGGTATCATCACCGTGATCGACCACAGCATCGTCTTCGGCAATGGCATGTATGACGGCCGCTTCAACACCGACCTCGTGCACGACGTCAATGGCATCGTGCGCCCCTATGCGCTGAGCTTGTTCCATCCGGCGCCGCGCGACGTGCTGATGATCGGGCTGGCGACGGGTTCGTGGGCGCAGGTTCTCGCCAACAATCCGGACGTTGCCTCGCTCACCATCGTCGAGATCAATCCGGGCTACCTCACGTTGATTGCGCATGCCCCGGAGGTCGCCTCGGTGCTGAACAATCCCAAGGTCAAAATCATAATCGATGACGGGCGCCGCTGGCTGCGCGCGCATCCGAACCGGCATTTTGACGCGGTCGTCTCCAACACGACCTGGTATTTCCGCGCCAGCGTCACGAACCTCTTGTCCGTCGAATTTCTCGATCTGGTCCGCCATCATTTGAATCCCGGCGGCATCTTTTTCTACAACACGACCAGTTCCGATCGCGTCCAACGTACCGCCTGCCGGGCATTTGCGCATGGCGCGCGCTTCACCAATCACATGGTGGTGTCGGACACGCCGATCGCCTGGGATTTCCAGCGCTGGCGGCGCACATTGGCATCCTACCGCATCGACGGGCGGCCGGTTTTCGATCCGGCGCGCGACCAGGATCGCGCCGAACTCGATCGGTTGGTGTCTTGGCAGAGCAGCCTGGCGCCCGGCAGCGCAAGCACGTTGGACCGCCCGATCGAGCCCTGTCCCGACGTCCTCGCCCGGACGGCCGGCAAGCTGGTCGTCACCGACGACAACATGGGCAGCGAGTGGCTGCATTTCCTCGGCCTGGAGTAGCCGGGCGCACAACGCAAATCAGGTTTGCGGCGTCAGCGCTTTTTTTATCGCCAAAAAATCGCGCCAGGCGAAACGTTTCTGCAGCGGGCTGCGCAGCAGGAAGGCCGGGTGAAACGTCGGCATGGCGCGGATCTCGCGCTTGCCCGTATTGAACGTGAACCAGCGCCCGCGCGTCTTGGTGATGCCTTCCTTGATGCCGAGCAGCGTCTGCGCCGACGGATTGCCCATGCAGACCAGGATATCGGGGTCTACCAGTTCGATCTGGCGCAAGATGAACGGCAGGCAGATGGCGGTCTCCTGCGGCGTCGGCGTGCGGTTGCCGGGCGGGCGCCAAGGTACGACATTGGCGATGTAGACCGATGAGCGGTCGAGGCCGACTGCTGCCAGCATGCGGTCGAGCAGCTTGCCGGAGCGGCCGACGAAGGGCAGGCCCTCGATGTCCTCGTCGCGGCCGGGCGCTTCGCCGACGAACATCACGCGTGCCTTGGGGTTGCCGTCGGCGAACACCAGTTGCGTGGCAGATGCCTTCAGCGCGCAGCCGTCGAATTTTTGTAAGATTTCGCGCAGCTCATCGAGCGTCCTGGCGGTTTTGACCGCCGCCCGCGCCGCCATGGCGGCTTCGTCGGGCGCCTGCGGGGCAGCGTAGGGGCTGGCGCGGCCTTTGGTCTCAAGGTCGGGCGGGAGCGAAACCGGCTGGGGCGCGCGGGCCGGCGGCGGCGGGTCGACCGCCGCGAACCGGTCTACCGGCTCCTCGCCGACCAAGGTGTCAGCACCGGCTTCCAGATAGAAGTCGAGCAATTCGCGCGCCGTTTTTTCGCGAATGGGAGGCATGCGCCAAGCCTACCACGGCCCGCGCGCGATTGCCCCGGCTGTGCAAAAGTGGAATATCGGGAGCGAGGAGACCCGCATGGCCGACCTGCCTGCCCGCGAGGCGATGGAATTCGAGGTGGTTATAGTTGGTGCCGGCCCGGCCGGCCTCGCCGCCGCCATCCGCCTCAAGCAGATCAATCCGGATATCTCCGTCGTGATCGTGGAGAAGGGCTCCGAGGTCGGCGCCCATATCCTGTCCGGCGCGGTGATCGATCCGGTCGGGCTCGACCGCCTGCTGCCGGAATGGCGCGGCGAGGACACGCCGATCAAGACCGCGGTCAGCGATGACCGCTTTTATTGGCTGTCGGCCGGGGCTGCGCTGCGGCTGCCGAATTTCGCCATGCCGCCGCTGATGAACAACCACGGCAATTTCATCGTCTCGCTCGGCAGCGTCTGCCGCTGGCTGGCGAGCAAGGCGGAAGCGCTCGGGGTCGAGATCTATCCGGGCTTTGCCGCGGCCGAAGTCCTGTTCGACGACAACGGCGCGGTCGCCGGGATCGCCACCGGCGACATGGGCGTCGGCAAAAACGGCGAGCCCAAGGATTCATTCACCCGCGGCATGGAGCTGCGCGCCAAATACACGCTGTTCGCGGAAGGCGCGCGCGGCAGTCTCGGTAAGCAGCTGATCGCCAAGTTCGGCCTCAGCGAGGGGCGCGAGCCGCAGAAGTTCGGCCTCGGCCTCAAGGAGCTTTGGCAGGTCGCGCCCGAAAAGCACCGAAAGGGGCTGGTGCAGCATTCGTTCGGCTGGCCGCTCGACGGGCGGACCGGTGGCGGCTCGTTCCTCTATCACTTCGACGACAATCTGGTGTCAGTCGGTTTCGTGCTGCATCTCAATTACACCAACCCGTATCTGTCGCCGTTCGAGGAATTCCAGCGCTTCAAGACCCACAAGCTTGTGCGCGACACTTTTGCGGGGGCAAAGCGCCTGGCCTATGGCGCGCGCGCTTTGACGGAAGGCGGCTATCAGTCGGTGCCCAAGCTCGCTTTCCCCGGCGGCGCGCTGATCGGCTGCGATGCCGGCTTCATGAACGTGCCGCGCATCAAGGGCAGCCACAACGCCATGCTGTCGGGGATGTTTGCCGCCGAAGCCGCCGCCGCCGCGCTTGACGGTGGCCGCAGCCATGACGAACTCGCCGATTACGACGCCGCCTGGCGCTCCTCGCCGATCGGCAAGGACCTTTGGAAGGTGCGCAACGCCAAGCCGTTGTGGTCGAAGCTTGGGACTTTCGTCGGCATCTCGCTCGGCGGTCTCGACATGTGGTGCAACACGTTAGGTTTCTCGCTGTTCGGCACCCTCTCGCACGGCAAGCCGGACTCCGCCACGCTCAAGCCGGCGTCGGAATGCACGCCGATCGCCTACCCGAAGCCGGACGGCAAGCTCACCTTTGACCGCCTGTCATCCGTGTTCCTGTCCAATACCAATCATGAGGAAGATCAGCCGGTTCACCTGCGCGTCAAGGATATGCCGCTGCAGAAGAGCTCCGAACATGACGTTTTCGATGGACCGTCCGCACGCTATTGCCCGGCTGGCGTTTATGAATGGGTAGACGAGGGCGGCGCGCCTAAATTCGTCATCAACGCGCAGAATTGCGTCCACTGCAAAACCTGCGACATCAAGGACCCGAATCAAAACATCACCTGGGTTCCGCCGGAGGGTGGCGGCGGGCCCAACTATCCAAATATGTGATACCGGCGGGCGGCCCGGCCACGATACTGCCACATCGGGGTTTTCAACCTCACATCTGCGCGCCGCGACCGCCGTTCTTGCGGGGGCGGCGCAAAAAGGCCATTCTCGGCCCAACCTCGCCGGTTCGCGCATAATCCGCGGCTAGCCGCCTGATTGGAGCATCGCCCGTGAAGTCTTCGAGTGTCGCCCGGTGCGTTCTCGGCACCGCGCTTGCCGCATTCCTGGTGGCAACGCCGATCGAGCTTTCCGCCCAGGCGCCGTCCGCGCAGGACCTTTCCGGAATGACGGCTGCCGGGAGCTATCTCGCCGCCCGCCACGCCGGCCAGCAGCGCGATGCCGGCGCGGCCGCCGCCTTTTACGGCGCTGCGCTCAAGCGCGACCCGAAGAACGGGGATCTGCTCGACCGTACCTTCCTGTCGCTGCTGGTAGACGGCGATATCGAAGATTCCGTGAAATACGCCGAGCGCATTTCGCAGGCCGACAAGGGCGATCGCGTCGCCCAGCTGGTGCTCGGCGTGCACGCGCTCAAGCATAAGCAATATGCCGCCGCGCGCCGCGATCTGGCCCAATCGATCCGCGGTCCGATCACCGATCTGACGGCGACGCTGCTTTCAGCCTGGTCGATGTACGGGACCGGCGACAGCAAGGGCGCGATCGCGGCGATCGACCGGCTGGCCGGGCCGGATTGGTACGCGATCTTCAAGGAACTGCACGCCGGCATGATCTCCGACATCGCCGGCAACAAGAAGGAAGCCGGAAAGCGCTTAGAGCACGCCTACAAACTTGACGGCACCGCGCTGCGGGTGGTCGAGGCCTATGGCAGCTGGTTGTCGCGCAATGCTTCCTCCAAGGAAGCGCTCGACGTGTTCGAGACCTTCGACAAAGCGCTGCCGCGCCATCCGCTGGTGGTCGAGGCGATGAGCCAGCTCAAAGCCGGCCAGAAATTGCCGCTACTGGTGTCGAACGCGCAGGCCGGCGCCGCCGAAGCGCTTTACGGCCTCGGCGCTTCGCTCGGCCGCCGCGGCGGCGAGGATCTGGGTTTGGTCTATCTGCAGCTCTCGCTCTATCTCGTGCCCAACCATCCGTTGGCGCTCCTTTCGCTCGCCGATCTTTACGAATCGCTCAAGAAGCCGGAGCTGGCGATCAAAGCCTACGAGCGTATTCCGGCGAATTCGCCGCTGCATCGCAATGCCGCGATCCAGATGGCGTCCAATCTCGATGCGCTCGACCGCTCGGACGAGGCCGCAAAGCACCTCGATGCGCTGGTCAAGGAACACCCGGACGATCTCGAAGCGATCATGGCGCTGGGCAACGTGCTGCGCGGGCATAAGAAGTTCGCCGAATGCGCCGACGTCTACACCAGGGGCGTCGACACGCTGAAGCAGCCGGAAAAGACCAACTGGGTGATCTTCTATTTCCGCGGCATCTGCTACGAGCGTTCGCATCAGTGGCCGAAGGCGGAAGCCGATCTCAAGCAGGCGCTTGACCTATTCCCCGAGCAGCCGCACGTGCTCAATTATCTCGGCTATTCCTGGGTCGATCAGGGCGTGCACCTCGACGAGGGCATGGACATGATCAAGCGCGCCGTGCAGCAGCGGCCGGACGACGGCTACATCGTCGACTCGCTGGGCTGGGCCTATTTCCGCACCGGCAACTACCCCGAGGCGGTCAAGCAACTCGAACGCGCCATCGAGCTTAAGCCGGAAGACCCGACCATCAACGATCACCTCGGCGACGCCTATTGGCGCATCGGGCGTACGCTCGAGGCCAAATTCCAGTGGGCGCATGCGCGCGATCTCAAGCCCGATCCGGAAGATTTGCCGAAAATCGAAGCCAAGCTGAAGGACGGGCTGCCCGAAGAGACCTCGTCGCAGGCCAAGGCTGTCAAATCCGAAAAGAAGAGCGGCGACGGCGGCTAGTTTGCGCCACGCCCAAGGGTAGGGCTTCCGCGTGAGCGTAACGCTAGTCGAAAAGGCTCCCGCCAAGATCAATCTGACATTGCGCGTGCTTGGCCGCCGCGCCGACGGCTATCATTTGCTTGAAAGCCTGGTGGCGTTCGCTGATCTCGCCGATACGCTCAGCCTGCAGCCGGGCGGCGAGGCTGCGCTCGACATCGCCGGCCCCTTCGCCGCCGCCTGCGGGCCGGCTGCCGGCAATCTGGTGCTCAAGGCTTTCGCCGCCCTGCAAGGACGCGTCCCCGGGCTCAAGGCCGGGCGTTTTTTGCTTGAGAAGAACATTCCGGTCGCGGCCGGTGTCGGCGGCGGCTCGGCCGATGCGGCGGCCGCGCTGCGGCTGCTCGCGCGCGCCAATAATTTGGCGGCTGGCGACGCGCGGCTGGCGGAAGCGGCGCCCATGGTCGGCGCCGACGTGCCGGTCTGCCTCGATCCGCGCGCTCGCATCATGCGTGGGGTGGGCGATGGGCTCTCGGCCGCGCTCGATCTGCCGCCGCTGGCGGCGCTGCTGGTCAATCCGGGCGTGACGTTGGCCACGCGCGACGTATTTGCCGCCTTCGCCGGCCGTGGCGGCGGCAAGACGCCGCTTGCCGGCATGCCGCGCGAGCCGGGGGCATTGATCGAATGGCTCGGCGAGCACGGCAACGATCTCACCCAACCCGCAATCGCCTGCGCGCCCGTCATAGCCGACGTGCTCAAGGCGCTGGGTGAACTGCCGGGCGTCCGGCTCGCCCGCATGTCGGGCTCGGGCGCCACCTGCTTTGCGTTGTTCGCCTCTCCCGGCGAGGCCGCCGCGGCGGCACAACGGCTTGGAAGCGAGCGTAAAGATTGGTGGATCTGTCCCACCACGCTCGGTCCGGTGGAAAAACGCCCTTGAAAATGCCGGCTTTGCGGGGAACCGTTGCCAGCCCGGCGGTTTACGCTTAGGCAACCGTGCGCAGCAGGAGAGCAAGATGAAATTCAGCTGGATCGTCGTTGCCGGCGCGGCCCTGGTCGCGGTCTCGGGCGTGATCGCCGCCGATCCGGCGCTCGCGCGCGCTCGGCACAAGGCGGTCCGCCATTGCGTCGATCGGACGGCGCGGGACCCAGGTTTATTCGGCTTTTTCTTCAACCCGGCGCCGCGGCCGAACGGCTGTGCGCGGCCGGTCTATCAATATGGCCGATACGTCGGCCAGGATCCCGACCCGTTTATCCGCCTGCAGTTGCGTCGCGATCCGACGACGGGATATTCGCCGCTTTAGGCGGCGGGCCGCCCTGCGCTAGTGCGCACGCGCGATGCAGAAGGCGACCGCTTCTTCCAGCGCGGTCTTGATCGGCGACGACGGCACCAGCGCCAGCGCATCCGTGGCGATGGCGCCGTAGTGGCGGGCGCGTCCGACCGTATCCTCGATGGCGTGGTGCTTGGCCATCAGCGTCATCGCTTCGTCGAGATCGCCGTCGCGGACTTCGCCCGAGCCGAGCGTGCGGTTCCAGAACGTGCGCTCTTTTTCGGTGCCGCGGCGGAATGACAGCACCACCGGCAATGTGATCTTGCCTTCGCGGAAATCGTCGCCGACATTCTTGCCGAGCTTGGCCGACTTGCCGCCATAGTCGAGCGCGTCGTCGACCAGCTGGAAGGCAATGCCGAGGTTCATGCCGAACGACCGGCAGGCGGCGAGCTCGGCCTTGTCCTTGACCGCCAGCGCCGGTCCCACCTCGCAGGCGGCGGCGAACAGCTCGGCGGTTTTGGCGCGGATCACCGCCATGTATTCGTCCTCGTTGGTAGCGGTGTTCTTGGCAGCGCCGAGTTGCATCACTTCGCCTTCCGCGATGACGGCGGCGGCGGTGGAGAGGATATCGAGCGCGTGCAGATTGCCGACCTCCACCATCATCTTGAAGGCTTGGCCGAGCAGGAAATCCCCGACCAGCACGCTCGCCTCGTTGCCCCACAGCATGCGGGCGGCGAGCTTGCCGCGGCGCATGTCGCTTTCGTCGACCACGTCGTCGTGCAGCAGCGTCGCGGTATGCATGAATTCGACCGCGGCGGCGAACTTGATATGACCGTCGCCGGTGTAGCCGGCGAGCTTGGCCATCGCCAGCGTGAGCATCGGCCGCAGCCGCTTGCCGCCCGAGGAGATCAGGTGGTTGGCGACCTCCGGGATCATGGCGACGTCCGACCCGGTGCGCGCCAGGATCGTCGTGTTGACGCGCTCCATATCCGGTGCCACCAGATCGGCAAGCCGGGCGAGCGAGGCGCCTTGCGGGCTTTCGAACGGGACGATGACGGCCAAAAGACTTCTCCGGGGTCGTGACGGCCCGCGAGCATAGAAATGCTATGGTAATGGGGCAAGTGCGTTAAATTGCAGGTTATCGCAATGTGACGCGGATGGCGCACGGGGGTACCGATTGGCGAAACGAACCTCTCACTCGACGGCGGACACATCCGGCGGCGCCGGCCCGTATTCGGTCGCCGTGCTGGTGCCCTGCTACAACGAAGAAGCGGCGGTCGCCAAGGTCGTCAACGACTTCCGCGTCGCGCTGCCGGACGCCACGATCTTCGTCTTCGACAACAATTCCACCGACAATACCGCCGCGGCGGCGCGCGCCGCCGGCGCCGAGGTCTATGAGGAAAAACGCCAGGGCAAAGGCTACGTGGTGCGGCGCATGTTCACCGACGTGGAGGCCGACATCTACGTGCTGGTCGATGGCGACGCAACTTACGACGTGCCGAGCGCCGCCGGCATGATCGAGCGGCTGCTCGAGGACCGGCTCGACATGGTGGTCGCCAACCGCATCGACCGCGAAGTCGCCGCCTACCGCGCCGGCCACCGTACCGGCAACTGGCTGCTGACCGCGTTTGTCGCGTCGGTCTTCGGCCCGAGCTTCAACGACATGCTGTCGGGCTACCGCGTGTTCTCGCGCCGCTTCGTCAAGTCGTTCCCGGTGCTCTCGGGCGGTTTCGAGATCGAGACCGAGCTCACCATCCACGCGCTCGAGCTCGGCCTAGCGGTGGCCGAGATCGACACGCCTTATTACGCGCGGCCGCAGGGCTCGGCCTCCAAGCTCAACACCTGGAGCGACGGCTTGCGTATCCTGCGCACCATTTTGCGGCTCTACCGCGCCGAACGGCCGCTGCCGTTCTTCGGCGCCATCGGGCTGGCGCTGGCGATCGCGTCCATCGGTTTCGCGATGCCCGTGGTGACCACCTATCTGGAAACCGGCCTGGTGCCGCGGCTGCCGACCGCGTTGCTGTCGACCGGGCTGATGATCGTGGCTTTCTTATCCGCCGCCATCGGGCTGGTGCTCGACACGGTGACGCGGGGGCGGCGCGAGATGAAGCTGCTGGCCTATCTGGCGCACCGGGCGCCGGGCGAAGAACGCCGGCGGCGCTGAATTTACTTGCTCGCGTGCCGCCTCTGTACATCGCAAAAGACTGGTGTCAGAACGGCTCGATTGAGTTGTGTTTTGCGCGAGGTTCAATGCGGTTTCTGTGCGTGGTGGGGACGCGGCCCGAGGCGATCAAGTTGGCGCCGGTTATTCTGGAACTCGCGCGCAACTCGCACGTGACCACGCTGTGCTCGGGCCAGCACACCGCGCTTGCCGAGGAGCCGCTTGCTTGGTTCGGGATCGAGCCCGACGATCGCATCGCGATCGATCCGGAATCGCGCACGCTGGCGGTTCTCACCGGCGCCTTGTTTGCTCCGCTTGAGCGCATGATCGCCAAGCACAAGCCGGATGTGATCGTGGTGCAGGGCGACACGACGACCGTTTTGGTGGCGGCATTGACCGCGTTCTATGTCGGCATCCCGTTTGCTCATGTCGAAGCCGGTCTGCGGACCGGCAATCTCCAGGCGCCATTTCCCGAGGAGTTTAACCGGGTCGCAGCCGGCAAACTTGCAAGTTGGCACTTTTGTCCGACCCAGCGCGCGGTCGACAACCTGCGCGCGGAAGGCGTCGATCCCGCGCGGCTCTTTCTCACCGGCAATACCGGCATCGACGCCCTCCGATTGACGCTGGCGCGGATCGAGAAGCAGCCCGCAGGCCGCCGCCGTCTCCGGCGTATCCTGTTGACGGCGCATCGCCGGGAAAATCAGGGCGAGCGCATGGAGGCGATTTGCCGGGCTGTAGCGACGATCGTGCGTGAATTTGACGATGTTGAGTTTGTCATTCCGGTTCATCCGAATCCCGCAGTCGCGTCGACTTTCAAGGTGCTTAAAGATCATGAGCGCGTCCATTTGTCGCCGCCGCTGAAATATCAGCAACTCGTTTCGGAAATGGCGCAAGCTCATTTGATTTTGACCGACTCCGGCGGCATCCAGGAAGAGGCGCCTTTTATCGGCAAGCCGGTTCTCGTGCTGCGCGAGGTGACCGAGCGGCGGGAAGCCGTAGAGATGGGCGTGGCCTCGCTCGTGGGAACGAATACGGCAACTTTGGTCGCCGCTGTGAGACGCCTGCTCACCGATGAGACGAACTATGCTGGAATGGCGAGCGGCGGTTCTCCGTACGGAGACGGCTATGCCGCGCAACGTATTGCCGAAGCGTTCGGTCTGGTGAAAGGATCGGCATGCGCGGGTCGATAACGATTCGCTTAATCCCCGCCGCCCGATCGGAGTTCATCGCAATGACGACCGTCGGCCGCGTCTATCTCGGGCTGCCTGCTTTTAACGAGGAGATCGCGCTGCCGCGTCTGCTTAAGCGCGTGGAAAGCCTGGCTCAATCGTCGCGATTGCCGATCACGGTCGTGGTCTATAACGACGGAAGCACGGACACGACCGCGGGCATCGTGACGCAATGGCAACCGCGCATAGCGCTGGTGCTGTTGGATTGTCCCCATAATAAGGGCTTGGGCGTCGGGCTGCGCGCGTTGTTCGATTACGCCGTCACAATCGGCAAAACCGACGACGTTCTTGTCGTCATGGATTGTGACGATACGCATGATCCCGCCCAAATTCCCGAGATGCTTGCGGCCGTGACGAAGGGCGCAGACGTCGTGATTGCCTCTCGATTCCGACTTGGGGCAACCGTGCGCGGCGTGCCGCTATTGCGCCGCCTGACGGCGCTGGG